>Ga0315541_1000135_pt1 | contig 75859 bp, 75 predicted proteins | sample SalMarSW160190MG_FD_203095 | JGI IMG/M metagenome (GOLD analysis project Ga0315541, IMG submission 203095) | Salt marsh sediment microbial communities from the Plum Island Ecosystem LTER, Massachusetts, United States - Salt Marsh Sediment SW1601-190 ... | reverse complement strand
GCCGCAGTGCCAGGGCCGGAGGCAGCGCTTGGCGGAGCGGTTGAGGAGCAGGCCGCAGTGCCAGGGCCGGAGGCAGCGCTTGGCGGAGCGGTTGAGGAGCAGGCCGCAGCGCCAGGGCCGGAGGTGGCGCTCGGCGAGGCGGCTGAGGAGCAGGCCGCAGTGCCAGAGCCGGAGGCAGCGCTTGGCGGAGCGGTTGAGGAGCAGGCCGCAGCGCCAGGGCCGGAGGTGGCGCTCGGCGAGGCGGCTGAGGAGCAGGCCGCAATGTCAGAGGCAGACGCACCAGAGGCATACACTGAAGAAATCACAGAGTACGAGGCGGCACCCCAGATAGAGGCTCCTCTCGCTCCCGATGAGGAAGTGGTGGAGCTCACCGAGGCCCCCGCTCCCGAGGTCGCCTCTGAGACAGAGGCTGCCTGTTAGCGTGCTGAGTGCTTTTTAACCGTCGCACCAATGCGGAGAGGGGAGCGGGATGGGCAAAAAGAAAGAGGATAAAATAGATGTAGAGGGCACTGTCATTGAAGCGTTGCCAGGCACTCAGTTCCGCGTACGACTTGACAATGGCCACGAGGTACTGGCTTATCTTTCTGGCAAAATGCGCAAGTACTACATCCGTATCCTGCTGGGCGACCGCGTCCGGGTTGAACTCTCTCCTTACGACCTGACGCGCGGCCGAATCATTTACCGATATAAACGTACCTTTCAGTCAGAGAAGTAGCCCTGCTTTGCCACCAGGCACACCCAATCGCCTCTCTGCTGCCGTTCCGCTAAGGCAAACTTCTCTTGCTCCAGCGCCACAACGACTTCTGGCTCCTGATCAGCGATGACACCGGCAGCGATCAGTACCCCCCCGGGGTGCACCCGCGTTGCGAGTCCCCCCTGTGCCATTTCCACGATAACCCGCGCCAGGATGTTGACCACCACCAGGTCGTAACTCCCCGACACCTCTGTCAGAGATCCACGCACTACGCTTACAATCTCCTGCACTCCGTTGGTTACCACGTTGCCTCGTGCCGTTTTAACCGCTACAGGGTCGTTGTCCATGGCCAGCACGTGTCCAGCGCCCAACTTGGCTGCTGCGATCGCCAGGATACCGGAACCAGTGCCTAGATCGAGCACTTCTGCCTCTTGGCGTATCAACTTCTCCATCGCCACCAGGCACATCTGTGTCGTGGGATGCAGGCCGGTGCCAAAAGCCATTCCGGGGTCCAACTGGATGACGGCGTCTCCAGGTGCAGGTGCATAATCTCGCCACGAGGGTCGGATGACGATGTGCTGGCCGTATCTTTTCAATAAACCGGGGTAGGGGCAGGTCTTGTACCTACCCAAGAGGGCGACCACGAGGGTTCGCCCCTACATATTGAGATGATACTGCTGGCCTATGTGCAGGATCTTCAACCGTTCTTTCCACGCTTCCGCCCAGTCTGCTTCGGCGACAGAGTGGAAAGTTGGGGCGGAAATGGGCCGGATCTGAGCCAGGTGCCAGAGCGCCTCCTCGACGCGGCGCTTGTTGGCCTGTAGTTGGTCATCGGCAGGTAAATACGCCCTGACGATCACCGGGCTCGTGTTCCAACCCCCGGGCCCGGCCTCGATGACCACCCCACGATAGGCGTAGCGCGAGAGAACCTCGGCCACCACCTCCGCGGCCTCGTTCTCCGCCGTCACACTGACCTCAAGCCACTCCATGCCGGATCAGAGGAAGCATTCATGGCCGACTTGCTCTAAACGATCAGGGAAACGCCCAAATTTGACCTGCACCTATCTACCGGCGTGGCCCAGAGTGCGGCGTTAGTGATGACACGTGGCATCTCAGACTGGTAGAAGATCAGGTAAGTCTCGTGGCCGGGGCGGAAGTAGAAGACCTTTGATGGTTGTCTGAACAGGTTTTGTTGTGATCACGAGACGCGTCCTCCAGACCGGGTAGCAGGCGATGCTACAGACCGAGTAACTCCCGTAGGTCGTCCACGAGACTGCGTTTTTCCTGCCAGACAGTCTCCGGCTCCAACGTCTTACCCAGTTCCTGGAAGAGACGCTTCTGTTCGCGGGACAGTCTGGTCGGAACGGCAACCCGCACCAGCACCAGTTCGTCACCTCGGCCATTGTGTCGCAAGTGGGGCACCCCTTTGTTTCGCAGCCGCAACACGGTGCCGCTCTGTGTCCCGACAGGGATGGATATCCTCTCTTCACTCTCAAGGGTTGGCACCTTGACCTCGGCCCCCAACGCTGCCTGAGCCACGTTGATCTGTAATTCGACCAGAATGTCATCGCCACGACGCTGGAAGATGGGATGCGGCTCCACGTCCAGAACAACGTAGAGGTTGCCGGAAGCCCCCCCCCCCTCTCCCATCTCCCCTTCACCCGCCAATCGGATCTGGGTACCATGATCCACGCCAGGGGGGATAGTGACGGAAAGCTGGCGAGTGACGTAGACCTGCCCCTTGCCACCGCACCGGGAACAGGGGATTGGAACAGTTTCTCCCTTGCCCTGGCAGACGGGGCAGGTGGTGACGCTGACGAAGGAGCCCAAGATAGAGCGCTGCACTCGCCGTACCTGTCCGGTACCGTTGCATTCTGAGCAGCGGACTGGCGACGTCCCCGGCTCTGCCCTGCTGCCCTTGCACTCCGGACACATCTCGTAGCGCGTGACTTCGATCTCTTTCTCACCCCCGAAGGCCGCCTCCTCAAAGGTCAGGTGTAGGTCATAACGTAGGTCGGCGCCACGCCGCGGCCCTCGGCGGGTAGATGTCCGAAATCCAAATCCTCTCCCGAAGACCTCCTCGAAAATCTCGAAGGGATCACGGAAGCCGAAGTCAAAGCCGAAGCCTCCCATGCCGGGCTCGACATGCCCAAAGCGGTCATAGGTGGCCCGCTTCTTGGAATCGGAGAGCACCTCGTAGGCCTCGTTGATCTCCTTGAAGCGTGCCTCGGCATCGGGCGCATCGCTGACGTCGGGGTGGCACTGACGCGCCAGATGCCGATAGGTCTTCTTGATCTCTTCCGGGGTGGCCGAGCGGCCGATCCCCAGCACCTCGTAGTAGTCCCGTTTGGCTGCCATAACTATAGACCAGATACAGGATGCAGGATGCAAGATGCAGGACACCTCCTACCCCTTGCCTCTTACCTCCTGCTTCCTGCTTCCTGCCTCTTGCCTCTTGTTACGCCTCGCTGAACTCGCCCTCGATGACGTCTTCCTCACCCTCACCACCCTCGGGCGGTTCACTCCCTGGCGGTGGAGGTGTACCTGGGCCAGCCCCCTGGTACATCGAGGCCCCCACTTGCTGCATCATCTGGCTCAATTCGTCCGTGCGCTGGCGAACGGTGCTGGTGTCGCCCTTCTGGAGGGCGCTCTTGAGCGCTTCGATCTTGGCCTCCGTCTCCGATCGCAGGTGAGACGGTACTTTGTCTCCCTGCTCTCGCAGGAGCTTCTCGGCGCTGTAGACAGCATTGTCGGCAACGTTGCGTGCCTCTACTTCCTCCTTCCTCTGCCGGTCTTGTTCACGGTACTGCTCGGCCTCCCGGACCATGTGCTCAACTTCTTCGTCGGCGAGGCCGCTGGAGGGGATGATTTGCATAGACTGTTCACGCCCGGTGGCCTTGTCCTGAGCGGAAACGTTGAGGATGCCATTGGCGTCAATGTCGAAGGTGACCTCGATCTGCGGGATGCCCCGGGGCGCAGGCGGGATGCCGTCGAGGATAAACTTCCCCAGGCTTTTGTTGTCGGCCGCCATGGGACGCTCCCCCTGCACGACGTGAATCTCCACCTGCATCTGGCCGTCAGTGGCGGTGGAGAAGATCTGACTCTTGCGGGTGGGGATGGTGGTGTTGCGCTCGATGAGCGAGGTAGCCACGCCGCCCAGGGTCTCGATGCTCAGTGTCAGCGGGGTCACGTCGAGCAAGAGCACGTCCTTGACCTCGCCGCCGAGGACACCAGCCTGGATCCCCGCGCCCAGACCCACCACCTCATCAGGGTTGACGCCCTTATGGGGCTCTTTGTTGAAGGACTCGGCCACCTGTCGCTGGGCGGCCGGCATGCGGGTCATGCCGCCCACCAGGATGACCTCGTCAATGTCGGCGGGCTTCAGTTTGGCGTCAGCCAGGGCCTGCTTGCAAGGTTTGACGGTGCGCTCGATCAGATCCTCAGTCAGTTGCTCCAACTTGGCCCGCGTGAGTTTCATCTGCAGGTGCTTGGGGCCAGAGGCGTCGGCGGTGATGAAGGGCAGGTTGATCTCTGTCTCCATCACCGTGCTCAGTTCGACCTTGGCCTTCTCGCACGCCTCCTTCAGCCGCTGAAGGGCCTGGCGGTCTTCACGCAGGTCAATTCCCTGGTCTTTCTTGAACTCGTCGGCCACCCAACCAATGACACGCTGGTCCCAGTCATCGCCCCCCAGGAAAGTGTCGCCGTTGGTCGAGCGTACCTCAAAGACGCCGTCTCCGACGTCAAGGATAGAGATGTCAAACGTGCCGCCGCCCAGGTCGAAGACGGCGATGGTCTCGTCCTTCTTCTTGTCGAGGCCGTAGGCCAGCGAAGAGGCGGTCGGCTCGTTGATGATGCGCAACACCTCCAGCCCGGCGATCCGGCCGGCGTCTTTGGTCGCCTGACGCTGGCTGTCGTTGAAGTAGGCTGGGACGGTGATGACCGCCTGGGTGATCTCCTCCCCCAGGTAGGCTTCGGCGTCGGCTTTGATCTTCTGTAAGATCATAGCCGAGATCTCCGGTGGGCTGTACTCCTTGCCCCCCATCCAGACTCGCACATCCCCGTTAGGGGCCGCCGTGACCTTGTAGGGAACTAACTTCAGCGCCCGCTGCACCTCTGGGTCGTCGAGCTTGCGACCCATGAAGCGTTTGATAGAGAAGATGGTGTTCTCGGGGTTGACGATGGCCTGGCGCTTGGCGACCTGTCCGACCATCCGTTCCCCTGTCTTAGGATTGACAGCCACGACCGAAGGGAACAACCGTCCCCCCTCAGCGCTGGGGATGACGGTGGGCTCGCCACCCAACATCACTGCGCAGACCGAGTTGGTCGTGCCTAGGTCAATACCGATGATTTTACCCATTGCACACTACTCCTTTTCGTTCTTGGACCACCGGCGTCACCGGTGGTACACGTTTACGCTATAGATGGCAAATGTATATGCTTTGCCAAAATCCCACAGATGCAGCCGCGTTTCGTCGGGATGCTGTCCTGGATGCATGACGTCGCGATGTGCAAGTCCGTGCGCCGTATCGTACCGCACGACAGCAATCCACCTTCGATCAATCAGGGACTCAACCGGGCTGCGAATCGAACGACTTTCCCATGCTCTGTCACATGACGGTGACGAATGCAGTCTGTCGGGGTAGTCTCAATGACGAACCCTTTTTCCGCCACGTCTATTCTTCTGACGGTTCCGGCTCCGGGGCGGCCGGTGCCTTGGCCACCCGCACCAACGCGGGCCGCAACACACGCTCGCTGAGCATGTACCCTCGTTGCACCTCACCGATGATCTTACCTTCCTCGTAGTCTGAAACCTCCTCATGCGTCACAGCCTCGTGGTAACGAGGGTCGAACGTCTGCCCCTCGGTCTCAATGGGCTTGACACCCTCGGATTCGAGAATGGCGTTCAGTTTGTGCTTGATCAAGAAGATGCCTTCGCACCAGGTCAGTTGACTTAAATCAACGGGCAAGGTCACGGTAGCCCGCTCGAAGTCGTCCACGACGGGAAGCAACTTGCGCAGCAGGGCCGCGTTTGCGAGCGCTGTCACTTGCGCTCGTTCTGCCTCTTGCCGCTTCTTGTAGTTAGAGAACTCCGCCTGGGTCCGCTGCCAGCCGTCAAGGTACTCGGCTGCCTGGGCCCCGGCTTTCTCCAACTCCTCCCGCAGTTTCTCCAGTTCTTCACGTGCCTCTTCCAGTTCTCCCTCAACTACAACCGATTCCTTTTCCTCTTTCTCTGCTTGCTCTCCCTCCCATTCTTCAACAACCACCGCCTCGGCATCGGTTTCCTTGTTACTTGCCACTTTGACCTCCTTGCTGCCAAGTGATTGAGATTTGAGACTCGAGATTTTTGATTTTTCGTTGTTCATTGGTCATTTGCTATTCCACGTACACATCATACACCAGGTCGGACAACAGCCCGGCGACGAAACGCACGGTAGAGATGGCACGGCCGTATAACATACGGGTAGGACCTACTACGCCCAGCGCCCCGGTGACGAAGCCAACCACGCCGTAGCGTCCCAATACCAGGCTGCAGGCTCGGAGTTCGTCCCAATACCCCTCGCCGCCGATCAGCACCCGCACATTGCCGACCTCCGGACTGAGGGCACCGGCCAGCACCGCATCGAGAAAACTGCGCTCCTCCATAACCCGCACCAGCCCCTGGGCCCGTTCTCTCTCAGAGAATTCAGGTTGCTGTAACACTTCGCTCAACCCATCACGATAGACAACCCCAGCGGTGCGAGTGTCGGTGCGGTGCATAATGTCCACCACGAGTTTGGCTACGTCGGCTTCGAGAGGGGGCAGCCCATCAGTGCGGGCATAGATCTCACCGGCAGCAAGACCGTTACACAGTTGGTTGAGCCGGTCACTGGCCTCATTGAGAGCTTCCTGATTGAGAGGTTCAGCCAGAGTCAGCATTTGCTGCTTGACCGTGCCTCCACACAGGACCAGGACAAGCAGCACCACTCGCCCCTGGGTAGAGATGAGTTGCAGGTGTTTATAGCACGACTGGGCCGCCTGAGGTGCAGTCACCAGGGCGGCCCCACGGGCAGTGCGGGCCAGGACGGAAGCCGCCAATGGCATCCATTGCTCAAAGTCCTGTCGCGCCTGGTAGAACTGGTGAGCGATGGTGCGGCGCTCGTGCAAAGGCAGTTCCACCTCACCCAGCAGCCGCTCAACAAAGCGGCGGTAGCCTTTATGTGTGGGGACGCGCCCGGCAGAGGTATGAGGATGGGTGAGGTAGCCCAATTCCTCTAACCGTGCCAGTTCATTGCGCACGGTAGCCGTGCTCACCTGGAGACCATAATGCTCGACCAGCGCACGGGAACTAACCGGGGACGCGCTTTCCACATGCTCCCGCACGACCAGGCTCAAAATCGTCCGTTGGCGAGGTGTCAACTCGTCCATCTTTCGTCTCATCCATACCCGTTTTAGCACTCTTATCCATAGAGTGCTAAAACTCGGCTTTCAATCATACCATAGGGCGAAAAATCTGTCAAATGAGTTTAACCCAGATTGGTCACCCGCACCTCATTGCAGAGAACGCTGAAGTTGCAGGGATGGGACGCCCCGAGACGGGGGCTGGGAACATAATTTGCGGGCTATGGGTAGCGCGCACCTATAATTGACCTGCCTCGAAAACCCCATCACACGCCGACTTGCGCAGGCGGGCAAGGCAGAGTAGAATCAAGTACCAGACGAGCGGTTAGAGTTAATGGATGTTGTGTATAGAGTTAAGGAGTTTACCGATGAAAAAAGGCTATCTTATTGCCCTGATCATGCTGGCTGTGTTAACACTGCTCTCGCTGACGCTTAACGGTGTGGTCATCTTCGGGCTGCTGCGGGCACAGCAGATCGCCCTGACTACGGTGGCCGACACCCGCGCCATCGTCAATAGCATCGGCGACGACACGTTTTCCTATACCTTCGAGGTGAAGCAGGGGATTCCCATCGCGGCCAGTATCCCCTTCAATGAAGAGATCACTGTGCCCATCGAGACGACCATCCCTATCAACACCACCGTTGTCGTGCCCATTGACCTGGGCATTACCTCCTACAACCTGGAGGTGCCCATCCGCACCATCATTCCGGTAGACCTGGAGTTCACCGTGCCGGTCAGCAAGACGGTGGACATCGCCACCACGGTGCCACTGGACATGGATGTGCCGATAGAGATCCCCATCGCTGACACCCCCCTCGTTGGTTACCTGGAGGAACTGGATACGGCGCTGGCACAGGTCGAGGCGCGACTGGGGCAGTCATTTGGCAGCGATGATTGACAGGTGACCCGCACGAACCGTTCTATCTCTTGCTGAACGAGCGAAAAGCGCGGCTGGCGGAGCGGGCCTTCGCGGTGGAGCAGGTACATCCGGAGTGGCAGATGCTCTTCACGGGGGATCCGGCGGCGCTCGACCCCGGCGGTGCGGTGCCGCTGGGGCCAGGGGACCTGGATCAGATGTGGGGCCTGGCGGCGGATGCAGGGCTGATGGCGTTGGAGGTGGACCCGTTCCGGTATGGCCCGGCCTTCGGGTGTGGGATATGGGCCGGTTAGTGGCGATGGGTGGTACCCACCTGCGGGTCCCCGGCGCGGCGGAGATCGGCAACGTGGTCACCCGCACCACCCACCGCCGCCGGGGATATGCCCGGCAAGTCGTGGCGGCGCTGGTGCAGGATCTCTGTCAGGGAGACATAGATGGACGTGACCCACGGCCAGTTGGGCCCGGTCATTGCCGGTGGGGTGCTCCTGGCGCTGCTGGGGGCGGGGTAGATACAGGGACGCGGCATTGCTGCGCCTCTATTTCGTGACACTTGTCACTTTACAACCGGGTAGGAAACGGGTATGATATTAGTAGGCTGAAGGCCCACGCGAGATCCGTGTTTTCAGCCCGCGCTTGATTCAACAATGAAGACAGTTCCCTACAGTTGGGTACTTTGACGTAAGGAGGAACAATGGCAAGAGGAATGGTTATCATTGACGAGGATTACTGCAAGGGGTGCGGCCTGTGCATGTCTGTCTGCCCCGCGCACATCCTCCAACTGGCAGAGGGACGGTTCAACGCCAAGGGGTACCAGCCCGTCGAGGTGACCGACCCGGAGGCGTGCACCGGGTGCGCCATGTGCGCCATCATCTGCCCCGACGTGGTCTTCACGGTGTATCGGCGGAAGCGGCGGCCCGTTCGGCAGGCTCAGGGCAAGCCCAAGCGGGCGCCCGCCGCCGCATAGGAGGCAAGGAATGGCAAAAGAACTTATCGAAGGGAACGCAGCCATCGCCGAGGCTGCCATACGGGCGGGGGCCGAAGCCTTCTTCGGCTACCCCATCACGCCCCAGACGGAGGTGCTAGAGCATTTCTCCAGGAGAATGCCTCAGGAGGGGCGCGTCTTCCTGCAGGCCGAAAGTGAGGTGGCCGCCATCAACATGGTCTACGGCGCGGCCTGCGCCGGGGCGCGGGTGATGAGTTCCTCCTCCAGCCCCGGCGTCAGCCTGATGCAGGAGGGCATCTCCTACATCGCCTGCTCAGAGGTGCCGGCAGTGCTGACGAACATCATGCGCGGTGGGCCGGGCCTGGGCAATGTCCAGCCCGCGCAGAGCGACTACTTCCAGGCGGTCAAGTCCGCCGGCCACGGCGACTTCCACATGATCGTCCTGGCCCCGGCCGACGTGCAGGAAGCGATTGATCTGATGGTGCTGGCCTTCGACCTGGCGGAGAAGTATCGCACCATCGCCATGCTCGTCGCCGACGGGGCCATCGGCCAGATGATGGAGCCGGCGGAACTGCCGCCCATGCGACCGGTCAGGCCACCTGAGGAGCGGCCCTCCTGGGCACTCACCGGTGCCCAGGGACGGGAGCACAACATCATCACCTCGCTCTACCTGGGCGCCGAGAACATGGAGGAAGTCAACCTGCGCTTGCAGGCCAAACTGAAGGAGATCGCCGAAAACGAGGTGCGCTGGAAGGAGTACAGCACCGAAGACGCCGACTTCCTGCTGGTGTCCTTTGGCACTGTGGGCCGCATCTGCCAGACGGTGGTGCGGGAGGCACGGGCGAAGGGGATGAAAGCGGGTCTCTTGCGGCCCATCACCCTCTGGCCCTTCCCCAGCGTTCGCCTGGGGGAACTTGCCCAGCAGGTGCGCGGCATGTTGGTCGTGGAGATGAACGCCGGCCAGATGGTCGAGGACGTGCGGCTGGCCGTCGAAGGCCGCTGCCCGGTGCAGTTCTATGGGCGGATGGGAGGCATCGTCCCTCTATCCGACGACGTCCTGCCCGAACTGGAGAAACTGGACGCCGAGATGGCGGGTGGGAAGGAGGATTAGAATGGCAACGGTTGAAATCCCTACAGGTATGGAATTGGTCTACAAGCGGCCGGAGAGCCTGACCTATGCTCACACGATCTATTGCCCCGGCTGCACCCACGGCGTCATCCATCGCCTCGTTGCCGAGGTGCTGGACGAACTGGGGATACGGGAGCGCACCATCGGCATCGCTCCGGTAGGGTGTTCCGTGCTGGCTTACTACTACTTCAACGTGGATATGGCCGAGGCCGCGCACGGTCGCGCCCCGGCGATGGCCACTGGCATCAAGCGCGTCAGCCCGGGCAAGGTGGTCTTCACCTATCAGGGCGACGGCGACCTGGCCTCCATCGGCATGGCCGAGATCGTGCAGGCAGCCAATCGGGGCGAACTGATCACCACCATCTTCGTCAACAATGCCACCTACGGCATGACCGGTGGGCAGATGGCCCCCACGACACTGCCGGGGCAGGTGACGACCTCGTCGCCCTATGGCCGCGACGTGCGAGTAGCAGGCTACCCGACGAAGATGTGCGAGTTACTGTCGGTTCTCCCAGGGGCGGCCTACATCGCCCGCCACACGGTGATTGACGTGCCCAGCACCCGCCGGGCCAAGAAGGCCATCAAGACAGCCTTCAAAGTGCAACTGGCCGGACTGGGCTTCTCGATGGTCGAACTGCTCTCTACCTGCAACACCAACTGGCACATGTCGATACTTGAGTCAAGGCAGTGGATCAAGGATAAGATGATCCCCTACTATCCGCTGGGCGAGTTCAAGGTGGCGGATGGGGTGAAGAAACTGTAGGAGGCAACGATGCAAGAGGAAATCATCATTTCCGGCTTCGGTGGGCAGGGCGCGCTCTTCGCGGGCCAGTTGCTCACCTACGCCGCGATGGGTAGCGGCTATCACGTGACGTGGATCCCCTCCTACGGCCCGGAGATGCGCGGCGGCAAGGCCCGCTGCACCGTCGTAGTGTCCGACGAGGAGATTGGCGCGCCGCTGGTGCGACGGCCCAGCGCGTCCATCGTGCTTAACCTTCCCTCGATGGAGGCTTTCGAGCCAGCGGTCAAGCCTGGCGGTGTGCTGGTGGTCAATAGTTCGCTGGTGCCGCAGAAGAGCGAGCGCACCGACATCCGTGTCTTCTACGCGCCCGCCACCGACCTGGCGATCGAACTGGGCAACGCCCGGCTGGCGAACGTGATCTGCCTGGGCGCGCTGGTGCAGGCCACCGGCGTCGTGTCGCTGGGGGCGGTGGAACAGGCGCTGGAGGATCACCTGCCGGAGCGACACCGCAAACTGCTGGGCTTGAACAAGGAGGCATTGCGCAAAGGGACGGCGCTAGTTAACGATTAGCCATTAGCGGTCAGCGGTCAGCCGTTGGCCTGGCGAAGATTCGCCGCGCTGTTCAGGAGCACTTTCCGGTGTCAGGACGAGTCTTCGCAAGGTTCACGGTGGGTAAGGAGGATGGCCCAATGATCCCGACCAACGCAGAAGAACTGGAGTTTGAGGAGGCGAGGCCGCACGGTCCGGGACGGGCGCGGCGTATTGGCATCGTCGTGCTGGGGGTGATCCTGGCCGGAGTGGCCTGTGTCATCATCGGCCTGGCCTTTGTGCAAGGTTCGTGGTGGTATTCCTACGGGACTGATCGAACCCTGGACCACGAATCCCGAGCACGCGTCGAGGCGATGCGGGAGGAGATGGGCGGTAGTGGCGCACCGCCCGAGGCGGTGAAGTGGCTGAATGCGGCGTTGGATCCCAACGCCCACCCCACCGATGTACGTACCTATCTCCTCACAGCGCAGGAGGTACTGGAAGCAACCGACGATCCGAAACTGGCCGAGGCCGTGAGGGAGTTACAGGCGATCATCCAGGCGATACGCCCGACTCCCCTCTGGGAAACGACCACCTCGCGTCCCGTGCCTACGCTGGAGTGGCCCTGGTGAGTTCACCGTCTGGCATTGGGAGGCGGTGGGGCCAAGGGCATCGCCCCTGAGCCTATTGGGCCAGGGTAAGATGACCAATCTCCTGCGGGAGGCTCTGGGGGGGTGACCTGACCTTCGATCAGTTGAAACTACCCCTGCCTGCCCTGGAACGAACACGTGCGGCTGACGGCTAACTGCTACCGGCTATCGGCTAAAAATGTACCGTAAAATCGTTGTCCTGCTTGATGGGTCGGAATTGGCCGAGGGAGTACTACCTCACGTCGCAGAGGTGATCCGTGATCGAGGGAGTCAGGTCTATTTGCTCTCGGTCGCTCCGCTGACGAAGGGAATCGCGCCAACCGGCGTGGATGTGCGCTCACCCTCTGCCGGCATGCGGGAGGGAAGGGATCGCATCAAGCGAGAACTGGTGGAGTATCTGCAGACTGCAGCGAAGGGACTGGAACCGGTCGCTGTTGACGTGCAGGTCAGTGTGCGCTTCGGCCGGCCGGCCGACGAGATTCTCGCCTTCGCCAGCGACGTGGGTGCAGATCTCATCGCGATGTCCACGCATGGCCGTTCTGGCATCAGCCGTTGGGTCTTCGGCAGCGTGGCCGACAGGGTGTTGCGCGGTGCCACGTGTCCTGTGCTGCTGGTGCGAGCCGGGCAGACACAACTACGAACTACGTACCAGCGCATCCTGGTGCCGCTCGATGGCTCCGAACTGGCGGAGCAGGTGTTGCCCTACGTGAAAGGGCTCATCCGTCCTCCCCTATCGCTGGGGCCGGTCTCCGACCGTGCCCCAGGGGGATTGAGGGGGGGCACGAAGGTCTTCCTCGTCTCGGTTCTGACGACCGGGCTGGGAGATCGCACGGTGGGGCTATTGACGAGCTACCCCCCTGGGCTGCGACTCGCCACGACTGCGCTCTATCACGCTGAAATCCAGTTACGGTCCTACCTGCGAAGCGTGGCCGCCGCACTGCGCGAGCACGGGGCAGCAGTGTACATCGCCGTCCAACGGGGCTCACCGGCCGACGGAATCCTGGCCTACGCCGCTGAGATCGAGGCGGACTTGATCAGCCTGACCACTCACGGGTTTTCTGGTACGAGCCGGTGGGTGTATGGAAACGTGGCCGGCAAGGTGTTGCAAGGGGCACACAGCCCCGTGCTTCTGGTCCGCCCTACATCTGAGCAAGGAGGGAATGGAGTATGAATATCGGAATTCCAAAGGAGCGCCGGGATTTGGAGCGGCGAGTAGGACTGACGCCCTACGGAGTAGATCTGCTCACCCGCGCTGGTCACGTCTGCTACGTCGAGACAGAGGCCGGGTTGGGAGCTGGCTTCACCGATCATCACTACGAGCGGGCTGGCGGGCGCATCGTCTATTCCGGCGAGGAGATCTATGGTCGGGCCGACATGGTGCTAAAAGCGGTGCGGCCCATTCAAGAGGAACTGGGTTGGCTGCGTGAAGGACAGATCATCGCCGGCTTCCTGCATCTGGCCGCCGCCCGGCGGGAGATGGTGCGGACGCTGCTGGAGAAAAAGATCACCGCCATCGCCTACGAGACTATCGAAGAGGACGATGGGACATTGCCGGTGTTGCGCACGATGAGCGAAGTGGCCGGACGTATGGCCCCGCAACTGGCTGCTACCTTCCTGCAGAGCAGCCACGGTGGCCGGGGCGTGCTCCTCAGCGGCGTGCCGGGTATCCCGCCGGCCAGAGTCGCCATCCTGGGGGCAGGGGTGCTGGGCACCAACGCCGCCCGCGCTTTCCTCGGAATGGGGGCCACCGTGTTCGTTCTCGACCGTAGCCTGGAAAGACTCTACCAGGTAGACGAGCGGTTCCAGGGCCGCGTCACTACGATGGTCTCCTATCCCTTCAACATCGCCCGCGTGGCTCGCTTTGTCGAGGTGCTGATCGGTGCGGTCTTGAAGCCGGGAGCCAGAGCCCCTATCATCGTCACCCGCGAGATGGTGCGCTCGATGAAGAAGGGGGCGGTCATCATGGATTTCAGCATTGACCAGGGCGGGTGCGTGGAGACCAGCCGGCTCACCACGCTGCGCGACCCCGTCTTCATTGAGGAGGGGGTGGTCCACTTCTGCGTCCCCAACGTGCCCGGGGCGGTTCCCCGCACGGCGACCCATGCCTTCAACAACGCCGTCTGGGCCCGCCTGCGCCATGTCGCCGCGGTGGGGCTGGAGCAGGCGCTGGAGGAAATGCCGGACCTGGCCCGGGGGGTCGCCACCAGGGACGGCAAAATCGTGAACGAACAACTGGCCGCAGCCTACTACGCCGGAACGGATGGTGGACGATGAGCTGGATGAAGACCTACGAGAGCCGTGTCACAACCGCTGAAGAGGCCGTCAAGGCCATCAAGTCGGGTGACCGCATCTTTCTCACCGGCAACTGCAGCGTGCCGCAGGTGTTGATGAAGGCACTGGTCGAGCGCGCGCCCGAACTGGAGAACGTCGAGATTTGCCACGCCCTCACCATCGGGTCGAGCAACTACGTCGCGCCGGAGATGGAGGGCCACATCCGCGCCAACTCGCTCTTCATCGGCCCCAACGTGCGCAAGGCAGTGCAGGAAGGCCGGGCCGACTTCACCCCCGTACTCCTTTCGGAGTTCACGCTGCTCTTCAAGCAGGGCATCCTGCCGGTAGACGTCACCTTCGTCCACCTTTCGCCGCCCGACGAGCACGGCTTCTGCTCCTACGGCATTGAGACTGGGCTGACCAAGTCGCCGGCCGAGGTGTCAAAAATCATCATCGCCGAGATCAACGAGAACATGCCCCGCTGCCTGGGCGACTCCTTCATCCATGTCAGCCGCCTGGACTACATCGTGCCGGTGGATTATCCCCTGCTGGAACTGCCGATGACGGTGGGCGGGCTCTCGGACATCCACGTCAAGATTGGCGAGTACATCGCTGAACTGATCCCCGACGGGGCGACGATGCAGATGGGCATCGGCGCCATCCCCGACGCTGTGCTCCATTTCCTGGGCGACAAGAAAGACCTGGGGGTGCACACCGAGTTGTTCTCGGACAGCGTAATTGACCTGGTGGAGGCCGGCGTGCTCACCAATGCCCGCAAGACGCTGCATCCGGGCAAGATCATCGCCGGTTTCATGTTGGGGACGAAGCGGCTCTACGAATGGGTGCATGATAACCCGCTCATCGAACTGCACCGCACCGAGTACGTCAACGATCCCTTTGTCATCGCGCAGAACTACCGGCAGGTGGCGATTAACTCGGCCATTGAGGTAGACCTGACAGGGCAGGTGTGCGCCGATTCCATTGGCCCCAAGTTTTACAGCGGCGTGGGAGGGCAACTGGACTTCATCTACGGCGCGTCCCGTTCCGAGGGAGGCGTGCCCGTCATCGCGCTGCCGGCCACTGCCAAGGGGGGAACGCTCAGCCGTATCGTGCCTATGCTCAAGCAGGGTGCAGGGGTCGTCACCTCTCGCTATCACGTCCACTATGTGGTGACGGAGTACGGGGTAGCAAGCCTGTACGGGAAAACGATCCGCCAGCGGGCGCAGGAGTTGATCAACCTCGCCGCACCGCAGTTCAGGGACGAACTGACGCGGGCGGCGAAGGAGTTGAACTACGTCTAGCGAGGCCTCGCCTCCGTCAAATTCGTGCCTGGCGGCTGCGCCCAGATCGCTGATACGACTTCGCTAGGTTCTGCCGTTTAGCGACATTGGGTTCGCAGGAACGAGGATTGAAGACCTCGGGCAAATATTATCCTGATCTGGTGGCGGACTGGCTGGCACAACAGGTCGTCCAGCACCAGCACCAGCGCCGTCATCGGGCATTGATGCTGCGCAAGGCCGTCACTTATCTCTCGGACAAGCAACGTGCCCGCGCCACGGGAGACACATCCTGGTGAAACTGGAATTCCAGGAATACCGTGCCCGAGAGATAGCGCCGCCAGACATCCGGGTCACTGACAGCCCTGCCGGAAGCCAGCCCTGGTAGGGCTTGGGGACAGGCATTACCAGGGCTCGCCGACCAGATCATACTCCAGCGCGGCGGTTATGCGCACCGGGACGATCTCCCCGATCGGTAACTCCGCCCGCACCAGTACCAGGCCGTCAATCTCGGGCGCGTCACGGTAAGAGCGCCCCACGCTCAGCCCATCTCCCTGTCCCTCGACCAGTATGTCCAGCGTCCGTCCCACCAGCGCCTGGTTCTTCGCCAGGGAGATACGCTGCTGGATCTCCATCAGCCGCTCGCGCCGTTCCTCCTTCTCCCCTGGCGGCACGTCGTCCTCCAATCTGGCGGCCGGCGTGCCTTCCTCGTGGGAATAGGTGAAGACTCCCACGCGGTCGAACGCCATCTCGGCCACGAAATCCAGCAGCGTCTGGAATTCCGCCTCCGTCTCGCCGGGGTAGCCCACCAGGAAGGTGGTGCGGATGGCGACCTCAGGTATCGCCGCCCGCAACCGCTCCATAGTGCGGCGCACCCCCTCGACGTTGGCCGGGCGGCGCATGCGGCGCAGTACGTCGGGGTGGGCGTGCTGCAAGGGGATGTCGAGGTAGGGCAGGATCTGCGGGTGGCGGGCCATCGTCTCGAACAGTCGCTCTATGGCAACTCCGTGGCCGGGGTAGGCATACATCAGGCGGATCCACTCTACCTGTGGCACCTCCGCAACCAGGCGCTCTAGCAATTCCGCCAGGGACCTAACCCCCCGCCCCCCTTCCCTCGCAGGGAAGGGGGAGTCCCCCCTCCTCCACTTCCCCCCCAAAGTTGGGGGGGACCGGGGGGGGGCGGGGAGAGGTTCCAGATCATGTCCATAGTCGGTGGTGTCCTGGGCGATGAGGATGATCTCCCGCACGCCACGCCCGACCAGCCACCTGGCGTCGGCCAGGATAGCCTTGGGCGGACGGCTCACAGCGGGCCCTTTGATGAGCGGGATGGCGCAAAAGGCGCAGGAGCGGCGGCAGCCGTCGGCGAGTTTGAGGTAGGCGCTGGCCCCTTGCACCGCCACGCGGGGCACACCCCGCGCGTCCTGTCCCACAGTCGGTGTCTCCGGCAGGTGGTAGATGGGCTTTTGACCCTTCCCCCGGCCCCTCCCCGCAGCGGGGGGGGAAGTCTCTAGTTGCTCGACCAGGGTTACGATGTCCATCCAGCGGCGCGTGCCGATGAAGCCATCAATTCCGGGTACCGCCTCGGCCAGTTCGTGAGGGAAACGCTGTGAGTAGCACCCGGCGGCGATGATGCGTTGTCCGGGCTGCCTGACCTGCGCCAGTTCCCGCAACGCGGCAAGCGACTCCTCCCGCGCTGGCGCGATGAACCCGCAGGTGTTGACGATGAGCAGATCGGCCTCTTCGGGAGCAACGGCGGCAGTATATCCGGCACGCCGCAGCAGCGTCGCCATACCCTGGCTGTCCACCAGGTTCTTAGGGCAGCCGAGGGAAATGAGGTAGAAACGTAGCAACTTGCTCATTGACGTATGAAGGAAGATGCAGAGGAAACGAAAAAAGCGGGCATGTATGCCCGCCTACGAAGTGTGCTGGACACTCGATTATCCAGCAACCAGCGTCGAGCATCCAGTGTTGATAACTATGGTACAGCGACCTCGCCCGTGGGTCCCCATGCGCGGGTGCAGACCTGGGCTCGCCCGCACATCGTCCCTTGCGGCTGTCCGTTGACCGTCACCAGCAACCCGGCCCCATTGCCGGTCTCCACGATGACCACTTCCTGGCCCGACCATGTCTCGACCTGCCCCGTGGCCATCAATCCCTCGAATGCCACCTGACCACCCCTCGTCACGCGCGTCCAGACGTGCTCGATGGCCTCCAGCGTCAGCGTCACCTCTCCCTGGGTGCTGGCCGGGAAAGTGGGAGTAACGACGGGCGAGGTTGACGTCGCCGTGAGCGGCAGCACGGCTTCCGAGGGCACGGTCACAGTGACGGTAACGGCTCCTGGTTTGCCAACGTTCCGGCTCATAAAGTATCCCATCGCTGCCACAATCGTGAGCAGGACAATGAGCGCAATGCTCACGATCATCAGCCTTTCCAGGCTCGTCCTGCGCGGCCGGGAAGTGGGGAGCGAGATGTTGCGGGGTTGGAACGGGGCTGGACCGGTAGTCGGACGGGTGGGCGGAGCGGGCTGTGTCTTCGCAGACACGTCTGATGGGGTCACGGCCGCGACACCGTGTACCTCGGTGTCATAGCGGGACAGGACCTCGTCAGGAGAGAGGCCGAGGTAACGGGCGTAGATGCGCAGGAACCCACGCACCTGTACTTCGCCGCCGGGGAAGACAGCGAAATCCCCCGCTTCCAGCGCCTCCAGGAAGCGGGTCCGGATACGCGTGGCGGCCTCGGCTTCCTCTAAAGTGCTTCCCTTGGCCTCGCGCGTCTGGCACAGCCACACCCCGAGTGTTTCCATCGCTGATCCTTTGGAAATGGGCGGTTACTGTTCCTCTACCTGGCCATCTATTACCTGGCTATCTATTACCTGGTCGTCCTCCGGCGTCGTCTCCTTGACAGGCTCGGCTGGGGCTGCTTCAGGCAGTTCTCCTCCCTCTGGCTTCACCACAGCCTTGACCTTGGCCACCACGTCTGCTGCCAGGCGCACGGAGATGACGTGTTCGCCCACCTGCCGGAGCGGTTCGGAGAGGATATGTTTGCGCCGGTCGAACTTCTCCCCGACCTCGCGTTCAAGTGCCTCGGCGATGTCGGCAGTGGTGATGGAGCCAAAGAGGCGGCCCTTCTCGCTGGCCCGGGCCTCAAAGATGAGGGTGAGGTCGCTCAGGCGCTGAGCGAGCGCCTCAGCGCGCGCCGCCAGTCGCTCCTCCCGGCGGCCCTCCGCGGACTGGCGATGTTCGAATTCCTTCAAAGCGCCGGAGGTGGCTTTCACCGCCAGCCCTTTGGGGATCAGGTAGTTGCGGGCGTAACCGGCGGCGACGTTCTTAACGTCGCCAGCCTGTCCCAGGTTGGGCATGTCACGGGTCAGAATAATCTTCACGCTTGCTTGCCTCCAACGTAATGCGTAAAATGTAAAGCATAGCGCGGCCAAGCCGCAACCAACGTAGAGCGGAATGGCATTCCGCCCTACAGAATTCTCGCAGATAGCGCAATTCTTGCGGGGTAATTCTATAGCGCGGCCAAGCCGCAAGTTTGCAAGTAGCAGATCATGATTCTCGCGGACAACGCAAATGTTGCCGGGTAATACTATGAAGCGAGGTTGCGCTTTTACGCATCATGTCCGCGCAGGGGTGCCTGTTGACGTTGCAGAGTCTGCCCATCTCGCAGACCTCAAGTGCAGCCTGTAATAGGGCGGGTGGGATTCGAACCCACACGTCCTTGCGGACAGAGGATTTTAAGTCCCCGGCGTCTACCGTTTCGCCACCGCCCCGCATACACTACGGGCAGCCTCACACGCTGCCCGTCGTTTCGGGTGCCATGTTCAGGAGGCGACGGCCGGAATTGAACCGGCGAATAAGGGTTTTGCAGACCCCTGCCTTACCACTTGGCTACGTCGCCCTGATCCATAGAAATTCTACCATGCATCTCCCTTCTTAGCAAGTCATGCCCTCGGTTTGCCAGGGATGCCAGCCTCACCTGCATTTGTCTTGCTCTGGCACCGGTGCTATACTCGTATCATCTTTCCACAGGAGGCCTGCAATGAAATTGGACTACAAGAAAACGTTCCTGATCGGCTTCGGCTTCTTCGGCATTAGTGTGATGTGGACGCTCTACAACGCTTACGTGCCGGTCTACCTGCAAACAGGTAGCCCGACGTTTGATGCACCTGGGGAGGTCGGCTTCGGCCTTGGCGCCGGCCTGACGGGTGTGGTCATGACGCTGGACAACATCGCCGCCTTCTTCCTCCTGCCGCTGATCGGTCTCTGGTCCGACCGGGTCTGGACCCGCTTCGGTCGTCGCCTGCCGTTCATCCTCGTGCTCGCCCCCATCGCGATCGTGGTGTTCATTCTGATCCCCATGGCGGTTCGGATGGTTCCGCCCGAACTCAGCGGGCAAGTTGACCGCCTGGGGACGCCGCTGGCGCTCTTTATGACCGCCATAGGCGTCTTTCTGCTGGCGATGGCCGGCTTCCGCACGCCGGTGATCGCGCTCATGCCCGACCTGACGCCCAGCCCGCTGCGTTCCCAGGCCAACGGCGTCATCAACCTGATGGGGGGCATGGGGACGTTGGTCGCCACTTTGGGCAGCGGTTTTCTGTACGGGATGGGGCACGTCGTGCCCTTCGTCTTCGGCGGCGTGCTGACGGCCGCGGCGGTGTTGATGTTGCTGTTCTTTGTCAAGGAGCCGCGTGAGTTCGAGGCTGCAGCCCACGAGGACGAAGGGTTGGGTGCGCTGCGGGGCATCAAGCGCGTCTCGCCGGAGGCCCGCCGCAGCCTGGCATTCCTGATGGGCGCGATCTTCTGCTGGTTTGTCGGCTACAACGCCGTCGAGACGTTCCTCTCATCCTACGGGGTGAGCGAACTGGGGATGTCCACCGGCCGGGCGCCGCTGTTGATGGGGGCGGCGGCGCTGGCTTTCCTGGTCTTCGCGATACCCTCCGGCTACATCGCGGCCCGCTTCGGCCGGCGGCGGACGATCATCTCAGGTCTGATTGTCTTTGGTGTGTTGCTGGTGGCGAACTTCTTCTTGCGCAACGCGACGCTGATCTGGCCTGTCATGGTGTTGGGGGGGATGGGCTGGGCGCTGGTCAACATCAACTCGCTGCCCATGGTGGTGGACATCTCGGCCTCCGACGCCGACCTGGGGACCTACACAGGGCTGTACTACATCGCCTCGCAGTTGGCAGCCGTGGCCGGGCCGATGATCAACGGCTACATCGTGGAATGGGGCGGTGGTGACTACAACCTGATCTTCGTCGTGACCCCGGCCTTCTTTGCCCTGGCGATTCTGTGCATGCTGGGAGTGACGAAGGGAGAGGCGAAGGCAGCGGTTAGCGGTTAGCGGGTAGCCGTTAGCAGGCAGCGGTTAGCAGTTAGCGAAGCGGGCCACGCACGTCCCCGAGCGAGGCCCGTTGTTGTCTGGTGGGAGAGGTCAGGAGTTGCGGAGGGCGAGTGGCAGGTAGATCTTGAAGGCTGTGAAGTCGACGGTGAGGGTGTCCATCCCGACGCCGGACGTGACGGTGATGGAGGCCGTCCCCGACATCACCCCGGTCAAGGTAACCTCAGCACGGCCGTCCGTCGTCGTCTTGGTGACGGTGCTGCTGGCGAAGGATCCCACCGGGCTGGTGGTGAAGGTCACCACCGTGCCGTCGGCCGCCCAGTTCTCGTACAGGTCCACCTGCAGGCTGCTGATGGTCACCGTGGTTCCGCCCGGGGCGCTGGGCGCGCTGGACTGGGCGGTCACGGTCACCGGCGTGCCCGGCTGCGGGGCCAGCCGGCTGTAGGTCCACACGCCGCTAATGCCGGCGTAGAGGGTCTGGGTGGGAGTGCCGTTGTTCGCCACCAGGGCGCTGAGGTTCGTGTCGGGCAAGCCTCCGCTGAGCGGGTCGCCTCCCCCGCTCCACGTCTGGCCGCCGTCGGGCGTCTCGCCGACATAGTCGTTGGTGCCCAGATAGAGGTGGCTGGGCACGCGGGGATCTATGGCCAGATAGTTGCCGCTGAGGCCGCCGCCCTCCGACGGCGGGCGGCGCACGGTGGTCCAGTTGTCGCCGCCGTCGGTGCTCTTGTAGACGCGGTAGCCGTCATCGCTGGCGTAGAGGACATCCGGCTTCTGGTGGTCCACGACGATGGAGCGCACGGTTCGGGTGGCGGTGAAGACCAGCGTCCAGTTGTCACCGCCGTCGGTGGTGCGGTAGACAAAGCCCTCACAGGGGCCAGCGCTGCAATCCTGGCCTCCGGCGTAGACGACGGTGTCGCTGATGGGATTGATAGCCAGCGCCTGAACACGCCACCGGGCTGGCCGCGTGAATACCTCTGTACAGGAAGCGCCGTCGTTCAGGCTGCGCAAGACCACGGCATACTCAGGTTGCCCGGCGGGTCTATCCTGACCGGCGGCATACACGGTGCTGCTCATAGAGGGCGCGATGGCTAGGGCGTAGATACTCTCGTCGCCGCCGGAGCCATCAGTTTTGATGAAGGTGGCGGTGTAGACCGGTTCAAAGCTCAGGCCTCCGTCCTCGCTGCGTATCACCGCCCCCTGGCGATCGTTATACGCGCCACCATAGACGATATTGGGGCCCTCGGGATTGACGGCGAAAGCACCCATGCAGTCCGCGATACCCGACGGCTGCGTCCACGTATCGCCGCCGTCGGTGGTCATCCAGCCTCCGCCAGAGCCGGCAGCGGTGAACAGCTTGTCCAGGTTCTGCGGGTGCACGTCAATGTCGCGCGGCAAGACCGGCGCCTCGATGCCGTTGTTTCGAGCCCCCCAGTTGACACCGCCGTCGCTGCTCTTGTAAACGCCCTGTACTCTGAGGCCAGTGTAGAGAGCACCAGGAGTGGGGCCAAGGCCAATGGCCAGTGCTTCCACTTCGCCAGGGACATTACTGACGGTGCTCCAACTGTCACCCTCGTCGGTACTCTTGCGCACCTCACTCTGCTTGGTGGCATAGAGCGTGCCAGGCGGGTCAAGGGCTAACCGCTGACCGGCCGAGCCATCCGTAGTCACAGTCGTCCACGTTGCACCCCCGTCAGTGCTGCGATAAAAGTTGCTGTTATAGCTGCCGGCGTAGATGGTGGTGGGGGTGACAGGGTTGGCGACCAGGCTGGTGACAAGGTCTCCGGTAGTGGAGTAGACCTCCGTCCAGATCACCCCGCCGTTGGTGCTGCGGTAGATGTACCCTCCCCATGTCCCATTCACTTGCCCGTCGTGGGCGAGCAACCAGGTGAGGGGAGTCGTGGGATGGATCAGCACGGCGTTGACAGTGGGGTACCCGCCTGGGTTGGTGTAGGAGAAGATCTCCGTCCACGTAGCGCCGCTGTCAATGGTCCCATAGAGCATGGCCTTGTCAGGATAGTCCCCGCCCCCGGCAATGGCCGTCTGGATGAGGGTGGGGTGGACGTCCAGGGCCCGAATCGTCCCGTTGGCGATGGACAAAGGGGACGTCCAGTGTAAGCCGCCATCGGCGCTGCGGTAGATCACCGGATGCGGGTTCGACTCATCTCCGTTGTGAGCCCCAGCGTAGATGACGGTGTCGGTCACGGCCAGGCCCATGATGCGATGGGAGGCGGTGTAGATCGCCGTCCAGTTGGCAGCGCCGTCGGTGCTCTTGTAGATTGTAGAGGGAATCGCCCAATCTGCATCTGGGGGTTGCACCGCGGTGTAAAGAGTGCCAGAGATGGCAGGGTGAACTGCAAGGGCCCGAACTTGGCCGCCCGCGATGGTGGGGCCGCCGGTCGGCAACCAGGGGCCGCCGATGGCGACGTCAATCCCCGTGACCGCGTCCCCGCCGACGATGGAGCCGGTCTGGGCACGAGTCATGCCAACCATCAGCACCAGGCTCAGGGTCAGCAGCCCGGCTGCCAGCGCCAGGCTGGCCAGGACGCACAGCGACTTGCTTTGAAAGATACGCTTGGCGTTCATTGGGTTTTTCTCCTTTCTTGACTATCGGTTACGAAACTCACAACACAGACCGTCAATCGTCATAGGCACCACCACCACCACCTCCTCGTCGCTGCCGGCACGTGTCGCCCCTCTTCCGGGTCGCTACGAGGAATCTGCGTAGTCCGCGTCGGCTTTCCTCTTATGATTGTCGCTGCGTGTGGAGAGTGTAGCATATCTCGCGTCGGATGTCAATCATCGGCTGCTACGCCTTCTCTTCGCCGTTCAGCATTGCCAGCGCCTCCGCTACCCGCGCTGCTGTCGCCGGCTCCAGGGACACGGAATCCTGGATGTCCGCCAGTACGTCGCGGCCGAAGCGGGCCGCTAACGCGCTTGCCTCCATCGGGTACAACTCCAGCGCCAGCAGGAACTGGCCCGGACTGACGATGGCCACGTCCCGGTAGCGGCGCATATCCAGCAGGTCACGGTCGCTGCTGACCAGGTAGTGAGCCTGCCCCTCCACCGCGCCGGCCAGGAATTTGTCGTCCTTGGGATCCCGGCCGGCGCCGGAGATGTCCAAAGCCCCTGGCACGTACTCCGAGAAGCGTTCCGACCCCCGCGCCAACTCGTCCAGCGGAGCCGTGGCCAACTGTCGGATAGACGGCCGGGCCAGTACGCTTGCCAGTACGCTTGCCAGTTCGGCGCGCGTGGCCGGGGAGGAAAGCAGCGTAAAAGTGCCGGCCCGCCAGTGCGCCACGACCCGACGCATCAGTTCGCCCTGTGTCAGCACGTAACTGACCAGTGAACTGGTGTCAATAACTATGCGCAGCACGGCTTACTCCGCAGCAGAGGCAACTTCTTCGCGGGCCTGCTCGATGATCGCCAGCATCTCCTCGTCGCTCAGTCCCACGTTACGCTCGGCGTTGCGGGCTGAGGTGGCCTCTAGCCACTCGAAGAACGCTTCCCGCTCTCGCCGGAAACGCTGGAGTAGCCCGTATTCATCCAGATTGATGATGGCCGCCTGGGGCCGGCCGAAGGTCTCGACGACGTAAGTCTCACGCCGCTCTCGCACCGCCTGCAGAACGTCGGTCAGGTGCTGTCGCAGGTCGGTCGCGCCGATGCTCCGCTCCATAGCAAGTCCCTCCCTGGAAGATTAAAAGGTTTATAATGATTATAAACTTATACACTCCTTTGTCAAGTGTAGACGTCCAGTGAAGCTGCGCCTCAAACCGACAAGTTTTAACGCAAGGGCGCAAAGTCGCAGGGACGCAAAGAAAAGGCTAAGGCTGTTCCAGAAAAATAGTCATCCCAGTGTCGTTCTGAGCGGAACGCAGTGAAGCGAAGAATCTCACGCCACAGTACCCAAACCGCCTGTCCAGGGCGAGATTCTTCGCTACGCTCAGAATGACAGGCTATGACCTGGGATACTTTAAATTCTGGAACACCCTTAGGCCCCTTAAGGCCGGTGGCTCTCGACGAAAGCGGTCGGGTCCAGGTAGCCGTAGTGGTCCGGGTGAGCGCGGGCCAGGTCGTCGTCCCAGGTGTACCCCACGCCTGCAACGTGGCCGTTACAGGTGCCCCGCGCGCCCGCCGTCCCCGGCGGAAACAGGCGCGATCCGTCGCGGAAGGTGCGCATCTCCCAGTGCAGATGGCTGTTGAACCCCTGGTCGTAGACCACGGCGATGACCTGTCCGCGTGCCACCGGCTGGCCTGCCCGCACCTGCACGTGGTCCACGTGCTAGTAGACCGAGTAGACGATGTCGCCATCGGCCAGCAGGTGCTCGATGGCGACGATGTGACCGTCTCTGCCTGCGTCCAGGGTGAAGACGACCACGCCGTGGCCGACGGCGTGGATCGGGGTGTGCGCGGCCTCTCCCCATACGACCTGCCCCGCGTCATTCAGCGCGAACAGGTCCACCCCGGCGTGGTAGAGTTGGCTGAAGGGGACGCTGCCGCCGTTGGCATTGCGGAAGCAGTTGGAGCGCTCGCCCTGCGCCGGGTTCTGCGCGCCATAGCGGGTATCCACCGCCAGCGGCCCAGTGGCCCCCTGGATGTAGGGGCCATAAGCCTGGGCAGGGAGCAGGGGAAAATCAAACCCCTCGGCCACGGGCGGTGTGGGCCAGGGGCCAGGGCGTGTAAAGTAGGGTGGCGCGGTGGAGAATGAGGGCAGTGGTGGGTGCGGAACGAGCCTGTCGCGATAGCGTGGCCACAGATAGACCCCGGCAATCAGGCACAGGCCGCCCAGGCTGACGAGGAGTAGGAGCAGGGTGCGCCCGCAACTGCGCTTCTGCACGCCGCTACTTGTACTCCTCGCGCGGGGGATACCAGGCGTCGAGGGCGACGGTGGGCTCGTCGAGGACGACGGCGCTGTGTGGCACGCCGGGTGGGATGCACACCCCGTCGCCAATCCGCAGCACCTGCGTCTCGTCCCCCAGGTGAAACTCCATCGCCCCCTGCACCACGTAGGTGATCTGCTCGTGGGGATGGTCGTGCTCCGGGAGCACCCGCCCTGGCTCGAAGTCAAAGAAAGTGATCATCACGTGCTCCAGGTAGACCGCCCGGCGCACGACGCCCGGTAGCATCTCGGTTCCAGGCAGTTCCTTGACAGTGAAGAACGACATGGGCTTCTCTCCTGCTTTATGTCCTTCGTGTTCCGCTGAGTACGATGAACTTCGCTGGCCACCAGCGGCCCACGTGCTGGAAACACTGAATCTGCAGTCGTATTCTCTTCAGTGGTTTCATCTCCCTCAGTGCTTCAGTGATTCCCCCTACCACTCATTTCCGCAAGCCGGGCCGCCAGGTCCTCAATATGCTGACGATTCTCGATCTTCTCTCGCCAGGCCTGCGGAATGGCTTCAATCCCCAGATAGGCCCCCGAGACAGCGCAGGCCATCGCGCCCAGGGTGTCCCGATCCCCGCCGTTCAGAATTGCGCAGAAGAGGCAGGCCTCGAACGACTTGGGATAACGCAGAAAGGCGTAGAGCGCGAACGGCAGCGACTCGTGCATGGCCACGCTGCGCCCCAAGCGCTTGGCCGCATCTGGCGGAGGGACATCTTCAATAATCAGGGTTCGGGCCAGCGCCACATTGTCCCGCATCTCCGGCGTCCGGGCGAAATCCACGAGACTTTGCGAGAACCGCCCGAACGGGAACGATCCTTGCGGGTCCAGTTTCACCGCCTGGGCTACAGCCCAGGCCAGGACGGCGGCACCGTCCACGCCGATGGGATGGGCGTGAGTCACAGACGCGGATAGCCGGGCCTGTTCGTAAAGATCTGGTGTGTCGTGGAAGAACAACCCCACCGGTGCGATCCGCATGGCCGCCCCATTGCCGAACGAGCCTTGTCCACCAAACAGGCTGCGGGCTGCCTCCACGTAAGGTATCCCGTGTCTTCCCGCCAGGGAGAAGATGGTGGGCGGACCCGCTGCGTATCCCCTCCAGGGCTCGCGCTGGAAGTTGGCCCGGAAGGTATCCCCCACGTGCTGTTGGTCGAGTCCGCCGACCTGGGCAATGGATTCGGCCAGGCCAATTGCCATGGCGGTGTCATCGGTGTAGATGAGGACGTCCCGTTGCTCGATCTCCGAGCGCAGTTCCGCCTCCCCCAGACCCCGGAAGGCCAGTTCACCGATGGCGTCGCCCAAGGCGCTCCCCACCATGCCGCCCAGGAACTTAGATTTCAGGCTCACTGTTCGCTCACCTCCAGCAGCGTCAGTGCGACGGGCACCACGTCGGTCACGCTGGGCTCCCGGCTGCCCTCGTTCGTGCAGCAGTCGGCGACTACGCCCGCGACCGTCCCCCGCAGCCACGTGATCTCATCGGAGGAGCCGCCCGTAGGAGAAGGCGGAACAACTGAACGCTCATTCCGCCTCGTGCACCCAGGGCAAAGCCACGCCCACCGCCCTGACCAGCCGGTGATCGGCGGTCCAGAACTCTGCGCCCAGCGTCTCGGCCAGGGCGAGGTAGTGGGCGTCGTAAGTCGCTGGGAGAGCGAACTGGTCAGCCATTTCCAGGGCCCGCCGGTGCAGGCCAGCGTCGCCATAGAGGGTGATATCCAGTTCCAGGGCAGCCTCCAGGGCCTCGGCGGCCTCCTCCAGAAGCAGTTCCCCGTGGACGACGTATCGGCGCATGGCGTTGCTCACTTCATAATAGAGGAGCGTAGGTGCCACCACGGAGCGCCCAATCTCGTGCCACTCTTTCCACAGCATGACGACAGGAGCCTCGTATGTGCCACTCTCCACCAACCGCACAACCAGGCTGGCATCAACGCAGATCGGCAAGTTGTGCATCGCGCTCCTCCCGTGCCTGGCGGATGACTTCCTCCGGCGGCGTGAGGGGTTGGCCTTCCCGTCGAGCCCTGATCCTGGTCCCTATCTGAATAGCCCGCGCCAGTGCCTCCCGCCAGCCTTCCTGCTGCTGGGCCACCTTCATTTGCTCGTACGCAGCCACAGAGAGAATGACCACCTGAGGCTGGCCGGCCCGCTCCACGATGATCTGCTCTCCTTGCTCCACCACCCGGCGCATAACCTCGCCGAAGCGAATGCGGGCGTCGGTTGCCGTCATCTTCCGTTCCATAGGGCTGGTCCTCTTCGATTGATTGATTGATTGATTGATCAACATCATTATACCTCTTCTTGCGGCAGAAGACAAGTGTCGCTTGAGACATCGCAGATATGCTGTGATCCGGCACGCCGAAGTAGTATCCTTCCCCTGTCAGGGAAGGAGGGACTCCTTATTTACAACAATCCCCATCCGATCCCCGCTGCGACGAGCGCGCCCATGGCGGAGGCGATAAAGTTCACCATGTCGTTCCCCAGCCAGCGCCACCCCCGCAACAGGCGCGTCTGGGTGCCGCAGCGGTGCACCTGGCGCTCGGTCTCTTTCTCACAAGCGTCGCACCAATAGATGGCCTGGGCGGTAGCCCCCAGCAGGCTATCGGCCAACGACCCGACCACTCCACCCACCGTCGCCGCCACCAGCAGTGCGCCTGCACTGGCCCATCCCTGGCCCAGAACCAGCAGCCCTAGCCCGCCCAGCAGACCGATGAGGAGCGCACCACCCAGCGACGCAGCGGTCCCCAGCCACGTGACGCCTCCCGAAGCGCCCACTTCGACCCGCTGCCCGGTGGTGATGAGGCGCGGGGGGTATGGGCTCAGCACGCCCAGTTCGGTGGCCCAGGTGTCGGCGTTGACGGCCGCCATCGCGCCGGCACAAGCGACGAACCACAGCCCCCCCCCCTGCCCCCCCCCTGAGAGGGGGGGGAGGAGGTGAGAGAGCACCGCCACCAGGGCCGCCAGACCACCGTTGGCCAGCGCCTGGCCCAGGTCGCGCCGGTGCCCCTTGGCGAACTTTTCCGCCAGCCTCTGCTTGTCGCGGGCGTGGTAGAAGGAGAGCGCGCTGGAGGAGACGAAGAAAGCGACGAGCAAGATGCCCCACTCCCAGCCTCCCAATCCAAAGATGAGCGTGCCGGTGATGAGCGCCCCCGCGACGCCGCTGCCGCTCAGCGCGCCATGCCTGTAGCCGATCATTCCGATGACGAGGGAGAGGGCCAGCCCGCCGAGGAATTCAAAGAGATTGAGTGAACCGAGCACCGCATGCCTCGCGCCAACGTAGGGTGGCTTTCCGTGGCCGCTAAGAGGGCTTTCCTACAGCCGTCCCAGAATCCCGATTGCCGCTGTCCACACCAGCACCTGGATGAGGACTGCCCCGCCCCACAGCAGGTAACTCGCCACCCGTTCATGCCGGTACGCCAGCCCGCCCAGCGCACCGTTGAGCAGCAGCGTCAGCAGGCCGATGAGCGGAATAGTGAAGATCTGGCCCCGTATACCCCGCCGGTCGGGGTTGCCCGCCGCGTCGAAGTGCAGAGGCACCAGCCGGGGCAACGCGGGGAACTGAAAGCACAACAAGCCAGTCAGTGCAAGGACTGCCAGGAAGCCGGTTACCAGCAGCGCCAGTCCCAGCCGATCTTGCCAGATAGTCCAGTTCAGAAAGCCCGGCCGCTTGGAAGACTGCTCCACAATCTGGGTGGGGCCCATCTGCAACCGTTTGTGGAGCGACTCGAGGAAGCCCTCCCGGTCGGGGGGGGAGATGCCGTAGGTGAGGCCGGGGGTGACGATGTAGATTTGGTGCCGGGGAGAGATGGTGGCGTAGAAGAGAGCCGGTCCCGTGCCGGGGACTTCTCCGTAACCGACACAGTGGCCCGGCCACATCCCGCCGTAGAACTGGATATGCCCCTCGACTTCGTCGCCCGTGAGCACGCGCTCGATGCGTCCGGTGGGGATGGTCTGCTCCGTCGGCCCCCAGTGGATGACCAGTGCGTTGCGGTCGAGAAAGTATTCCGAGCGAGCCAGCCCGTACAGCCAGTAGCCGATCAACCCCAGCAAGCCCAGGCTGAGCAGCACGGCCAGGCCGATGATGAACGTCCCAATCCTGATCGGCCGGATAGCCGCCAGCCAGATTAGGCCAACGTTTACCAAAATGATGACGACCATTAGACCTATGCCAATACTTAAGCCTCGTCCTGCGTTTGTCTTCCATTCCGTCATAACCACGCTCCTCGCTCAAACGCGGGCATTATACCAGGGTGAGGGAGGGGGGGCAAATCGGATAACAAACAGCCCGAGCCATTACCATGCCCCGAAGTTCCAGCCGGCGACCATTGACAGCGACTGGTTTCTCGATTACAATATAGGTGGGCTGAACGGATCGGAAACCGTTGCGTTTTCTACTCACCCAGGCCGGTCAAGCCATCGAATAGCCCCACCTTGGCCAGAGCCTCATCGTGTACTCAACATAGCATCTCCCTGGGGGCAGAGATTCGGATGTAGGAGTTGTAATGTCCCTTGTCCCAGGACAGGTGGTTAGCGGTCGCTACCGGGTCATCGCCCTGCTGAGCGAGGGTGGCATGGGCGCTGTCTACGAGGCGATGGATATCGCTCTTGACGTCCGCTGTGCGCTCAAGGAAATGGTACCCTATCCGGGCACTCGGGAGACTGCGATGCCTCAACTTCGCGAGCAGTTCCGGCAAGAAGCACGATTGCTGGCGGATCTTCGCTATCCCAACCTGCCCCGCGTCACTGACCACTTCGAAGAGGATGGCAACGCCTATCTGGTGATGGATTTCATCTACGGCAGGCGGTTGGATGAGGTCATTTCCCAGGAGGGGAGGCTGGCCGAAGACGAGGTTCTTGGCTGGGCGCGGCAACTGATGGGGGCTCTCGCTCATTGCCACGAACGAGGTGTGATCCACCGCGACATCAAACCGCAGAATGTGATCATCACGCCACAGGGGCGAGCGATGCTGGTTGATTTCGGATTGGCGAAGTTGGCGGATCCCAACGACCCTCGCACGCGGACAGTGATGCGGGGTCTGGGCACGCCGGAATACGCCCCGCCAGAGCAGTACGATGCCAAGAAGGGACGCACCGACGCTCGCACCGACATCTACTCCCTGGGTGCCACGCTGTATCATGCACTAGCAGGAGAAGCACCGCCAACGGCGACAGAGCGAGTTGTGGACCCAAAGAGCCTGGTGCCACTGCGCCAACGGAGGAACGGCATAAGCGAGGTGGTCGAGCACGTGCTTATGAAGGCCATGGCTCTACAACCATCCCAGCGACTTCAAAGTGTCGCAGAGATGCACGAAGCACTGTTTGGCTTGCCTTCACCCACGGTGGAGGCAGAGAGCAACGTATCCTCTGGAACTGGCAAAACTCTGGTGGCGGAGACAGCGACGTCGACTGTATTGCTGCCGTGGATAGGTGCCGCAGGGCTGCGAATTGACCGCCGGCTTTGGGCCGCCTTAGTGGCCGTCGGTCTCGTATCTCTGGCGATGGTTATCTTGTTGATGACTGGTAGAATCAGTGTGGGGGGTGTTTCCACGGCTACAGCGACGTCCACAATCTTCGTCACTATGACGTCTACCCACACTCCGACGGTCACGCCTTCCTCCACCGCAACACCCACGGCAAGCCCCACATCGAGACCGCCCACACGCCGGCCCACAAGGACGCCTGAGGAGTTCGATTTGTTCCACTTACCCGTCTCGGCGTCGCCGACGCCGACAGCGACAGCAACGCCCACACGCAGGGTCCTGGTATCAACCCCCACCTCTACTCCGATGCCACCGACCGATACGCCGCCTCCGCCTCCGCCTCCGCCGACGGAACCACCACCGACGAAGCCGCCACCGACGGAACCACCGCCGACGGAACCACCACCGACGAAGCCGCCACCGACGGAACCACCACCCACGGAACCACCGCGGGCCACGCCAACGCCGCCATCCTGACACAGGTTTGCACCCACAAGTAGCCCACACCGGCGAGTACGTCAGTACCGGCAAATACGCAATAACGACAGAGATGAGAGGTAGCACGGGAAAGAGTACAGGCATTGCCGTATGCGAAAGCACAAAAGATGGTGGCCTGCACGACCACCGAGAGTCTGAGTTGAGGGGGACTGCTGGCAAGAGAAAAGAAGAAAGGAGGGAGTGATGGCTGCTAAAAAGATTCTTATGCTCGTGGGGGACTACGTCGAGGACTACGAGGCAATGGTTCCCTTCCAGATGTTGACCATGGTGGGTCACACGGTCCACGCGGTCTGCCCGGGCAAGGAGGCCGGCGGGACCGTGCGCACTGCAGTCCACGATTTCGAGGGAGATCAGACCTACTCCGAGAAGCGCGGGCACAACTTCGCCGTCAACGCGACCTTCGAGGGGATTGATCCCCAGGACTACGACGGCCTGGTGATCCCAGGCGGCCGCGCGCCGGAGTACATCCGCCTGAACGAGAAGGTGCTGGACATCGTGCGCCACTTCGCGGAAGCGGGCAAGCCCATCGCCTCGATCTGTCATGGACAGCAGGTGCTGGCCGCCGCAGGCGTCGTCGAGGGCAAACTGTGCACGGCCTACCCCGCTGTCAAACCCGATCTGATCCGGGCCGGGGCCAAGTGGGGCGAGGTCAACGAGACCTTCTCGAATGCCTACGTAGACGGAAACCTGGTCACAGCGCCGGCCTGGCCCGCTCATCCTGAGTGGATGCGCAAGTTCCTGGAACTGCTGGGTAGCAGAATCGAGCCGTAACCGTCATACACTGTCCGGCAGTCCCTCCCTATCCAACCGGCTTGCCCAATTGCCTTTTTGCCCGTTTTCGGTATAATCTAGGCGAGGTCTACCCACGGGGGTATTTGGAGTTGGCACGCCAGACCTGGAGAGCACGCACGTACACCTATTTTCGCAGATTGTAGCGCAGCGGCCAGATGCCTGCGCCGCTTTGTGCTGCGATCTGCTTTTCCCAGGCCCACACCGAGTGGGTTTTTTGTTACCCGGTTATCCTGACCCAAGAGATGGGAGTAGAAATGAGAGGTATCTGATGAGCAGACCCACAATTGACGAACAGGCCGCTATTCTGATGCGCGGTGCAGAATTCGGCGACGAGCAGATCAAGGAGCACATGCGAGCAGAACTGCGCGAGCGGTTGATCGAGGCAGAGAAGACCGGACAGCCGCTGCGTGTCTACTGTGGCTATGACCCCACCGCCCCCGACATTCACCTGGGCCACACCGTTACCATGCGCAAACTGCGGCAGTTCCAGGAACTGGGCCACCAGGCCATCTTCGTCACCGGCACCTTCACCGCCCTGATCGGCGACCCCTCCGATCAGGACAAGGCCCGGCCGCGCCGCACGCCCGAGGAGATAGCCGAGAACGCTCGCACCTACGTTCAGCAGGCGCACAGGATACTCGACCCAGAAAAAACCGAGGTGCGCTACAATGGTGATTGGTTGGCCAAACTAACCTTTGAGGACGTCATCGGCCTGGCGGCCAATTTCACCGTCCAGCAGTTCCTGGCGCGGGATAACTTCGCCCAACGATACAAGCGAGGCGACCCCATCTGGCTGCACGAGTTCTTCTACGCGCTGATGCAAGGCTACGACGCCGTGACGCTAAAAGCCGACGTCCAACTTGGCGCGACTGAGCAACTCTTCAACCTGCTGGCTGGTCGCAAGTTGCAGGAAGCCTTCGGGCTGCGACCTCAGATCTGCCTCACTTTCCCCATCCTCGTCGGCACCGATGGCACGCTGCGTATGTCCAAGAGCCGGGGCAACTACGTCGGTATAGACGAACCCCCAGAGGCGAAATATGGCAAGACCATGTCCATCCCCGACTCAGCCATGCGCAACTGGTTTGAACTGATCACCCGCTGGACGCCGGACCAGATTGACCAACTGTTGGCGGCAGTGGAGCGGGGTGAGGTGCACCCGATGGAGGCGAAGAAGAAACTGGCCTGGGAGATTGTATCCATCTTCGACGGGGACGAGGCCGCCGGCAAAGCCGCCGCCCACTTCGCGCGGGTGCACCAGCAGCGGCAGTTGCCGGAGGAGATGCCGACCTATGCGCTGGCCGGCCCGACCAACGTCGTGGACATCATCCACGCCGCCGGGCTGACGCGCAGCAAGAGCGAGGCCCGCCGGTTGGTGCAGCAGGGCGCGGTCAAATTGGACGGCGAACGCGTGCCCAGTCCCAACACGCTGATACATGGACTGAAACGTGGTGTTGCCCACACAATCTTGGGCGAGAAGGATGTCAACGGGCACCGCAATATACAACTCGTAGCTACAAGAGATAGAATATTGCAAGTAGGTAAGCGTCGCTTCCTGCGTCTTGTGCTACCAGAAGAGTGAACGCAGAAAACGAGAGGAGGCAAATGAAAGATCGCGCAATCCTATGGGTGTTTCTGGCTTTCGTGCTGGGCTTCGCGCTGCCGGTGTGCAGTTGTGCCGGGATGGGGCTCCTCACGCTGGGCGCGCTGAGCCGCATGGCCGGGGAGCCCGCGCCGGTGACAGTTGGCTTTGGCGACGCCGTGGCCGTGATGCGGCTCGACGGAACCATCTCTAGCGGCTCTGAGGAGTACTTCACCACGCAGGGCATCACCCCTGGGCGCGTAGCCGACCTGCTGGAACAAGCCGACGCCGATCCCTCCATCAAAGCAGTTGTAGTGCGCGTCAACAGCCCCGGCGGCAGCGTGGTCGCCTCCGACGGAATCTACCGCGCGCTGCTGAAGTTTGAGAAGCCGGTCGTCGTCTGGATGGGCGAGATGGCCGCCTCGGGCGGTTACTACATCGCCTGCGGTGGCGACTACGTCTTCGCCCACCCGGACACGCTGACCGGCTCCATCGGCGTCATCAGCCAGTTCATCAACGCCGAGGAACTGATGGACAAGGTTGGTGTGGAAGCGGTGGTCATCACTTCCGGCCCACGCAAGGACATCGGCAGTCCCTTCCGCGAGATGACGGAGGAGGAGCAGGCGCTGTGGGAGGAGATTATTGACGAGACCTACGAGGGGTTCGTGGAGATCGTGGCCCAGGCGCGGGACCTGTCGCTGGAGGAGGTGCGCGAGCTGGCCGACGGAAGAGTCTACACTGGCCAGCAGGCGCTGAAACTGGGACTGGTGGACGATGTGGGCACGCTGGACGATGCCATCGCGAAGGCGGCCGAACTGGGCGGCATCGAGGGGGAGCCCCGGGTGGTCGAATTGAAGTCGACGCTCACCTTCTCTGACCTGATGTATGGCTTCCAGTCCCGCTCGGCGATGCCGACGCTGGAGGAGATTCTGGGCTGGGCTGGCATGCCGTCGTTGCAGTTCCGGTTCGTGGGGCCGTGAGTCAATGACCGCTAACTACATCGGCGTCGTCGAGACGTACCATGCCGCCACCCACCCTCGCTGCCCCTTCTCCGTCTCCACGTAGAGCCACTCGTCGTACCGGCCCACCAACGGTCTTGCGCGCTCTGGGTCGTCGTGGACCGTGAGCGGGGCGTTGTGCGCCAGTTGCCCAATGCGCCGGGCGTTGACCGCGGGCCGTTCACGCATATTCATATCCTGTATGGGGTAGACGGTCAGTGCCGGTGGCGGCGCCGGGCCGGGCTCAGTCTGCACGTACCAGGCGGCGACGTATCCCTTGTTCCCCTGGGGGAGGCGCACCTGCAGCCGCTCACCTCGCTCACCCAGCCTCGACAGCACAGCCCGCTGGTCGCCAATCGTGGACAGCGGCTCATGGGGCAGGGCGATGGCGATGCGGCTGCTGCCTGTCGAGGGCCCCTTGCGCACGTTCAGCGCTTCGGTGGCGTAGACGACCAAGGGGCCAGCCTCTGCCAGTTCGGGCGGGGGTTCGGGCAGCGCAAAACTGGGAGGCTGGATTCGGACGTACCACGCCGCTACCCACCCTCGCTGCCCCTCCTCCGTCTCCACGTAGAGCCATTCGTCGTACCGGCCCACCAACGGTCGTGCGCGCTCCGGGTCATCGTGGACCGTGAGCGGCGCGTTTTGTGCAAGCCGCCCGATGAGCCGGCCACTCACTGCAGGTCGCTCGCGCATGTTCATATCCTCGGTGGGGTAAACGGTCAGCAGGGTATCCGGCGCCGGGCCGGGCTCAGTCTGCACGTACCAGGCGGCGACGTACCCCTTGAGCCCGCGCTGCTCTGAGCCACGCCTTGAGCCTGTCGAAGGGGCGGGCGAGGGGTCGGGTAGGCGCACTTGCAACCATTCGCCCCGGTCGCCCAGCACGGTGAGCGCAGCCTCCTGGTCGCCGATGACCGCCAACGGCTCGTGGGGCAGGGCGATGGCGATGCGGCTGGTGCCTGTCGAGGGACCCTTGCGCACGTTGAGCGCTTCGGTGGCGTAGACGACTAATGGGCCAGCCGGTGCTGGTTCTGGTTCGGGCGTGGGTTCGGGCGGTGCCGGGCTGGGTGGCTGGAGTTGGACGTACCAGGCGGCCACGAAGCCATCCATCCCATCGGCGCGCTGCACCTGGATCCACTGCCCACGCTGGCCCACCCTGGCGCGGGCCCCGCCGGCGTCGCCCAGCACGGTGAGCGCTTCGCCCCTGTCCAGCCACGCCAGTTGCGCGGAAGCGGTCGTAGGCCTGGCGCGTAGCCGCACCTGGTCGGTGGTATAGATGGTGAGATCACTGGGCGCGGGGATTTCGACCTCCTGCAAATAGGGGAGCGGATCCACCACCCCGTCCGGGTAGCCGGGGGTCTTGGCACCGATCAGTTTGAGGGTCAGGTGCAGGTGAGGGCCGAAGGAGTGGCCCGTGTTACCGGATAGAGCGATAAGTCCACTGGCCCTCACGTGCTGTCCCTTGGAGACCAATACCTTGGACAGGTGGGCGTAGATGGTGCGATACTCGCAGCCATTAACCCGGTGCCGGATGCGCACGTGGAGACCGTAGGCGTTACCGTCGTTGGGCCGGACGTCGAACACCACGCCATCCGCGCAAGCATAGATGCTGGCTCCAACGGGTGCTCGGAAGTCGAGTCCCTCGTGGCCGGCCTGGTTATATTGGGCGTAGACGTGCGGGTTCTCGCCAAAGTGTTGCGTGATGGTGCGGTCGTCCACGGGCCACCGCAGCCTGAATTTGCTGCTCATCATCTCTCCCTTGCCCTTTTGTCACATTCCCTTCACGGATTCGTGTCTGTCGTGATTATACTTCCCCTCTGCAGCCTGTCAAACGAGAGACGACGATCCACCCGGGCTTGAGGTCTGGAGCATAATGTGCTACAATTCCCTCGAGCAATTCCCCACCGGACACTTTTGAGGTAGCCAGGCAACTTTTCGCGGCTTTTACCGTATAAATCTGTAGAGGGGACATCCTAAGAGGGGACATCCTATTCCAGATCGTCCCCGGCCAAAGCGCCAACGACATCCTGCGCAATTTAGGCTACATGACAACGTCACCAGACGCACGTGAAAACTGCCGATAGCCGTTAGCGGATAGCCACTGACTGCTGATTGCTAAACAGGAGTTATGCATGGAAAATATGGATAGGACCCGGATTATCTTTATCGCCATCGTCGGTCTTGCGCTGCTGATTGTTTGCGCTGCAGTCGCCTACAACGCTGTCAGTAAACTGATTGCTGATGCCGGTGCCACTGCAACTCCTGCCGCTGTGGGAGTGACGCCTGCGACGGGTCAGGCCACACCCGCTATTCGACTGGAGTCGCCAGCCCCCGTTTTCGCCCCCGACTATGACCCCGGTGATGGCTTGCCCGTCTACGTCTGTGGCGCTGATGCTTTTGGCAGTTACTTTACCCTGCAACAGATGCAAATGTCGGGCAAAGACGTTGTGCACGGCTTCCACCTGGGGTTAGTCCCTTTCTTACTGGATGACGACCCTGCCTACGACATCTCCGAGGAACAACGCACTGCCTTGCTCAATAGTGGACAATGGGACTGCCTGCTCACCACGTTAGATTCGGTAGCCTTGAGCAGCCCGGGCATCATCACCGCCATCGTTGATGAAAGCGCCGGCGCCGACCAATTGTGGGTGCGGGATGTCGCCACCATCAACGATCTGAGAGGCAAGCGGATTGCCTTCTCGCGTGGCAGCGTGGGCGAATACTTCGTCTATTACACCCTCTCCATTGCCCGGTTGAACCCGCGCTTTGAGGTGACGCTGCTACCCCGGGATAGTGTCGCTGATGCCATCGAAGTCTTCAACGCGGGGCAAGCCGATGCTGTTTCTGGCTGGGAACCGGACATTTACGAGGCCGAAACGGGTGGCGGCGTGCCTCTCCTCAGTTCGAATCAGTTGCGTATCGTCATTGACGTGGTGGTCACGTCCCGCCAATCCATTGCCGCCAAAGCCGACCTGGTGCAGTCTTTTCACGACGCCTGGTTTGATACACTGAAGGCACAGGTGGAGGACTTTGACACGGCCGCAGCCCAGATTGCCGCCTGGGGACACAACGACTGGAGTTTCGTCTACCCCGAGAGCGCCAGCGACGATCTTGTCTTGTGGCTGGAGAGTGTGGCCCAGGCCGACCTGGGCGACAACTCCTTCGTCATGCGTGACTCCAGGCCCATCCTTAACCGTCTGGAGACAGCCCGGCTCGTCTGGGCCGCCTCTGGTATGGAGGTGCCTGACGATGACGTGACCGATCTGGTGGACCCTGGTTTTGTGTCTCGATCGGCCGCGCAGGCCAGTTTACAGGCCAACGGCAACCCGGTCAACGACAGTTTCTCTCTCTCTGCCAAATTCGACTTATCCGGCGTCAGCACCGATGACGCGGCAACACTGGTGGTGCTGCCCTGCCGCCGTTTCACCTTCCTGCCCGAATCGACAGAGTTGACGCTGGAGTCGCGCCGCATTCTGGACGATTGCGTGATGCCTACCCTGTCGCAGAGCGTGGGCCTGTTCCTGCAAGTCAAGGGCTGCGCGGCCTGGCCCGGGCCGCCCGGCACGTACACGAAAGACGAAATTCTGGAATTTGCCGAGGCGCGCGCTCAATCGGTGGTGGATTACCTGGTTTCCCAGGGAATTGACCGGGCGCGCTTCATCGTCGAGGGCACCTTGCCGCCGGAGGAGCATTGGGAAACCGAGGATCCGGAAATACAGGCGGAAGATCGGTACGTGGAGATGACGTTGATCACCGTCGGACGCTAAGGGAAGAAGTTAGCCCATCACACCGCTTGCTACACTGTAAACAAGTTTGGTACAATTTCATTGTAGAACCAGGCCAGCCAGGAGAACCGTATGTATGACCGCATCTTGAAGCGAATGCGGGAGAAAATCCGTACACGACAGTACGTGATGACCTTACACGCCGAAGAAGAAATGGATGACGAGGACTTATCCATTTTTGATGTCGAGCGCGGAATCCTTACCGGCAAGATCGTCGAGCGGCAGAAAGACCGCGTCATAGAAGAGTGGAAATACCTTGTCGAGGGCCAAACGATTGCAGGTGATTCAGTAGTGATGGTTGCCAAGTTAAGCGTCACTGGCAAATTGGTTGTTATTACCGTGTATCTGGTGTAAATAGCAGGGAGAAAACCAATGATCTGCGACATTTGTGGACAGGAGGGTGCTCGCATTCGTCACGTGACACGCAGTTACGGCAAGGGTGAAAACTTGCTCATTATTGAGAATGTCCCCGTTACTAGTTGCCCGCACTGTGGAGAAAGTTACCTCACCGCCGCAACATTACACGAGATTGAACGCATCAAACTGCACCGTCAGAATTTCACTACAGAGCGACCGGTACCTGTCGCCGTTTTTGTTTAGCCCGATCGCTTCTCCAGTCAGGGGCGCGCTTCGTCGTCGAGGGCATCTTGCCGCCGGAGGAGCATTGGGAAACCGAGGATCCGGAGGTACAAGCGGAAGATCGGTACGTGGAGATGACGCTGATCACCGTCGGGCGCTAAAGGTAGAGTTATGTTACGGGAGTCCAGCTTGGAAGCATATAACCTAACAGTCGCCAGAGCCGACCCGCGCGATAGCGCGGGGTAAACAACGGCTCCTTGCAGAGGAGAGCGACGATGCGAAGAAAACGACGCAGCATTTTGCTGCTGGTAACGATTCTGGGCTTGACGACAGTCACTTGTGGCACTTGTAGTTTGACCGCCGATGATGGCCCGCCCCGCAACGCAGTTGTGGTCGAAGTGATGGCCAACACCAGCCTGACGCCCTGGCTGGGAATGGTAATCGAAGGCTTTAACGCCGCCCAAATTGAGACGACCGCTGGTGAACCCGTTTACGTCGTACTTAACCCGGTTGAATCAGGACAGGCCGTGACCACTATGGCCGCTGGCGACCCTCTACCGGCGCTATGGATACCGGATGGCCAGGTCTGGGTCAACCTGTTGGCCGATCAGGGCCAGGATAGTTTCCAGGGTAACTGCGTCAGTTTAGCCGAAAGCCCGCTGGTCATTGCCATGTGGCGGCCGGTGGCCGAGTCCCTGGGCTGGCCCGGCCGTTCCCTGGGCTGGCTCGACGTGGGCAGCCTGGCCGCCGACCCATCCGCCTGGTCCTACTACAGCGGCGGCCAGTTTGGCGAAACCTTGCGCCTGGGCCATACCCATCCCGGGCTGTCCGGCACCGGTGCCAGTACCCTACTGGCCATTGTCCAGGCGGCCGAGTCGAAAACGGAGGCCGTCGGTGTGGACGATGTTCAGCAGCCGATTGTGCAGGCTTCAGTGAGCGCCTTCGAGGCGGCCGTTTCCTGGTTTAGCAGCACCACCGACAACCTGGGGCAGACGATGAGCGAACGGGGGGTTGGCTATTTGGGGGCAGCCGTGATGTACGAGAGCACGGTCGTCAACTACGGCAGCGGTGACCCGGCCATCGTCCCCATCTATCCTTTTGAGGGGACCTTTGTGGCCACGCATCCGGCTTGCTTGAATAGCGCGGCTGATGCCGAGACGCAGGAAGCGGCCAGCCTCTTCCGCGATTACCTGTTGGGAGAGGAAGCGCAGCATAAGGCCCTGGCCAGCGGGTTACGGCCGGTCAACGATAGTGTGACTCTGGGTGCGCCGTTAGACAAGGCCCACGGCGTTGACTTGGACCAGCCGGAGATTGTCTTTGGCCCGCCCAGCGTGGATACGATTTATGCCGTGCAGGATTTGTGGCAATCGGCACGCAAGGACGTGAATCTGGTCATGCTGTTGGACACGTCCGGCAGCATGGAAGGCCGCAAGATAGACAACGCGCGTGGAGCGGCCATCCAGTTTGTGGAACAGATGGGGGATGATGATCTTATTACCATCATCGTCTTTTCAGACCAACCGGCCACGATCGTTTACCACGAGCAGGTCGGCCTGGCGCGTAGTGAGGCTATCGAGGCGCTCAAGCGGCTGGTGGCTGATGGCAACACGGCTCTCTACGATGCCATTGGCGACGCGGCTACTGTCATCGCCAGCACCAATGCCGCACAAACGAGCAACGCGATGGTTGTGTTGACAGATGGCCTGGACACGAACAGTTCCCGGTATTCCTTTGATCAGAGTTTGATGAAGATGGCCGCTGCTCACGACACCACCGTCTTTACCATTGCCTACGGGTCCAACGCCGACGAAGACCTCCTGGCCGAGTTGGCTCGCCAGGCGAATGGCAATTTCTACCTGGGTGACGAGGCCAGCATTGCCGCCATTTACGAGGAGATGTCGGCCGCTTTTGGCGGCAGCGTGGGAGTTGGACGATAACAGCTTCAATGAACAATGAACAAATGAACAATGCATCAAAGGAGGAAGTCTATGAGCGTTTAGTCGAGTAGTGGTAAGTTGGCTTTCTGACAAGGGACGGACGTCCCGCTTTAGCGGAGATTCCCCGGCTGAAGCCAGTCGTCCTACTGATTTAACCACACCGAAATAAAACAGGAGAAATCCGAAAATGGCAACACTTTTAGAAAAGGTCTCGACATTGATCTCCGCGAATCTGCACGCTCTGGTGGATCAGGCACTGAAGAGCAACAGTATGGCCGTGATTGACCAGTACATCCGCCAGGTGGAGGACAACCTGGAGGACCTGGAGGACGCCGCAGCCACGGTGGGCGGGGAAGCCAAGTCCATCAAGCGCAAACTGGCTGACTACGAGCACAAAGAGGCCGAGTTGGACCGGGCCATTGATGCCTTCCTCTTGGAAGGCAACGAAGCGACGGCTACGGCTACCCAGAGCAAACTCAACAGCACCCAGCGGCTGGTTGAGACGTACAAGGAACAACTCACCCGCCTGGAAGCCGAGTACCAGAAACTACTGGAAGCCAAGGTCAAACTGGAGGCTCGTCTCGCGACGATGAAGCAGCAGCGAGAGGAACTTCAGGCGCTTCTGGAGTTGGCCAAGAGCAAAGAGGTCGCTGTCAAGGCCATGAGAGGTCTGGACGATCTGGTGGGCTCCGGCGACAGCGACATCAGCCGCCTCGCCCAAGGCATCTACGCCCGGCTCGACAAGGCCACCACCGCCACCGAAATGCAGGCCGCCAGCCTCGACGAGCAGATAGATCAGGTGCTGGACCGCAGCGTCATTGATAGTCAACTGGCCGAGCGCAAGAAGAGGCTGGGGCTGAGCGGATAGCCGCGAGGTTATGCCCACCATTCGCTCCGAACTGCAAAAGAAAGCCCAAAGTGCCATCCTGCAACATGCCTTCTTCCGTTGGGAAAGTGCAGTAGTGTTGGCTGGTACGATCCTGCTCATGGCGCTGCTGCCCCGGCCCTTTCCGTGGTGGCCGGTGTGGGCTTGGCCACTCCTGGGCCTGCTGGGGTTGGCCGCCATCGTCTACTCCAGCCTGACCGATGCCGAGGCCAACGCCAGGGTGCTGCAAGGACTTTTTCAAGTACAATTTGCCCCTGGCACGATCAGGGATCGGGCATTGCGCGAAGACGTGGAGACCGCGTTGGAGTACCAGCGCCACATTGAGGCCCAGGTACGCGGGCAGCGGACTGGCGTGTTGCGGGATCGGCTGGAAGACACCGCCGGCCAACTGAGTGACTGGATCAGCAACATTTATCGGTTGGCCTTGCGACTGGATGCCTACCGCGGGGATGCTCTGTTGGCCCAGGAGCGGGAGCAGGTGCCGCAGGAAATCGAGGCGCTCGCCGCCCGGCGCAGGCTGGAGAGCGATCCGACAGTCCAGCAGGAGTTGGACGAGGTGCTGGAAAGCAAGGATAAACAATGGCAGACTCTGCGAGCCTTGGGCGCCCGCATGAAGCAGGCCGAGTTGCAACTGGAACAGAGCCTGACTGCCCTGGCCACGGTCTACAGCCAGGTGCAGTTGATAGACGCCCAGGACCTGGAGAGTAGTCGGTCTGATCGCCTGCGGGTTGATATCCAGGAGCAGGTCAATCGGTTGAACGATCTGGTCAGCAGCATCAATGAGGTCTATGATTACCACACGAAAAGGCTGGCGTAAGCGTGGAGCGCGGAGAACGTGCGCTATCCGCTCAGCGTCACCTCATCCACCACGCCGACGATGACAGCGCGCACGGCACCGGGGTCGAGCCCGAGGATCTGTCGCGCCCCGTTCCCTTCGTCTATCACCAGCACCGTGTCGCCGGGGCCAGCCTGTGCCACGTCCACTGCTATGTCGTAGTAACCAGTCTCCTGCCCGCGCAGGTCAACCTGGTCCACCAGCAGCAACTTGCGTCCCTCCAGGTGCGAGATCTTGACCGTGGCAACCACCGTGCCGATGATCTTACCGATGTACATCTTCAATCATCCTCTGACAGGTAGTGCCAGACGGCGGTGGGTTGCTGGCGGCGCGGTCCGCGCTCAATCTCGACTTCGTCCACGATCCCCGTGATTGCCAGGTTCACCGGCACGAAGACCTCCGGCAGTGCCTGTGCCGCCTCGCGGCTGCCTACGACGAAGACTAACTCACCGGGGCCAGCCTGGGCCGTGGCGTCGGCCGCGATGGTGGGACGGCCCTGCGGGTTCAGATCCTCGTCCAGCAGTTGCACGACGAGGAACTTGATCCCCTCGAGTCCTTCGTACTTGCGGGTGGCAACCACCGTGCCGATCACGCGCGCGAATTTCATAACCTGTCTATCACTCTGGCGCGGAAGCGTGTGGCAGCGGCGACGTTCTCCCACATCTCCGGGTGCAGTTGCGGGATGACGACTTGCCGCACCAGCAACTCGGGCCGCTCCAGCACGCCCACGCCAATCTCGACCGCCGCTTCCACGTCGGCGACCAGGCCAGAGAAAAGCACGATGCCTTTGCCCCCTAGCCCATCGGCCAGCCGCACTTCGACCAGCCGCACCTCAGCCCCCTTTATCCCTGCGTCGGCGGCGTGGATGGCGGCCGCGACGGTCGTCGTCTCGACCACGCCCAGCGCGTCCGTGACTTGCTCCACCCGCCCCCCGCCGATGGCCTGCACCACCTCCGGGTGCACCTGCGGCAGGTAGACGAAATCCACTGCCGCCGTGCCGCCCACCTCGCGCCCGGCCGCCAGCGACTCCTCCACGTCGGCCACCTGGCCCCCGATCAACACCAGGTACTTGCCCGGCTGCACCGTACCGGCCTTGATCACGTCAATCGGCGCGCGCTTGACCATCGCGTCGGCGGCCTGGATGCCCGCCGCGATGCTGCTGAATTCGAGTAAGGCCAAAGCTGGCTCAATCATGATGTTTGTCTATCGGCTCCAGCGAGGAGTTAGCTGGACAGATGACTTGTCTCACGCCTGTTTTAGCAGTTCTGCCCAGGCTTTTCGGTGTGCAATGCCAGAGTGAACTCTGTCAAGCTCTTTGCCCACTCTATCCAGAAAATCCACCCGACCAGTTTCACCCAGGAGTATCATTATTCCCAATGCAAAGTTGGAAAAGTTAGAGACATAGATATTCTGTCCATTTGCGAACTCGGACAAGATACGTGCATCTATCTCATCAGCATCGTCTGGATGCTTGCCAGACTTGGCAATAAAGAGAATCTCCGCGATATGTTTCGCCCGCGCGTGGTCCAGTTTGTCATCTAGTTAAACGAGTGTCAATGCACGATCTTTGACTTCCACCAGGAGAACGACCCTGTCATCAAGCCAACATTCTATGTCCGCCAACATACCTGAAAACGCATCGGGAGCGTTTACTTTTTCCCGCTTGATCTTGTCAAATATGCCAAACCTGTCTCCAACTGTTTGGAACAGGGCAGTGCAAACGGCTTCCATCCGGTCCCCACCTGAACCAGTTGCAAGATACTGTTCAATAAGGTAATTGGCTCTGTCGAGACTGATTCGATTGGGAGTGGGGTACACTACCACGACGTCAGCCAATAGGTTGTAAATCTCAAAAAGCACTTGTTCAAAAGCCTGTTCTGTAAAAGTCTCATCATTTGCCTCTTCCACGGCGTCCAAAACAGCAACCAGCTTGTTCCAGTCTTCTTTGACTTTTTGTTGATCGCGATAGGCGGAAATCACGCCAGGAACCCGGACAGGATTATTGACATAGGGTTCTGGTGAGCCGCCTAGAACACGGTGGTTTGTTTGGTCAAATGGGACGATGACTTTGTGTGCTATTGTGCGAGCGTCGAATGCACCAGGGGCTTGATACGCAACTTGAAGGGAATGAGCATCCAAATCAGGAGATACGCTCTTGGCAAGGGGTTGGGTAGGCAAAACGTAATGATAGGTTTTAATGATGCTGGTCAGGCAATCTCGAATCAGATGGGTCAGAGAGTGGCCTTTCCCCAGTGGGTCTTGAGGCTTCCCTTGTTCAAATGCTGCTGTTACTTTTTCCCATTTCTTCTCAAGATACGCCTTGCATTTCAACACGAACTCTTGTTGGTCTGTAGTCATTGTCTTTGCAACCTCTAACACTGACGAGTTAAATCAGCCTGGACACAGTTTCGGACAGGTCGTAATTAGTCCAAAGGACTTCTGTTCTCTCGGTTTTGACTGAATGTATCTTTTTCGAGTTCGCCTCGTGAACGTGCCAATTTCCGTAGAGCTCGTCTAACAAGTCACAATGATATCCAGAGAGAGCTACCTTGCCCTCAACGTTACGAAGCACTCCTGCTAGATTGATGTGATCTTTGTCTGTCATTTCGTATTGATAGGCTTTGCTATCTCCTCTAGATTCGTGAGGGTAGGGAGGGTCACAGTAAAACAGCGTCTCTTTGCTATCGTAACGTCTGATAACATTGATTGCCAGGTCGTTTTCAATCTGGACACGCAAAAGCCGCTGGGCGATTTCCGGCAAAGCATCAACTGCACCAAGCCACCTTGATACTGCGCCTGCCATACCAGCACGGCTTGTCAGTCGGCAGTGGGCCCATCTCCCATTACTTGCCGTTTGTGCAAGGCCAGTTCTTACTTGTCTGGCGCGAACGTAGAATCGTCGCGCTCTTTCTAAACTCGATAACCCATTCACTGGTTCAGATATGGCCTTCTTAAACTCCTCACGAGAGAAGGGAGTTAGGCCGATAGCCTCAATTAGAGCAACTCTTTGCTCTCGGAGCACGCGGAAGAAATTGACTACTTCTCCATCAATATCGTTGTACGTTTCAACCGGTGATGGATCTCGATTCAAAAGAACCGCCGCTGAACCTCCGAATGGTTCACAGTAGTGAGTCGTCTTTGGTAGCAAAGGCAAAAGCCAGCCCAGATGACTATGCTTTCCGCCATATCAACCAAATGCTATTAACCTATTTCTGCCCATTACTGTTACCTACACGATTCGGAAAGCGTCCTTCAGCACGCAACGACGGATGCGGCTGAAACTGATCGGGTTGGTGATCCCCTCGCCGGTGGGGCTGGCGATGGTGAACGAGCAGAAGCCCTCACCGCCGTAACCGACGCCAGCACACGAAGGGCCGTTCTTGACAAAGATGCTGCAATCCATCTCGCGTGCCATGCGGCTCAGGTGATCCAGGTTCTTGGAATGCATCACCGCCGTGTGCCGGAAGCCGCGCTCGGCTACCTTTGCCAGGTCAATGCCCTCGCCGGCGTCGCGCACGCGGACCAGCGGCACAATCGGCATCATCTGCTCCGTCAGCACCAGCGGGTGGTCGCGTTCCACTTCCACCAACACCAGGCGGATTTCGTCGCCCACGTCCACGCCGATCTCCTTGAGCAACACGTTGGCATTTTTGCCAATGAAAGCCTTGTTCATCGTGCCGTGCTGTCCGGCTGGCGGGACCTGCGTGAAGATGGATTTCATCAACCGGTTGAGTTGCCAGGAGTTGACCTCGTAAGCGCCGTGGTTGCACATGATGCGCTTGAGGTCGTCGGCGATGGCAGCGACGGCGAAAATCTCCTTCTCGTCAACGCAGATGATGTTGTTGTCGAAAGATGCGCCGCGCACGACGTCACGCCCGGCCTGTTCCAGGTCAGCCGTCTCGTCCACCACGACTGGCGGGTTGCCCGGCCCGGCGCAGACCGTCCGCTTCCCGCTTTGCATCGCCACCCGTACCACCCCCTCACCGCCAGTGACGGCCAACAGCTGTACGTCATGGTGGTGCATAATCTGCTGGGCGCTCTCGATGGTGGGTTCGGCTATGGCGCAAACCAGGTTGGGCGGCCCTCCTGCCTCGACGATGGCCTCGTTGATCAACTGCACCGCGTGGTTGGAGCAGGCGCGAGCGCCGGGGTGGGCGTTGAAGACGACCCCATTACCCGCCGCCACCATCCCGATGGTGTTGCAGATGACAGTTGACGTGGGATTGGTGCTGGGGATAATCGCGCCGATCACGCCGTAAGGCGCATACTCGACCAGCGTCAGGCCGCCGTCGCCACTCCAGGCGGTCGGGGTGAGGATTTCGGTCCCGGGCACCTTGTTGGCGTTGATCAGGTTTTTCTCGATTTTGTCCTCGTAGCGGCCCATTCCCGTCTCTTGCCAGGCCTCGTGGGCCAGGAGTTGCGCGTTCTCCCGTGCCACGCGGCGGATGTGGGCGATCATCTGCTCGCGTACCGACAGCGGCAAATCACACAGTTGCAGGTAGGCGCTCCGTGCGGCCGCCACACCGCTGTCCACGTCAGGGAAGAGGTTGTCACCATGGTGCAACGCCGGAGCGGGCGGGGGAGGCTGCGTGGCGTCCAGCGGCTCCGGCGGCGGGCCGTGACGCACGTGTTCCCCCTGCCGCAACTCGGCCATCACCTGTTGAACGATGGCGTCAATGCGAGCATCGTCAAGCATCAGCCAGCCTCAGCCTTGTCATACTTCACGACGCCGTCCACCTCCAGCGTGTCCACAATCGCCATAATGACAGCGTCACATGGGCGTCTGTCCGTCAACTTCGTCTGGCGCGCGGAACTGCCGGTGGCGTAGAGCACCACCTCGCCCATCCCGGCGCCGACGACGTCCGCTGCCACGCGGTAGCCCCCCGTCTCCTGTCCCTCGATGTCGAGTTGTTTGAGCACCAAGAACTTGAGCCCTTCCAAAGTTGGCTCCTTGCGCGTGGCGACCAGTGTGCCCACGACTTTCCCCAGTAACATAAAGAACTCCGTTCCGGTGACGAATGACAGATGACGAATGACGAATGGATACGTATTTCAGGCCGTGAAACGTGAAACGTATCACCCCGTCACCCCGTCACCTTGTCACCTTGTCACCTACTCGCTCTCGGCAGGCTGGCGACCCAGGGGCAGTGTACGGTCCACGTTGACGTGCGGACGCGGGATGACGTGGATGGCGATGACCTCGCCTACCTTCTCGGCCCCACGCGCGCCGGCTTCGACGGCCGCCTTGACGGCCGCCACGTCGCCGCGCACGATGGCGGTCACCTGTCCACCGCCGGTCTTCTCGTAACTGACCAGCTCGACCTTGGCTGCCTTGACCATAGCGTCGGCCGCCTCGACCATTGCGGGAAAGCTCTTCGTTTCGATCATACCTAATGCTTCAGTCATAGTATCCTCCCTTTACTAGGCCCGGCGCTTGGTCTCGAACGCGCGCCCGCTGATGCCTTCAATGGCGGCGACAGCCGCGCCATAGCCAGCCATAATGTCACGTTCCTCGCCGCCCAGGTAGACGCGCCCAAAACTGCCGAAGGCCCGGACCTCCAGGATGTTGATGTGAGCGGTCTTTTCCGCCTCGTTGGCCGCCAGTGCTGCGTAGCCCGCCGGCTCCACCTCCAGCACGTACAACGTCTGCCCTGCCAGCAGCATGTGACCGTGGCGCATGCGGTTGATGAGCTGTACCTGGTGGGCATCTATGTGGCGAATGATCTGGCTGGAGATAACCCTGGGCTTGATGCGGTCCGATTCCTGCAAGTCCAGCGCCTCTAGGATCGCCGCGCCGGCCGCCCGTACCTCAGCCTGATCACTGTGGTGCACCTCCAGCAGTCCGAACAGCCGCTCGACGATCTGCATGCCCGGGCGAACGCGGGTGGATTTCAATGCGATGTCGGTGATGCGGTTGATCTCGATACCAGGCGAGATTTCCACCCACAGCGACGCGTCGTAGGGCAGCGGCAGGAAACCCCGCGCTACCGTGCCCAGGAACCCTGCGTGCTGCGGCTGCAGGCTATCCAGGATGATGTAGGTGCGCAATTGCACTGCCATGTGTGTTCTCCTATCAAGCGCCTGGCGAACCAGAAACCAGGTTTTCAGGAAAAAACCTAGTTTCTCAGTTTCCGGCCCCCTGCATAATTTTCACGCTGGCGCTGGCGCCAATCCGGCTGGCGCCCGCCGCGATCATCTGTTGCGCTTCCTCGTAGGTGTGGATGCCACCCGCCGCCTTGACCCCCATCGTGGGGCCGACCACCCGCCGCATCAGGGCGACGTCCTCCAGCGTGGCCCCACCCGGCCCAAATCCGGTAGAGGTCTTGACGAAGTCGGCACCGGCCACCTTGGCCAGTTGGCAGGCCACCACTTTCTCTTCGTCGGTCAGCAGTGCCGCCTCGATGATCACCTTGAGGATAGCGTTGCTGGCGTGACAGGACCGGGCTACGGAGGCAATGTCGCGCTCCACCAATTCGTAATCCCGGGACTTGAGCGCGCCAACGTTGATCACCACGTCCACCTCGGTGGCCCCGTCGCGAATGGCCTGCTGGGCCTCGAAGGCTTTCACCTCGGTGGACGTGGCACCCAGGGGAAAGCCGACGACAGCGCAGACAGGAATGGTGCTGCCCTTCAGGAGTTGCTTGCACAGCTTCACGTTAGCCTGATTAACGCACACCGAAGCGAAGCCATATTTGCGTGCTTCGTAGCACAGTTGCGCGATCTGGTCCTGTGTCGCGTCGGGCTTGAGCAACGTGTGGTCAATCATGTGGGCCAGACGGCCGTCGGTCGGCGCGATGCCCAGCGTGCTGGCGATACGGTCGGCGCCAGCGTTGACTACAGGCTGCACCCGTTCCACGTAGTTGTGGGCCGAGATGGGGGGCGCGCTGGCAGCGCCAGTTCCCGCTTCAGCCTTCTCCTGCTCCTCCTGCAACAGGATCAGCACCTGGCGGGTGATCTGTTCAATGATGCGTTCCAGGGTTGCCTCATCCAGATTTCTCATCGTTCATCCCGGCGCTGTTCTCAGTCCTACCCTCTGTCCTTAAAGAAGCGTCGTTCGATCTCCATGATCTTGTCCACCCGTCGCGCGTGCCGCCCGCCGCCGAAGGGGGTCTCGAGCCAGATTTTGACGATCTGCCGGGCCAGGTTGGGGCCGATCAGCCCGGCACCCAGCGTCAACACGTTGGCACCGTTATGCTCGCGGCTATTGGCGGCAGTGGTCTGGTCGTAGCATAGGCCGGCGCGCACGCCTGGCACCTTGTTGGCTGCCATACACGAGCCGATACCTGCGCCGTCCACCACGATGCCGCGCCAGGCACGGCCCTGGGCCACTAACTGCGCCACCGCAAAGGCAAAGTCCGGGTAGTCCACCGACTCGGTGCTGTCAGTTCCGCAGTCCACGACGGCGTAGCCCAGTTTGCCCAGGTAACCCTTCAGCATCTCCTTTAACTCGTACCCGCCGTGGTCGGCCCCGATGGCAATGGTCTGTTGGCCTGGGGGGTGGGAGGGTGTGGGAGTGTGGGAGCGGGGAAGTGGGGGAGTATGGGATAAGGTCACACGTCGCTCCAGGGCCACCTGCCGGGCCAGGGGAGTGATGAGTGCGCCATGGGGGACGGAGAGGCGCCCTCCAACCGAAACAGCCTGGACGTCCGCCTCCGTCACCAGGGGCCGGGCGACCACCGGCCGGGAACTTTGTGGCAACCCCAACGTGCGGTAGACTACACGGCGTACCATTTGGCGAATATGATTCTCGTCCAGCACCCTGGCCCTCCCGGTTATCGCTAGAATTACCAGACCCAGATTATAACCCTACCGGGCGCGGAAGCCAAATTGCGAGGCCAAAGGGGATTCGGAGCAGAACAGAGCGGGTGGTCTCTTCTCTCATCAATGTACCTAATCCTCCTGATCCGCAGGCTCTGGGAAGGTATGGTGTGCTACCAAGCCCCACTCCTCCGGCGGCCAGTAGCAGAGCCATGCTTTTCCAACAATATTCTCCTGAGGGAACACCCCCCAACTGTGTGAGTCACTAGAGTTATTGCGATTGTCTCCCAGGACGAAGTATTCCCCGTCCCCCAGGCTCCATGCGCCGGAGTAAAAGCCGGGGCTGGCGACGTAGGACTCCTCGAGGAGGACACCATCCACCCAGACTGCCCCGTCCCGAATTTCTATCTGCTCCCCTGGTAACCCCACGACGCGCTTGATATAATCGTCGGCAGGATTATTGGGTGGGTGGAAGACAATGACGTCTCCCCGTTCCGGCGGATGAACCCAATAGGTCAGTTTGCCAATTATCAGATACTGTCCATCGTGCAGCGTCGGCTCCATGCTGGAACCGCGCACCTGAAAGCGACCCGTGGCTGTGTTGAGAACCAGGAAGATGATGAGGGTTAATAGGATAGTCTCCAGGGCTTCGCGCAGCAATGAGCGACCACCAAAAGCGCGTACCAGCGAGACCCGCTCGCCGTCCGAGGGATGGTGGTACTCCGAGTCCGTCGAAGGTAAGTGCTCAGTTTGTGCCTCTTCGAGTTGGAGTTCTTCCAATGGTTTCCCTCCACTCTGGGATGTAGTGTTCACATTATAGTACAGGTGTGTAAGGGAGGCAAACCGAACTAAGGCGTAAAGCGTAATCGCGTTTTACGCATTGTGCTTGTGGATGTTGACTTTTCCTCGCCTCCCCTGTAGAATGGGGACAGATTCGAAATCCCAAATCCTCGGCTGCGGAGCGATTCATGAACAATGAGTATTCTATTCTGCTCGTAGATAGCGATGATGCCTTCGCCACTATGCTTCAGGAGAGCCTGGAGCAAGGCGGTGAGTATCGCGCCACTGTGGCGACCAGTGGGGATGAGGCACTGCAGGCACTGGCTGCCGCCAAGTTCGACCTTGCCATTGTGGACCTGGGTCTGACCGATCCAGATGGGGCTGCGGTCGCTCGCATGTTGCGGCAGCAACAGGCTGACCTGCGACTGATGCCGATCCCGCTTGTAGACGAGGAACTTCCATCTGAACTGGCCGACCTGGACGTACAAGGCATTCTACCCAAGCCGTTCTTCCTACCCGAACTACCAGGACGCATCGCCGACGCGTTGGCCAGGCCTGTAGGCGAAGGCTCAGGCATCGCTGAGACTGTAGAGCCAGGCACGGTCTCCGATCGGCTGGCTGTGGTGCGAGATCGCATTCCAGAGATCGTCCAGGTGATGACTACGCTGGCTCAGGAAGTCAACGCAGAAGCGGTGATTCTGACCTGCGGGGGGGAATTGATCGCCCGTACTGGCCGGCTCCCGGCCAAGGAGGCGGACGGACTGGCGCAGGCCGTCGGCGAAAATTGGCGCACCTCGGCTCACGTGGCGCAAATACTGGGCCGGGAGCAACTGCGCTTCGAACAGAGTATCGAGGGCGGTGAGCACATGTTCTACTCGCTGGCCGTCGCTGAGGACATCATCCTCTCGGCCGCCCTGCGTACCAGCGTCCCACTCGGCATGCTCCGTCATCGGACCAAGGCAGCGGCGGAAACACTGCGAACCCTGATAAGCGCCGCCCGATAGCCAGTGTCAAGGAGAAGCATGCCCCAAAAGAAGAAACTGGTCCTGATTGACGGTCACGCGCTGGCCTATCGTGCCTTTCACGCCCTGCCCGAGGACATGAAGACCTTGCAGGGTGAGTTGACCAACGCCGTCTACGGTTTTACCTCGATGTTACTCAACGTCCTGCGCGAAGAGCGGCCCACCCACATCGCCGTCACCTTTGATAAGGGATTTACCTTCCGTCACGACATGTACCCTGACTACAAAGCCCATCGCACCAGGATGCCCGAGGAGATGCGCTCTCAGATGGAGCGTGTCCGCCAGGTGGTGGAGACGTTGGACATTCCCGTCTTTGAGCAAGAGGGATACGAGGCGGATGATTTGCTGGGGACGCTGGCCCGCCAGGCGGAAGAGCAAGGGGTTGACACCCTCATCGTCACCGGCGATATGGACCTCCTGCAATTGGTGGGCGAGCACACTCGCGTCCTCACCTCCCGCTGGCGCTTCTCCGACACGGTGACCTACGACCTGGAGGGAGTAGAACGGCGCTACAAGGGCCTGGTCCCGGCTCAACTGGCGGACTTCAAGGCACTGGCGGGCGACAAGTCCGACAACATCCCAGGCGTGTCTGGCGTTGGTGAGAAAACCGCCATCAAGCTGCTCCAGCAGTACGGTTCGTTAGAGACCATCTACGAGCACCTGGACGAGGTCCAGACCCGCTTTCGGAAAAAACTGGAGGTGGGGCGGAATCTGGCCTTCCTCAGCCGTCGCTTGGCGATCATCGTGTGCGATGCGCCGGTACAACTCAATCTCGATGCCTGCCGCGTGCGTTCCTTCGACCGCGAGCGGGTGATGGACCTCTTCCGCGAGTTGGAGTTTCGCTCGCTGGTCAAGCGGCTGCCGGAGATGAAGCAGCCCCAGCCGGCGGGAGTGGTTCACCAACTCAGCCTGTTCGGCGAAGCGCCCGCCGCTACGCCTGCGGCGGCTCCCAGCGCCGATTACCAGATCGTCGCCGACGAAGAGGCCCTCCGTCAGTTGGTGACGCGGCTGGAGAGCGGTCCGACGCTGACCCTCGACACTGAAACCACGCACACCGATCCCATGCGGGCCGAACTTGTCGGCATCGCCCTCACTGACGCCTCCGAGCGGGGCTACTACATTCCGATCGCGGCTCCACCCGACGATCCGCAACTGCCACTGGGGATGGTGCTTGAGACGTTAGCCCCCCTGTTGAACGACGCCGGACGGCCAAAATACGGTCACAACCTCAAGTACGACCTGACCATGTTGCAACGAGCCGGGGCGCGGCTGGAGGGCCTGGCCTTCGACACGATGATCGCCGAGTGGCTTATCAACCCGGCCTCTAAGAACCTGGGGCTCAAGAACCTGGCCTGGGCGCGGCTCAAGCAACAGATGACCCTCATCACCGACCTCATCGGCAAGGGCAAACACCAAGGGAGCATGCGCCAGGTGCCGGTCGCGCAGGTGGCTCCCTACGCGTGCGCCGACGTGGACATGACCCACCGCCTGGTGACCATTCTGGAGGCGGAGTTGCAGGAGAAGCACCTCTGGTCGCTCTTCACCGAGGTGGAGATACCGCTGATACCAGTGCTGGCGGCGATGGAGATGGCCGGCGTGCGGCTCGACGTTGCTCTATTGAAGCGGATGTCTGAGGAACTGGCTGCGCGCCTGGGCGAACTGGAGGCCCGTATCCAGGAGATGGTGGGCTATGCCTTCAACGTCAACTCGACCCAACAACTCTCCGATGCCTTGTTCAAGACGCTGGGACTGCCCACACAGGGACTGCGGCGTACGAAATCTGGCCATTTCTCGACGGCGGCCGGAGTGCTGGAGAGATTGCAAGGGAAACACCCTGTGATTGACCTTATCCTGAAGCAACGGGAACTGGCTAAACTGAAGTCCACCTATGTGGACGCGCTGCCCCAGCTGGTCAACCCGCGCACCGGCCGGCTGCACACTTCATACAACCAAATTGGGACGGTGACTGGACGCATCAGTTCAAGTGGGCCAAATCTTCAGAACATCCCCATCCGCACGCCGCTGGGGCGACAGGTGCGGCGGGCCTTCGTCGCCGAGCCGGGTTGGAAACTGATCGCCGCCGACTACTCGCAGGTAGAGTTGCGCGTGATGGCCCACATCTCCGGGGACAAGGGACTGCTGAGCGGTTTCGCTCGTGGTGAGGACATCCACGCCAGCACCGCCTCCGCTATTCTGGGTGTCCCGCTGGAGGAAGTGACCCCCGAGATGCGGCGGCTGGCGAAGGCTGTGAACTTTGGTCTCTCCTACGGCCAGACCGCCTACGGGCTGGCTCAAACGACCGGACTGACACAAGCCGAGGCGGAAGATTTCATCAGGGCCTATTTCGAGCGTTTCCCGAAGGTGCGGGAGTACATTGATTGCACCAAGGCGCTCGCCACACGGCAGGGGTACGTAGAGACACTGCTGGGACGAAGACGCTACTTCCCCGAATTACAGCCGGGCAGCAGGGCCACTCACAGCGTGCGCCAAGCCGCCGAGCGCATGGCGATCAATGCCCCGATCCAGGGAACCGCCGCTGACATCATCAATATCGCGACGATCCGTCTTCACCGGACGCTCCATGAGCGGGGCCTGCGGGCACAGATGATCCTGCAGGTACACGACGAACTGGTCGTCGAGGCTCCGGACGAGGAGGTAGCAACTATCGCGCTGCTGATGCGCGAGGTCATGGAGAACGCTTTCCAACTCAAAGCCCCCCTCAAGGCCGATCTCAAGGTGGGGCAGAACTGGGAGGAAATGTAGCACCGTTTGCAGCGTAAATCGCATTCAAGGAGGTCACCTATGTCTATCAAACTTCCATGGCTCAAGGGGGTTTTCCCTGCGCTTGTCACCCCCTTCGTGAGAAAGACGGAGGAGGTTGACGAGGATGCCTACCGCCGCCTTATCCGCTCTTGCCTGCTCCACGTGAACGGGCTGGTCACCAGCGGCACCACGGGCGAGTTTCCCTACCTCACCCGCGAGGAGCAGCGACGGCTGGTCGTCATCGGCGTGGAGGAGGCAGGCGGCAAACCGGTCATCGCCGGCTGCTCCGCTTCGTCCACCCAGGCGGCCCTCGCCCTCGCCCGCGATGCCAAAGAGGCTGGTGCATCGGCGGCACTCATCGTCACCCCCTACTTCCTCCACCCCTCCGACAAGGGCGTCTATCAGCACTTCTACGACATCGCCACCACCGTAGACCTGCCCATCATCCTCTACAACATCCCCCAGGTGGTGGACCGCTACCTGCCGCGCACCGTCGTCGAGGACCTGGCCGACCTGCCGAACGTCGTCGCGCTCAAGGACTCCTCCGGCGACCTGACCTACACGATGGAGTTGCTGGAATACGTCGGAGACCGCATAGACATCTTCATCGGCCACGACGAGGTGGTGCTGCCTGCGCTGGCCGGTGGGGTGAGCGGCATGATCCTGGCCAGCGCCCAGGTCTACCCGGAGGTCTGGCAGGAGGTCATCCGCCTGACCGGTGAGGGACGGCTGGAGGAGGCCCGCGCCCTCCAGCGCAGCGTGCAGAAACTCTCGCGTATCTTCTGCCGCTACGGTGGAGGCGTGGCGGTGAAGGCGGCGCTCAATATGATGGGGCTCAATATGGGCAGGCCGCGCAAGCCACTCAAGGGTGTCGGCGGGGCACTCATCCACGAGACTCGCGCCGAGATCCGCCTCGAACTGGAGAAACTGGGCAAGATACCGGTCCAGGAGACGGCCTTCGAGTATCCTGGCGGCCCGCTGACCAGTCGCTTTGGCGATCTGGAGATCACGCCGGAGACCATCGCCGCGCACGGGTTGCGCGTCGGGAGCGGGGTGGCTGGCGAGGGACTGAACAAGGTGCAGATTGACCTCATCGCTGGCGGCAAGGAGACGGTGCTGGGCGATGCCTACGCGCTGCAACTGACCTACCCGCTGCACGGGCGCGAGGCGCTGACGACTATCCTGGAACCAGCGCTCACTGTGCGCCCCGCCACGCTGCTCCTGCCGGTGCTGCTGCAGAAGAACCTGCGCCAGGCCAATATGATCTACGGCCCCACCCAGTCGGCACTGGCGCGGGCCATCGTGGACGCGCTGGAGGCCGGACGCATCCCGCCCCCGGCCGCTGACGACGAGGTGATGATCGCGCTGGCGACGGTGCACCCTCGCGCGTTGGACCGCCATGCGCTCTATCAGAGCGTCCATGCCGCCGCTACCCAGGCGCTGGCACAGGCATTCACATAAGGAGGAATGTCATGGGATACAAAACCGACTGGCTGAGAGGGATCTTCCCCGCGCTGGTTACGCCCTTCACGGCGGACGAGAAGTTCGATGAAGGGGCCTACCGTGAACTCATCCGCTTCGTGCTGCCCCACGTGAACGGCGTGGTGCCCTGCGGCACGACTGGCGAGTTCTCGTATATGACGCTGGAGGAGCGCAAACGGGTCATTGAGGTCTGCCTGGACGAGGTGGCCGGGCGTGTGCCGGTGGTGGCTGGCACTGGCTGGCCCTCCACCCGCGAGATGCTGGCACTGACAGAATGGGCCAGGGACGCAGGAGCGACCGGCGCGCTGGTCGTCGCCCCCTACTTCCTTAAGCCTACCTTCAACGAGGTCTATGACTATTTCAAGGCGGCGGATCGGGTGGGATTGCCTTTCATCCTCTACAACATCCCGCAGTGCGCTGGCACCCATTTCAAGTGGTGGACCGCCGAGGGCATGGCCCTCGACCTCGACAACGCTATCGGCATCAAGGATTCCTCTGGCGACCTGCCCTTCATGGAGGCGATGTTCGAGAAGGTGAAGGGGAAAGTGTCCATCTTCGTCGGCCACGACGAGGTGGTGCAACCGGCGCTGGCGGCCGGCGCCGATGGGGCCATCCTGGCCAGCGCCAACCTCATCCCCGACGTCTGGCAGCGCGTCTACCGCGCCACGCTGGAGGGGGACCTGGAGACGGCCCAGTACTGGCAGCAGCGGGTGCAGAAACTGGTGCGCATCGTCGTGCGCTGCAGTTCCACCCAGGCGGTCAAGGAAGGGCTGCGCATGATGGGGCTACCCGTCGGCGACTCGCGCCATCCCGTAATGCCCGGCGGCGGCTTCCGCCGCGAGGACCGCGAGGAACTGCGGCTGCAACTGGAACTGGCAGGCGTGGACAAGATCAAGAAGGCCCCGGTCACGTATGATCTGGGGGGCAAGCAGGTAGAGACGGAGGTCTTTGCCACGCCGCAGACGCCGCGCACTATCTCCGGCTTCACGCTGAAGGTGGGCGAGGGGTTCGCCGGTCCGCCGTTCCAAGAACTGGCGCACGTTGACCTGCTGATGGGGTTAAAGGAAGGGCCCGTTGGGCGGGCCATCGTCCGTGCGACGGAGGGGTGGGGGGAGGAGCGAGGTCTGCGTATCATCAACGAGCGGCCGCGCACGCTGCTGGTGCCCACCGTGACCATCCGCACGGCCAGGCAGCGCCGCCTCTTCTACGAGCACGCCGCCGAAGGAGTCAACCTGGCCATCCGGCTCAGTATCGAGGATGGCTTCCTACCTGAAGCGATGCTGGACGACGTGGTGCTCATCGTCAATGCCTTCGTGCACCCGGCCGCTTCTATCGCCAAGCGGGTGGAGTTCAACAATTACAAGGCCACGCGCCACGCCATCCGCAAGGCGCTGGAGGTCCGCCCCACGGTGGAGGAACTGATCCGCGAGAAGGCAGCGGCGCGCCATCCCTTCCGTTACGCACCGTGAGTTCAGCCGTTAGCCGTTAGTGAAAATCGGTGTGACGCGTCCTGGCCGCAGGTCAGGATACCGGGCCAGATGGTGCGTCGCACCTCCATTGTTGCTTGCATCGGAGCACCTGTTGAAACTCCTCCTAATTGCGTGCTACCTGCCCCCCGTGTTTGACAATGGGGATGGAAAGAGTATAATTGTCTCGTAATATGCAACTTAGTTGCATAATGCGAGACAGGCGGCGTGGCTGTGGGGTCATTACCTGTTACAGAGGTTTTGACTGGGATGGTTTTGATTTGGCGAAGCAACGCAATTCTAACCTGCAATCTGTGGAACGGGCCATTGCTATCTTGAAATCGTTCAGCCTGGAGAGGCCCGAGCGTGGCGTCAATGAATTGAGCCGCGAACTGGGGCTGCACAAGAGTACGGTCTCTCGATTGATGAGAACGCTGGAGCACGGGGGATTGCTCTCCCGCAATCCAGAAACCGAGCGCTACCGGCTGGGTGTTGACCTGATTGGCCTGGCTGCGCGAGTGGCCAGCCACATAGACGTACGCGAGGTGGCGCGCCCCTTCTTGCGAGAACTGGCGGAGGCGTGCCAGGAGACGGTGAACCTGTCGGTGTTGGATGCCGGGCAGGTCGTCAACCTGGAGCAGTTTGTTCCCCACACGCGCCGGGTAAAGAACATCGGCTGGGTAGGCCGGCGTATGTCTCCTCATTGCACGGCTGCCGGTAAGGCGCTGTTGGCGTATCTTCCCCAGGAGAAACTAGGCCAGATCTTGCAGGCCAATCTGGAGCAGTTCACTCCTCATACGATCACAGACCCCCACGAGTTACTACGTGAGATGGCCCAAGTGCGGGGACGAGGCTATGCCGTAGCGCAGGAGGAATTGGAGAAGGGATTGAACGTGGTCGCAGTGCCCATCTATGACCACACTGGGAGGGCGGTGGCATCTGTCAGTGTGGCCGGGCCAGCGTATCGTGTCACTCCAGAGCTTTTCCCCGAACTGGCAGCCCGGCTGATGGATACGGCGGTGAAGATCTCTGAGCAGTTGGGCTACAAACCCCATAAGTCAGATCCTGGATCACGACAAGTTCAGTCGAGCAGGAATTAGGATGGAAACGATTCTCAAAAGCGCAAAGAAAGCCGTGATCATCAGCCCCGCAAGGCCAACCGTGCTCATCGGTGAGCGGATCAACCCCACCGGCAAGAAGCGCCTGGCCGCCGCTCTCTGTGAGGGCAACCTGGACATTGTCCGCAGGGAGGCCGAAGCCCAGGTGGGGGCTGGCGCTGACGTGTTGGACATCAACGTGGGGGCGGCCGGGGTGGACGAGGTGGACCTGCTGCCCAGGGCCGTGCGGGTTGTGATGGAAACGGTGGACGTGCCCATGTGCATAGATAGCGCCGACGCCGGGGCACTGCGGGCTGCACTGGCTGTTCACCAGGAGATAGCGCCGGAGGGCAAGCCACTCATCAACTCCGTCAACGGCGAGGAGTCTCACTTGCAGGAAGTGCTGCCGCTGGTGGCCGAGTACAAAGCGGCCGTCATCGGTCTGACGATGGACGACGAGGGGATTCCCCCCACGGCAGAGAAGCGGTTGGCGGTGGCCCGCAAGATCGTCGAGCGGGCGGAGGTGCTGGGGATTCCCCGTGAGGACGTGGTCGTTGACTGCCTGGCGCTGACGGTGGGTGCCGACTCACAGGCCGGTCTGGTTGCTCTGGGGGCGATGCAGATGGTGCGCGAGGAACTGGGCGTCAATATGACGCTGGGTGCCAGCAACGTCTCCTTTGGCCTGCCGGATCGGGAGGTGATCAACTGGGCTTTCCTGGCTATGGTGATCCAGAATGGCGTGAATTGCCCCATCGTGAACGTGACCAAAGTGCGTCCGGCGATCCTGGCGGCCGATCTGCTTCTGGGGCGCGACGAGTACGCCATGCGCTACATCAAAGCCTACAAGGAACGGAAGAAGGGTGGCTCGTAGGGAGCAAGTCGCCCGTCGAGCACCTGTTCCCCGCTGAGTATGACGATCCTGCGCAGTGTTTCAACGAATGAAATCGGCATGCAACTGAGTGACCACTGCGTGCTGCACCCGCACAGGCCTGTCTCAATGGTCACCGGCCTGAGGCCAGGTTACGAATCGCCCCACGTAGGCTCGGTGCGTCGCTACTGTTGCCTGGCCGAGTACTGCTGGCAGTGGAGAGAGGATGGGACATGACGATTGACCTGGGCATTGATACGGGGGGTACCTATACCGATGCGGTGCTGGTGGACCAGGCCAGCGGCGCGGTGATGGCCGGGGCCAAGGCCCTGACTACCCATCACGACCTGTCCATCGGCATTGGAGAGGCCGTGGCAGCGGCGTTCGATGGGCAGGCTGCGTCCCCCGCCGACGTGAGACTGGTGGGCCTCTCGACCACGCTGGCAACCAACGCGATCGTCGAGGGACGAGGTAGCCCGGTCTGTCTGCTGCTCATCGGCTACGACCCGGATCTGATCCGACAGTACGGTTTCGAGCGCGACCTGGTGACGCAAGACGTGGTCTACCTGCGCGGTGGCCATGACGTGGAAGGAAACGAGGTCGAGCCCCTGGACGAAGCGGCGGCGCGGGAGGCAATCCTGGCCCGGCGCGACCAGGTGGAGGCGTTTGCGGTATCGGGCTACTTCGGCGTCCGTAACCCCGCTCACGAACTGCGCGTGCGAACGTTGGTCAAGGAGTTGACCGTTTCTGAGAATGGGCATCCCCTGCCCGTCACCTGTGGCCACGAACTGACCACCCGCCTCAACTCCGTACGCCGGGCGACGACGGCGGCCCTCAACGCCCGGCTCATCCCGTTGTTGCGAGAACTCATCGCCACCGTCCGCAGCACGCTGGGCGCATTAGGCGTCGCCGCCCCGTTGATGGTTGTTAAGGGAGATGGCTCGCTGGTGCGGGCCGAGTGGGCTATGCGGCGGCCCATTGAGACGATCCTGTCTGGGCCGGCGGCCAGTGTGGTGGGCGCCGGGCACCTGGCGGGCCGTCGCGATGTGTGGGTGGTGGATGTGGGCGGCACGACGACCGACATCGCCGTACTGCACGACGGGTGCCCCCGCCTGAACCCGGAAGGCGCGCAGGTCGGCAGGTGGCGGACGATGGTCGAGGCGGTGGATGCGCATACGGTGGGGTTAGGCGGTGACAGCCTCGTGTGCCTGGACGCCGAGGGCCGGCTGGTCATCGGTCCCCGGCGGGTGGTGCCGTTGTGCATGCTGGCGAGCGACTACCCCCAGGTCGTGGACGAACTGCGGGGGCAGGTGGGGGTGCGCCAGCGGGAGGGGCTGGCCGCCCAGTTCGTTCTGCCGCAGCGGTGGACGGCCCGTGGGCTCTCAGAAGCGGATCGAGCCTTGTTGCAGCATCTAGGCGCAGACCCCCAGGCGTTGACTGCGCTGGTAGATAAACTGCGCTACGGCTCGCTGGCGCTGCGGCGGATCGAGAGTCTGGAGGCTCGGCGATTGATCCTGCGGGCTGGTTTTACGCCCACCGACGCCCTGCACGTCCTGGGCCGCTTTGAGCGTTGGGATGTCGAAGCGTCGCGGATCGGTGCTGAACTCTTGGCGGCTCAGGCTGGCCTCTTGCCCCAGGCGTTTTGCGAGTCGGTGGTCTCTGACGTGTCGAACCGGGTGACCACGGCGCTGGTCAGCAAGGTGCTGAGCGACGAGGTCGCGCTGCCTGACTGGGAGCGAGAGCCTGCGGCGACGGCCCTGCTGGCCCGAGCCTTGGGAAACGTGCCTGCATCAGACCTGGATTGCCGGTTGACGTTGCGCCAGCCGGTGGTCGCCGTCGGTGCTCCTGTTGAAGCCTACTTGCCGCGCGTAGCCCAACAACTGTGTACCGAGTTGGTCATTCCTCCCCACGCTGAGGTAGCAAACGCCGTCGGCGCTGTGGCCGGTGGAGTGGTGTTGCAAAAGCGGGTGCTGATCCAGCCGTTGGGAGCGAACCAACACGTTCGCCTGCATTTGCCCGACGGGGTGCGCGACTTTTCCTCCCTGGAGGAGGGTGTGGCCTATGCCCAACAAGTCGTGTCGGCTCAGTTGAAGACGCTGGCCAGGCAAGCAGGGGCTAACCATGTCGAGGTGCGGATAGGCCGCGTAGACGTGAATGCGCCAGTAAAGGGGGAATGGGGACAGCATATTTACCTGGGAACTCGATTAACGTTCACGGCGGTGGGGCGGCCCAGGCCCGCACGGAGCGCCTAGATTAGAGCCTCTTTGAACTAAGACAAGTAACGCCTGGAATCATCAAAAACACAATTAAGGGAGTGTTAGAAAATGGCAGACATTCTGCAAAAAATGGCCTCGAGTTTGTACGATGGCGAGGCCGAAGTGGTCGCTGAATTGGTCCAGGAGGCGCTGGCCCAGGGTATGGCTCCGGGGGAGATCCTGGGCAACGGTCTGATCGCCGGTATGGACGAAGTGGGCAAGGACTTCAAAGCCGGTGATCTCTTTGTGCCCGAGGTGCTCATCGCGGCCCGGGCCATGCACGCCGGCATGGATGTCCTGCGCCCGCTGCTGGCCGATAGCGATTTGTCCAGCGTGGGCACGTATGTCACTGGCACGGTGAAAGGCGACCTGCACGACATCGGCAAGAACCTGGTCCAGATGATGATGGAAGGCGGTGGCTTCGAGACGATTGACCTGGGGTCGGACGTGGAACCAGCGGAATTCGTCGCCGCCGTGCGCGAGCATCAGCCCGAACTCTTGGGGTTGAGTGCCCTGCTGACGACGACGATGGTCAACATGAAAACCACCATCGAAGCGCTGGAAGAGGCCGGGCTGCGCGACAAGGTCAAGGTCATGGTCGGCGGCGCGCCGGTGACGGCGGCCTTTGCCGAGGAGATCGGGGCCGATGCCTACGCGCCCGATGCGGCCAGCGCTGTAGATGTCGCCCGGAACCTGACAAGATAGCAGACGGTAGATGAAACCCTCCCGCAGGTTCGAACCTGCGGGAGGGTGAACCTAGAAAACCGCTGCTCCGAGTCCCCGTCTCGGGGGTGTCCCATGCGGAGAATGACCACTCAGGGTGAGGTACTCTCGCTGTCGCCGCCTCGGGGACGAGGGCTGGGAGCCTAGAAACAACTGGCCTGCGACAGGCTGAGTGGCAACGAAGCCGGGTTTTTCCCGAAAAACCCAGTTTCTCTCCAGAGAGGAACAGAATGGCTAAGAAACGTCGTGGCCCAATCAAGGGCCTGGTGGGTGGTCAGTACAAGCCGCTGACCGACGATCATGTACAACGCATCCACGAGGCGGCGTTGAGCATCCTGGAGCGGACCGGCGTGCAGGTCGAGGAATCTGAGGCGCTGCGATTGTTCCAGGAGGCGGGAGCGATGGTGGACAGTGAAGGTCCGCGCGTGCGACTGCCTCGATCGCTGGTTGAAGATGCCGTGGACTGGGCGCCCTCGCGGGTGGTGCTCGCCGGGCGCGACCCCAGGTGGGACCTGGAGCTGGAGGGCACGCGGGTGTACATCGGCACAGGAGGCGCGGCGTTGAACGTCCTGGATCTGGAGACGGGGCAACCGCGCCCGGCGGTATTGCGCGACGTGGCCGAACTGGCCCGCCTGGTGGATGCCCTCGACAATGTACACTTCTACCTGGTGCCGGTGTACCCCACGGACGTGAGCAAGGACGTGGTGGATGTCAACACCTACTACGCCGGTCTGGCCAATACCACCAAGCACGTCCAGGCGGGTGTCTACACCGTGGAAGGCATCCGTGACACAGTGGAGATGTGCGAGCGCATCGCTGGCGGGGCGGAGGCGTTGCGCGAACGTCCCATCGTCTCCTTTATTACCTGCTGGCTGGTCAGCCCGCTCAAGCTCGCCACCGACGTCACCAGACTGCTCATCGAAACCTGCCGCCAGCGTATCCCGGTGGTGCTCTCGGCCGCGCCGATGGCCGGGTCCACCGCGCCAGTGACCCTGGCCGGAATGCTGGCCCAACTCACTGCCGAGCAGTTGTCTGGAGTCGTTCTGGCCCAGTTGGCCCAACGGAATGCGCCGCTGTTGATCGGTCCGATCCCGGCAACGGCGGATATGCGGACCGGGCGTTACCTGGCTGGATCAGCCGAGTTCGGACTGACGAATGCCGCCATGGCTCAGATGGCCCAGTTCTACCACCTGCCCATCTACAACTCGGCCGGCATGACCGATGCCAAGATTCCCGACGTTCAGGCCGGCTTTGAGAAGGCCATGAGCGTGGTGCTGGCGGCCCTGGCCGGGAGCAATTTCATCCACCACGCGGCGGGCATGTTGGAGAATATGAACATGGTCGCACCGGAGCAGTTTGTCATTGACAACGACATTCTGGGGATGACCATGCGCGTCCTGCGGGGCATTGAGGTGGACGACGAAACGCTGGCCCTGGACGTGATTGATGAGGTCGGCCCCGGCGGTCACTACCTGGTGTCTGAACATACGATCCGGCACATGCGCTCCGAGTTCTACTTTCCCTCGGCGGTGGTGGACCGGCAGGGCTGGGAGATGTGGCAGCAGGATGGAGGCCGGGATGCGGTAGAGCGGGCCAGGGAGATCGCCTGCGACATCCTGGCGAATCACCGGCCGGAGCCGCTGAGTCCGGCAGTGGAGAACTGGATTCGCGAGCGATTCGGGCTACGGATCTAAAATGCAGGCACGAAAAGCATAGCGCGGCAAAGCCGCGAGTCTGCGAGTCTGCAAGTCTGCAAGTCTGCAAGTCTGCAAGTTTGCAAGTAGCAGATCATGATTATTGCGGACAACGCAAATTCTGTAGGGCAATTCTATAGCGCGGTGAAGCCGCAACCAACGTAGAGCGGAATGGCATTCCGCCCTACAGAATTCTCGCAGATAGCGCAATTCTTGCGGGGTAATTCTATAGAGCGTGATGCGTGGGAGGTTGTCGCGTTTTGCGCCGTATGCGCCACGCCTATTTACAGGAGGTGATCCGTGACAGAGCAGATTCCTATAGCCACCTTGCATCCCACCATACGGATGCTGTCCGACGAGCAAGTTCAAGCGATTCACCACACCAGCCTGGACATTCTCTCCCGGACAGGCATCGTGATGAAGAACGAGACCGCCCGTAAACTGCTCCTCGACGCCGGATCGTGGGAGTCGGAAGGCCGGATCAAGGTCCCGCCGCACCTGGTGATGGATGCCATCGCCTCCGCCCCATCACGCATCCCTATGTACAATCGCCTGGGCGAGTTGACGATGCCCCTGGAGGCGGGCCAGGTCTTCTTCGGCCCTGGTTCCGACTGTATCTTCACCATTGACGTGGAGACAGGTGCGCGACGCAAGGCTACAGCAGAGGACATCCGGCGGATTGCGCATCTGTGCGATGGCCTCGACCAGATGGATTTCATCATGTCCATGGGCAACCCCTCGGATGTGCCTCCGTTGGACATCTACGTCCACGAGTTCGTCGGCATGATCCGGGGCTCGGTCAAACCTACCGTCTACACGGCTAACAACCGGGAGGATATGGAGGACATCTACCGCATCGCCTGTGCGGTGGCTGGAAGCGAGACCGAGTTGCGCGAGAAACCTTTCCTGATGCTTTATGCCGAGTCCATCTCGCCGCTCCTGTACCCGGATGAGTCAGTGGATAAGCTGCTCTTCTGCGCTGAAAAGGGCATGCCGGTCACCTACCCGCCTTCGCCGAACACTGGTGGCGGGGGGCCGATCACGCTGGCCGGGGCGTTGACGTTGGGCAACGCCGAGTGTCTGGTCGGGCTGGTACTCACCCAGTTGGTGCGACGGGGCACGCCCTTCCTGTATGGCATGAACACCGCCGCACTGGACATGAAATCAGCCATCGTCAGTTATGGTGCTCCCGAGTGGCCGACGGGCATGGCAGCCTGGTCCGATATCGCCCGCTACTATGGCCTGCCGATATGGGGCGCGGCTGGTGCCACCGACAGCAAGGTGGTGGACACGCAGGCCGGTATTGAGGCGACGGCCTCGATTATGACCGCTTTCCTGACCCGCTGCAATCTGGTTCACGACGTGGGGTACATCGAGTACGGCACTACCTCCTCGATGGAGATGTTGGTCATCGCCGACGAGATCATCCGCGATGTGCGTTTCGTCATGAGCGGTGTGGAAGTCAGCGACCGCACCCTGGCCCGTGAACCGATCCATCGCGCTCAGCCGGGCAGCGGCTTCCTGGCCGACGATCACACACTGGACAACTGGAAGTGGGCCCAGTGGCGGCCAGCGTTGATTGACCGGATGCGCTACCACCGCTGGGTGAAGAAGGGCAGCCAAGACATGACTACCCGAGCCAACGAGCGGGCACGCCAAATCCTGGAGGAACACGAGGTGCTGCCCTTGCCGCAGGGGGCGGAGGAAGTGATCGCTGAGGTAGTCAAGGCGCGGGAGCCCCGGTAGTGCTCACCAACTCTACTGGGCGACCGACTTACCAGCAGCAAAATTTCGAGGGTCTATGCGTTGCACCTCACTCACTTGATCAAAGTGAGCGTCGGTGCTGAGGATGTGTGAGAGGTTGTTCTCGATCATCACTGCTACGTGGATCAGATCGCGTGCTTTGAGAGTGGGGTAACGTTGGATCAGATTTCTGGCTCGATTGATGTCGGCCATAGTGACTGGCAATGCCGTGGGGATGATGGTCTCTAGTTTGATACTGACCTGTTGCGCTTTATCGGGCAGGCCGAGGGACAGATAGCGGTGCAGAATCTCCTGGTGAATCTCACTGCTGACTACGGCAGGCAGTTTTTCGCTCACGATGCGATCCAGGGAGACCTGGCAAGAACGACGATAGGGATGGTCGGCGCCAGCGGCGTACATCACGATGTTGACGTCAACAAAGAGGGGATCATTCATTTGCACTTTCACTTTGGCATCCCTCCCAGCGGGATTCGATCTGGCGCTCCATGACTTCCCAGTCGTCCACCGGCAATTCCTGGGAGAACAGCCATTTCAATGCCTCTTGCCTACGTCGCTGCTCAAGATCCTGGATCAACACGCGTTCCACCGTCTCACGGATGAGGACGCCGAGAGGCTTGTCGGTTTCCTGGGCATATCCTTGAAGCAACTCATATTGTTGTTCGGTCAACATCGTTTGTACCCGTTTGACGTACTTGGGCGCTGTATGAGCCATCGCACTATCTCCTTCTTGAGTGCCAGATGCGGTAGTATCTGTTGTTAGTGTATCATAACCTGTACTCTTTGTCAAGGACTGAAAGATGACGCGACCAGGACCGGTCGGCGGACAGTATCAGCCGCTGACGCAGAAACAGATAAACCAAATCCACCAGGCATCATTGGCCGTGCTGGAACAGACCGGCGTCCACGTGGAGAACGAGAAGGCGCTGGCTCTCTACCGTCAGGGTGGCGCGAAGGTCGAGGGCGATCGGGTGTACCTCTCCTCGTCAATGGTTGGGGAGGCATTGGATAAGGCCCCTTCAAAGGTGTTGCTGGCCGGGCGCGACCCCGAACAGGACGTGATACTGGAGGGGAAGCGGGTCTATGCGGGCACAGGCGGTTCGCCGACGATGGTGCTCGACCCCGGCGCGGACACAGTCCGGCCTGGCACCCTGCGGGATGTGGTGAACTTGGCCAGGCTGGCCGATGCACTGGAGCATTGCGATTTCATCGTTATCCCGCTGCACCCTACTGACGTCCCCGAAGAGGATGTGCCCGCCAACCGCTTCTATGCCTGCCTGGCCAACAGCACCAAGCATATCATGGGTGGTGTGGGGTCTGTAGAGGGAGCGCGGGCAGTCATCGAGATGGGGACGGTGATCGCCGGGGGGCTGGAAGCGCTGCAGGAGCGGCCTATCGTCTCGGCCATCACCTGTTGGATGGTCAGCCCGTTGCACCTGGACACCGGCGTGACCAACATCCTCATCGAGTGGTGCAAAAGCGGCCTGCCCGTGGTCCTCTCTTCAGCGCCGATGGCCGGGTCGACTTCACCAGTGACGCTGGCGGGGACGCTCGTACAACTCAACGCCGAGCAGTTGAGCGGCATCGTGCTCACCCAGTTGGTGCGACCCGGCACACCGGTACTGGCCGGGTACATCCCCGGCGTGGCTGACATGCGTACTGGCGGCTACCTGGGAGGCGCGGTCGAATTTGGAGTGATGCAGGCGGCCGCGGCTCAACTGGCTCATTTCTACCAGGTGCCGATCTACTGCTCCGGCGGGATGACCGACGCCAAGGTACCCGACGCTCAGGCTGGATACGAGAAGATGGCCACGTTTTTGCTGGCCGCGATGGGCGGCGGCAACTACATCCACCACGCCATCAGCATGATCACGAACATGAGCTCAGCCTCGCTGGAGCAGGCAGTCATAGACGACGAAATCGTAGGCATGGCGATGCGCGTGTTGCGTGGCATTGAGGTGACTGAGGCCTCAACGGCGGTGGATGCCATCCACCGTGTGGGGCCTGGCGGTCACTACCTGATGGACGCGCACACGGTGCAGTTCATGCGCTCCGAGTTTCTCTATCCCCCGCTCGCCGACCGTCAGAACCGGGCTGCGTGGGATGCAACGGGCAAGAGGGGCACACGCGCGCGGGCTATCGCGCGGGTGGAGAGTCTGCTGCAAAAGCACCAGCCGCCCGGGTTGCCGGCCGAAGTAGACGTGGCCATTCGGGCCAGGTTCAAGATTCTTCGCTACGCTCAGAGTGACGGGCTACGCTCAGAATGACGGGCTACGCTCAGAATGACGGCTAACCGTCAGGGCGGCTTCTGCGGTACTGCGAAATCACCGACTGCAGATACATCAATGCCCAAACCTGGTATATTACATTTGCAACCTGATGTATTATGTGGTATAATAATTATTAGTAGAAACCTCGTAAGACGTCCGCGATACGCATTTGTGAGCCTGACACGGAGTTGCGATGACGCCTCGTTCGAAACCAGGTGGTACCTCGAAGAACTTGATTGGCAAGGATCTTCGTCGTTCCATCAGCGTGGGACATCGCAAGCCGGGTGAGAGACTAGACCCGGAGGCACTGGCCAAAAGCTACGGTACCAGCGTCACGCCGGTGCGCGACGCGCTCCAGATGCTCAGCCAGGAAGGGTTAGTAACGATCAAGCCCCGCTCGGGTTACTTTGTCACCCGCGTCACCCTGAAGCAATTGCGCGACATGCTCGAACTGCGCGAGATTCTCGAAGTGGCCTCCATCGAACGAGCCGCGGTCCTGATCACTGAGGGGCAGCTTGAGCAACTCGGACACGTCCACGCTGGCTACACTGACGAAGACGATGAATCATACGACCGTTACATGGCCGAGAACCGACGTTTCCATTGCCTGATCGCTGAGGCGTCGGGCAACCACGAATTAGCGGAGACGTTGGGCCGTTTGCACGACCGGTTGATCCGTTTCATGGTTCTATGCCGCGCTGGCGAGACGCTGGAGCGCAGGCACGCGCTCGTCATCGAGGCACTGCGCACCCACGACGTTGCGACAGCCCGCCAGGCGATGCTCAATGAAGTCAACGAAACCCGCGATACTATTCTGGAATGTGTGATCCAGGAAGAAGGCACTTTCTGGCGTCTGGGCAATCGGGCTTCAAAGTAAGGCTGTTCCAGAAAAATAGTCATTCCAGTGTCATTCTGAGCGGAACGCAGTGAAGCGAAGAATCTCACGCCACAGCACTCAAATCGCCTGTCCAAGGCGAGATTCTTCGCTACGCTCAGAATGACAGGCTATGACCTGGGATACTTTAAATTCTGGAACGCCCTAGGCAGCTGCTGGAATCAATTAGGGGAGAACTTGTATGATCTGCTACGTAGACATTGAACACGAAAGGATACTTCAGGATCCGGAGAAAAGGCCCGACCTCCTTGTACGCCGTATGGAGGTTAAGCTGAGGCTGGAGGAGATCTCCGGCCAGGCATGTCTGCTGCAGCGCTATTCACGTGTCACCCGCCAACGGCTCAAGGAGTGGGGCATCCGGGCCCTGGTCATCAGCGGCTGCGGGGCGGACTGGTCGGAGTACAGCAAGGCGGACCTGGCTGAGATGTGCTGCATCATCCGGGCCGCCGACTTGCCGATCCTCGGCTTCTGCGGCGGCCATCAACTTATCGCCCTGGCTTATGGAGCCCCCCTCGGCCCCATGCGACGGCTGGAGGACGGAGAGGAAGACGTTTATCCGGATCTCGGTCCGGGCTATCTCAAGGAATGGGACTATACGCCAGTGCGCGTTCTCAAGGCGGACCCTATCTTTGAGGGGCTGGGAGAGGAGCCAGTGTTTCTCGAAGCACACTACTGGGAGGTGAAAGAAGTGCCGCCGGGCTTTGAACTGCTGGCATCCACCGACGTGTGCCGGATTCAGGCTATCAGACACGCTGGCAAGTTGGTCTATGGGACTCAGTTCCACCCTGAGTATTGCTGCTTCTCGGAGGAAGAGGGAAAAGAGTGCGACGACGGCCATAAACTGCTGGCTAATTTCTTCAGGATGGCTGGCATTCTGAGGTGACCTGTGGATCCGCGAAAGGGGGTGATGTCTGGAGAACCTTTGACCTCGGTGTTTATCGAATGGGCAAACTCAGAATCAGAAAGGAGAGTAAGAGATGGAAACGAAAAAGGTGAATAGGTGGATCCCTGAACTGCAAGAGCAACTGCGCCAGGGCAAGATGAGCCGGCGGGAGTTCTTACGCTATGCGACCCTGCTGGGTCTATCCCTGACGGCGGCGCAGGGCCTGCTCGTTGGCTGTGCGCCCAAGCCTACGGAAGCGCCAGCGACATCAACGCCAAAGCCAGCCGCGCCAACAGCAACGCCAAAGCCCACCGAAGTGCCGCCCACCCCAGTGCCAGAGCCGGTCGGCCCCACGCGCGGCGGCACGCTGCGTATACGTGGAATCGTGGGACGCATTGATCATCCCGCCCGCTACTCCTGGGTGGCCAATTCCAACACGACGCGCCACGTGGCCGAATACCTGACGCTGACCGACGAGAACAACATCACCCACCCCTACCTGTTGGAGAAGTGGGAGGCCAGCGACGACCTCAAGACCTGGACCCTCAATCTGCGCAAGGGGATCAAGTGGAACAACGGTGATGACTTCGTTGCAGACGACGTCGTCTTCACCATGAAGGACTGGCTGGACGAGGATGTCGGTTCCTCCATCCTGGGGCTCATGGCCTATCTGAAGCCCACCAACATTGAGAAGGTGGACGATTACACTGTCAGGCTCCACCTGGATGCGCCACAGATCGCCGTGCCGGAGCACCTGTTCCACTACCCATCGCAGATCATGAATCACCGCACCTTCGAGGGCGACTTCATCAAGTCGCCGGTTGGCACCGGCCCATATACACTGGAGGAGTACTCTGAGGATGAGCGCGTGGTGCTGAAACGGCGTGAGGATTACTGGCAGAAGGGTGCCGATGGCAAGCCATTGCCCTACCTGGACGAGATCATCTACGTTGATCTGGGCGGAGAGACATCGGCCCACATCGCGGCTATACAGAGCGGGGAGATAGACGCCATCAGCGAGCCAGAAACCGACCACTTCCTGGCTCTGAAGGACGATCCGAACCTCCAGATTGTCGGCGCGTCTACGGCCCAGACTCGGGTCTTACGCATGCGGGTGGACAAGGAGCCCTGGACCGACAACCGGGTGCGCATGGCGCTGAAGTTATGCCAGGACCACGAAAAGATCCTGAAACTGGCACACTTCGGTGAAGGGGACCCGGGCGCGGACTTCCACGTGGCGCCGGTACATCCGGAGTACTGCGAGAGGCCGGTTCCCAAGTACGATCCGGAGCGGGCCAAGGCGCTGCTGGCCGAGGCGGGTTATCCCGACGGGCTCACGGTCGAATGTGCCGTATGCTCCGACTGGCCGGACGTCGTCGCCTACGCGGAGATACTCAAGCAGGACGCCGCCCCGGCGGGCCTCACCATCAACCTCAACACCATGCCTACCACTGCCTACTGGGACATCTGGACCGAGTGTGACCTGGGCATCACACCCTGGACGCACCGTCCGCTGGGCACGATGGTTCTGGCTATGGCCTACATCGCCGACGAGGAGGGCAAGCCGGTGCCCTGGAACGAGACCCGCTGGGTAGACGAGGAGTTCTCGGCACTGCTCAAGCAAGCCGAGGGCACCCTGGACGTGGAGGAGCGCCGCAAGATCATGTGCAAACTGGAAGAGATCCAGTACGAGCGCGGCTCCATTGGCATCCCCTACTGGCAATTCAAGTTTGCCATCGCGCACAAGAAAGTCCAGAACTTCAAGGCGCACCCGACCCAGTATGATCTCTTCAACGAGATCTGGCTTAAGGCCTGAGCCTCTCACTCGCAACGGCAAGAGGGTGCAGGCAAGGCTGGTTTTGCTGCCAGACATAACGGTTGTGCCGCTGATCTGTCAGCAGCCTTGACTGGGGCAGGCCACGGCTGGTGTGTGGCCTGCCCCACCTCCAACTAGAATGAGGCTTCCGAATGTTTGAGTTCACACGCGGATTGGGAAGGAGTTGCCATGGCCAGGTTTATCGTTCGACGTCTGGGGTTCATGCTCCTGACGATGTTCATTGTTTCCATAGCCATCTTCGCCATCAACGAGATCGCGCCTGGCAACATCGCGCGTAACATCCTGGGGCCGTTCGCTACACCAGAGCAGGAAGCATCCTTTTTAGCCCAGTTAGGGCTGGACCAGCCGCTGCATACCCGCTATATCACCTGGCTGGTGGGCAGCGATTGGCGTGCAGGGCGGGTGGTAGGCATGCCCCTGCGACGGATAAAGAAGTCAGAGACCGAGTTCTACGAGTGGTGGGCGGAAGATGCCGATGGTACCCTGGTGCGATGGAAACTGGAGGGTGAGGACCTGATCGCTCTGCGGCTTCAGCCGGACGGCACAGTAGTTGAATCCATTGACAATGACAGGTGGCAGACGGACGAAGCCGGCGCCAGCACCTTCTGGGGGGTGGATCTGCACAACCGCGCCGTCATGTGGGAGAAGGGCACTGGCCAGACCTACTGGATGCGGGCCAAGGCTGCGGGCTGGTGGACGGAGCAGAAGGGTGGTGCTATCGAGTACATCCCCTTGCTATGTGGCCTGTTGCGCGGCGACCCGGGTGAATCCGTGAAGACAGGCCGTGCTGTTGCGGACGCCATCCTGCGACGACTTCAGAACTCTATTATCCTGGCCGGCATCGCCTTCGTGATCGTCATGCCCCTGGCCCTGGTGCTGGGATTGATAGCGGGCCTCAACGAGGGAAAAACGATAGACCGCATCCTTTCAATCAGTGGCTTGGCGACCACCGCCACTCCGAACTTCGCCGCAGGTATTTTCTTGATCCTGATATTAGCCGTCTGGTTGAAACTGCTGCCCGGCGCCACCGTCTTCGTGAGCGAGCGGGCGATCTTCGAAAACCCGAAGATGCTGATCCTGCCGGTGTTGACGCTCACGCTGATCGAACTGGGTTACGTGTTGCGTATCACGCGCGCCAGCATGGTCGAGGTGATGAGCGCACCCTACATCCGCACCGCCTTTCTCAAGGGTCTGCCCTACTGGCGCATCGTCTTCAAACACGCCCTGCGCAACGCTCTGATGGCTCCTATCACAATCATCATGCTCCACGTCAACTGGCTGATGGGTGGGATCGTGGTGGTGGAGGCCATCTTCGGCTTTCCCGGCCTGGGCCGGTACCTGCTGGATGCCGCGCTGTACAAGGACGTCTTCGCCATCGAAGCGGGGTCGATGGTGATGGTGATGCTGGCTGTGGGGACGCAATTGGTGGCCGATATCATCTATACGTTTCTGAACCCGAGGATTCGATACGCTTAGGCTGAGGCTTAAGCTGAGGCTGAGTTCTTAAGGTCAAGGTTTAACCTCAACCTCAACCTTAACCTTGACCTCAATCTGAAGGGAGTGGCTATGGCAGTAAGCAAACGAGTTATGCCCAGGATTTCTGCTCGCCCATCGCTTTGGCAGCGCCTGCGGGATGCGATTGCTCCTGTCCTGGCGTCCAAAGTGGCGCTCGTTGGGCTGGCGCTTGTCGTCTTCTGGATCCTGGTAGCGATCTTTGCACCTGTCCTCACGCCCTACAGTCCGCTGGAGCAAGACGCCGAGGCCATGAATTTAGGCCCATCGGCGGGGCACCCGCTGGGCAGCGATCACCTGGGACGGGACCTTTGGGCTCGTCTGATCTACGGCAGCCGCCTTATCCTGGTCCTGGCCCCTCTGTCGGTGCTGTGCTCTCTGGCCGTGGGCACCACATTGGGCCTGCTGGCCGGCTACTTCGGCGGGTTGATGGATGAGGTGGTAATGCGTATTCTCGATGCCCTGATGGCCTTTCCAGCCATTTTGCTCTACCTGATCATCATTGCCGCCGTGGGGGCCTCCGCCACAAACGTCGTCATCGCCATCACGATCGCCGGCGCACCCGGCATCGCCCGGCTGGTGCGCAGTCTGACCATGGACATCCGCACGCGGGACTATATTGATGCGGCCCAGTTGCGGGGCGAGAACCCCTTCTACATCATGTGGGTGGAGATCCTGCCCAATGCTCGCGGGCCGATTATCGTGGATGCCATGCTGAGGGTGGGCTATGCCGTCTTCTCCATCGGCACACTAGGCTTCCTGGGCCTGGGCCTGCCGCCGCCCACACCTGACTGGGGAAGCATGGTCTGTGCGGGGCGCCGCTACATCTGGGCCAACCCCTGGGCTGTCCTGTGGCCTTCGCTGGCCATCTCATCGCTGGTGATCGGGCTCAACCTCTTCGCCGATGGCCTGCGCGAAGAGACGATGCGGTATCAGTAGAGGTTCTTATGACAACAAACCATCGCATCCAGACTCCAATCTTGAAAGTCGAAAACCTGGCCATCTCGTATGAAACCCGCAAGGGAGACGTGCAGGCCGTGCGCAACGTCTCCTTCGAGATCAACCGGGGCGAGGCCCACGGTATCGTCGGCGAATCGGGCTGCGGCAAGAGCACCATCGCCTTTGGCATCGTCAACTTCCTGGGACGTAATGGCAAAATCGTGGACGGCAGCATCCTCTTCCAGGGACAGGAGTTGCGTGGGCGGTCGGAGGAAGAACTGCGTCGCCTTCGCGGCGACCAGGTTGCCATGGTCTATCAGGACCCCATGCAGGCCCTCAACCCAAGCCTGCGCATCGGCGATCAATTGAGCGAGGTGCTGATCGTCCACCGCAACCTCAGCAAGGAGGCAGCCCACGAGAAGTGTATAGACATGCTGAAACGGGTGTATATGCCGGACCCCGAGGCGGTGATGCTACGCTATCCCCACCAACTCTCCGGCGGGCAGCAGCAGCGGGTGGTCATTGCCATGGCCCTGCTCAACAACCCGGCGCTGCTGATCATGGACGAGCCTACCACTGCCCTGGATGTGACCGTCGAGGCGGCTGTGCTGGACCTGATTGACGAACTGCGGCGGGAGTTCGATACGGCCATCATGTACATCACCCACAACCTGGGTGTCATCGCTCGCGTCTCCGACAGGGTGGGGGTGATGTACGCCGGGGAAATGGTGGAACAAGCGCCAGTCGAGGAGGTCTTCCTGAACTCCATGCATCCCTATACCCAAGGG
>Ga0315541_1000133_pt1 | contig 76107 bp, 65 predicted proteins | sample SalMarSW160190MG_FD_203095 | JGI IMG/M metagenome (GOLD analysis project Ga0315541, IMG submission 203095) | Salt marsh sediment microbial communities from the Plum Island Ecosystem LTER, Massachusetts, United States - Salt Marsh Sediment SW1601-190 ... | reverse complement strand
CCGCTGCGGCTGCTTCGCCCCTCGGCCAAGGACCGTTGCTCCTATTGCTGCTCGGACTCGTCCGGCACTTCGGGCGGCTCGTCTTGGTCGGCTTTCTGCGTGTCGACCAGTCCCGTCTCCAGCATTCGGGCGTATTGGACGGTGTATTTTGCCCAGGGCTTGGCCCGCAGTCTGAGCTTGGGGATTTGCCTGCCGGTGCCCAGGCAGATGCCGTACGTTCTTGCGTCGATCCGAGCCAGGGCCTCGTTGATCTCGCGCAGCAGCGCCTGCTCGCTCTCCAGCAGCCCCAGCGTGAACTCGTGCTCGAAGTTGTCGGTGCCCACGTCGGCCATGTGCGTCGGCATGCTGGAGAGATTGCGGCTGCCCTTCTTGCTGGCCGTCTCCTCTTCCATGCCGGAGAGGTCTCCCAGCAAGGTCCGTCGCTTGGCCAGGAGCATCTCACGAAACTCGGCAAGCTCCTTCCTGCTGAGGCGGGTCTTTTTCCTGGCTGGGGCCGATACCTTCGCCGCTGTCTTGGTCTTGCTGACCTTGGCTGTGGCCTTGCGCGGGGCGGCGATCTTCCTTCGGGAAGTCTTCACGGCGGACCTTTGCCCACTACGGCGACCGGGAGGTTTCTTGGTCCTTGCCACTGCATTAACCTTTCCCTAAACGGCCTCTCGGGCGACATTGCAGGGTTCAATGCGCCTCGAGGCCTGCGGCGCAACCCAATCAGAATACCTCTGTCGCCCCTGGCTGTCAAGTCCACTGGTGGCCCGCCGGGGCGGGGCGAACGGCCCGCTCCGACCGGCGGTGACGGGGGTCGAACCCACCGGCAGTTATCATAATATCGGTCGGTAGGGCCAGTTTGTTTTACTGAGAGCTGAGAATCCTCACCCGGGCGAAGCACGGCCGAGCTGCCCCGCAGCCCGACGGTGCCAATCGGGGCGGCAGGACCCGGCGCCGCCCGTCGCCCGGGCCGCTTGACCTGCTCCGGCGGCGGCGTAGACTAGGCGGAGATGTGGGCGACAATCCTAGCCTGGCCGAGTCCCGAGCAAGTCACGCTCAGAATGTGGTGGGCACTGGGCGTGATCTGTTTCATCCTCCTCGTGGGCGTGGTGCTGTTCCTGCTGTACATGGCGGGGAAGCTTCTGCTTTGGGGTTCGGCGAGGAAACGTGGCGAGCGGCGGGCGGCCGAGGAGAAGCTCGGGCCCGACGGCAGGCCGCTGCCGCCGGCCGCCGGGGGATTGTGCGACCGTTGCGGACGGGCCGACGAGAAGGTTTACTATCTGGACTCGGGCGCGCGGCTCTGCGGCGATTGTTACGAGGCGCTGGGCCTGGGCCGGCCAGGCCGGCCAGCGGGCAAAGCGGGAACGGGCCATGCCGGATAAACCCGCCATCGACACGAAGCTTTACACCGACGGCGAAGGCCGCCCCGTCAGCGTGGGCGACCTGCTGGAGTACTTCACCAAGCATGGGACGCTGCGGATCTCGGATTTGCACCTGAAGGTGGGCTGCCCGCCGGTGTACCGCGTCGACGGCGAGCTCAAAAAGATGGGCGGGGCGGCCTTGGAGCAGCAGACGGTGATGTCCATGGCCTCCGTGCTGCTGGCCGAGGCGGAGCTGGCCAAGCTGAACGAGAATCGCTCGGTCGACAGCTCCTTTATCACCGAGAAGATGCAGTTCCGCCTCAACTGTTTTTATGATAACGACGGGCTGGCCGTGGCGATCCGGGCGCTGGAGCCCAAGCCGATCGAGGTGGAGAATATCGGCTTTCCCAACAGCGTCTGGCGGGACATCCTCAAGAAACAGTGGGGCCTGGTGCTGGTGACGGGCATCACCGGGGCGGGCAAGTCCACCACCATCGCCTCGCTGATCCATCGGATCTGCCAGACCCGACCGTGCCGGGTCATCACCCTGGAAGACCCCATCGAGTACCGCCTGTCGGGCGGGAAGGCGGTCATTTCCCAGCGCGAAGTGGGACGGGACGTCCCCAGCTTCGCCCGGGGCCTGCGCGATTGCCTCCGCGAAGACCCCGACGTCATCTTCGTCGGCGAGATGCGCGACCGCGAATCAGCCGCGTGGACGATGACGGCGGCCGAGACCGGGCACCTGGTCTTTTCGACGCTGCACACGCGCGACGCCCGCGGCACGATCACGCGCCTGCTAGACATGTTCCCACCGGTCCAGTTCGACGAGGTGGCCTCTCAGCTTTCGCTGGGGCTCAGTCACATCATCTGCCAGAAGCTCATCCCCCGCGCCGACGGGCAGGGCCGGGTGGTGGCCATGGAGATCCTCACCAACAACTACGCCATCTCCAACCTGATCCGGCTGCGGAAGATGGAGCAGATCGCCACGCACCTGCAAACGCGGGTCAAGGACATCCCCGAGGAGCGGATGATCACGCTGGAGAGGTCGCTGGCGATGCTCGTCGGCGCCGGCAAGGTCGCCGCCCTGGAGGCCGAGAAGTGGGCCAACGACCGCACCATGTTCGTCCAGGAACTCCAGGCCGTGCAGCATTCGGCCCGGTGAGCCGACGGAAGAAAACGCAGGCATGAAAGTAGACGGCAAAGACTACCGAACGATCTGGATGGAGGCCGGAGCGGTCAAGACGATCAATCAGCCGCTGCTTCCTCACCGCTTTGAGATCGTCACGCTGGCCACGCACCGCGACACGTCCGCGGCGATCAAGACCATGCTGCTCCGCGGGGCGGGGGCTATCGGGGCGGCCGCCGGGTACGGCATGGCTCAGGTCTTCCTGGAGGCCCCGGGCGAGGAGCCGGCCCGGTCGCAGTACGTCGCCGCCGGCTACGACAGGCTCAAGAACACGCGCCCGACCGCGCACGACCTGTTTTACGCCCTGGACCGGGTTCGCGCGGCCGGAGAGGCGGGCGAATCCTCCCAGGCCGGCGCGAGGGCGGCCGTGACCGAAGCCGAGCGGCTGGCCGATGCGTACGTGGAGGCCGGGCGGCTCATCGGCCAGCACGGGGCCGAGCTCATCCGCGACGGGGCGAGGGTTCTTACCCACTGCAACGCCGGCTGGCTGGCGTTCGTGGACTGGGGCTCGGCCCTGGCGCCGGTCTACTTCGCCCACCGGGCCGGGCGCAAGGTCAGCGTCATCGCCGACGAGACCCGGCCCCGCTGCCAGGGGGCGCGGCTGACGGCGTGGGAGCTTCAGGCCGAAGGCGTGCCCGTGGAGATCATCGCCGACAACGCCGCCGGGTTGCTCATGCGCCGCGGCGAGATCGACCTGGTCATCACCGGGGCCGACCGCATCGCCGCCAACGGGGACGTGGCCAACAAGATCGGCACCTACGAAAAGGCCCTCTGCGCCCAGGCCAGCGAAATCCCGTTCTACGTCGCCGCCCCACTGTCGACGTTCGATCCGGACTGCCCCGACGGCGACCACATCCCCATCGAGCAGCGCGGCGACGAGGAGGTCCTGTACGCCTACGGGCGGACCGACACGGGCGAGTTCACCCGCGTCCGGCTGGCGCCGGAAGGCGCGGCCGCGCGCAACCCGGCCTTCGACATCACGCCGGCGGGGCTGATCGCGGGATTGATCACGGAAAAGGGCATCCTCCGGCCTGACCCCGAGGAGATCGCGGGGGTCCTTGCCACCGAACGGTAGCGGCCGAATTCGCCGCCGACCGGCCGGAAGGCCCGAGCCCACTTCCCCGGCGAGCCCGAGAGGGACGTCACAATCGCAGCGCGGGGCCCGTTTTCGGACGGCGTTGACGGCTGCCTGAGGAACTTCGATCGAAAGGAGAGGGGAATGAACAACCGGCATTGGCTATCGCAAGTGCGCGTGACAACAGGGCTTCTCGCCTGCGCTGTCGCGCTGGCGTTCATAGGCTGCGAGAAGGAGTCGCCGAAAAGCAAGGCTCCGCAGCAGCAATCGGCCGTCACGGGCGAGTTCCTGAACTCCCTCTGCCCGATCATGGGCTCGAAGATCGACCCGGCGAAGGTGCCGCCCGACCTGGTTCGCCGGTTCAAGGGGAAGAAGGTCGCTTTCTGTTGTGCCGGCTGCCCTGTGGCGTGGGACAAACTCTCGCATGAGGAAAGGCGGGCCGCCCGGGCGGCGACCGCAAATCAGCAGTAGGGGTGGCACTCATCCGCCCGCGAGTGTATAAGCTCGGAGGCCGCGTTCGAGAACGCGCCAGGCGAAGAAAGTTGATGTGACCAGATGAACGCGGCCTCGACGGCGTTGGATGACTTTGGCGATCTCTGCTGGAAGGGAAACGTATGGGTCCCGGGAAAGATCAATGGAAGTTGGAGGCGGGCAACGAATGGGTCGCCCGCGACCCGTTCGGGCAGGTCAAGCCGGCCGACGCGTCGAAGCGGAGCTGCTCGGTCAGCGGCGACGGCGGCGTCGTGCTGCGGGCGGCGCGGAACGGATACGCCTCGTTTCGGCTGTGGGTGAGAGGGGACGGCGAGTACCGCCTCCGGGCCGAGGTCGTCTCCGGCGGGATCGAGATCGACCTGTTCAAGGCCTTCTACCACAAGCTCGCGCCCGCACTCAGGGAGCAGGCCGGCTGTGAGTATTGCGTGGACGCCCTGATCCCGCTGGCCGATAAGGCGGTCCAGCGCATCCCCGATCCGGACAACGCCGTCGAGGGCCAGACGCACCAGGAGTTCTGGGTGGACGTCTTTGTGCCGGCCGACGCGCCGGTGGGCGTCGCAGCCGGGCGGATCGCCCTGACCACCGATGGCGGCCAGACGGAGCTGCCGGTAAAGGTCGATGTCCTGCAGGCGGTCATCCCCGACGAGGACGTGATCGTCACCGATCACAACTCCTACGGCTGCCGATGGCTCCACGGCATGTACCCCAGCGTCTTCGCCGACTGCAAGGACCCGAGCCAGCGCTGGGAAAAGACCATCGAGATGCTGCACCATTACTTCCGCATCTGCCACGAGCACCGCGGCCTGCTGAGCAATCTGGGCGCCGGCCACCACGGCGGCTTCGACCCGATCTACGGCCCGCGGACGAAGGGGGCGGGGCGGGGAAAGTCGCTGGAAGGCTGGGAGCTGTTCGACCGCCATTACGGTCCGCTGCTGGACGGGTCGGCGTTTGCCACGGCCGGGCCCGGCGCCCCGCGGCCGAGGCGGCCGGCAAAGCCGGTCTGGGGCGTCTACACGGCCATAAACGCCGACTGGCCGGCGGATTATCTCTGGTGGGGCCAGAGGGGATATGACGTCGAGTTCACCCGCTGCGTCGGCCAGTTCGACAAGCACTTCCGCGAGAAGGGATGGGTCCACTCGCGCCCGTACTTCTTCTTCAACCACAAGAAACGCTACCGCTGGTTCGAGTGGGACGGCGACGAACCCAAGTACGCCAAGGACGACAAGTACTACCTGGAAATGGGCAGGCTCTTCCACAAGGCCGTCAAAGACACCCCCGTGCCGTGGGTCTTCCGCTGCGACACCAGTTGGCAGATGAAGAACCACTTCACCGCCCTTGCCGGGGTGGTGAACTACTGGGTCTGCGGCGGGTTCGCCGGCTGGTATCCCGACGAGATCGCCGCCACGATGAAGCGCGGCGACGACGTCTGGACCTACTCGGGCACGCCGGGCGTGGCCGCCCCCAGCTCGGCCCTGCTGGAGAACGTTTACAAGATGTGGGGTAGGGGCGTCGGCGGGCACTGCGAGTGGCTGACGGTCATCCCCGGCGCCGACCCCTGGTTCAACTGCGAGGGGGCGGAGACGGGGATGATCTATCCGGGCGAGCGGTTCGGCATCGCCGGGCCCATCCCGTCGATCCGGTTGAAGCTCCAGCGAAACGCCGTGCAGGACATCAACCTGATCGACGCGGCGGCAAGGGCGGCCGGAAAGCTGGAGCAGGCGCGGCGGAAGCTGTCCAAGACCGCGCCGGTGAGGCTGTGGGATCCGCCGCCGAAGATCGTCCGCCAGGAGCCGCCCGAGCTTTGGGACAGCACCAATCTCACCGCGTCACAGGATGAAAGCATGGCCAAGTTCCAGCCGGTCGATCCGCTGTGGTGGGCCGACGTCCGCGCCGCGGCGCTGGAGGAGGCGAAATGATGAGCGACGTGAAGAAATCCGTGGATCCACAGCCCGTCCGCGACGAACTGACCCGCCTGGCCGAGATTGCCGCGGGCATGCTCGACGGCGAGGAGGTCAAGGCCATCATCACCGAAAAGGCGATGAACTACATCGCCAACCCCGACCCGAAGCACAGGTACCTCTCGGGCGATTACTACGACGTCGACCACGACGCCTTCCTCCGGACCAAGAAGTTCCTCACCCGGCTGGAGCGGCTGGGCAGCGTCAGGCTGAACGGCTCGGTGTGGGTGCCGGTGCCCGGCCGGGAGGAAGTCACCGTCGCCGTTCAGAACGGGGCGCACCATTACTACTACCAGTTCGGGCAGGAGCGACTGGCCACCCCGCCGGAGATGAAAGAAGTCTTCCAGGCCGGGAAGATCACCTCGGCTCCGGTCGGACCGGATGACAAGTTCGTGGCCGTGCTGGCCCCGGTCCGCGACAGCCTCGGCGATGTGGTGGGCGTGGTGGAACTGACGGCCCCGCTGGAGGCGGAAGGACCGGCATGGAGTTAGGACTGGCGGGGATGGAGAAATTCCAAACTCCAAGCTCCAAATCGCAATAACCAGGACTGCGCGCGGAATGTACCGTTTGAGATTTGGAGTTTGGTTTATTGGAGCTTGTTTGGAATTTGGGATTTGGAATTTGAGATTTGTGCTTTGGTGCTTCAGTACCGTCGGTAGGTTCGGGCCGTCTCGACCATGGCGCGGAGGTTCTCGTCGGGCGTGTCCCGGCCGCACTGGTCGCCGGTGGAGAGGATGAAGCGCCCACCCTCGGCGGCATCGTCAATGGCCTTCTTGCTGGCGGCAACGACGTCGGCGGCGGAGCCTAGCAGCATCACGTCGGTGGTGTGTAGGTTACCTTTCAGCACCAGCCTGTCGCCGTGGAGCCGCTTGATCTCGGCCAGGTGGCAGTCGCCCATCGGCGGCCGCTCCAGCGGGTCGATCACGGTCAGGTCCGTCTCTTCGGCCATGATCCTGATCAGCTCCTTCTCCGGCCCGCAGGAGTGAACCTGCGTGGGGATGCCGGCGGCGCTGGCCAGCTCGATCGCCCGCTTGACGGCCGGAAAGGCAACCTTGCGGAACATCTCGACCGTCTGGAACACCAGCGTGCCCGAGCCGCCCACGCAGAGAAAGTCCGGGCGGACGTCCATGGCCATGATCCTGTCGAAGCGCCTCTCAGCCGCCTCGACCCGCTCGGCCGCCCACTGCTCGTGCTTGTCGGGGTTGTCGTAGTAGCGATACACGTCCCGCTCGCTGCCGAAGGCCACCGTCCCGGCCAGGAACACGCCCACCAGCCCCTGATCGCCCATCAGCCGCTTGACGCGCCGCAAGCCCGCCGGGCCGGTGTCGACCGGCTTGACGCCCTCCACCGGCTGGTAGCGTTTCGGCACCGGCGGCAGGCCGATTCTCTCCGCCCGAACCTCCACCGGCGGGTCGGCGACGCGATACACCACCACCGCGTCGGCCCAGACGCGCTTGCCGCCGGCGGCGCGGGAAGCCTGCGTGACGATGCGCCGACCGTCCCTGTGGACGATGAACGGTTCCCACTCCGGCTGGCCGGCGGCCTCCTTCTCAAAGCGGAGCGGGAAATATCCGTCCATCAGCGAGTCGATGTCGAAGTGTCTGGCGGCGGCGACGTAGGCCTCCCAGATCGGCGGGTCGTGGTAGAGGTACAGGTCCCAGAAGGGCTTGCCCGTCATCCGGGCCGGAATCATGTTGGAAAAGTCCGGCGCCACCGGCACGCAATCGGGAACTTCGCCGGCCAGCACCTTCAGCAATCTCTCGCGCGGAGTCATGGCGGCAGAGCATTGTATCAGGCGCACGGGGGCAGCGGTACGCGAGGCTGCGGCCGGGGCGCTACAAGGCCACGATCGGCCGGACGTGCTTGGGCAGGTCCTCGTCGGGAATCTTCCGCCCGGCGTCGATGACCATGACGGCCCCGTGGGAGTGATTGCTGGCCAGGATGATCACGTTCGGGCACGGGACCTCGTGGCCGGTTTCGATGTGCTTGTGGCCGAGGAGAAACTGGTCGACGTCGAGTCGCTCGGCCAGCTCGGTCAGTTGCTCGGGGGCATATCCCCGGCCCCAGGTCCATTCATACACCGACCCGCCGCGCCGGAAGTCCTCGTCGCGGTAGGGCCGCCCGAGGATTTCCCAGTCGATCATGCCCATGCGATTGGGGCTGGGCAATGAGTGCGACAGCAGCATGCGGTTTTCGCACCTTGCCGTCAGGGGCTGGCTTCGCAGCATCTTATAGACGGCCGAGCGGACCTCCGCGGCGTCCGGCCCGAAGGCCCTTTCCAGCCCGGCGGCGAAGGCCTTGCACGAGCCGGCGCCGTCCTTGGTGATTTCGTTTCCGGTGATCTCGGCAATGTCGTGGTTGCCTACCAGGAAGAACACCTGCTCCGGATGCGACAGCTTCAGCCGGGCCGCCCTCAGCAGCACGTCTACGCTGGGGTCGTCGCCCTTGTCGGTGAGGCTGCCGTGGACGATCTCCTGGAGCAGGAGCCTGCGCCGCCGGTGGGAGTCCAGATCGGCAAAGGCAATGATCTTGGCGAGGTTCTGCCAGTGCCCGTGAATGTCGCCGGCGTAGACGATTTCCTCTCCGGCGGCAAAACGCAGGCAGTTCCCCTGGCGGGCCGAGTCGTTGGAGATAAGCTCTGCCGCCTGGTCGAAGCTTTTTGCCACGGGGTGCGGCATGACCTACTCCGCGCGGGCCCCGTTGGCCCGGTTGAGGGTGTGGGCGACCAGGTCGAGCCGGGCGATCACGTCGCGCATGCTGCCGAGCCGACGCGAGAGCACCGGCTCGATGCAGTCCAGCACCAGCCGGCCCAGGACCGGGGTCACCTGCGGGTTCAACTCCTCCGGCGGGGTCACGCGCATGTCGTTGACCAACTGCACGCCGTCGGACCGCTTCGGCAGGACGGTCGGGATCGGCTGGCCGGTGAGCGTCCAGTACAGCGTCGCCCCGAAGTTGAACACGTCCGTGCGGGCGTCCAGCGGGCGGCAGCGCACCTGCTCGGGGGCGATGAAGTCCGGCGTGCCCTGGATCCGCTCCTTGACCGTGCCGATCCGGCAGCTCTGCCCGAAGTCGATGATCTTCACCGTGTTCTCACTGGTGTAAATGACGTTGTTGGGCTTCATGTCCGCGTGGATGTAGCCCCGGGAGTGCACGTGGGCCAGGGCGATGGCCACGTCCTTGAAGATATTGACCAGATGCCTGATCTCGGTGGGGCGATTGGCCTGACAGCTCGTGCCCTCGCAGAACTCCATCAGCAGGTGCAGCTCCTGCATTCGAAACCACGTCCGCACGCGGCGCATACGGAGGCACTTGCGGATGCCGACGTGGTCGAAGTTGCTGGAAACGTTGAATTCGTTGATGGCCTGGTTCAGAAAGCGGTTATCGTCCCCGGGCTGTTTGATTACGCGCTTCAGCGCATACACGCCCCCTTTCCTGCGATCGCGGACGCGCCATATTGTGCTTCGGGCCCCGCTGCCAAGGTACTCCAGCACTTGGTAGCCGGGCACTTGGAGCCTCGTTCCTGTACGGCTCATCGGTTTGTCGGTACCTCTGATTCTACCTAGTAAGAATAGATGATGCTTGTTCTTAATTCATTGTAACCGCGCGCCCGTAATCCTGCCAAACAATCCTCGCACGGTTCGCTGCGGCTTGCTGCGTGGATATCGGCCGGTCAGATGGTGGACTTTGCCAGCAACCATCTCCGAGGGGCCTAACCTGCGCATGGCCGCAGGTTTGCGCGGAAGGCCTCGTGCGGGAACAGCCGCCCCGGGCAGTCCTCCTCGGTTAGGTCGGAGTGGAGGTAGACGTGATCTGGGGGGATCTGGAAGGTTACCTGAAGGGCCTGCACCAGGTTGACCAGGGCGACGAATTGCTCGGCCGTCGGGGGCTGCCGCCCGCAGTCGCGCAGGAGGCAGACGCCGATACTGTTGTCATTGAAGGAATAGCCCGGAACGAAGATGTGGTCGCCGTCCTGCTGCCGCCGCCACAGCCGCGTGGCCTGGATTGCCGCCCGGCCCTGGCTGTGATCGTCTCCGATCAGGAAATGGCAACCGCGGGCGACGGCTGCATCGGCTCGGGGGGCGTCGTGGATGACGATATTCCGCCATTTGATGTATTGCAGGGGAACTTCGGTGTTGCGGACGATCGCCCGCTCGCCGCCGGTGCGATCGGCCTTGACGGCTTGCAGGGAAAGTGGAATGGTGGGGCGGGCGGGTTCGGTTTCCAGCAGAATCAGCACGCCGGCGCCGACCGTCATGGCCCCCGCCAGTGCAGCCAGCGTCTTGATCGTCCCTGATCGAATCGTCGCCAACCGCTCAATCTCCTCGCGGCCACACCTTACTGAGCCACCCGGCTACCTACTCCGCGTATCGGCAAATGGCAAGGGATTTCTCCTCGGAATTCCCGCCGGCCGCCGGGCCGATGGCCGCCGCACCGGGCAAGGCCGCCGCCCGGCCCGCCGCCGACCTAGATGTAATCGTTGAGGATGTTCTCCAGCATTTCCACCCGCCCGGACTCGTTCGGGCTGACGTCGCCCTTCTTGAGCATGTACTCGCTCAGCTCGGGGAATCCGACCTTCCCGGCCTCGATGTCAGCTCCGATGCCCGTATCCCAACTGGCGTAGCGCTGCTTGAGGAAGTCGTCGAGCACGCCGTCGGCGCGGATGGCGGCGGCCGCCTTCAGCCCGCGGGCGAAGGTGTCCATGCCGCCGATGTGAGCGTGGAAGAGGTCCACCGGCTCGAAGCTTTCCCGGGCCACGTGGGCGTCGAAGTTCAGCCCGCCGGTGGTGAAGCCGCCGATCTTGAGGATGGTCAGCATCGCCAGCGTCGTGTCGTACAGGTCCGTGGGGAACTGGTCGGTGTCCCAGCCCAGCAGCAGGTCGCCGCGGTTGGCGTCGACCGATCCCAGGATGCCGTTGGCGGCGGCGAACTCCAGCTCGTGGTGGAAGCTGTGCCCGGCCAGCGTGGCGTGGTTGGCCTCGAGGTTGAGCTTGAGGTGGTCCACCAGGCCATATTTCTGGAGGAAGGCGAAGCAGGCAGCCGCGTCCGAATCGTACTGGTGCTTGGTCGGCTCTTTGGGCTTGGGCTCGATGTAGAGTTGCCCGTCAAAGCCGATCTGCTTCTTGTAATCGACGGCCATGTGGAGGAACTTGGCGAGGTGGTCGAGTTCGCGACCCATATCGGTGTTCAGCAATGACTTGTATCCCTCCCGGCCGCCCCAGAAAACGTAGCCGCCCCCGCCGAGTTCCTTGGTGACCTCCAGGGCCTTGGCGACCTGGGCGGCGGCGTGGGCGAAGGCGTCGGCGTTGCAGCTCGTGGCGGCTCCGTGCATGTAGCGCGCCGGGGCGAACAGGCAGGCCGTACCCCACAGCAGCTTGACGCCGGTGCGGTCCTGCTCGGCCTTGAGGACCTGAACGATCTCGTCGAGGTTCTTGTTGGACTCGCCGAGTGTCTTGCCCTCGGGGGCGACGTCCCGGTCGTGAAAGCAGTAGAACCCCACGCCGAGCTTGCCGAAGAACTCGAAGGCCGCCCGGACGCGGTTGGCGGCGTTCTTCAGCGAGTCGGTTCCGTCGTCCCACGGCATCTGCCGCGTGCCCACGCCGAAGGGGTCCTTGCCGTCGTTGCGGAAGGTGTGCCAGAAGGCCACGGAGAACTTGAGGTGCTCGGCCATCGTCTTGCCTTCGACCACCTCCTCGCCGTTGTAGTGCTTGAACGCCAGCGGGTTTTTGGACTCGGGTCCTTCGTACCGGATCTTCTTGATTCCTGCGAATGCCTCTGCCATGGCGCATGTCTCCCATTGCCAAGCCGCCAACGTGCCGGACCTCTGCCCGGCCTTGCCGGAATCATTCTACGTGGCCGCGGCGGCAAGGCAACCCCGCGCGGGGAATCTTTGCCCGTCGCCGCCGGCCGAGGGCTTTCTGCCGGCGGCACACTCCCCTTCGGCGCCCGCGGGCACTATAATCCGGCCTCTCTTGTAGCGAGGTATTGTTGCGGTCGTCTGGAGCCGCGTCGGGAAAGGGATACGATGAATGTGACGTTGACGTGCAGCACGTGGAACTTCATCGCAGCCGGCGGCGAGTACGCCTCCGCCGCCCGCGTCGTCGAGGAGATTCACTCGTTGGGACTGTCGCCGGAGCTGTGGCTGAACTGGGTACCGCAGCCGGACTGCTATGACCGGCCGTACTGGCAGGATCTGCGGAAGCTCGTCGGGCCGTCGCCGGCGGTCTCCTTCCACACGCGGAACGACCGCCGGCGCATGCTGGAGGAAATCGAGCTGCTGGCGTTTCTCGGCGGTAGGACGCTGGTGGTGCATCCGGTGGTGCTGAGCCTGCCGGAGTTCCGCCAGGAGCGTCCGTCCCAGCATCCGGACCTGCCCTTCATTGGCGAGCTGGCGGCGGCCGCACGGGAGCGCGGCGTGCTGCTGGCGCTGGAGAACATTCACGCCCGCGCGTTCCTGGACCGGACGCTGGAGGCGGTGGATACCTTCGACGACCGCGGCGGGCTGGGCATCTGCGTCGACATCGGGCACGCGGAGGTGGCTTCGGCCGGCTCGGCCGACTCGCCGCCCGCCCGCCCGAGCGAATCGGCCGTGAGCCTTATCCGCGACTACGGGCCCGTCCTGCTGCACCTGCACGTCCACGACGTCCGCGACGGACGCGACCACCAACCGCTTGGCACCGGCTGGATCGACTACGCCGCCGTGGCCGCAGCCCTGCGGGAGGTAAATTTCCACGGCACGGCGGCCCTTGAGATTCAGTCGGAAGACCCGCCGGCGACCGCCAGGGCGAGCCTGGAGTATCTCCGGCCGTACTTCGGAGCGGACCTGAGGACGGAGCGGTAGGGCGGCCCGGCGGGAAAACTGACTGAAGAAGCCTCTGGCCTCCGACGCGGGAAATGTTGTATAAGATCAGCGATATGTCCGCCGGCCGCGGACGTCGGAGAAAGTGGCGTTATTGTTCCGATTCACGCAGCGGGAGCAAGAAAATGGCAATGGTGGGATTGCGAGAGGTGCTGATTTTCGCGGAGAACGGGCATAAAGTCGTAACCGTCACCGCCGGAAATACCGTCGTCAGCGGCAAGCTGCTCCGCGTCAACCCGCTGGTTATCGAGCAGGCCGAGGGCGGGGCGACGGTGATCGACTTCGAGGCCATTCAGTCGGTTCGCATTGAGGATGCGTCCGGGGAGGAGGTCTTGGAGGCCTGCAAGCCGCAGAAGGAATCGAAGTTCATGGGGACGCGAAAATTCTAGCGTCCCTTCGAGTTCCCGGCAGCGCCGGGGGGGTCCGCGGGGAGGCAGGTGTTATCATACCGGCGACGTTTTTCAGTGGGTTTGGAGGCGGCGGGTGTCTGCGAGGTCGCGCAAGGTTCGCTTCATCGAGCCGGGCAGTCTCCCCGGCCGGCCGTTCAACCCATGGATCCACCGCTGGCCGCTGCTGGGGCCCATCATTCTGGCCACGATCCTGGATGAGCACGGCTACGACGTGGCGGTCTACAACGAGAACGTCTCCGGGCCGCTGGAGCAAAACGGCGGCGCCCGCGCGGACGTGCTCAGCGCCGACGTAATCGGCATCACCATCATGACGGCCTCGGCCAACCGGGGATACGATCTGGCCGGGCACATTCGCGCCGCCTCCTCGCGGGCGACGATCGTCTTCGGCGGCCCGCACGCCACCTTCATGCCCGAGGAGGCCGCCCGGCACGGCGACGTGGTCGTCTGCGGCGAGGCCGAAAACATCATTGACGAGATCGCGTCCGGCCAGGTCCGCTCGGGGATCCTCCACCCGGCCCCGCCGGACGACCTGGACGCTCTGCCGACGCTGAAGCACGAGCTGATAATCGGCTTCGACCGCCTGGTTCAGGCGGCCGGCAGCCGGCCTCTGTACGAGCTGCCGGTGATGACCTCGCGCGGCTGTCCCCACGGCTGCGTGTACTGCTCGGTCACGCGGATGTTCGGGCACAAGGTCCGACGGCAGTCGACGGCGAAGGTGATCGAGGACCTCCGCCGGTACCAGCGCCGGGGCTTCCGCCACGTGTTCTTCTACGACGACAACCTCATGGCCGACCGCGACTGGGCCAAGGACCTGCTGGCCCGCATGGAGCCGATGGGCCTGCGCTGGAACGCCCAGGCGCGGGTGGACCTGCACTGGAGCGATTCCCGCCGCCGTCGCGACGACGACTTGCTCGAACTCATGCGCCGCAGCGGCGGCGACGTGCTCTACGTCGGCTATGAGACCATCGACGACGCCACCGCCCGGCGGTGGGGCAAGGGATACTGCGGACAGGACACGCTGCGCCAGCGCCTGTACGAGGACACCCGCACCCTGCACCGCTGCGGCTTCTGGATCCACGGGATGTTCATGCTCGGTCCGGAGCACGGCCAGCGGGACATACGGGAGATCGTCAAGTTCGCCCGGAAGGGCGGCATCGAGTCCATTCAGCTTTCCGTGCTGACGCCGTTGCCCGGCACGCCGCTGTTCGAGCAGATGCGGGACGAGTTGATCTTCACCGATTTCCCAGGCGACTGGAACTATTACGACGGGACGCACTGCGTCTACCGCCACAGGCGGATGGGCATCGCGGCCTTGCAGCAAGCCATCCTCAAAGCCCATGGGCGATACTACCGGTCGGTTCGGCCGGGGCTGCGGCGGCTGGCGAAGCTGTTCGGAGGCGACGATCGCCCCTCGGACAAACTGCGCCTGCTGAGCCGGCACGTGAAGCTCGCCCCGTCCGTGCTGCGGGAGTGGAAGCGGGAAACCGCGGTTTACCTGGAACGCGTTCGCGGCAAGGGAGAGGCCTACCTCCTGCCGAGCCCGGGTTCGGGCACCGAAGCGGGCAAGTAAGCGCTTGCAATCTCTGGCGCCGTGACGTAGCTTGGCGTCGAGCGCCGGAAGTTGACCCGGCGACGACACTTCCAGACGTCAATGCTTGTTTTGAGAAGTTTGCGTGCAGAATGGGGAGGCAGAAGGGATGGCACGTGAGCGTTGGGCTTTGGCGAAACAGGAATTAGGGCAACTGCGCATTGCCGCGGTTCTGAAGGCGGCGGACCTGACCCTGCGCGTGCCCGGACTGAGGAATTGGTTCCTGGAGAAGGTTCTGGATCGGCTGCAACTGGCCTACGATGAGACCTTTGAGGACGACCCCGAGCAGCTCATGCACGTTCGCTGGCTGGGCAGGCACCTGCGCCCGTTCCTGATGCGCCTGATCAACGAGCGTCCCGCCGCCGCCCGGGCGATGGTGCGCTTCCTCGGCACCTGGTCGGGGGACATGTACCGGCGGACCTCCTTCCAGGTTGCGGGTCGGGCCTCGCCCTGCACCGTGGTCATCGAGCCGACCGATCGGTGCAACCTGCACTGCCCCGGCTGCTACGCCAAGAGTTCCAGCGACGGCTGCGACCTGCCTTTCGAGCGGATGGTGCAGATTGTCCAGCAGGTCGTCGACATGGGCGTGACCTTGATCACCATCTCCGGCGGGGAGCCCTTCCTGCGCGAAAAGGCCGACCGCACTGTCTCCCGCCTGGGCGAGATGTTCCCCAACCAGGGCTTCCTGGTCTATACCAACGGCACCCTGATCGACGAGGAGATCGCCGAGCGGCTGGGCAAGGCCGGCAACATCTTTCCCGCCGTCAGCGTGGAGGGCTTCGAGCACCAGACCGACCGCCGTCGCGGCAGCGGCGTATACCGGCAGGACCGCCGCGCGCGGCAGATCCTGGCCGACCACGAGGTGATGGTGGGGTTCTCGGCCACGGTGACCAGGGAGAACGCCGAGGCGATCACCTCGGATGCATTCATCGACCTCCGCATCGCCGAGGGCGACCTGTTCGGGTGGTTCTTTCTGCTCCAGCCGATCGGGCGCTCGCCGCGGCCGGACCTGATGGCGACGGCCGAGCACAGGGCGAAGCTGCGAGAGGCGGTGTATCGCTGGCGCGAGCAGCAGAGGCCCATCTTCCTGGGCGATTTCTGGAACGACGGTCACTTGGTGGGCGGCTGCATCGCCGGCGGCAGGTACTACTTCCACATCTACGCCAACGGCGACATCAGCCCGTGCGTCTTCTCCCCGGTTGCCGTCGGCAACATCTTCGAGATCATCGCCGGCCGCAGCCAGTACACCAGCCTGGACGACTTCGTCCAGCGGCATCCCATGTTCGTCGGCTACCGCGAAAAGCAGAAGCTCATCCGGGACCGCGCGGCCCCGTGCCTGCTGATCGACCGGCCCGAGCTGTTCCGGCAGTTGTGCAGCGAAGTGGGATACAGAGCCGCCAAGAACATGCCTCCCGACTATCTGGAAGGGCCCATTGCCCAGGCCATCGACGCGGCCGCGGCGGCGTGGCATGCCAAGCTGCCCGCACTGGAGCCCCTGCCGGCGGAGAGGGAGGCCGACCTTTCGCGACGGGAGACCGCGGCGGCCGTCTGAGTCACATCTCGGCCTCGCCCCGCCGCCCGGTGCCCGCCGCCTCAGCGCCCGCCGCCGGGATTCTTCCCCGAAGGCCCGGACGCCGGCTTGAACTTGCCCGCCGCCAGCGATAACGTGCCCTCAAAAGGAGAGTCCGTCCATGACCGCCCAGCAGGCCAAGCCAGCGGTGACCATCATCGGTGGGGGGATGATCACGGGCATGCAGTTGCTGCCCACGATCTACCACATGCAGCGCGCCGGCCTCCTGGGCGAGATCAACATCTGCGCCCTGAACGCCGCCCCGCTGAAACAGCTCGCCGAGGACCCGTCCCTTCGCCGGGGCTTCCCCGGGCGGAGCTTTACGCCGCACCCCGACCCGGCCAAGGTGGGCCCGGACCAGACGTTTCCGGAGCTGTACCGCCAGGTGGTCGCCGCCATGCCGCCGCGCAACATCGTCGTGGTGGCCGTGCCGGATCAGCTCCATTATGGGGTCATCAAGTTCACCCTTGCCCACGACCAGCACGTGCTGACGGTCAAGCCGCTGGTGCTGAAGCACGCCCAGGCGGTCGAGCTGGAGAAAATGGCGCGGGCGCGCGGGCTGGTGGTGGGCATTGAGTATCACAAGCGCTTCGACTACCGCTCCCTCATGGCCCGGCGGGAATACCGCGCCGGCCGGCTGGGCAACTTCCGCGCCGGCCAGGCCAACCTGGTCGAGCCCTACTATTACCGCCACAGCAATTTCCAGAACTGGTGCACCTGCGAGAACTCCGACATGTTCACGTACATTGGCTGCCACTACGTGGACCTGGTGCACTTCATCACCGCCCTGATGCCGACCAGCGTTTCGCTGTACGGCGTGGTGGAGAAATACCCCAACGGCAACGAGGGCTACCTGTGGACCGACGGGCGCGTCCGGTGGGAGAACGACGCGTTCCTGAGCGTGCTCAACGGGATGGGCTACCCCGACGCCGGCCCGGGCGGCAACAGCCAGGGAATGACGCTGTTCTGCGACTCAGCCGCCGACGGCTGCCTGATCCGGCACAGCGACCAGTACCGCGGCGTCGCCCACAGCTACACGGCCGCCGGCGGCGAGCCGGGCGACACGGTCTACGCCGAGCCGAACCCGGACTACTTCCGCCTGCTGGACCTGGGCGACGGCGGGCTGACCCCGGTCGGCTACGGGCACCGCTCGGCCGAGCACATCATCAACACCATCCTGCGCGTCGAGGCCGACGCCGGCGACGACCTGAAGAAGCGCCAGAAGCTGCTGGCCGGAATCGACCAGGCCGGCATCGTGGCCACACCGGCCAACAGCAGCTACAACGAGCTGGTCATCGAGGCCGCCCGGCTCTCGCTCGCCAGCGCCGGCCGCGAGGCCATGATCGAGTACGGTCGGAACCCGCGCGTCTACCTGAGCTGATCCGCCGCGCCGCCGGCGGTTAGCGCAGCTTCTTGACCAGCCACCACGTCTTCCTGACGCGGTTGGCGTAGTCGATGTAGATCTCGAAGACCTGGCCTTCCGAATCCTTGACGGTGTAATAGCGGCGGTGCCTGCGCGTGTACCAGCGGCGGCTGCGCGGCGGGTGGCCGCCGAATCCGGTGTCGACGTGCCGGCCGAGCACTTCGGCGACCTGATGCACCTGTCCGCGCCACGTGAACCGCATCGGCCGCGGCGAGTTCGGCTCCTGCTCGACCTCGATCTTCTCGCCAATGAATTCGGCCATGGCCGTTGACCTTCCGCCGCTGCTGTGACAGTGTATACACATGCTAATCGCGCCGGGACGAGCATGCAAAGCCGGCTCCGGGCGGTCGAACCGGTCGTCCCGATTCCCCGGCCCGCCCAGCCGGCGGCGGCCGTCAGGGCCTCAAGCGAGAACGAGGTAGCAATGGCGACGAAAGAGTTTCCCCTGACTCCGGAGCAGGTCAAGCCCGTCAAAACCAGATATCGCCGCATCCTGACGAAGATCCCCGTGCCCGAGTCGGTAGCGACGCTCGAGCGCCTGCGGCATCTGGAGCCGCGCTCGATGGGCGGGCAGCCGCCGATCCTTTGGCATCAGGGCCGCGGCGCCCAGGTGCTGGATCCTTACGGCAACATGTGGCTGGACTTCTCCTCCGGCGTGCTGGTGACCGCCTCGGGGCACGGGCATCCGAAAATCTGCCGAGCGATCGAGGCCATGGCCGGGCAGGGGATGTACCACGCGTACGGCTTCCCCACGGAGATTCGGGCGGCCCTGCTGGAAAAGCTCACGGGCATGCTGCCGCCGCCGCTGAAGCGGGTGTTCCTGCTGACCACCGGCAGCGAGGCGGTGGAGTGCTGCCTCAAGCTGGCCCGCACGCGCGGCCTGGCCCTCGGCGGACCGGACAAAAGCGTCATCGTGAGCTTCGACAACGCCTTCCACGGTCGGACGATGGGTTCCCAGCTCGCCGGCGGCTCGCCGGCGCTGAAGGCCTGGATGGGCCAGGGCGACCGGCGCTTCGTCCAGGTCCCGTTCCCCGACGGGTTCCGGCAGGAGGACGTCTCCTTCGACGTGTTCAGCGAGTCCCTTTCCCGTCAAGGCGTCGATCCCGGCTCGGTCTGCGGCGTCATCAGCGAGACGTATCAGGGCTGCAACGCCACGCTCATGCCGGCCGAGTACGCCCGCCAGCTCCGCGCCTTCTGCGACCGGCACGAGGCGGTGTTTATCCTGGATGAGATCCAGGCCGGCTTCGCCCGGACGGGCAGGCTGTTCGGCTTCGAGCACCTGGGCGTCGTTCCTGACCTCGCCGCCTGCGGCAAGGGCATCTCCGGCGGCATGCCCCTCTCGGCCGTGCTGGGCACCGACGAGCTTATGAACCTCTACGGCCCGGGGGAGATGACCAGCACCCACTCGGCCAATCCGATCTGCTGCGCGGCGGCCCTGGCCAACCTGGCGGTTATCGAGGAAGAGGGCCTGATCGACCGCGCCGCCAGGGGGGGAAAGGTGCTGGCGGACGGGATGGCCCGCATCCAGGCGGCCAGCGGCGGCAAGGTCACCCACGTTGCCTCGGCCGGGCTGGTGGGGGCCCTGCAATTCACCGCCCCCGGCACCACTGAGCCGCGCCCGGAGCCGGCCTGGCAGCTCGTCTGGGAAGCGGTCAAGCGCGGCATCATGCTCTTTGCCCCCGTCGGCGTCGGCGGCTGCGCCGTCAAACTCAACCCGCCGCTGGTCATCGAGGACGACGCCCTGACCGAGGGCCTTGGCGTCGTCGAGGAGATCGCCCGAGAGATGGCTTGAGGCGAGTTCGCGCGAAGCGGCGCGGATGGTCCGACCATGCGGGAGGCCGGCTTCGCGCGCGGAAGCGTTTTCGGCCCGCCCAATTCGGTTGATTATAATGTGGTGAGTCCCTGAATAGCGGGAACGACGGTGATCTCGATATCGACGCTGTATTGCGGGGCGGTGCATCCGTCCCATGAGCTTCGCTACGGCCGGGCGGGCGGCGCCGGCCGCGGGCCGGTGGTAGTTTACAACTGCACCCGGCAGTGCAATCTCGACTGCGTCCACTGCTACAGCGCCTCGACCGCCGAGGCCCCGGCCGACGAACTGACCCGGGCCGAGGCCACCGGAATGCTGGACGACCTGGCCGCCATGGGCGTGCCCGTGGTGCTGTTCACCGGCGGCGAGCCCGTCCTGAGGGACGACCTGCCGGAGCTGCTGGCTCACGCCGTCCGGGCCGGCATGCGGGCGGTCGTCTCCACCAACGGCACGCTGATCACCGCGGAGATGGCGCGGAGGTTTGCCGAGATCGGCGTCGGCTACGTGGGCGTCAGCGTCGACGGGCTCCGGGCCGCGCACGACGCCTTTCGCCGCCGGGACGGGGCGTTCGCCTCGGCCATGGCCGGCCTGGAGCACTGCCAGGGCGCCGGCGTCAAGGTGGGGCTGCGGATGACGCTGACGCGCCGCAACGTCGCCGACCTGGAGGGCGTCTTCGAGCTGGTTCGCCGGCGCGAGATTCCCCGGGTCTGCTTTTACCACCTGGTGTACACCGGGCGGGGAAGCACGCTGCGGGGCGAGGACCTCTCCGCCGGGCAGCGGCGGGCGGTGCTGGACCGGATCATGGACCTCACGGCCGAGCTGCTCGCCGACGGGCGGAAGGCGGAGGTTCTCACCGTCGATAACCACGCCGACGGGCCTTTCGTGTATCTCCGGCTGGCGCGGGAGAACCCGGCGCGTGCGGCCGAGGCGCTGGAGCTGCTGCGGGCCAACGGCGGCAACGCCTCCGGCGTTCGCCTGGCGTGCATCGGCTCGGACGGCGACGTCATGCCCGACCAGTTCTGGCGAAGCCAAGTGCTGGGCAACGTTCGCCGCCGGCCGTTCAGCCGGATCTGGGCCGACGAGTCGATCGGTCTGCTGGCCGAGCTTCGCCGCCGGCCCCGACCGCTCAACGGCCGCTGCCGCCGCTGCCGCTGGCTGGACGTCTGCAACGGCAACTTCCGCGCCCGGGCCGAGGCCGCCACCGGCGAGACCTGGGGGCCCGACCCGGCCTGCTATCTGACAGAGGAAGAGATCGCCCCGGCGTAGAGGCAACAGGTGACGGACGTCGGTTCATCCGGGCTGCATCTTCGGCTCCTGTTCTGGGAGTCCACCGCTCGCTGCAACCTTCGCTGCGTACACTGCCGCCGGCTGGTTATCGACGAGGGCGCCGGCGACGAGTTGAGCACGCACGAGGCGCGGCGTCTGATCGACTCGGTCGCGGAGCTGGGCCGGCCGATCTTCGTCTTCTCCGGCGGCGAGCCGCTGCTGCGGGAGGATTGGGAGGCCCTCGCCGGATACGCCCGCCGGAAGGGCCTGCCGACGGCCCTGGCGACCAACGGCACGCTCATCGACGCCGACCTGGCGGGGCGGATCGCCGCCGCGGGGTTTCACCGGGTCGCGGTTAGCCTGGATGCGGCCGACGCCGAGCGCCACGATGCCTTCCGCGGTGTCGGCGGCGCGTTCAAGGCGGCCGTCGGCGGGATCGGCGCCCTGCGAAAGGCCGGGGCGACCGTGCAGATCAATTCCACGATCTACGCCGGAAACGTCGATCAGCTCGACGAGATCCACCGTATGGCGAGGCGGCTGGGGGCGGTGGCGCTGCACCTGTTCATCCTGGTGCCGGTCGGCTGCGGCCTGCAACTGGCCGAGCGCGAACAGCTCAAGCCGGCCCAGTGCGAGGACCTGCTGGGGTGGGTCTGCCGGCGCCAGGCCGAGGGCACGATCGAGATCAAGGCCACCTGCGCCCCGGAGTACCACCGCGTGGGGTCGCGCTGGCTGAACGAGAACGCCCACGCCCCGGGCGCCGAACGCGTCCGGGCCGGCCTGCGCGGGCGCGGCTGCCTGGCGGGCATCGGAGTGATCTTCGTCTCGCACAGCGGGGAGGTCTTTCCCTGCGGGTACCTGCCGGTGAGCTGCGGCAACGTCCGCCGGCGGGCCCTGGCGGAAATCTGGGAAGAATCGCCGGTTCTGGCCGAGCTGCGAAACTTCGACCTGCTGGCCGGCAACTGCGGCCGATGCGAGTACAAGAGCACCTGCGGCGGCTGCCGCGCCCGGGCCTTCGCCGCCACCGGCGAGTGGACGGCCGCCGATCCCATGTGCGCCTACCACCCACCAGGAGGCTAGTGGCCCGCGGAGCCGGGAGCGACGCTTGCATTTTCCCGGCCGGGGGCTACATTCCCTCACAAAGCGGATGGCGAGAGTTCATGCGTCTTGGAAAGGATGTGCAATGCTGCGAGCGGCCGTGGTTGGAGCGGGGCAGATCGCCCGAAAGGTCTATCTGCCGGTACTTTCGGCCAGGGAGGATGTTGAGCTGGCGGTGCTGGTCGAGCCGGATGGCGACCGCCGGCGGGAGATGAACCGAGCGTATCGTTTCGGCAAGGCCGTCTCTTCGGTCGAGCAGATTTCCGAAGGACAGGTCGACTGCGCCTTCCTCTTGACCCCGGAGCCGGTGCGGCTGGCCCCGGCCGAGGCGCTGCTTCAGCGCGGCCTGGACGTGCTGGTCGAAAAGCCGATGGCCATGACGCTGGGCGACGCCGAGAAGATGGTGGCGGCGGCCGAGAAGAACGGGCGAATCCTGATGGTGGGGTTCAATCGCCGCTTCATGCCCGTCTTCCGCAGGGCCAAGGAGTTCCTCGCCGGCCGGCAGGTCGAGCTGTGCCGCGTCTTCAAGCAGGGCGCGAATCTCATCGCCCACACCATCCACGTCCTGGACGTGCTGCGATTCTTCTGCGGCGATCCGGTGGAGATCCAGGCCGCCGGGGACTTCGAGGGCGAAAAGGAGGTCCTGGCCGCGGCCCTGATCCGCTTCGACAGCGGCGCCCTGGGGATTTTCCACACCTCCGCCCGCGTCGGCACGCGGCTGGAGGTCTTCGAAGCCCACGGCGCCGGCTTCAGCGTGTTCGTGGAGGCGCCCGACCGGACCGTCATGCACGCCGACGGAAAGGAGGAAGCCTTTCGCCCGGCAAGTCAGACCTGGTATACCCAGTCCGAGCAGCACTACGGCTTCACCGACGAGGTGGCCCATTTCCTGGAGGCGGTGCGCTCGCGCTCTACGCCCGAGTGCAGCGCCGCCGACGCGATCAAGTCGCACCGGCTGGCCTTTGACATCCTGGCCGCCATGAAAGAGCACGGGAGGCAGTTGTGAAAACGGCATTGGTAGCCGCCGACGGGACGGTCCGCGTCGTCGATCAGCCGGCGCTGAAGATGCTGCCCGGGTCGGTCCGGGTGAAGGTGACGCGCAGCCTCATCAGCACGGGGACCGAGGCCTCCGTCATCCGCGCCCGCCGGGAAGCTCCGGCCGAGGGCGATCTCCGCCCGGGCTACTCGGCCGTGGGCACCGTCGTCGAGGTCAGCGCCGACTGCGGCAAGGCCGAGGCCGGCCAGCGCGTCGCCTGCGCCGGCTGGGCGGTGGCCACCCACAGCCAGGAGGTCGTGGTGCCGCGGAACCTGTTCGTGCCCATCCCGGACGCGGTGGACGACGACAACGCCGCCTTCATCGGCCTGGCGGTGACCTGCATGCATTCGCTGCGGCAGGGGGGCCTGGCGGGGGGCGAATCGGTGGCGGTGATCGGCATGGGCCTGTTCGGCCAGATCGTCGCTCGCATCGCCCGGGCCTTTGGCGCCGTCGTCTGCGGCGTCGCCAAGTACCCTCATCAGGCCGAGCATGCCGCCGGCGCCTGCGACAAGGTCTACCCGGCCGGCGGCATGGCCGAGGCGATCGCCGCCCTGACGCCCGAGGACTTGGTGGACGTGGCGGTCGTCGCCGCCGGCGGGGAGCTGACCGAGATGATCCAGGTGGCCGGAAAGCTCCTCCGCGACCGCGGCACGCTGGTGATCATCGGCCGGGGGGCGGCGAGGATCGACTTCACCCAGGCGATGTTCGCCAAGGAGCTGACGCTCAAGAACACCCGCGCCTACGGCCCCGGTCGCTACGACCCGCAATACGAGCGCGAGGGAATCGACTATCCGCTCGGCTACGTCCGCTGGACGGAGAACCGCAACATGGCCGGCGTCCTGGACCTGATGGCCCGCGGCCTGCTGGACCTGCGCGGGCTGATCACCACCCGCTGCCGGCTGGAGGACATCCCGGCCGCGTACGAGAAGCTCATGGTCGCGGGCAACCGCGAGATCGCCGCGATCGTGGAGCATGACTAGGGCGGGCCCTCACCGCCCGGCGTTGTGGTCAGGGGGGCTCGACAAGGCGTCAGCCTCCGCTCCCCTGTCTGGTTTCCATTGCTCTCCTGCTCCAGTGAAAAGGCCCGCGTCGCGGGCCTTTTCACTGGAGATGAGGGGACTCGAACCCCTGACCTGCTGATTGCGAACCAGCCGCTCTCCCAACTGAGCTACATCCCCAGGGCGATCGTAGTGTACCTTCCCGCCGCGCTCCTGCCAAGGGGGATGGTTTCCTGACCTATCCGCAGTCTGCCGAACCGGGCTGGGAGCTGACAACGGCGTGGGTGGCAAGAGCCCCAGCGGGGCGTCTTTTTTAGCCCCGTGCCAGAGCACGGGGGAATCGGCGGAGGAAGCAGCGCAGCCCCATCGGGGCGTCTTGAGTGCGTGGGGAGCTAAGACGCCCCTACGGGGCTCCAGCTTGGCGCAGCCTTCCACGTCCCCGGGCTCGCGCCCGGGGCAAAGAAAGGCGCCCCTGCCGGGGCTACCCATGGAACTGGGGATAAGTCAGGGATGCTTTCCGGCCGGCGAAAAGGCGGCCGGGCGCGCAGGCGAAAGGTCACATGCGCCAGGCGAGAGTCAGCGGCCCGCAGCGACCCTTCCCGTCGCCGGGCCTCCGCTGTCACCTCTCACCTCTGACCTCTCGGGCCCGTGCTTGACGCACCGCCCGCCCTGGGCGATAGTCATACCTCTTTTAGGAAAGGAGCCGGACATGCCCACAGGCAAGACGTACGAGGCCCTCCGGGCCGACGTCGAGAAGATCCCCGTCATCGACACCCACGAGCACTTCAGGGGCCCGGACTCCCAGGAGGCGCAGAAGGAGCCCATCAAATCGGTGACCTCCGGCTACGTTCACAGCGACATCATGTCCGCGGCCGGGGAGGAAGCGGCCGCGATGCTGCAAAACGGGGAAATTCCCACCGAAAAGAAGTGGCCCGTCTTCCAGCGGGCCTGGGCAAAGATGGAGCACACCGCCTACGCCCGCGTGACCAAGCTCATCCTCAAGAACGAGTACGGCCTGGAGGAGATCTCGCTGGAGGCCATGAAGGGCCTCGCCGGCAGGCTGCTGAACCTCCGCGACAAGAAGGCCTTCGAGGCGATGATGGACCGCTACGGCATCCGTTGCTGCCTGGCGAACGTCTGGCTGGACTGGAAGAAGTTCCTGTCCGGCGAGGCATCGCTCCACGAGCGGATGCGGGTGCTGATCGGCCTGCCGGAGCTGCACGCGGTGCGGACTTTTGAGGGCGTTCAGCGCGTCGCCGGCTACATCGGCCGGAAGGTCACCTGCCTGGACGAGTACGCCGCCTGCCTGCGCGAGTTCTGCACGCGGATGAAGGCCCGCGGGGCGGTGGGAATGAAGGACCAGTCGGCCTACGGCCGGATCATCGCCTACGAAAGCGGCGGGCGAGCCGAGGCCGAGAAGCTCTTCGGCTTTATCATGGACGACCCGCGGCGGTCGATCGGCTACCCGGCGGGAAAGCCCCTGGACGATTGGATCTTCCACGAGCTGATGCGGATCGCCCGCGACCTGGAGCTGCCCGTGCAAATTCACACCGGCCACATGGCCGGAATCCGCAACGACGTGACCAAGACCAACGCCGCCCACTTCCGGTCGGTGCTGGAGCTGCACCGCGACGTTAAGTTCGACCTGTTCCACGGCAACTGGCCCTACGCCGGCGACTGGCTGTTCCTGGGCAAGAACTACCCCAACGTCGCCCTGGACTGCTGCTGGCTGCACGTCATCGACCCGCGCTACGCCCGGCGGGTGCTGGCCGACGCCGTCTCGGCCGTGCCCCACTCCAAGATCCACGGCTTCGGCGGCGACTACGGGGCCCTGGAGTTCGCCTGCGGGCACCTGGTGATCGCCCGCGACAACATCGCCGCCGCCCTTGCCGAGATGGTGGACGACGGCTGGATCGGCATGGACGAGGCCCGGCAGGTGGCGGCCGACTGGCTGTTCAACAACCCCAACGAGTTCTTCACGCTGGGCTTTGAGCCGGTGAGCGTTTAGACGCCGCGGCCGTGGTCTGCTGCGGGCTGGGGATGGCGACCAAGGAAGCGATGACCACGCCCGCGCCAAAGGGCTGACCGCTACAGGCTGCGCAGGAACTTCACGGCCTGGACGATGTCGGCCAGGGGGTCGTCGCCGGCCTCGCGCTCGATGGTGTGGAAGCCGTCGTATCCCAACTCGGCCATCAAGGCCAGGTATTCGGGGAAGTTCACGTCGCCGTCGCCCAGGGCGACCTCCCCGTCGCCTTTCTTGCCGTCCTTGGCGTGGGCGTGGACGATGTACTTCGCCAGGTCGCGGGCCGACTGCATGTGATCGTAGCCGCGCATGACCAGGTTGGCGGGGTCGAAATTGGCGCCGATGCCGCCGCCGACGGTATCCAGCAGCTTCGCCAGCACCGCCCCCGGCTCCGGGCCGGTCTCGGTGGCGAAGGTCACGCCCTGTTTGGCGGCGTAGCCGGCGACGTCGTCCAGCATCTTCCGCATGGGGTCGCACACCTTCGGGTCCAAGTCCGGCGGAACGGTGCCGATGTGGGTGGTGACGATCTTCGTGCCCAGGTCGAGGGCCTGATCGACCGCGGCCCGGAGCTTGCCCGCGATCTCCGGCGCCCGCGGGTCGGCCAGCGACATGCCGAAGTCGGCGCAGGTGGCCGAGAGGACCAGCCCGCGCGCTTCGTAGGCCTTGCGGAACTCGGCCCGAGCGGCCGGCGGCATGTTCTCGGCCAGCATGCTGCCCTTGGTCACGTAAATCTGAAATCCCTCCACGCCCAGCTCGACGCACTTGTCCATCGCCGATTCCAGGGGCAGACCCATGTTGTCCAGAAAAACGCCGATCTTGATGTTGCCCATTGTTCGTCCTCTTAGCTTGTCATGCTCCAGCTTGGCACAGGAAGCATCGTAAGGGAAGACGCCTAAGCTCCAAAGAGCAAATCTCAAATCACAAACAAGCTCCAAAGGTGAAACAAGCTCCAAATGTCAAATCACAAATCACAAGCAACCTCCAAATTCCAAATCTCCAGCAAACTTCAAACAGCAAATCTCAAACCTCGGCCGGATTCCAGATCCTAGCGGCTGGAATAAACGCAAGCTCGCGTCGCCGTGCTCGAACCGTTTTTGCTTTTTGGAGCTTGTTATTTGGAATTTGTTTGAGATTTGGTGTTTGAGATTTGGGATTTTCTGTTCGAAGTTTTCGCAGCTATTTCCAGCCGCGCTTCCACGGGTCCAGTTCGCGGAAGGCCTCCAGCATCATCCGCTTGGCCTCGGGCCTGGCCCCGATGGCGGCGTGGTCGCCATAGTCGCCGAGGACGAAGCCCCCGGCCGGAGTGCCCCAGGTTCTCATCAGTTGCTCGGCCTCGGCGCGGATCTCGGCCGGGTCGCCCTTGGGCAGCGTCTTCTGGATGTCGCAGAGCGTGGCAAAGCATATCCTGCCGGCGAACTGGCGGCCGATGGCCTCGATGCCGTTGGTGCGGGGCTGCTGCATGTTGATCGTGTCCAGGCCGGCCTCGATCAGACCCGGCAGGGCCTTGTTGATCTTCCCGCAGGAGTGCATGTTCACCCGCCAGCCGCAGGCGTGAATGGCCGCGAACAGCTTCTGGTAACGCGGGAAGAAGAACCGCCGCCAAAGCCGCGGCGAGATCTGCAAATCCGCCTGCGTGCCCCAATCCTCGGTGAAGCCGAACTCGTCGATGGCGTCGCCGCAGATCCGGTGCATGTTGCGGACGATGCCGAGGTCGTATTCCAGGATCCTGTCGGCCATCTCGTGCAGGCCGGGGGTGTCGTCGACGAGATCCATCATGCAGTTCTCGAAGCCGTGCAGGGAGTGCATCCGCTCCCACAGGATCATGAAGATGCCGGTCTGGCAGTACTTGTCGCGGCGGAGAGGGTCGGCGGTCAGCCCGGCAAGCTCGGCCGGGACGTCCTCATACCGCCGCGGGTCGTCCGCGTCCGGCCAGGGGAACTCCTTGATGCGATCGAGGTTTTCCAGCGGGTGGCCTTTGACCTGGCCCATGTTGGGCGTGTCGGTCTTTTCCCAGACGCAGAGCCACTCGTCGACGTCGTCGCGGCCCTCGGCCGCCGGTGGCTTGACGGTCTTGTAGCGGATGTGGGTGAAATCGTCGAACTCGTCGCCATAGCCGGCGATGGGCAGCCGCGGGGGGCTGCGAAACTCGACGGCGCGGGTGACGACCTCCTTCGGCGTCATGAAGGATAGCTCCTGCCTGGGACCGGGACGTTCGGCCGAAGGTTAGCCCGTCCCGCCGGCCCCGTCAATTCTGCCGTTGGGCCGCGTGCCACGGGCGCCACGGCTTGCTTGTCAGGCTGACAGTTGAGGGTTGACGGTCGCCGGCGGGCGCTACTGCCCGGCCACGAAGACGCGCTGGTCGAACATCCTGGGCGTGAAGCGGCTCTCGAACACGGCCAGCAGGACGAACTTGCTCCCGATGGGGATGGATTCGCCCCAGCCCAGCTTGAACTGGTAGGTCCGGGTGATGCTGTTCCAGTGGCTGCGGTTGTCCTTGACGTCTTCGACGGCGACGTTCCAGAGGGCCACGCGGGCGCCCTTTTCGTCCGGGTTGTTGGGCTGGTGGCGAAACAACTCGAAGCGAAACCGGCCGAAGGCCTTGCTGGCGTCGCCGTAGCCGTCGATGGCCTCGATCCGCAGGTCGATGCCGGTGATGCCGCCGGCCTCGCTGAAGACGCGCGTGCCGGTGAAGGGATGAATGCGGACGGCCTTCGGCAGCAGCACCTCCAGCGGGTGGGGCACCTTGACGGCCCCCGGGCCGGTGGTGGGCGTCCCGAAGACGCCGCCGGCTTCGTTCCCGCAGCCGAGGAGTGTCGTCCCCGCCAGCAGGGCCGCGGCCAAGGCGAGCTTGGCAACTCCGTTAAGGTCGCTCACGATCGTCTCCCTACACGAGCACCGGCGCATGGGCGCACGGTGTTATGGCGGGTCAATTGTAGACTTGCCCGGGCGAGACCGTCAAGACCATGCAGACGTCCGGTCCCTGCTCACCCGCGGCGGCGGCGAATCAGCGCCACTGCTCCGATGGCCAGCAGCGCCAGCGCAGCGGGTTCGGGAATGGCCGCGACGGTCGCCGAGCCGTAGTCGTCGGCCCAGAGGGTGAAGTCGCCGCCATCGACGACGCCGTCGCCGTTGAGGTCGCCCTCGCCCCAGCTCATCCCGCCCAGCAGGTAGTGGTCGGCCCAGAGGCTGTAGTCCCCGCCGTTGACGGCGCCGTCCAGGTTGACGTCGCCGCAGAAGAACTGCTTGGGCGGGCCGTCGTTGAGGTAGTACAGCTTCAGGCCGTTCAGGTCGATCGTGGCCCCGGGATTGAGGGTGAGGCCGTCGACGTACACCGCCTCGGCGCCCTCCCAGGCGGGCTGATTGTCGGAGTTGTCCACGAGGCGAATCCGGCCGGCGTCGGCGCCGCCCAGCGTCAGTCTGAAGAGGGCGAAGTTGTCGGTCCAGCCGGCCGTCACCGCGCCCATGTCCTCGCCGGCCGCTTCAAGGGCGTCGATGGCCTGGGCGCCGCCTTCGAAGATCAGCTCCAGGTTGCCTAGCCCCGCCAGGGCGAGCGGATCGGTGCTGGCGTTCTCAAGGTCCGCCCCGGTCATGTGGATGGCGCTGCCCTCGACGGCCGAGAGGCTGCTCAGGGGGCCGAACCGCAGCTTGCCGGAGACCGCGACCTGCCCGGCCGGGTCGGTGATCTCCAGAGAGCCGGCTCCGTCCATACCCACGTACAAGTTCTGGACTTCAAGGCTGCCCGCCGAAAGCACGTACGCGCCGTCGGACCCGGAAAATCGCCCCAAGATCATGTCTTCGTTGACCGTGCACGTCCCGCCGCTCTGGGTGATGCTGCCGCTGCCGGACAGGCCGATGAAGACGTTGTCGCGCGCCGTCAGCGTCCCGTCATTGAGGGCGTACGTTCCGTTGCCGGGGGCATTCCGGCCGAGGATGAGAGCGCTCTGGGCGGTGTGCTTGCCGCCGTCCTGGGTGAAGCTGCCGGCGCCGTCGTAGCCGACGATGGTGGTTCCGGTGACGAGATGCGTTTCGGCGCCCGGATCGCCCGTGCCGGTCAACTGGTAGCTGCCGCTGCCGGAGGAGTTCAATCCGAGTATCAGGCAGTTGGCGGTGTTGGCCCCGCCGGTGTGAGTGAAGCTGCCGCTGCCGGAGCGGCCTATGTATTGGCCGGCGGCGGATAGCACGGCGTTGTAGGTGAGGAATGAGCCGCTGCTCGTACCTGAGTCCACGATGAAGTCGTGGAAGCCGAGGTCGATCACGCCTCCGGTGATGTTCAGGGGCAAGGTGTTGTAGTAGTCTTGGCCGATGTTGATGGTACCGCTGGGCAAGACGTTGATCGCGCCGGTCTGGATCGTCCCGCCGGTCCAGTTCAGCTCGCCCGGGTGGTCACGGCCGACGTGGATGGTCCCGGCCGAGAGGCTCCCGCCGGAAAGGTTGTACGTGCTGGGGATGTACGGCAATATTGGGTAGAGGTAGGGTCCTATGTAGAGATCGGCATTGACGGTGCAGCTCCCGCCGCTCTGGGTGAACGTCCCGGCGGCGTAGTCGCCGAGGATGACCGTCTCCGCCCGCAGTTCACCGTCGATCAGATCATAGCTGCCCGGCTGCCCGTACGCGTAATAGGCGCCGACGCGAAGCTCCTGGGTGACGGTGTTGACGCCGCCGGTCTGGACGAACTGGCCGCTTCCCTCGCAGCTTACATATTCATACGCCGCCCACAATTCGCCCGTCCCGCCTAACTGATACGTCCCGCTGCCGCCGGCCTCGTACCCCAGGTACAACTCGTCGTTGACCACGTGAGTCCCGCCGGTGTGAACAAAGCTTCCCGCTCCGTCATGGCCAACGTAGTCGCTGTTCGTCAGGAGTTCTCCTCCGGTGCTGAGAGTGACCTCGCCGGAGCCTCCGCCGCCCTCACCCAGGTACAGATAAGACGCCGCGGCCCCGGGCGCGGCGATCTCGGCCGTGCCGCCGTTGCTGATGTAGGCCCAGTAGTCTATGGAGGTTGGAACGCCGTTGTCCCAGTTGGACGGCTCGAACCAGTCGCCCGGCGTGTCCGGCTGTTGAATCCAATACGTTGGGGTGAAGGCCCCGGCCGGCGCAGCCCAGACAGTCAGGGCGAGCCCGCTCAGACAGATGACGGAAAATGCCCCTTTCATGGTGAGTCTCCCTTAACCTTCGTCGCCGAACCTCTGCCCTTGGATTGCCGGATGCGGAGTCAGCTCCGCCCCTGCCGGATGCATCCACCCGGCCCCGTACAAACGGATCAGACCACTCGTATTGTACCGCGACGTGCCGGTTCTGGGAACACCCGCCCAGAGGGAATTGCTGTTTCGCATTGACTTGGCAGAATGGAACGGCGGTGGTACAATCATGTGTTGTCGGGATGGTGGGTTTTTCGCAGGGTTCGGCCGTGGTGCGCATTGCGCCCTTGCCGCGCCGGCGGATGCGGCCCCGGGCTCGGCGCTGGGGATTGGGCGCATGCGACTTTTGGGGAAAGGAGCGGGCATGAGAACTTCACACGGGGCTTCCTCTATGACGACGTCGAGGCCGGCCGCGGGGCTGACGCTGCTGGAGATGATGATCGCCCTGACGATCGTGGCCACGGCCGTGGTGATCCTGATTCCCACGGTCGTTGAGACCGTGGACACCGCCCGCAGGGTCCAGTGCACCAACAACCTTGGCCTGATCACCCGGGCCCTGCGCTGGTACCACGACGATCGCAGCACCTTTCCCCTGAATTACTCATGGTACGGAAAGCTCTGGATCGATGACGTGCCCGTCGCGCCCTGGCCGCGATGGGCCCTGGGCGGTCTCTCGCCCTACGTGGGCGGGCCGCTGGGGGGCCCGGGCGGCCCCGGCGATCTGCGCGGCTTGGATGAGACGGAGTTCGCCCCGGCGTACATCTGCCCCGCCGCCGACCTGGAAGCGGTCTACGCCGAGCACGTATACGACAAGTATCACGCCTGTTACTGGACGAACATCGCCGTCAGGGTCAACCGGGGATGGAACATCCTCTTCAATGACTATACCGGCACCGGACAGCCCCCTGGGTGGGACATCGACAGCGGCGGTGAGGCCCGATACTTCGGATACGTCTGCCCCAACGTCGGCCGGCATTGGCGCAGCGTCTACCATCCCCGCATGGACACCATACGCAATCCCGCCGGCATGGTCTTTATCGGTGACACCAGGAACACGGACTTCCAGGACCCGTACGGGTGGCACGACAACGCTGCCGGCGATTACCAGATGAAGCCCGGCTGGGGCTGGGTCCAGGGCTACCTGGGCTTCGACAGGCACCAGGGCAGGATGATGCTCGGCTACGTCGACGGCCACGCCAGGGCCTTTCCAGAAGAGGAGCTGGAGGAGTACAGCTTTTACCCGTGGGACGGGCATGAGTCAACGGGGGACTTCACGCTGAACTACAGCGGCAACGACGGCTGTACACCGGAAACACGCGGGCATCACGAGCACATCTTCCCCGACAAGGTGGGAGAGCGGGAATGATGGTTCGCGCGAGGACGTCCAGATCGGCCAAGGCACTGACGCTGCTGGAGATGATGATCGCCCTGACGATCGTGGCCACGGCCGTGGTGATCCTGATTCCAACGGTGGTTGAGACCGTGGACACCGCCCGCAGGGTCCAGTGCACCAACAACCTCGGCCTGATCACACGGGCCCTGCGCTGGTATCACGACGATCGCGGCACCTTTCCCCTGAATTACTCATGGTACGGAAGCCTCTGGTTCAACGACGTGGCCGTTGCGGCCTGGCCGCGATGGGCCCTGGGCGGGCTCTCGCCCTACGTCGGCGGGCCGGCAGGGGGCCCGGGCGGCCCGGGCGACCTGCGCAACCTCCACGAGGGCGAGTTCGCCCCGGCGTACATCTGCCCGGCCGCGGACTTGGAAGAGGTCTACGTCGACCACCTATACGACAAGTATCACGCTTGCTACTGGACGAACATCGCCGTCCGCGTCAACCGGGGATGGAACATCCTCTTTGACGACCACAGCGGCACCAGGCTGCCCCCGGGAGATGACACCGACAGCGGCGGTGAGGCACGGTACTTCGGTAAGGTCTGCCCTAACGTCGACCCGCATTGGCGCAGCGTCTACCATCCCCGCATGGACACGATACGCAATCCCGCCGGCATGGTCTTCATCGGCGACACCAGGAACACGGACTTCTCGGACCCGGACGCGTGGCACGACAACGCTGCCGGCGATTACAAGATGAAGCCCGGCTGGGGCTGGTTCGAGGGCTACCTGGGCTTCGACAGGCACCAGGGCAGGATGATGCTCGGCTACGTCGACGGTCACGCCCGGGCCTTTCCCACAAGAGGAGCTGGAAGAGTACAGCTTTTTCACGTACGGGGGTGCGACGGGAGACTTCACGCTGAACTACAGCGGCAATGACGGCTGCACACAGGAAACACGCGGGCATCACGAGCACATCTTCCCCGCCAAGGTTGGAGATGCGGAGTAGCCGCAGGGGGCCCCTCCCTGTTTCCCGTGCGACGGCGATGGGGACAGGTCCGCCCTCGCTCACCTGTGCCGCCGGCGAATCAGCGCCACTGCTCCGATGGCCAGCAGCGCCAGCGCAGCGGGTTCGGGAATGACGGCGGCGGTCGCGGAACCGTAGTGGTCGGCCCAGAGCGTGTAGTCGCCGCCGTCGACGATGCCGTCGCCGTTGAGGTCGCCCTCGCCCCAGCTCATCCCGCCCAGCAGGTAGTGGTCGGCCCACAGGTTGTAGTCCCCGCCGTCGACGGCGCCGTCCAGGTTGACGTCGCCGCAGAAGAACTGCTTGGGCGGGCCGCCGTTGAGGTAGTAGAGCTTCAGCCCGTTGAGGTCGATCGTCGCCCCGGGATTGAGGGCGAGGCCGTCGACGTACACCGCCTCGGCGCCCTCCCAGCCGGGCTGATTGTCGGAGTTGTCCACGAGCCGAATCCGGCCGGCGTTGGCTTCGCCCAGCGTCAGCGTGCCCAGGGCGAAGTTGTCGGTCCAGCCGGCCGTCACCGCGCCCATGTCCTCGCCGGCGGCTTCAAGGGCGTCGATCGCCTCGGCGCCGCCTTCGAAGATCAACTCCAGGTTGCCCAGCCCAGCCAGGGCGAGCGGATCGGTGTTGACGTTCTCAAGGTCCGCCCCGGTCATGTGGATGGCGCTTCCCTCGACGGCCGAGAGGCTGCTCAGCGGGCCGAAGCGCAGCTTGCCCGAGACCGTCACCGGGGCGAACGCGCCGGCAAGGTCCAGAGAGCCGATGCCGCTCATCCCGATGTAGAAGTCTTTGACGGAGAGGCTGCCGGCCGAGATGGTGTAGCTGCCCTGCGACCCGCCGAAATAGCCCAGGCAGAGCTTGCTGGCGACGGTGTGCGTGCCGCCGGTCTGGGTGAACTCGCCCGTTCCGCCGTCGCCGATGTAGACGATGTGCGTCGAAAGCTCGCCGCCCTGCTGCAATTCGTATGCGCCGTAGGAGCCGCTGGCGGCGCCGAGTGTGAGGCTGAAGCCCACCGTGTGCGTGCCGCCGCTCTGCGAGAAGGTGGCGCTGCCTTCGCTGCCGATGTACTCGTAGTAGGGGACGGAAAGCTCGCCGTAATACAACGTGTACGTTGCCTGGGAGCCCAGCGCGGCCCCCAGCACCAACTGCGAGGAAACGGTGTGTGTTCCTCCGCGGTGGCAGAAGTCACCCGTGCCTTCGTTGCCGATGGACTCGCGCTTGGCCGAAAGCTCGCCGGTTGCGTCTAGATAGTAGCGTCCGCTGGACCCGGACTCACCGCCGACGATGAGGAAATCGCCGAGATTGTTGGTGCCCGCCGTCTGGTGGACCGTGCCGGATTGCCCGGCGCTGAGGCCGACGTACAGGTTCAGCGCCTCGGCGCCGCCGGTACCGATCCGCGCCTCGCCGTCGTTGTCGACGACGGCGTCGTCGCCGGAACTCGGCACCTGCTCGGTCCAGTTGGCCGGGTCGAACCAGTCCCCGGGCGCGGCCGGGTTGCACTGCCAGACCGTCATGTCGGCCCGCGCCGCGCCGGCCAGAGCGACCGCGAGGAGTAGACACAATGCACAACCGCTGAGTCGGATGGATCTTTTTGCGTTCATCGTCCTAGCTCTCGATGAGACTACCCGCTTGTTCGAGGGTCCAAACGCGACCTTTCGCGTTTGAAGGCCTACGCCCACGAGCACGTATCGGCGTGAGTCTCTCCGCCCGGCGGAGACAGCCCCCGGCCTTGAGCACCATTATACCGCGCCGACGGATTTTGGCAACAGGCACCCCGGCCGGGTAACTGTCCCAACGATTGCGGGACTTTCTTCGAGCCCCAACCTGTAGGGCTTCGGGCGCCGGCCCAGGGCCAGTAGGTTGTGGCCAGAATGGCCGCCCACACAGTTTGGGACAGTTACTTGGCTGCGGCGGCACTGCCCCTGTGGAGGATGACACGGCATTTGTGCCACGCGCAAGCGGATGTGTGCTTGAGCGTGCACGGGGGGCAACCGCGCGGGGTGATAGAAAAACGTGCGTTGCGTAGCAACGTAGCAACCCACCCTACAAGCATCCCGCATGCAGCAGAGCTGCGAGTTGCATGCCCCACGAGGCTGCGGTCGGCGGGGGCGTCGGCGGGGCCGTAGCCCCGCCCTACATCTCTATATCTCTGTTGTTGTTCGCGTTGTCCGCGGCTTGAGAAGGAAAAGGTGGGTTGCTGGGCAGCCCGGGCGCCGAGCGATTCCTCAGGACTTGCTCTCGCCGTTGAGCATCCCGGCGAGAGCCTCTTTCAAGCGGGTCTCGACGGACTGGTTGATGTACAGCGTCGCCATTGCGCAGCCGTAGCAGTCCTCCGGCCGGGGCAGGTCGGCCAGGCCGCCGATGCCCTCCCGAATGCTCTGGAAGACGCCTTGCCGGGCGATGTTGCCCAGGGGGAGGATTCGGCGGATGGCGTGCGAGCCGCATCGGTACTGGTTGCCGTCGGGCGTGAAGGCCGCCTGCGTTGGGGCGACGTAGCAGTGCTGCGACAGCGCCAGCCGGCCGTAGCGCCCCTCGGCCGAGACCTTCACGTACGCCTCCAGCCCGCCCCGATGCTGCACGCGCAGGAACGGGTTGGAGAAGTACCCGAACAGTTCTCGCCGTTCTTCGGCCGAGATGCCCAGGCCGTCCTGGTGGGCCTGCCACATGCGGCAGACCTCCTGCCAGATCGACTCGTAGAACTCGCGGAACTCGTCGGCGTCCGGCCGCAGCCGGGCGTTGCCGTCGCCGCCGACGGGGATGACGTGGGGAAGCAGGTCCTCTTTGAAGGGGTCGTCCTTTGCCGCGGCCTGCTTGCGTTTTTCCAGCAGAAACGCGATCAGCCGGGGGAAGCCGCGCAGGTTCTTTCGCGTGAGCACGCAGTTGGTGTGCACTACGGGGTAGGTCACGCCGAGCAGGTCGCGGGCCAACTGCACGTTGTAGATGCCGCGGAGGACGCGGCCGAGCGGCTCGCCGCCGCGCAGGTCCTCGTGGAGGCTTTCGTCGGCGGTGTCCAGAGAGACGTGCAGCTTTCCCAGGCCGGCCTTGACCAGCCGCAGCGCAACTTCCGGGGTGATCAGCGAGGCGTTGGTGTTCACGTTGACGGTGGCGCCGCGCCGCGTGGCAAGGCGGATGAGGCCGTCATCGCCCCAGAGCGCCGCTCCCAGCAGCAGCGGCTCGCCGCCGGTGACGTAGACGTACGGGCCTTTGCCGTCGCCGTCGGCCGTGGCCTCGTGGATGATCTCGCGCCAGCCGTCCATGCCTGCGGCGGCTTCCGGCCGGGGCTGGTTGCAGTACACGCATCGCGGGCGGAGGTTGCATTCGGCCGTCACGTTCAGGCCCAGAAATGATATCAGCGGCGGCTTGCCGTTCAGGTTCACCGGCCACCGCGAGAGCTGATCGAACAGGCGCGGGGCGTCCCGGCAGCCGCCGTCGATCAGGGCGGCAACGGCCGGGCAGTTGAACGCGAGGAGCTGATCGACCACGGTGTCGATGAAGCTTCGCGTGGTTCCCGGGGAGAGCTTGTCCGCGCCCGCCTCCGCCACAAGGCCGGAGGAAACCGCCTGCTGCCACTGGGGCCCCTCCAGCAGCCGCCGCAGCTCCATTCGGTGCTGATCGCTATATTGCTTCAGCTCGAACATGCCTGTCGGGGATCGCTGCCTTCCAATTGCAGCCTCAGTGTACGACATCAGGCGTTTTTCGGGCCATCTTCGGCGGGCGGCCTGAGGCGGACAGGCCCCCTCGGAAGTCCCTGCAGTGACAAAGGAAAACGCCCGTTGCCGTCTGCCGGCAATGGGCGTGAAGGAAAGCGGGCGATCGGACTCGAACCGACGACAGCCACGTTGGCAACGTGGTGCTCTACCAACTGAGCTACGCCCGCGGCTTCTCCACAAATCATGATAGCCCCGGCGGCCGGACCGTCAAGGCCTTTCCCGCTTTCGGCGGCCGGGCCGGAGACTTGTGTTTTCGGCCCGCCCCGGATAAGTTTCGTCCCGACGCTCCCGGGACTTGCGCGCTGTGGCCTTCCGGATTGGAGGCCGCTGCATCGGTGAACGAACCGCCGCAGGGAAAAAGGTTATCAACGTGAGCGATTGGGCAGAGATACCGACGTCGGGGGTCTTCCTTGGGATGGGGGTCGCGGCGGCCCTGGTGGTGTGGTCAGGGGTGAGATTGGCCCGATCCGGCGATGCCCTGGGCGAGCGGTACGGCCTGTCCAGGACGTGGATAGGCGTCATCGTTCTGGCCATGATCACGTCCCTGCCGGAGTTGGTGGTGACCCTGTCGGCCCAGTTGGCGGTCGCGCGCCCGGTGATCGCGATGAGCAACGTTTGCGGCAGCAACCTGATCAACCTGTGCATCTTCGCTGTAATGGACGTATGCGAGGGCCCTCGGGCGATCTCGGGTCGGCTTGACCGACGGCTGCTCAGGTCGGCGAAGATGGGCCTGGTGTGCATGGGCATTGCGGTTCTCGGCTTTTCGTTGCCCCTGGTTGATCTCGGGCGGTGGGTCGGGCTGTTGGGTTGGCCCATTTCCGGCGCGATCCTACTTGCCTGTGTCTGGGCAATAGCCAGGACGGAGAGGACGGACGGGGTCGCGGCGGCGCCCGCGGAGGCCGGCGGCGCCGGCCAGCCCGGAGGCGGGCGGCGGCTGGCACTTGGCTTGGCCTTCAACACGGCCGTTCTGGTCGGCGCCGGGATCGTACTGATATTGTTGGCCGACGTGCTGGTGGAGCGCCGTCTGCATCTTTGGGGCGTCTCCTTCGAGCTGGGAGAGACGGTCGTCGGGACGATCGGTCTGGCATTCGTGACGTCGCTGCCTGAGCTCGTGGTGTGCGTGGCGGCAGTTCGCATTGGCGCTCTGAACATGGCGGTCGGGAACATATTGGGAAGCAACATTTTTAACGTGATGCTCCTGCCTTTGGCCGATTTCGTCCGGCCGGCGCAACCCTTGTGGTCGGCATCCCTGCCGGTCCACGGCCTGTCGCTTGGGGCGGCCATGGTTCTGACATGCATCGTCGCCGCGGGAATCAGGCGCAGAGCGAGTGCGAGCTTCCTGCGCATGGGGTGGGACGCGATCCTGGTGGCGATCATCGGAGGATCAACCCTTGTCGCCGTGGCTGTACTTGGAATCCGGTTCTGATCGGAGAGGCGGGCGGGCCAAACCGTGGCCAAGCGGACAACCGACCCCTTTCTTGGGGTGCTTTGCGGGGCAATCGATTTACCGGTGAGCAACGGCGTCGGTGCCGATATACTGAACGTGCCGTTGCTGTTGCGGCTGTACATCTTCACCAGCGGCGGGACGTTCCGCAGGTGGCAGGGCGTGGAAGCTGCTGCTGGTCTACGCCGCCTACGTGGCGGCGCTGGTGGTATTCGCCCCGCACATGGCCGGACGCTGAACTTTCTGCGCCGATCCGCGGTACAACCTTTGCGGCGACACTCGAAGGTGGATGGGAGAATGCGATGACCAAGGTATTGGCCTTCATTCTGGCAGCGGCGGTTGCCGCCCAGGCACAGACGCCGAAGATAGAGCTCGCCCCGCCCGTGACGGCGGCGTTCGCGGGGGTGAAGGTGTCCGTGCCGAAAGGCTACGACCTCCAGTTGACCTCGGACCGCTACACCGTCCTGCGGGCGGCCAAGCTGGAGAATGACCAAGCCGTCCTGTCGGTGTCCATCTCGGCCGTTCCCGTCTCGCCGCGGGCCACGTTCGCCAATTTCGTGGACATGGCCAAGCCCACACCCAACCTGGTGCTGCGCAACCTGAAGGTGCTCAAGATCCGACGGCTGCGGATGGCCGGACTGGACGGGGAGGTGCGCATCAGCAGCTTCGAGTCTCGCGGCATTCAGGCCACGGCGGTGACGGTGTTCTTGCTGCGGCCGGTGCCGTCGGTCCCGATGCAGATGGGATACGTCCTGTCGGTGGAGGGCGAGAAGAGCCGGGGCAAGGAGCTGCTGCCGGTGCTGGCGGCGGTGGGCGAGAGCCTGGAGCTGTCCGATCCGGTCCGGCCGCTGTCGCAGAAGATCGATACGCTCGGCGGGACGATCGTGAGCAAGCGCTGGGGCTACACGATTCGCCTGCCGCAGTGGTGGAAGGGCCGGCTCAGCCGCGATCGGGACCAGGTGGTGATGGACCAGACCGACTATCTTCGCGGCGGGGTTCCCATGCCGCAGGTCAAGCTGGTGGTCTTGCCCGAGCCCGGCACGGCCGAGGTGTGCGCCAAGACCGCGCTGCGGGCGCTGCGGGAGACGATGGGAGGGAGGAAGATGGAGTTTGAGACCGTGCGCGAAGGCCCGGCCCGGATGGCCGACCGTGACGGATACGAATTCGTCGTCCAGCAGATCCTCCCGCCGGTGACCACGCAGCCGGCGGCGGCGCCGGAGCCGGTGGTCGTGGCGCACCGGACGGTCTGCGTCGGCGGGATCAGCTATTCGCTTGAGGCAATCGGGCAGACCGACAAGCTGGATCAGGTCACCTCGGTGCTGGAGGCGATCGCGGGCGGGGTCACGCTATCGGCCCCGCAGACCATCATGCCCGCGACGGCTCCCTCGGCGACCGCACCGGCCGTATTGCCGCCGCCGGCACCGCCCGCACTGCCGTCGATTCCGCCGTCGACGGCCCCGACGACCGGCCCCCGCGGGCTGGTGGTCCCGAAATACGAATAATACTTGCGCCACCACGCCCGTCCTGCTATAAACGCGGCATGGGCGAGATTCGGCCAAACCGCATCATTCAGGGCGACTGCGTCGAGATCCTTGCAAAAGTGCGGAAGCCCTTCGCGGACCTGATCTTCGCCGACCCGCCCTTCAACATCGGCTACAAGTACGACGTCTACGAGGACCGCAAGGCCTACGGCGAATACTATGCCTGGACGAAACGCTGGATGGAGGTCTGCGCCGAAAAGGCCCTCAAGCCGACGGGGAGTTTCTGGATTGCCATCGGCGACGACTACGCGGCCGAGGTTCGCATCATCGGCAACGGGCTGGGCCTGCACCTGCGGAACTGGGTGGTCTGGCACTACACCTTCGGGCAGAACACCAAGAGAAAGTTCGCCCGCAGCCACACGCATCTGTTCTACTTCGTGAAGGACCCGAAGGAATTCACCTTCAACGACATGCCCGTGCGGATCCCCTCGGCCCGGCAGACGACCTACGCCGACCGGCGGGCCAACCCCAAAGGCAAGCTCCCCGACGACGTGTGGAGCTTCTCGCGGCTGTGCGGCACGTTCAACGAGCGCGTCGGCTGGCACCCCTGCCAGATGCCGGAGCGCGTCCTCGAACGGATTGTGAAGGCATCCTCGGACCCCGACGACCTGGTGCTGGACCCCTTCAGCGGCTCGGGCACCACCTGCGTGGTCGCGGCCGGGCTCGGCCGGGAGTACCTTGGCATCGATCTTTCGGCAGAGTACGTCAAGCTGTCGCAACAGCGCCTTGCCGACGCCAAAGGCGGCCTTGGTCGGACAACCGAGATCGCGGAAAACCCCGAGGCCCTGCGGCCCTATCGCAAGGTCAAACGGCGGCAGCCCGCCGCTGACGGCGCCGCCAGCCTGTTCGACGTGGAGGCGCCCGGGTAAAAGGCCCTCGGCCGGCGCCGCTCCCGGCGGGCGTTCACTTTGCCGGCTGGGCGGGCGGCGGCTTTACCGTGCAGACTTTCTGGGCGGTGAAGGTCTTGCCGGTGAGGTAGTCGGTGAAGCTGGCGCGGACGGTGACCTCGGGGTTCTTCGGCCGGCGCGACTTCCAGCGGCAGTCGAAGCGGTAGTGGTAGGTGATGAAACCGGCCTGCCACTGCTTGGCGGCGGCCTCGACGGGGAATTCATACTCGCCCAGCAGACTCTCGGCCGGCTTGGCGGCCAGGTCGAACAGCCGGATGCGGACGTCCCCGGCGGCCTTCAGGGCGTGCCCGTCGCGATCCACCGGCCGGAGGTACACGCGGACGCCGTCGTCGCCGCCCTCGCCGTCCACGTCTAGCCCGCCCGTGTACCGCCCCAGCTTGATGGCGGTCACGTGAAACAGCAGCTCCAGCCGCTTCTCGCCCAAGCCGCGGAGCGTCTGGATCAGCTTCTGCTGGTCGGCGACAACCTGCTGCACGGCGAGCTGGTCGGCCTTGAGCTTTTCGTTTTCCTCGCGGCTGGCCCGGAGCTGATCGTTGGCTTTTGCCAGCTCGACCTGGAGGTCGCAGCCGGCGCCACACAGCGCCGCCAGCAGGAGGCAGCACAGAGCCGCGCCCACCTTCGCTGGTTTTTTCAGAGTCGCGGTCGCGGTCATTTATCTTCGCCTCCGGCCGAGGCGCTCCCCGCTTCCGGCATGTGCAGGAGGATGCTGTCCGCGCAGCCGTACTCGACGGCCTCCTCGGCGTTGAGCCACTTGTTCCGGTCGCAGTCGCGCTCGATCTGCTCGACGGACTGCCCGGTGTGCCGGGAAAAGACCTGATAGAGCGTTTTTCGCAGGCGGATGATCTCGCGGGCTTCGATGTCCAGCTCGGTCGCCGGTCCGGTCAGCACCCCGCGGATCAGCGGCTGGTGGATCAGCACGCGGCTGTTGGGCAGGACGAAGCGTTTTCCGTGGGTTCCGGCGGCCATCAGCACCGCTCCCATGGACGCGGCCATGCCCACGCAGTAGGTGCGGACGTCGCAGCGGATGAACTGCATGGTGTCGTAGATGGCCAGCCCGGCCGAGATGCCGCCCCCGGGGGAGTTGACGTACACGCTGATGTCGGCCTTGGGGTCGTCGTTGGATAGGAACAGCAGTTGGGCGATGACCAGGTTGGCCATCTCGTCGCTGACCTGCCCGCCGACGAAGACGATCCGGTCGCGGAGCAGCCGGGAGTATATGTCGTAACTGCGCTCGCCCCGCCCGGTCTTCTCGATCACAATGGGTACAAGGTGCTGGTTGTCTGCCATTGCCCGAAGCTTCCTTAAACCGTTGCCAACAAGTAGTTTGCCAGCCGCCGCGGCGAAGCCGCCCGCGCCCGCCGACGCCGGGGGCTCGGGGCTATTTCTTCTTTGCCGCCTCGGCGCGGGCGGTGAGGATCTCGTCCACGATGCCGTATTCCTTCGCCTCGGTCGGCGTCATGTACCGGTCCCGCTCGGTCTCCATCTCGATCTGCTCGACCGTCCGCGAGACGTGCCGGGCCAGGATCTCGTTGAGCTGGCGCTTGGCCCGGAGGATTTCCTCGGCCTGAATCTGGATGTCGGAAGCCTGCCCGGTCACGCCGCCCCAGGGCTGGTGGATCATGATCTTCGAGTGCGGCAGGGCGTAGCGCTTTCCCTTGGTGCCGGCGGCCAGGATGACCGCCGCCCCGCTGGCGGCCTGCCCGACGCAGTAGGTGGCCACGTCGCACTCCAGGTATTGCATCGTGTCGTACACGGCCAGTGTGTCGTCCACCGACCCGCCGGGGGAGTTGATGTACACATTGATGTCGCGGTCGCGCGACTTCGTCTCCAGCTCCAGCAGGCGCATGATGAGCCCTCCGGCCGAGGCCGGGGTGATCTCCCCCCAGAGGAAAACGATCCGCTCCTCGGCCAGACGCTCTTCCAGCGTCATCTCGCGCCGCTGCACGTACTCGGTGTAGGCCATGTCGCGGCTGCCCGTTCCGGTCGGCCCGCTGCGACTGGCCGGCCTGAATCGCCTTGCCTGGCTCATTGCCTTCTCCGCCTGAAGCTACTTCTTGCTCGAGGTTGGTTTCTTCTGCTTGCCGGCAGCGCGGGACCGGCGCGGCTTCCGGGCCTCGGCCGCGGGGGCCGCGCCCTCGGCCGGCTCCTTGGTGATCTTGGCCGATTCCAGCACCTTCTCAATGGTCTTTTCTTCCCGGATGGCCGTTACCAGATGGTCCAGCGTGCCTTCGTTGGACAGTTCCTGCCGCAGCCGCTCGGGGCGGCGCTTCTGCTCGCGGGCGATCTGGGCGATCCGGGCGTTGACCTCGCCGTCCTCGACCGTGACCTCTTCGGTCTCCGCCAGCTTGGCCAGGATGAAGGTCAGCTTCAGGTCCTGCTGGGCCTGCTCGGCGGCGGCGGCCTCCAGCCTCTGGGCGTTCTGCTCGATCTGGTCGCGGGGAACGCCCCGCATCAGCAGGTCCACGTACCGCCTGGCCAGCAGCCGGGCGGCCTGCCGCGACGCCACTCCGGCCGGAACCTCCAGCTTCGTGTTCGCCAGCAGATGCTGGCAGACTTGGTCGCGCATGGACCTTTTCTGCTCGGAGACGAGCTTGGCCTGAAGGTTCTGACGGACGGCCTGGCGCAGCTCCTCCGGCGAGGCGAAGCCCGCCTGGCGGGCGAGGTCCTCGTCCAGCTCTGGCAGCTCCAGCCGCTTGACCTCCTGCGGGGCGAACGTGATGGTCACCTCCTTGTCCCGCCAGGACTCGTTGGGGTGGGCCGAGGGGACGCGGGTCTTCATCCGGCATGTGTCGCCGACCTTCTTGCCCAGCAGGGCCTTGGGCACGTCTTCCAGGGGAATGCCCTCCACCTCGGCGGGGGCGACGCGAAGCTCGGTGTTCGGCAGCGCCTGCTCGATGCCCTCTCCCTTGATTTCGATGTTGGCCACGATCAGGTCGTCGGCCTGGATGGGCGAGTCCACCGGCCGCAGGCGGCCGTACCCGCGCAGCCAAGACGTCATCGCCTCTTCCAGCCGCTGCTCGGTGACCTCCACCGCCGGTCGGCGAATCTCCAGCCCCTTGTACTCGGGCAGCTCCAACTCCGGGGCGACCTCCACCTCGAAGGTGAAGGTCATCTCGCCTTCCTCCGGCAGCTCGATCTCGTCCAGCTTGATGTCCGGCTCGCCGATGACCTTGAGCTGCTTATCTTCCAGGCTCGGACCCAGCGCGTCGCCCACCACGGCGTTGCGGACGTCCTCGCTGACCTCCTTGCCGAAGCGCTTTTCGATCAGCCGCCGCGGGGCCCGCCCCACGCGGAAGCCCGGCACCTGGGCGGTTCGCCCCAGCTCCCCGAACATCTCCTCGTACTTGGCGTCGATCCGCTCCCGCGGAATCTCGATGGTGATCTTCTTCTTGAGCGTGCCGGCGTCCTCGATGGTGACCTTGTTCTCGGGGAGCTTGCTTTCGGCCTGCTGGTCGGGGGCCTCGGCATCGGCGGCCTCGACAGGGCTTTGGGCCTCGGCATCAGCGGCCTCGACGGGGCCTTGGACCTCGGCATCGGCGCCCTCGACGGGGCTTTGGGCCTCCGCCTCCTGTGGCTTATCTTTGGTTTCCTCTGACATTTCTGTTCCGATTCCAGCCGGGCCCGACCGCGACCAACGCGCCACGAGGCGCGCCCCGGCGAGCAGGCGTCCACGAAAACCATCTGCGGCAGGGGAGACACCGCCCGCGAGGGGCCGCTCTTGGCCACCTCTGCGCGTTTCCGGTGCCTCCTTGGGCAAACTGTAAGCAATTCGCTCTTCGGCGTCAACGCCCGCGGCCACAAAAGCGCTTTGCCCGGCCCGGCTGCCGCTCAGCGCTAATATCTCAGCTCTTCCCTGGCGTCTTTGGCCGCGCGCGTGTTCGGGTACTTCCGGACGATCTCGCGCAGAAGCTCGCCGGCCTTCGCTCGCATGCGCAGCTTCATGTAGGTCTTGGCCATCTTGTACAGCCGATCCGCCTCGGCCTCTTCGGTCGGCGTGGCCGTGGGCGGGGATGGTTTCTGCGGCGTCTTGGGAGGCTTGGGCCTGGCGATCGTCCGCGGAGACGTGGTGGTCGCCTCCGGTCGGGGCATCCGCCCGGCCTGCCTGCGGGCAAAGTCCGTCACGAAGATCAGCGTGTCTTTCAGGGCCGGGTGCCCCTGCCAGAGGATGTGCCCGGTCGGGGAGATGGCCACGACGTGGGGCACCCCCCGCCCGAAAAACTTCTGGCGGAGGCCGCGGTTCACCGCCTGCGGCCAGGAGAGGCCCCACTGCCGGATCGTCCGCCTGGCCGCGTCCACGTCCCGGTCGATGGAGACGCCCACGAGCTGGAAATTCCTGTCCTTCCGCCGCTGCTGGTAGAACTTCTCGAGCGTGGACATCACCCCGGCCGAGGCGCTGCTCCCGGAGGCCCAGAAGTGCACTACCGTCACCTTGCCGCCAGCCCCCAGCTTGACCTGCCCGCCGTCCAGCAGGCGGAGGCTGAATCCGGCCGGCTTGTCGCACTGGCCGGCGATCGGCAGCATGCCCTTGGCCCACTTGGCCAGCGATTTCTGCGGGCTGTTGTCGCGGAGGTGATGCAGCCCCTGCTTTGCGGCGGCCGCGTCGCCCGCGAAAATGCCCGCCCAGGCCATGGCGTAGCCGGCGTAGTCGCTCCGCTGGCCGGCGGCCTCCGTCCGCCACCGGAGCTTGGCCGCCGAGAGCATCACCTCCGGGTCGCCGGCGGCGAAGCCGGCGCGGAGGCCCAGCAGGGACAGGTTCTCCTTGGCCTGCTCGTCCAGCTCGCCCAGTCGCAGGTATGCCTGCCTGTACAGCCGGCAGCCCAGTGCCGCCTTGGACTGCTGTGCCGGCGTCGGTGGTGGCGCCTTGATGTTGGCGCTGGGGGTCTGCTGGCTCAGGGCGGCGATCTTCTCGGCCAGCTCGGCCAGGGAGGGGCGGGACTCGTCCGGTTGCGGCGCGGGCGCGGTGGTCTGCCCGGCCGCCACGGCCGGCGACAGCAGCACGACCAGAAGCAATCTGCACGCTTTGGACACGGGGCCTCTCCAGTGCGGCGGAGCCTTGCCACCGTCATTCTACCCCGCCGGTGCCCGCCGGGCCAGTCGACCGCCCGCCAGCGATGCCTAGACGTAACCGTCCCAAGAGGTCAAAAACCCCCACAATCCTTGGGACGGTTACCGTTGCAGCGTCGGCTTGTGGAACCGCCCACGGGGGAATACAATTAGACATACAAGACTTCGGCTATTGGGAGAGGTGAAGTGGCGAACGTGCCATTTGAGCTATTTCGGGTCGTGATCACTGAAACCTCGCCGCATCAGGTGATCGTTTTGAAGGAGACCGGCGGCGAGAGGACCTTCCCCATCATCATCGGCATGCACGAGGCCTGGGCCATTCACCGCCGGCTGGGGGGCACGCCGACGGTCCGCCCGTTTACACACGAGCTGCTGGCCGGAGTCATCGAAGCCATGGGCGGGCAACTGGAAGGCATCGTCATCAACGATCTGCGCGACAGCACCTTCATCGCCAATCTGGTGATTCGCCGCGGCCAGGAGTTGATCGAGGTGGACTCCCGACCCTCCGACGCCATCGCCCTGGGCGCGGCTTTCAAGACGCCCATCTTCGTGGCCGAACACGTGCTGGAGCAGGTCGTCAGGGACCCCTCGAACCTTGCTGGTCAGCGCGGGAACCTGGAGCTGAAGCGCGACGAGCTGATCGCAAAGATCACCGAACTGAGCGGACTGCTGGTTGATGCGTCTTCGGCAACAAAGACTTCTGACGAGCAGAAGAGGGACTTGCAGCGGCAGTTGGCGGAATTGCGGTCCGAGCTGGAGACCATCGAGGAAATCCTGCGACATCTGCCCGAATAGGCCCGGCAGGGGGCCGAAACGTTCGGCTCACTGGTCCGTGCGGAAGATGCCCAAGTCTACGATCGTTCCCTCAGGGTTGAGATACATCGCCCGCACGGTTGCCGGGCTGACGCTGGTCAGGATCAGCCCGTAAAGGTTGTACTGCTTGGCCAGGGCCAGCTCCCTTTGGCTCGGGTCGGCCTGCGAGACGTCGTCGGCAGGTCGACGGAAGTGTCCAATGAAGAACGCCATGGAATCGATGGCGTCCTCGAGCCATTGTTCGGGGGGAACGTATTGATCGTCCCCGCGCTTTTCGGTGGGCGGGTACAGCTTTGCATCGGCCTGGCCCTGGTCATAACGAATCAGCCCGCCCCATTGGCTCTGGCGGTCCTCGCTGTCCCTCTCCGCCATGATTTTCAGAGCCAGCCGCACCCGTGGGCGGTTGAGCATTTCACTGATCAACAGCAGGTTCCATAGGTCCGCCGTTGACAGGCTCTCGGCCTGAGCGCTGAAGCTGACCAGTCGCCGGCCGCGGAAGACCGGTCTGCTCCCGCGTCCGGGGCCGGCTGATCCGGCGCGGACGGCGATGCCGCGCGAGATTTCTCGGATCAGTTCGCGACGCTCCAGCGGCTTTCTGAGCGGATCGCCGGCCAACCGGCTCAGCAGATGAAAGTCGCGAACGTTAAAGCTGTACTCGTATCGCAATTGCCACTCGTAGGCCAGCTTGGCCGCCAGATCCAGCCGTTGCCGGTCTCTGCCGTGCAAGACCACGCAGCATAGCAGCTCCCTGCCGGTCTTGGGCACGTACGCGAATCGCTCCGAGAAGTACTTCATCGCTTGAGCGGCAGGTGTGCGGGCCGGCAGGAGGGCGATTTCTCGACGCAGCCGAACAGCGGGAATCCGCGCGCCCAATACCTCGATGGCCGAGCCCCGTGCAAAGAAATTCTCGGCGTTGATCGCGTTCAACAGCGCGGTGTCCCAGTCGCTGGCCGACATCCGCTCGACGATTCGACGAAAGCGGCTCTCAACCTCCGGCTCGACCGTGCCCTCGGCCGCCCACAACTTGACCACGTCGGTCAGCAGGTTCGGTGAAGGATGCTCGAGCAGCCAAGCCACAAGTGCTGCGCGCAGCTTGGCGTCGGTGGCATGCGGCAGTGCCGCGACTACATATTTGTCGAGGCCGGGGTAGTTCCTCGCGATCAAGAGGGCCAGCACGCCGTGAGACAGCGCCGGTGGGGCGTCGGCCTCCCCGAGAACCCGCGCCAGGGCGGGGTGCGCCTCCGCGTAGGCCGCGTCCAGTCGTTCGACTACCTGCATGGACGCAACGCGCTGATCGCCGGGAAGTGACTTGTCCAGTACGCGCCGGATGTTGTGCAGCGCGATCGTCCGGTCGGTGAAGTCCTGGGAGCCCGATTCCCGTTGTGCCTTAAGTGCGGCTAGGGACTGCGGCGGGTGCGCCGGAGGCTGTTCGCAGCCGGCGCAGGCCAGCACGCCCATCAATGCGACCATCCGGATGAAACGAGGGAAACATTTCATATATGCGAGAGCCTTTTACTTCCGGCTATCCCTGGCGGGCGGCGAGGGCCTTGACCGGGCAGACGCACGGCCCCCGGCGGCGGCCCGGCTTTCCTCCGCCAGCTTGCGCTGAACGGCGGTGGGAATCTTCTCCAACTCGGCCTTGAGCTGTTGGAACAGTTCGCGCACGGGTCGGCGGCGCTTCCGCAGCCGTTCCAGCCGCCGGCGGAAGCCTTGCATCGACTGATCCGTCCGGCTCGGCTGCGTGGCCGGCTGCGTTTCCGCCTTGCGGGCAAGTCGGGCGGCCTTGGCCTTGTACTTGCTCAGCAGGTCCATTGCCCGGAGCTTTTGTACCTCGTCCAGGCGATACTGCTCGACGAACCAATTGACGTATCTCTCCCATCGATCCATGCTCGAACGGGCAAGACCCGCCGGCGGCGTCCGCACGGCCTCTCGCCGCTCGCCCCGCCCGGAAGAGCCCGGCGGCACGGAGTCGTCCCGGCCGAGAGGGGCCCTCCCGGCCATCATCCGAACACGCACCCGTGCCACCTTCATGCCAAGCTTCATCGCCTTCTGATCTCGCTCGAACTGCCGTTGCTGTTCCGGGTCGAGCGACTCGCCGAAGGATTTCGCAAAAACCGCCATTCGTTTTTCCGCCGCGTCGATCAGCGGCAGCGCCCGCTCGGCCAGATCCTGCTTGATGTCCGGCGGCACCTCGTCCCAGCCGAGATGGTCTTCTTTCACGAACTCGCGCAGGGCCTTGCCGCGCTGCGCCAGGTCGAAGACCCTTTGCCCGTGATCCTCGAAGAAAGCCTCGGCGGACTTGCTGATCAGACGGTGGGCCCATTCCTGCTGCTCGTCGCGCAGCTTGTAGCGTCTGCTGATCCGCGTTGCCATCCTCTCAACGTGCTTGTCCACCTGCTGGCGGAACTCGTTGAAGGCCTTGGCGGTCTCCTCGTCGACGGTCGGCTCGGCCGGAGGCGTACTCGCCCAGAGCCCGGCGGCTATCGCCGGCATCATCACAAGCAGCGGGATGTGTCGCATATCAGGCCATCCTTCCCAAGCTTCCCCACCTGTGACATTCTATAGGCGATCCCGGCCTGTGACAAGGCAGTGGTGAGGCGATCCCGCCTGCGACAAAGGGTTTGAAAAGGTATCGGCCGCAGGCTAAACTCCGTTGGCTATGGAATCGACGGCTCAAGTGGATATCTCCGCGCAGATGGAGGTATTGCTGCGCGGCGCCGAGGCGGTGCACTCGCCGGAAGAGCTGGAGCAGCGCCTTGTCGAGTCGAAAAAGACCGGCAGGCCGCTCCGCGTCAAATATGGCATGGACCCCACGGCCCCCGACATACACATAGGCCACTCCGTGGTCCTGGGGAAGCTGCGCCAATTCCAGGATCTTGGCCACAAAGCGGTCCTGATTATCGGCGACTACACCGCCCGGATTGGCGACCCGAGCGGACAGGACCGAACCCGCCCGGTGCTCACGCCCGAGCAGATCAAGGCCAACGCAAAAACCTACTTCGACCAGGCCGGGAAGATCCTCGACACGACGGCCGCAAAGTTGGAGATACGCTACAACAGCGAGTGGCTGGAAAAGCTCCGCCTCGCCGACATCCTCCAACTGGCCGGGCAGATGACCGTCGCCAGGATGATGGAGCGGGACACCTTCACCCTCCGCTACAAGGACCAAGTGCCGATCGGCCTGCACGAGTTTCTGTATCCGCTCATGCAGGCCTACGACAGCGTGACCGTCAAGGCCGATGTCGAGCTGGGAGGCTCCGACCAGACGTTTAACAACCTTTGCGGGCGGGATATCCAGCGGGCCTACGGACAGAAGCCCCAGGTCGTGCTGATGCTGCCGCTGCTGATCGGGCTCGACGGCAAGGAGAAGATGTCCAAGAGCACGGGCAATTACGTCGCGATCACCGACGAGCCCAACGACATGTTCGGCAAGATCATGTCCATTCCCGACAAGTTGATGGAGAATTACTTCACGCTCTTGACGGACCTGCCGAGCGAGAAGATCAAGGAGCTGGTGGACCCGGACAGGACGCATCCGCGGCGGGCCAAGGCGACCTTGGGCAGGACGATCGTTACGCAGTATCAGGGCCAGGCCGCCGCCGAGGCCGCCGCCGCGGAGTTCGACCGCGTCTTTTCCGCCGGGCAAGTTCCGACCGAGATGCCGGAAGTGGTCATCTCCGACGGGCAGATCGGCATTGTCGAGCTGATCCTGATGGCCGGCTTCGCCGAGAGCCGCAGCGCCGCCCGCCGGCTGGTGAGCCAGAACGCCGTGAGCATCGACGAGGAAAGGATCAACCAGATCGACGCCGCAGTTCGCCCGCGCGAGGGGCAGGTGCTCCGCGTCGGCAAGCGCAGGTTTGGTAGAATAAAGCTGTCGTGAGGCGGTGTTCGCCCGCCTCGGGCGGGGCGTCGTCAGGCAAGTACGTTTCGAAGGCGAGATGCGACTGCCGGTTTTGGCACATCCTGATCGTTACGTGGGACTGTACGTCGTGGATTTCGGCCAGACTGTCAGCGTCGGCTACACGGCCGATGAAGTGGCCATGCTGCTGGAGTCCGAGGCCTATCGCGACGTAAAGGTCTACCGCATCTACGACGCCCGCCCGGATGGGGCCATGGAGCTGAAAGGCGTGCCGTTCCAGCGGTTTCAGTTGGAAACGGGCCTGTTCTTCTACTGCCGGGACTTGCCGGGCGCCCGCCGAGAGTTCGGCCAGATCCGGCGCCTGGCTGAGGAAAGCCCCTTGCCGTGCCGGGCTCAACTGCTGCTGGGAAAGCTTGCCGATGGTTCGCGCGCGCCGTATGTGGTTGGCTTGGCGTATCCGGCCGAGCACGACGAGGACGTGTCGCGCTGGATGCTTGACCACGACGTCACCGCGGGCGAGAGAGCCGACGGCGGCACCGGCAGGCTCCAAGTGATCCGGCGGGACGCCCGGATCATTGAATCGGAGCAGTTGCACGCCGACCCCGCCCGCCGGGCCAGAAGCCGCCAGGAGGTCCTCGGCAGCGTCGGCGAGCCAATTCAGAGGACGGCCTGATGCGACCGAGCCGTAGGATCAAGGCCGCCATATTCGATTTCGTCCTGCGCGTCTGGCCGGCGCGGCGGCCCTCGCCGGAAGATTACGCCCGGGCGGACTTCTCCACCCGCCCCGGCGGGGACGGCCTGCGATTCAACCAGCGGCTGCGAGACGCCTTCCGGCGGAGGTGGTTGAGGCTTCGACGATAGGAGGTTCGGTCGAACGATCGCCTGCCATGGGTAAATCCGGAGACATCAGGGTCCTCCGCGACCTGGCCAAACAGGTGGCCGAGATCGCCGCCAAGGAAATCCAAGACCAGCGGCGTGACCTGTGGCGCAGGCACAACAGCCTCCAGAGGACGCGCCCGCTGCTGTACGTCCGCTACTTCGCCTGTTGGCAGGAAGTATTCCCCGACGAGAAACTGCAATGCGAGGATCCTTTCTTCCGCGGCCACGAGCGATTGCTGCGGCAGTCGATCTATCAGGATCGGCTCGGCGACGATTACATCATCGAGCCGTGGATCACCGTCCAGGCCTCCTACGCCACGCCTGACGGGCCGAGCCGCTGGGGGCCGGAAATTCGCCACATCCCCAGCTCCGAAAAACGCGGCGCCTGGATGTTCGCCCCCGCCCTGAAGACCGAGGCCGACCTGGACAGGATGGTGCCTCCGCGCCACGTCATCGACGAAGCGGCCACCGCGGAGAATCTGGCGAAGTTGCAGGACGCCGTCGGTGACATTCTCCAGGTTACCTTGAGCCGGGCGCCCTGCTTTCGTCACTGGAGCGCGGATATCTCCACCGATGTGGTCCAGCTTCGCGGCTTGGAGCAGTTCATGCTGGACATGATGGATCGGCCGCAATGGCTGCACACACTGCTGGCCTTCATGCGGGATGGCATCCTCCGCGTGCACGAGCAGGCCGAGAACGCCGGCGACTGGCGGCTGTGCGATCACCAGAACCAGGCCATGCCCTACGCCCTCGAACTGCCCGACCCGGCCGCCAACGGCGAACCCGTCAAGCGCGACCAGCTCTGGGTCTTCATGGCCTCTCAGGAGACCACGCTGGTCTCGCCGCAGATGTTCGAGGAGTTCATGCTCCAGTACCAGGCACCCATCATGAGCAAGTTTGGTCTGGCGGCCTACGGCTGCTGCGAGAACCTGACCCGCAAGATCGATTGCCTGCGGAAGATTCCCAATCTCCGGCGGATCTCCGTGACCCCCTGGGCCGACGTGCGGGCCTGCGCCGAGCAGATCGGCCAGGACTACGTTTACTCGTGGCGGCCGAACCCGGCCGAGATGATCTGCACCGGCTTCCAACCGGACAGGGTTCGCCGGGTAGTCCGCGAGGCCTTGGTCGCCACCAAAGGATGCCACGTGGACATCACGCTGAAGGACATCGAGACGATACGGGGCCGATTCGAGGACCTGGTTGAATGGACGAGAATCGTCCGCGACGTCTCAGATAACTACGCCTGAGAGGCGGTCGTCCGCGTGCGATCTCTACCGGTGGACTAAAGAGGCGCTCTACTTTCCGGGCATCGGCCCGAAGCCCGGCAGCTTTCGAACCTCGACGGCCGCGGGTGCCGATTCGATCTTCCCCGTCCAGAGCTTTGCTTTCTCCTCTTCGCCGTCCTTTGTCTCCTCGGCTTGGCGCTGAGAGCTGTAAGCGGCGCGGAGCTTCCAGTTGCCCGGCGTCAGGGGCATGCTGACGCCGATCGTGCGTTGGCTGGGCCCATCCGGCCCGGTGAACAGCACCTCCCCGGGTGGGATGGTCGCAGTGTATTTCGGGTCGAAGTCCGGCTTCCTGTCGAAGCGATAGTACTTGTAGAAGTCGTGCTCGACGGTCTTGCCATCGGGACCGGTGGCTCGCAGCGAAAGCAACTTGTCCCACTTGTACATGTTGACGGTGATCGGATGCTGGGAGGTGTTCCGGAGGGCCACCACGACCTGGACGTGGGCGCCGCCGACCCGCTGCGCGGCCGGGCCCTTGCCGCGGTCGGCCCCGCTGGCGATGATCTGGTGCCGTTGAAACGGCAGCACGGATTTGGCGGCAATCACGGCGATCTGGAGCCCGGCCAACGCCTCCCCCCACGGCCAGGCGTCGACGTTGGCGGCTTTCTCGATCCGGGCCACTTCCGTCCGACGCGCGCGGGCATAGTTCATGGGATTCGACGGCAGGTAGTACTCTCGCCTGTCCGGCAGGCTTCGCAGCAGCAGGACATACTGCCACCTCTGCACGAGGCGGGGATGGCTGCCGCGCCGGGCCCGGCCGGTTCTGCGCTGGCCTTTGGGCGGGTCCGAACGGGCCAGCACCGCGATCTCCGTCCCGCCAGCCGGCCTGGCGGCAGCCTCCCTCTCTGCCGCATCCTCGGGCGTTTTCCTTTCCCTCTCGGCCTCAGAGGCGCCTTGATCCTTGATCACCCGGGCGATCTTGACCTTGTAAGTACGAAACCAGCCTTTGACAGGCTTGGCCTCGTCGGGCAGCGCCAATTCCAGCTCCGTCGGCTGGCCGACCTCGCTGGCCTGGCCGATCACGATCAACTCGCTCTTGTGGGCGACGATCTCCGGGGGAATGTCGTTCGGCATGCCCCCCGCGCCGGTCGGCAGAGCCAGGCCGACCAACAATGCCCCCAAGATGGCAGTGTCCTTGACCACCTCAGAGTCCTCATCAACGCCAACCTCGCCGGACTGGATCGTACGGACCCAAAAGGCAAGCCGTCAAAACCGGGCCGGCTCAAGACGCGTAAAACTTCTTCATCTGGTCCAGGCTCTTGGCCTTGATCTTTCCGGCGTTGCCGGCTTGCCCGAAGGCGGTCATGCGCGCCAAGCACACCTTCTTCATCGCCTCCCGCGCCGGGCCGAGGTACTTCCGCGGATCGAACTCCTTGGGATTCTCATGGAATGCCTTGCGGATCGCCCCGGTCATGGCCAGCCGGTTATCGGTGTCGATGTTGACCTTGCGCACGCCGTGGGCGATGCCGCGCTGTATCTCCTCGACCGGCACGCCGTAGGTCTCGCCGATGTTGCCGCCGTAGTCGTCGATGATCTTCACCAGCTCCCGCGGCACGCTGGAGGAGCCGTGCATGACCAGGTGGGTGTTGGGCAGGCGCTTGTTGATTTCCTCGATCCGGCTCATGACCAGCACGTCGCCGGTGGGCTTGCTCGTGAACTTGTAAGCGCCGTGGCTGGTGCCGATGGCCACCGCCAGGGCGTCCACGCCGGTGGCCTCGACGAACTCGACCGCCTGGTCGGGGTCGGTCAGGTGCTCGGCGGCCTCCTCGGCGGACAGGCCGGCGCCGTGGCCGTCCTCAATGCCGCCCAAGGCCCCCAGCTCGCCCTCCACCGTCACTCCCCGGGCGTGGGCGTACTTGACCACCTCCTGGGTGACCTTGACGTTGTACTCCAACGTGCTGATGTTCTTGCCGGCCTCGTCCAGCGAGCCGTCCATCATCACCGAGGTAAACCCGTTCTCGATGGCCGAGATGCACGTAGCCGGGGAGTTGCCGTGGTCCTGGTGCATGGCCAGGGGGATCTGCGGGTACAGCTCCGCCGCGGCCAGTATCAGGTGCCGCAGGAAGTTCTCGTTGGCGTATTTCCGCGCACCGCGCGAAGCCTGGACGATGACGGGGCTTTCCGTTTCCACCGCGGCTTGCATGATCGCCTGAATCTGCTCCATGTTGTTGACGTTGAACGCCGCCAGGCCGTAGCCGTTCTCGGCCGCGTGATCCAGGAGCTGACGCATCGAGACCAATGACATGGGAACCTGCCTTTCTCTTACCGGATTTCTCGAGCTTTCCCGGAAGTTCAAGGAAATTATAGTGGCGACGTACGGACATGCAAGCTTTTCTTAAGGCCCAAGGGCTGGCCGGGGGGGCTTGTCCAAGCGTCGGACCCGGCTGCAACGCATTATTGAAAAGAGCTTCCGGGTGTGCTATGATCCGGCGCGTCGAGAAGGGAGTCATCGGGCGTGCATCCTGTCTGGATCTTGTTTCTGTTTGCCGTCGGGGCATGCGTGGGCAGCTTTCTGAACGTGGTGAGCTACCGCCTTCCCCGCGGCGAAAGCATCGTTTTCCCCGCCAGCCACTGCCCCCGATGCGGGGTGGCCATCAACTGGTACGACAACATCCCTCTGGTCAGTTGGTTTGTGTTGCGCGGGCGCTGCCGACGGTGCAAGGGACCGATCTCGCCACGGTACCTTCTGATTGAATTCCTGACCGCGGTGCTGGTATCCGGCATGTACGTCTGCTACTTCGTGCTGAAGCTCCGCACGCCTGTGGATCCGATGGGCCGGGCGGTGCCCGGGGCGCTGGAGTTCGGCACGGCGTGGCCGATGCTCCTTGCCCACACGGCGCTGCTGTGCGGGCTGCTGGCGGCCTCAGTGGTGGACGTAAAGTTCTTCATCGTCCCGCTGCCGGTGATGTGGGTGTGCGCGGCCATAGGGATCGGCGCGGTGGCCTTCCGGCCGCATCCGTTCATGCCGGTGGTTTCGGCCGCGACTGCGGCGGCCTCACTGGCGGCCGTCCTCGGGCTGATCGTCGCCAGTATCCTCCTCCACTTTGGGTGGATCCGGCCGAGCTTTCTCGACGCCGAGGACAGGCCTTTGCCCGTCGATTCGGCCGGCGGCAAAGACGCGAAGGACCGAGGGGTGGCCATTACCTCCGCCTCCGGCGTCAACCCGCGAACTGAGATCCTGCGGGAGCTGCTGTTCCTGACCCCCGCGATCGTGCTGGCGCTGGCGGCGTACCTTGCCGCCACTCGCATTGGCCCGGTGGGGCAGTTTCTCGACGGCCTGCTCGGCCCGCGCGCCGCCGGCCCGCTCGCCGCCCACTTGGCCTCGGGGGTCGGGGCCATCTTCGGCATGCTCGTCGGGGCGGCGTGGATCTGGGGGACGCGGATCGTCGGAACCCTTGCCTTCGGCAAGGAGGCCATGGGCATGGGCGACGTGCACATCCTGGGCGCGGTCGGGGCCGTCGCCGGCTGGAAGGTTGCCTCTTTGACTTTCTTCGCCGCCCCGGTCTTCGGCCTGATCTGGGCGTTGTACCTGCTGACCGTCAAGGGCAAGCGAGAGCTGCCATACGGCCCGTGGTTGGCACTGGGAGCACTGGTGGTGCTACTATTCTACGATGGGATTTTGGCCCTGATCTTCCCAGCGGCCTGGCCGTGATTCCGCACGGAGAACTGACAATGAATTGGAAACTACTGCGGGGATACATCCTGGCGATCGTGGCCGCCCTGATTCTGGTGGCGGCGGGCATCCTGCTGGTGAACAACATCGGCGGCGCATGGCAGATGCAGGTTTTCTGGCGACCGGTTACCATGGGGCCGGCCGCCTGGCTGCTGCTGGCCGCCGCTGGCGGGGTCGTCCTGTGGATGACCTTCACCAAGCTGCTTCCGTGGTCCGTCTCGGCGTTCAAGGCCGGAGCGAAGCAGCGTACCGAAAAGGCCGCGCAGCAGCAGTTGACAAAGCTGGCGGACCGGGAAAAGCGGCAACAGCCGTGATGAGGCACGTGGTTTTCCGAGCCCGACGGTCGGCGGCCAGTGGTTGTTTGGACCGGTCCTGAAAGCGCCGGCCCGCTGCTGCGACTTGCGGCGAAAACTGCTGGCGTCGACCGCTTGGAGGTGTATAATCCCGCTTTGACTGGGGTAACACTGCTAAGGGAGAAAGGAGAAGGGACGATGAACCGCCCGGCCGCTGTGCTGACGGTTGTGTTGCTGGCTGCGGGCTTGGCAACCGTCGGCTGCCAGAATGAGTACAAAGAACAATTAAAGGCGATGGAGCAGGAGTACAACGGCCTTCAACTGAAGCACCAGGGTCTTCAAAACGATCTGGCGGCCAGCGACGTCGAGAAAGGCCGCCTCACCGCCCGGCTGAACGAGAAGGACCGAGAACTCACGGCCGCGAGGGTGCAAATAGCCAGTCTGGACAAGCAAGCGGAACAGCCCGGGCCTCCTCCGCCGCGTCCGGCCGTCGCCAAGTTTACGTTGGCCAGTGACATCCTCTTCGCCCCCGGACGTGCCAGGCTGTCTACCAAAGGCGCCGCCAGGCTCAGACAGGTTGCCGCGACGATCAAGAATCGGCACTCCAATGCCCTGGTGCGGGTTTGCGGCTTTACCGACAGCGACCCGATCAGCAGGAGCGCCAAGCTGTGGAAGGACAATCTGGACCTCTCGGCCAATCGGGCCATGGCGGTCACGCGGGAGCTCCGAAAGCTCGGCATATCGGCGGAGAACCTTGAGACCGTGGCCATGGGGGCGACCCACTTTGTCGCGCCCAACACAGCCGCCGCCGACAAAGCCAAGAATCGCCGCGTCGAGATCCTGGTCCTCACGAAAGAGTAGCAAAGCTCGGTCTTGTATGGAGATTCTCCCCGCCATAGACCTGCGCGACGGCAAGGTCGTCCGTCTGCTCCAAGGCGACTATGGGCGGCAGATTGTCTACGGGACAGATCCGCTGGGCGTGGCCCGCGAGCTGATATCGACCGGGGCGCGCTGGATCCACATGATAGATCTGGACGCCGCCCGCACCGGTGAGCGAACCAACGCCGAGGCGATTCGAAGTGTATGCCAGGGCGTCGCGGCGGCGGTGCAGTTGGGCGGCGGCATTCGCAGCGACGGAGTGGCCGCCGCTCTGGAGCTGGGCGTATCGCGTGCGGTGGTCGGTTCGGCGGCGCTGAAGGACTGGCCCTGGTTTGAGCGGGTGCTGGGCCGGCGGGAATGGACCGGCAAGATCGCCCTGGCGCTGGACGCCCGCGCCGGCCGACTCGCCGTCCACGGCTGGACGGAGCCGACCGGCCAAACCGCTGCCGAAGTGGCCCGGCGGGCCAAAGACCTGCCGCTGTCGGCGATCATCTACACCGACATCGAGCGGGATGGCATGCTCGGCGGGCCGGACCTGGACACAACTGCCGATCTGATCGCAATTACGGCCAAGCCCGTGATCGCCGCCGGCGGCGTCAGCAGCCTGGACGACGTGGCACGCTGCAAGGAGATCGGCTGTGCCGGCGTGATTGTGGGGCGGGCCTACTACGAAGGCCGGATTGATTTGGCTGAGGCCTGCAAGCTGGCCTCGGCTTGAGCACGAGGTGAATTTTTTTGAAATTCAGCAACGGAAGGCTTTTTCTGCTGCCATAGGATGGGTAGGATGGATGTCGGAAGATGGGGGTGGAGGGTATCTCCTAGCCTGCAACTCAGGCCAGTGAGGTTCCAAGTAAACTCGCGGTTTCTTGTGTAAGGATTCGAAGATCCCATGGTCGAGACGAACAGCAACGAGATCACATCAAACGTGATCGCTGCGTCAGGCGTCTTGGAGATCACCGAGAAGGGCTACGGCTTCCTGCGTCAGGAGGAGAATGATTTCCGGGCTTCGCCCGGAGATGTGTTTGTCTCCAAGGACTTCGTCGGGGGCGATCGCCTGCGCACCGGGCTGCTGATAGAGGGCGAGGCTATCCCTGCTACGAAGAAAAAGGCCGGCCCTCGGCTGGTGAAGATCCTGCGTATCAACGGGCATCTGTATGAGGAATGGCCCGACGTCATTGCCTTCCCCGATCTGGTGGTTGTGGATCCGCAACCATGGATGCCGCTGGAAACGCCCGACGGGCCGGTGGAAATGCGCGTACTGGACCTGGTCTGCCCGATCGGCAAGGGCCAGCGCGGCTTGATCGTCTCCCCGCCGCGCGCGGGTAAGACAATTCTTCTCCAGCAGATCGCAAACGCCGTCTTGGCCAACTGCCGGGAGGTCCACGTCATCGTCCTGCTGGTGGACGAGCGGCCGGAAGAGGTGACGGACTTCAAGCGGAAAGTGGCGGCCGAGATCGTGCATTCCACCAACGACCAGGATGTTGCCAACCACGTCCGCATCACCGAGTTCACCATCGAGCGGGCAAAGCGAATGGCCGAATTCGGCCACGATGTGGTGATCCTGCTGGACAGCCTGACGCGGCTGGGCCGGGCCTACAACCGTTTCATCGAGAGCTCCGGACGGACCATGACCGGCGGGGTGGATATCCGTGCGCTGGAAACGCCCAAGCGCCTGTTCGGGGCCGCAAGAAAGATCGAGGGCGGCGGCTCGCTGACCATCCTGGCAACCGCCTTGGTCGAAACCGGTAGCCGAATGGACGACCTGATCTTTGAGGAGTTCAAGGGCACCGGGAACATGGAGCTCCAGCTCGACCGCCAGTTGGCGGAAAAGCGCATCTGGCCGGCGGTGGACATCTCAAGAAGCGGCACCCGGAAGGAAGAACTGCTGCTGGATTCCTGGAAGCTGCCGAAGATCCACATGCTCAGGCGGTTCCTCAGTCAGCTCAACGTCGGCACGGAAATGCCCCAGTTGCTGAGGGTGATGGAGAAGTTCAAGACCAACGAAGAATTCCTCCGCCAGCTCGATCTTGGCGGTCAGATGTGATGCCGGCGGAGAGGCGGCCCGGCTTCTCGAAGGACCCCGGCGTGTCGGAGGCCTTTCGCTTTTCCCTATAGCCGATCATCTTAGCCCAGGCGACCGGATCGCGCAAACTATGGGCCGACACCTCAAGCTGCCAAAGCGAAAACCCCCTGCGCGGCGGATCGCCTCGGCTCGCTTGACGCTGTCGGCCCTTCGTCGATATCTCAAGCGGTGATCGTACTTCTTCGCTTACAGAACTGCGTCCTTGGCGGCCTTGGCAATCCGGAACTTCAGCACCTTCTTAGCCGGAATCCTGATCGTTTCGCCCGTGGCGGGGTTGCGCCCCATCCGAGCCTTCCGATTCACCAGCACCAGCTTGCCCAGGCCGGGGATCGTAAAGCCGTTCTTGGCCTGTGTGTATGCCAGTGCGACGACCTCCTCCAGCACGCCCACCATTTGCTTCTTCGTCATTTCACAGCTCTCTGCCAGCGTCTTGATGATCTGAGACTTCGTCATTGCCTTGGCCATCTTGCTTCGCTCCTTCTTTTCTGGGGGCCTCCCGTCCCGACCGGACGGTAAAGAGCCCCGCGCCCTCGTCGAACCGTTCAGAACGACGAACCACGTTGCCCATGTCGGTCCGCCGGATACTACTCCGCGGCCGGCGGGCAGACGCTCGGAATCCTACAGACGCCTTCAGGCTTTCAATCGACCGCTGTGCCTCTCACGGCCACAGGCGCATCGACCGATGCGCCCGCCTCCACTGGCGAAAGACGCTGATATATTCGACTCAGGATCGAGAAGCGTCAAGCGGAAATACGCCCTGAATTCAGCATTTTTCCGAGGCTTTCCGCGATCGGCCACAGACATGGTAAAACCTCGAAGTCGGATATCGGCCTTGCACCCGTCGGCCAAGGGCGATATCCTTCGCGACGATTTCCAAACAGGAAGGAGTTTGTCCATGGCAAAGCCGGTCCGTGTAACCGTCTGGAACGAGTTTCGGCACGAGAAGAAGAACAAAGAGATCGCGGCGATCTACCCCGATGGCATGCACGCCGCCATCGCCAGCCATCTCAACGCGGCCGGCGGCATGAAGGCGCGCACGGCCACCCTGGACGAGCCGGATCATGGTCTGACCGAAGACGTGCTGGCCGGAACCGACGTCTTGATCTGGTGGGGGCACATGGCCCACGGGGAAGTCCGCGAGGAGATCGTTGACAGGGTGCAGTCGCACGTGATCGCCGGCATGGGGATCATCCTGCTGCACTCGGCGCACTTCTCCAAGATCTTCCGCCGGCTGATGGGGACCACTTGCTCGCTGAAGTGGCGGGAAGTCGCCGAAAAAGAAATCCTCTGGTGCACGAAGCCCGGGCATCCGATTACCGAAGGCCTGCCCGATCCCATCATTCTGGAACATACCGAGATGTACGGTGAGTTCTTCGACGTGCCGGAACCGGAAGAGACAATCTTCATCTCCCACTTTGCCGGCGGGGAGGTCTTCCGCAGCGGCTGCACCTGGAGGCGCGGGGCCGGCAAGGTGTTCTACTTCCGCCCCGGACATGAGACTTACCCGATCTTCAAAGACCCCAACGTGCTGAAGGTCATCGAGAACGCCTGCCGCTGGGAGGCTCCGGCGGGCCGGCAGGACATTACCGTTTCCCACCGCGGCGAGATCGGCTGGTTCGAAAAGCAGAAGTGATCGGTCGCCCGCGGAGGCATTCGCGCAGTCACGTAGCCCGCAGGTCGGGCACGGCCAGCTTGACGCCGCCGCGCATGGCCGATTCGTGGGCCAGCAGGCCCGGCAGGACGAGTTCCATTGAGCGGAACACGTCCAGCGGCGCAGGCTTGTCGTTCAGGATGCTTTCGATGAACTGCCGCGCCATCACCTCGACGTTGCCGGCCCCGTCGGCCCGAGCGCCAAAGTTATTGATCCCCGGCAGCTTGTCCCATCCTTTCATGGGCGGATCGGCCGTTTCGCTGTACCAGTGGGCTGAGAATCCGCCGGCCGTGTCGATGCGAGCCGAACCGGACGTGCCCACCAGGTTGTAGTACAACGTCATCGGACACGCCACGGTGAAGCCGTTGGCCAGACGGATCACCGCCCCCTTGGCCGTCTCCAGTAGGCCGGCCTCGAGGTCGATGGTTCCCAGGTCGGGCGCCGTATGCGTGCCCGTGCTCATTCCCACGGCCGAGATGACGCGGTCGTCCATGATGTGTAGCAGCGGGCCGAGGGTGTGGGAGCAATACAGGATCGGCGGGAGGTGCGTCGCCCGCCAGGTCTTCTCTGCGCCAGGATGTTTTTCACGCTCGGCGTAGGGCACGAAGCCGGCCTCGGCGGCGAGCATGATGTCGCGGCAGTCGTGCGTGTAGTCGCCCTCGGCGTAGACGATGCTTCCGAATGCGCCCGCCTGGGCCTTTGCCTTGAGGGCCTCGGCCCAGCCCATCCAGATGTAGTCCTCGGCCAGCATGAACTTCCGCCCGCTGCGGCGAACGGCGGCGACGACGGCCTCGGCCTCGGCCAGTGAGTACACGCACGGCGTCTCGCACAGCACGTGGGCGCCGGACCCTAGAGCCCGGACGGACTGGGCGGCGTGGACCGGCCCCGGCGTGATCACGGCCACCACGTCCAGACCCTCGCCCAGGAAGGCATCAAAGTCCGTGTGTGCCGCCAAGTGGGAAAAGTCGGCCAGGGCCTTGGGATTGGTGTCGCAGACGGCCACGATCCGGCAGTCGGGCAGCTTCTGGAGTATTTCGACGAACAGCCTGCCCCGCCCCAGGCCGACCACGCCGCACCGCAACGGCTTCATGACTCCGCTTCCATTCGCCTGATGGCCTTCCGCAGTTTGCGGGCGTTGGCCCGTACCTTCGCCGGCGGCTGTTCGATCAGCCCCGCGGCCATCACGCGGTTGAGAATCTGCCCGGCGTTGGGCACCTTGGCCTTCTCGGCGCGGTAGCTGCCCTTGTAAAAGGGGCAGCGGATCGGGCAATCCTGCCTGTGGTAGGCCGTGGACTTCCGGAAGATGTCGAACCGCGGCGCCGGCCGCTCGGTGAAGTGGAAGCCGAACCGGGCGCCCTCTTCGGCCAGGACCCTCTTGAACTTATCCAGCTTCAGTCCGTGCTTGTCGCCCTCCCACAAGCAGGCCCAGATGTAGCCGGACTGCTTGGCCTGCTTGGGGACGCTGCGGCTCCGCAGCCACTCACAATCGGCGATGGCCTCGTTGTAGACGGCCAGGTTGGCATCGTATTCCTTAAGGTACTTGGGGAAGCGCGCCAATTGCGCCAGGCCGATCGCGGCCGTCTGCTCGTTCATGCGGAAGTTCAGCGTCAGGAACGAGGGGCTCTCGCCCTTGAAGGCCCACTCGTTGTACAGGGCGTGGTGGAGGTCCTTGCGATTGGTGATCATCACGCAGCCGTCGCCGGTGCAAATGTGCTTGCCCTGCTGGAAGCTGAAGACGCCGATGTCGCCGTAGGTGCCGGCGTGCTTGCCCTTCCAGGTGGCTCCGATGACGTGGGCGCAGTCCTCGATCATGAAGATGCCGTGCCTGCGGCAGATGGCGCGGATCTTGTCCAGCTCCGCGCACAGCCCCCACAGATTGGTCACGATCAGCGCCTTGGTGTGCCTGGTGACGGCTTTTTCCACCTCCGCCGGGTCCATCAGGTAGGTGTCATAGCGGACGTCCACGAACTTGGGCACGCAGTTGAAGCTCAGCGCCGCCACGCCGCCGAAGTGGACAAGGGGGTCGCAGATGACCTCGTCGCCGCAGCCGGCCCCGCTGATCGCCACCGCCTGGGCCAAGCCGGTCATGGCCGAGTTGCGGCAGATGCCGTACCTGGCCCCGGTAAACCTGGCGAAAGCTTCATCCAGCTTGGTGACGAAGCCGCCCTGTCGCCATCCAAGCTGTTTGCTCTTGAGCACCTGCTTGAGATAACGAATATCGGTATCGCCAAACACTCTTGCCATCTTCCCGCTCCTTTCAGTGGAAGAACGGTCGTCTCCTATACCGCTGAGGCGGCGCCGGGGCAATCGGAAAGCCCACGTCGGTCGTTGGCGTGGGCATCCCTGTCTATGCCTAATACGCCCGGACCTTCTCGGCGAGCCCGTTGGCCTTATCCGGGCTGAGCGTTTCTCCGCCGATCGTGTACCAGACATTCGGCAGCAGCCGCCGCCGGGAACCAGGCCGAACGCCCCTCACCGCACCGGCAGAATCCGCGCCGGGTTGGTCACCAGCATCTGTTCGATGGCCGCCTCTTCCAGCCCCAGCTTGCGTAATCTCGGCAGCGTGTGGGTGAACATGTACCGGAACGGCGGGGGCGGCATGAAGCTACAGCCGATGAATGGTCCCTGTTCGGTCTCAAAGGCCCAGTCCAGCCCCAGCGCCAGGTGCTCGCCGAGGCCGGCCTGGAACAGATCCCGCACCGCGGAAACGAAGTCGGCATAGAACTCCCAATCCTGGTCCATGCGGAGATTTGTCGGCAGGAAGGTCGCCCCGCGCTTCATCCACTCGCGCACCGTGTCGTTTTCATTGACCACGTGCCCGGCGGTGTGGCCGATGACGACGCGGGCCGGATCGACGCTGGCCTCGGCCAGCAGGGACAACTGCGAGACGTGGGCCCCGGCCGCCGTGCAGTGCGTGGTGATGCTGACCCCGGTGGCCTGTTGGGTGGCCGCGCCGGCGCGGAAGGCCTTCTGCTCGGCCGCGGTCAGTTCCTTGCCGGAAGAGCCCAGCTTGATGACGCCGGCGTGGACGTCGGAGCCGTGCAGCCCATCGGTGATCTCACGGATGCACATCTCGGCCAGCTCTTCGACGCTCTTTTCCCGCACGGCCGGCGAGATGGCCTGGGCTTCGGTCTGGACCCAGTACGTGCCGACCTCCATTTCCCGGTAGAAGCCGGTCGCCAAAATGATGTGCAGGTCGGCCGCGTCGGCGATCTGCACGTACGTGTCCGGCCAGGCACGCCACGCCATCGGCGTGGCGTCCACCATCGCGTGGCAGCCCGATTCGTGCAAAAGTCTGAGGTTCGGTACGGCGTACTCCATGAGCAGCTTCACCCGATCCGGCGGCGTGGGGCCCTCTTCCCAATCCCGGCAGGAGGCGTGCAGGTGCTCGTGCATCAGCACCGCCCCAAGAGCCTCTGGCTCCACCTCGCCGTGAACCGTGATGACCTTGCCTTTTGTGGGTTTGGGCATGATCGCCTCCGTTACTGCTTCCTGCGCAGGCTGACGGTGCCTTTGCCTTCCATCAAGAGCCGCCCGGCCTCGACGCGAAGGCGCTTGGTTTGCTCGTGGCCGCGAATCTTTGCGAACAGGTTGCCGGCGATCCAGCCCTGCTTGAGCTTGCTCTGTCCGCGGTCCCAGTAGATGCCGATGTCGTAGACCATCACGCCGTCGCGCGTCGGCGGCTGGCGGTAGTGGTAGTAGAGGATGTCGCCGTGCTCGGGGAAGACGGTGGAGTTCTCGTAGGGCAGTTCCTCGGCCGGCGGGGGCACGAAGCACCAGATCTCCGGCCCGGTCTCGCCGCCGTGGTGCAAGTCGTCATGGACCGGCTCGGCGATGCTCTTCCAGAAATTCTCGCAAGTGATGGGGGCAAGGTCCTCCAGCATTTCCGCCACGAACACCGCGCCGCTGTCTTCAAAGACGATTTCGAACTGCTTGGGCATGATGCGTCCTCACCGAGAAAAGCGCCTACGCCAGCGGAGGCTTCCACGACTGCGGAAAAGAACACTCCAAAGAACAGACCGCAAGACAAATTCACAGGATTGTTCGCGCAGGCGCACACGGCCAGGCGGCGAGCCCGGCAGGCGGTCTATCAGGTCGTTGAGAAAGTGGTGTAACTAATTGTGTGTAACTTGGTAGTAGTCGTGGGTTGTTGAAAGCTGTTGATTGTGTTGGCAGTTTGATGGGCGTCCAAGCGGGCGAGCAGATGGGCGTGACGGGCCGCAGGCAGGGGAGCAGGATAAGGTCGCCGTTGAAACAATCCCGGCAACCGGAGACGGCCTGTGAGATAATACCGTATGGTGCTTAGGGCAAAACAGAAACTGGCGAAATATCGAATCGAACGCCGACTGGCGGAAGGCGGCTTTGCGACGGTGTATCGGGTGTTTGATACCATCGAAGGCGTTCGCGTGGCGTTGGAGATACCCCACGCCCACCTGGTGGGTTCCGAGGTTATAGAAGACTTCCGCAGGGAAGTACGCCTGCCCGGCGATGTCCTCGGCTTCGGATCGCCAGTCCTTGCCCATGCCGACACCTGCACAGGCGTCACACTCAATCTCACCGACATGCTCCAGCAGGACGGCGACAGGGGCGCCCGGCGCGGGGGCGCGAAGTTGATCGATCAGCGTGGCCAAGCCAGGCATGTCGCGCATCCCGACGACGCCTGTGACCGGGCCGGCGGGGCAGGGAAATTGGAATGGGGAGGGGCCTGCGCGGAGGTTAGAATGCCCCGGTTACCATCGCAAGAGGCTTGATGAGAAGCTCGTGGATCCAAGGCACAGTACCGGCGCTGGCGGCGGTCGTGGTGGGCTGGGTGCTGCTGGATCGTTTGGCCCTGCCCGACGAGATCGCCCTGCCTGAGGGGGGGGTGCTTTACCGGGGGCGGGTGGTGTCGGCCCCGGCGGGCTCGAAGCCGACGGCCGATGTGCTGTACGTTCGGCCGGCCAGCGGGCCGCATCGGGGCAAGTCGGTTCCCGCCACCTGGGCTACCATCGCCGCCGGCGACGAACGGATCGGAAAGACGGTCTTCGTGGAACTGCCCGCGGCGGGCGTCGGCATCGTGCGGTCGTTCGCGCGTGACCGGCTGTTCCTGGCGCTGTCGGCGGGTCTGCTGTGTCTGATCGTGGTCATTGCCGGGGAGGCGGTCTGGCGCTTGCTGGTTGTCTTGCTGGCGGGGATCGGGTGCTTGGTCGTCATACTGGCGCCTTCCCTGGCGGCGGGGCTGCCGCCTCTGGCGGCGGGGCTGCTGGCGGGCATGACCTTCATTGTCGCGGCCTCGCTGCTCATCGGCCGGGCGGGCAAGCTCAGCCTCGGCATCCTCGCCGGCGCCACCGGCGGCGTCGCCGTGGCGGCCAGTCTGGCCTTGCTGGCCGTCACCGCGGGCCGGCTCACCGGCGTCTACTCCTCGCTGACGAAGGACCTCTGGTACAACGCCGCCACGCGCGAACTCGACTTTCGCCAGTTGCTGTGTGCGGGCATGATCGTCGGTGCCTGTGGGATCATCGTCGATCTGGCGGCCGCCGTCGCCTCGGCCGTGCACCAGGTGCACCAGGCCAATCCGCTTTTCACGCGTCGGCAGCTCGCGGCGGCCGGCATGGCCGTCGGACGAGACGTCATGGGCACCGAGCTGAACACGCTCATCTTCGCCTACGCCGGGGCCCACGTGGGCGTGCTCCTACTGCCGATGCTCAGCACGTCCCTGCGCGGGTTCGAGATCCCCGCCTTGAGGGTCTTCAGTCAGCAGGCCGTCGCCATCGACGCCTTCCAGATGCTGGTGGGAACGACGGCGCTGGTGCTGACAATTCCCATCACGGCGGCGGCGTCGGCCCTGCTGCTGGGCAGGGGGCGCCTGCTGCCTGAGGTCGTGGGGCTGGTTCGCGGGCGCCGGCGGCGGGTGTTGTGGCTGGCCGGGGGGGCGCTTCTATTGGCGGCGTGGCTGGGGAGCCTGCTCTGGCACGGCCGGGCATACCACCGTTACGGGTCGCGGCCGACGGACCCGCCCGGTTCGACCCGCTACATCGTCCAGGCCGAGGTGAAGTCCGCCGAGCCGCCCCCCGAAGCACTCCGCGGAAATTCGCCCGGCGAGCGGGTCCAGAAGCTCACGTGCCGGCTGCGTTCGGGCCCCGGCGCCGGGCAAACGGTCCAGGTCCTCAACTCCATCTCCGGCTTCCCCGGGCATGACAAGCTGGTGCGCCCGGGGGACGCCGTCCTGCTGCAAAGCCAGTCCGTCGATGGTGCCGTCACCTACGCCACGGTGCTGGAGTTCTCCCGGGGGCGCTGGCTGATCGACTTCTCGTTCGTGCTGCTGATGGCGGTGCTCCTGGTAGGCGGCTGGCAGGGCCTGCGCGCGACGGCGGCACTGTTGCTCTCCGGTGCCATTCTGTACCCCGTCGTCACGGGCGTTGGCGCCGGCGGCTGGGGTGCCCTGCCCAGCTTCCTGGTCGCCTTGGCCCCACTGTGCGTGGGCGTTTTCCTGATCCTCGCCGGGCCGACGCGAAAGGCCCTGGCCGCCGGCAGCGGGGCCTTCGGTGGGCTCCTGGTCGGGGCGGGATGCGCCCTGGCCGCGGCGGCGGCGCTGGGCCTAACCGGGCTACAGTCCGACTCCATGATGGGCATCCGCATGTTCACGGGGGCGGCCGGCATCGACTACCTCGGCCTGCTGCAGGCGGGCATGGTCCTGGGAATCATCGGCGTGGCCATGGACGTCGCTATCGCCATCGCCTCGGCCGTCGATCAGGTCCGCCGCGCCAAGCCCACCGCCGCACGGGCCGAGCTGTTCCGTCGGGGTCTGGCCGTCGGGCGGACCATCATGATCCCCATGACCCTCGTCCTGGTGTTCGCATACATCGGCCTGAACCTGCCCATCCTGATGCTCCCCAGGATCCTTCCCGGCCACCAGCTCTCCCTGCTGGTCAGCAATGAGCGCGTCTCCGTCGAGCTTTTGCGTATACTGGTAGGTGGCATCGGGGTCGTGGCCACCGTGCCGGTGACCGCGGCCGTCGCGGGGGGGCTGGCCTCTGGCAAGAGCAAGCATGTTCAACCGACGAGCAAGAATGACCGCGGCCGTCCTGCTGGCGGCTAGCGCGTTGGCCTACGCCGGGACAGACGACGGGCTCGACATGCGGAATGTCCGCCTCAAGCTCGCCGATGGCAAGCTCACCGGCAGCTTCGAGTACTCCCTGGTCGTCGGAACTTTCTATGAGTGGAACACCGACCCGACGGCCGTGCCCGGGCTGATGAGCGAGGTCACGCGGCGGACCGGCATTCGCGCCAAGGTCAACTTCAGGCCCATCGCGCTGGACGATCAGCGCATCGCCCGCAACCCGCTGCTCATCCTGACCGGCAATCGCTTCTTCCGCCTTACCAAGGGAGAGATCGCCAACCTCCAGCGATACCTCCAACACGGGGGCTTCCTCTACGTCGACGATTGCGGCGGGGCCGACCGCTCGTTCCGGATCATGATCCAGAAGCTCCTGCCGAAGTCCGCGCTCGTGGAGCTGGAACCCGCGCACCCGATATTCCGGTCTTCGTACAAGCTCGCCGGCACGCCCAAGATCCTCGACCTCTACCACGGCAAGGCCAAGGGCTACGGGGTCCACATCGGCGACCGGCTGGCGGTGTTCTACACCTACGACACGGACGTGCCGTGCGGCTGGGAGAAGAACCCCGACGGCAGCTACGTGCATCTGCTGAACGAGGACAAGCACGAGCAGTCCTATCGCCTCGGGGTGAACGTCGTCATGTACGCTCTGGGCGAGCTGTGCAAGCGGAAGCTCGCCGCCGCGCCGCCGGCGCCCGGCGAGCCGGCGGCGATCCGTCCCGGAAAGGACGTCTTCCTGCCCGGAAAGCTCCACCGCGAGCGCATGAAGCTGCAAATGCCCTGCAACCTGATCCGAGCCATCGCCCCGGCGGGCAGATACGTCTGGCTGGGCGGCCGCCGAGCGATGCCCGGAGAGCAGGACGGCGTCGCCCGGTACGACTACCAGAGCGGGCGCTGGGAGCTGTTTCTGGACTCCGAGGGCGTCCTGGCTGAGGAGATCAACTGCCTCGCGCCCGACTCTGGCGGGCTTTGGATCGGCACCAGCACCATTCGCCGCCGGTGGAACTACGGGCTGTGGCACTACAGTCCCCAGGCCAGGCGCAGCCGGCGCTACACCAAGGAAGATGGCTTGGTGGATCACGACGTGTACGACCTGGCCGACGACGGCGAGAGCCTATGGGCGGCCACCCGGTCCGGCCTGGCACGGCTGAGCCGCAAAACAGGCAAGTGGACCAAGGATCCAAAACATTCGCGTAACTATCTCGACATGACCCTGTGCCTTGCCGTGGACGACCGCTACGTCTGGGCCGGACGGTCCGACGGCCTGGGGCGCTTGGACAAGCGCGACGGGGCCTATCGCCTGTTCAATTCGGCCAACAGCCCCATCGACGGCATGGTCAATGCCCTTGCCCGCGAAGGCGGCAGGCTGTGGATTTCCAATCCGCCGAAACTCATCACCTTCGAGGGCGGCAGATTCACGAGGCCCGAGGTACCGCCAGCCCTGGCGGCGGGCGAGGTCCTGGCGGCAACCGCCGACGAGAAGGTCCTGTGCTTGGGCACGCGACGCGCCGGCCTGTTCGTCCGGGATAACGCCACGCAGAAGTGGCGCGCCTTCGACACGGCCTCGGGCCTCCCCACGAACTGCATCGCCAGGGCCGCCCTGGACAGCCGGAGCATCTGGGTGGCCTTCGGACAGTACCCGCTGGGCGTGGGGCGGCTCGACCGCAAGAAAGGAACGTGGAGCTTCTACACCCACCGCGCCGGCATTCCCTGCAACCACATCTACTGTCTCGTTTCCGACGGCAAGACCCTTTACGTGGGCACCATGGCCAACGGGTTCTGGAAATACGAGGTGTCCTCCGGCCGGTGGATCAACCTGAACATCGCGCATCGGGCCGAGCACGCCCTCGTCCGCAGGGCCGACGTCTATTGCCTCGCCCTGGACCAAGAGTACGTATGGTTCGGGTCCAACCTGCGGCTTTGCCGCCACCGGCTCGGCACCGGCACGTACGAGATAATTCCCGGACTCACCGCGGCCGTGACCGCACTGGCCCGCCTCGACGGGCGGATCCTGTGCGGCACGCAACAGAGCGGCCTCATGGCCTTCGACCCCGCCAAGAAGACCTGGGACGACCTTAACAAGAGCTACGGCCTCAAGCCCTGCCCCGTCACAGCCTTGGCCGGCGATGCTGACTACATCTGGGTTGGGACAGAAGGAGGCTTGCTGCTTCTAGGCAGGAAGACGCGAAAGCCTGTTCCTCTGCCGGCCCGACTGAGCAAGGCCACCGTTACTGCCCTGATGCTTCGCGGCCAAACCGCCTTCATCGGCACCTCGGCGGGCCTGCTGCGTTACAGCGTGAACACCCACCAGGTGGCGGCCACGCCGCTGACCTCCGAGCACATCACCGCTATCCTTGCGGCGCCCGGCGGTCTGATCGTGGGCACCAGGACGGGCATCGCCTTTCTGCCGGACGGGCGGAAAGACCCGATCTTCGACAAGCGGCTGGCCGATCACCTGGTCAGCGGCCTCGCCGCCGATGCCAAGCACCTCTGGATCGCCACCCTCGGCCAGGGAATGATCTGCGCATCCCAGTGACCCAGTGGTCCGTCAACGTCGAAGCTGCGAGTAGAGGCATCCGACACGGAGGTTCGGTTTTTTGCATAACTATGCGGCTGTCGTTAAGTCTTTCTGGGGCAAGTACTGATGGACGAAGAACAGGGCCAACTTGAGATTGCTCGGAGTCCACGAGGATCGTGTTGGGCCGGGCCGGCCGATTGCCGGAATGAAGCAATCCCACAATTCCACAAGAGCCAAGGAAACGCCAAGGAACGCAAAGGAACGCAACGATTCGCAACGATTCGCAACGATTCGCAACGATTCGCAACGATTCGCAACGATTCGCAAAGATTGGCAAAGTTTCGCAAAGGTTGCGAATTCCACAAGTCCCTGGGCCGCAATGTCTTGCGGATTTGCACGTCCGATAACCTTGATTTGTACGTGTACGTGCTTTCCCATTTTGCCTATCTTTCCCAAGTCCCTAGTCCCTAGTCCCTGGTCCCTGGTCCCTATCTTTTGCCTCGTCCCTTTGCCGTTCCCTGGTCCCCAGTCCCCAGTCCCAAGTCCCGAGTCCCTATCTGTTGCCTCTTCCCTGGTCCCTATCTTTTGCCTGGTCCCTTTGCCGTTCCCTGGTCCCTAGTCCCTGGTCCCTGGTCCCTAGTCCCTGGTCCCTGGTGCCTGGTCCCTTCTCCTTCCGATCCGCGCACGCGCAGCGCGCCCTTCACCCTTTCCTCGCGCGTTCACGTATGCGCGCGCAAACGCTTTCGCAAAACCGGATCCCGGCCGGCAAGCCTCCCCGGCCGCGAGAGATAAAAATCTCAGAAAATCCCCATCCCCCCGCCCGGAACGTTCACATTCGCGCGCGCAAATGCTTTCGCATCCGCCCCGCATCATTGGCTCCCCGGCGTCCACCTATGAGATCGTAGTAAGGACGTACTCCATCCCCCGTTGCTTGGACCACATCTCGGCGGCCTTGCGCTTGCGCTGCACATCGTTGGAGTCAACCCGGCTCGGGTCCTTGACCTCGATGAGGGTCTTCCTGCCGCCTTCGTATTCCACCAGGAAATCAGGGATATACCGCCGTTGATGCTTCTGACCATCTATCCAGGGGATGGTGATGCCGTGGCGCTTCATCCACTTGACCACGTGCGGATCGCGCTCCAGTCGGTCCATCATCCGGCGCTCCAGCTCGCTCTGATAACGCTCGAAGTTCCAAGGGCTTTTCTTGGGATCCTCAAACACGCCATGAATGCTAATCGCCATATTCGATGATCCCCGCTATCAGTCCTGGCATAGCTCCGACCTTGGTATTCATCTGCGGGAGCATCTTCCAGGCGAAATCGACTTCCTCACGTTCGGCCAAGCCAAGCGAAGAACCGTTCAGGAATCTCTTGCGGACGTGATGCAGCAAGGCGCTGTAAACGCGGTCCTTGAAAGTCGCGGCGTAGCCCGCTTCAACGGTCAGCAGCTCGGCTATCTCCAAGAGACCCGCCTTCACGGCCTCGCGCATCGCCTCATCCGAAATCTGAGCGACAGCACCGGGAGGCCCGTCCGAGTCTGGTGCGGAAAGGATCGTCTTCCAGCCCTGACCACCCAATTCCTGACCGATCACACCTGCAATGCCGACCCTCGTGATCTCCACGACTGTCGGGTCATATTCGATCCCGTCCAGCGCCTTCTGCCAGTTCTCCAACGGCTTCGGCGGCGGCGGCACGTCGCCCAGGTCAAACTCGCCGTCGTCCATCACCGACGGGTCAACCGGGGGAAGATCAATCACGAAATCCGGTTTCTCAAGTTCTTGCTTGGGCGGCGGAGGCGGCAGGTCTTCCGTCTCGTCGAACAGGTCGTCAATCAGAACGCCCACGCGCTTACGGGCGTTGAAGATGTCCCAAAGCCATTGATGTTCAAGCTTGGGATGATCCACCACAGCGCACACTTGGGGTTCCGTCGGCTCGACGCCTTTAACCCGCACCCGCCGCAAACCGCGCCCGATGACCTGCTGCCCATAGACCTTGCTGCCGAACTTGCGCAGCAACAGGATCACGCCGACCTCCGGCACGTCCCAGCCCTCGCGCAGCATCAGCACGCTGACCACGGCTTTGTAGGGGGTCCCGCTTTTCTGCTGCCTGCCCAACTCCCGGGCCTTCTGGCGGTCCGCCTCGTCGCTGTCCTCCGTCACAAGCAGCGTCTTCACCTTGAAATACTTGCTCAGCGTCTGCTCGGCTTTATGGGCGTCCAACTTGCACACCGCGACCACGAACAGAATCGGCTGATACCGCCCCTTGGCCCGCCTCTCCTGTTCCTCTAGGCGCTTCAAGGCAATGGCCATCTGTTGCCGCATCGGCTCATCGTCCGTAACCCACTGCGTCGCGTTCAAGCCCAGCCGATCGACCTCGTCCCAGTCGATCTCCTCGACCTTGCGCTGTTCTCCCGTTCGGGCGTCGGTGTAGGTCAACTGCACCGTCTTGATGTCCGGCTGATAGACCACCGGCGTCTTGATGATCCCGTCGGCCAGAGCGTCGGTCACCCCATACTCGTAGATCATCTCGCTGTCGGGCGCTCGACCGTCGGCCCGATCCGGCGTCGCCGTTGTGTCAACCCGCAACACCACCTTCTCGCGCATCCGTTTCAGAGTCGCCTCGTACTCGGGGGCCGGCGAGTTGTGGGCCTCATCGTTGAATAGAGCAAAATCGGGGCCGTTCATCAGCGCCGATAGGTTGCTCTGCCCGCTCTTGTTGCTCGGGTAGAACTGGTGAATGTTGCCCAGAATGACGCTTGCGCTGAACAAGCTCGCCCAGCCGCCTTCCTTGCCGCTTCCAAGCGTGGTCAGCACGAAGTCGTTCGGCGTGGTATGCGACCACTCCGGCAGAAGCTCGCGGTCCTTGAACACCTTGCCGCCCTGAAAGTCATCCTCCAGCCGGTCGCGAACGATCAGGTTCGGGCACAGCATCGCGAACTTCTGGACGTTCTGCCCAATCCGAAGCCAGGCGATCACCGCCGCAATCACTGCCGTCTTGCCGCCGCCCGTGACGATGTTCACCAGGAGGCCATCCGCCCCGATCTCGGCCTTGCCCAGAATCTCGTGCGAATACACCACCCGCAGAAATGACTCCCACTGGTGCGACCAGAGCGTTCCAGGCCGCGCCGCCTGGTCGTCATCCGGTGAGGTCAGGAACGCGATGTACTTGTACGAGTCCGCATTCAGGCCCGGCATCCCGTCCCGCCGCCAGTCGCGGAAGGCGTCCTCGTACTTGGCAAACTGATTGAACATGCGTTACTTGACCTCGATCTCGGCCGTCCACAGCCCCTCGCCGCCCATGTCGTCCTGCACCTTGCAGGCGATCGAATACCTTCCCTCGGCCGGAAACTCATACTGCGCCTGCAACTCCGGCTCCTTCTTCTTTCCACGCACGAACGAGTACCCCGGTGTGCTGCTGAACCGCCTGCTGTAGTCGAAGTCCCATTGCACGTTGATGATCTTCGCCCCGGCATTCATCACCACCGTCTCGCTCACATCGAACTTGTACGTGCGTGGCCCGATCCGTTTGTGCCCGACCTCGACCCTCGGCGGCTGGACGAAGGTCAGGAAGTTCTCATAGTCCGCGTAGTCGGTAGACAAAGCCGTCACGTGCTCGCGGAACCGTAGCGAGTCGATGCGGATCATGTCCAGGCGAATGAAGTTCAGATCGGTCTGCTCTAGTCGCCGGAGTCGATCCGCTGCCTCCTGCGCATCGGGCCGGAACGCCCAGGCCAGCATGATCCCGTCACGCAGGTTGTCCTGCTTGTAGCGGAGGGTGTTGCGGATGGCGTTGGCGAATGCTTGCACTTCCGCCGCCGTCACCGCGTTCTTCTGGTCCGGTTCGCCCACCCACACGGGCACCGCGCCTTTGTAGCCGTGGACGCCCGCTTCGTGTTCCTCATCTACCGCACCAAAGGCTCGTAGGACGAACGCTCGGAACTGCTCCAATGGTGCCTCGGCCAGCCGGCGAGCCTCATACACGCCCCAGTGCTCGACGGTGAAATCGGGTACCTCGAACAGCTTGCCAACCTCATCCTCAACTAGCCGCGAGATGCGGTCGGCTGTGATGGCCACAGCCACCCGCGACTGGTCGCAAGCAATCCAGCGCCGGCCAAGACGCTGCGCCACTGCTGCGGTCGTGCCGCCCCCGCAGAAGAAGTCGGCTACTGTGTCACCCTTGCGCGAGGAAGCTCCAAGTACACGCTCAACCAGGCCTTCAGGCTTCTGCGTTGGATAGCCTATGCTCTCTCCGAAGCCCCGCTTTATTGTCGATATGTCGGACCACCAATCGTTCAGTGGCGCGCCATGATTGATGTCCAACCATACACGGTCAAGATCGTCTGGTATGCCCTTGAGCTTCTTGAATACACCCGGATTGGAATGGCGCAGGCTCCGATAGGTGATCTGACCGTTCTCATCAAAGTATGGAGCGTACCGTTTGATGGTACTGTCCGATAACCTCTTCCTCGCAATGGTGAACTCCCGCGCGCCAGTTTTCTGGTAGAAGAGCAGAACATCATGCTTCCGCTTGAAATAGTGCGTTGCCTTCCCGCCAACGTCCTCATAGCACCAGGCGATCTCATTGACGAAGTTCTCGTGCCCGAATATCTTGTCCATCTCAACTTTGATATAGTGGCTCGCGTGCCAATCACAGTGTACGTAGATACTGCCCGTCTTCTTGAGCAGGCGCTTCATCTCGTAGAGCCGGGCATTCAGCCAGATGAGGTAGCCTGGCATCCCGCCCTCCCAGATGTCGGAGAAGGAGCGTAGTTCGTTCTGGTCGCCGAAGATGACGT
>Ga0315541_1000132_pt1 | contig 76638 bp, 57 predicted proteins | sample SalMarSW160190MG_FD_203095 | JGI IMG/M metagenome (GOLD analysis project Ga0315541, IMG submission 203095) | Salt marsh sediment microbial communities from the Plum Island Ecosystem LTER, Massachusetts, United States - Salt Marsh Sediment SW1601-190 ... | reverse complement strand
ACTGAATTCCACGAATGCCCTGTTTTTTTTGGCAGTGCCTGTCTAATTCGTGCAATTCGTGCGCATTCGTGTAATTCGTGGACTCATTCGTCGGGACGTCCGGAAACCGTGGGCGTGTACACTGTTCAAGCAACGTAGCCGTCTGCTTAGCCCTCGGGCAATGAAAGGAAGCGGGATGACTTCGCGGGAGCGTGTGTTTCGGGCGCTGGAGTTTCGCTCGCCGGACCGGGCGCCGCGCGACCTGTGGGCCCTGCCCTGGGTCCAGCAGTACGCCCGGGCCGAATACGATGCCGTCGTCGCCAGGTTCCCCGGCGACTTCGGCGGGGCGGCCTCCGGGCCCGAGCCCGGCGGCGGCCTCGGCCCCGGCGACCGCCGCCAAGGCGAGCAGGCCCGCAAGGGCAACTGGACGGACGATTGGGGCTGCACCTTTCAGGTGGGCGAGGACGGCGTCATCGGCGAGGTCAAGGAGCCGCCGCTGGCGGACCCGGCCGCGCTGGGCAGCTACCAGCCGCCGTGGGAGATCATCCAGCGGGCCAACTGGGACGCGGTCAACCGGGCGTGCGCGGCCAACCTCGCCGGGCCGAAGAAATTCATGATCGCCGGCACCAGCGTCCGCCCGTTCGAGCGGATGCAGTTCCTCCGCGGCTCGGAGAACCTGTACCTCGACCTGGGCTACGAGACGGCCGAGCTGATGCGCCTCCGCGACATGGTGCACGAGTTCTTCATGAAAGAGCTGGCCTGCTGGGTGAAGACGGACCTCGACGCCCTGAGTTTCATGGACGACTGGGGCGCGCAGTCGGCGCTGTTGATCGCGCCGGAGCAGTTCCGGCGGCTATTCAAGCCGCTGTATCGCGAGTACTGCCGGATGATCCGCGCGGCCGGCAAGAAGGTCTTCTTCCACAGCGACGGGCACATCTTCGACATCTACGAGGACCTGATCGAGGTCGGCGTGGACGCGGTCAACTCGCAACTGTTCTGCATGGACATCGAGGAGATCGGCCGGCGCTTCAAGGGCAGGATCACCTTCTGGGGCGAGATCGACCGCCAGCGCATCCTTCCGTTCGGCACGCCGGGCGATTGCCGCGCCGCCGTCGCCCGCGTTCGGCGGGCCCTCGACGACGGCCGGGGCGGGCTCATCGCACAGTGCGAGTGGGGCGTCAACAACCCCCGCGCCAACATCGAGGCCGTCTTCGAGGCCTGGGACATGTCCCTGGACCAGGTGCTTGCCCTGGAGGCGTAGCTCCGTCTGAAAACCTGATCAACCCCCGGGAGGACGGGTGCCACAGGTTGCTCGCAACCTGTGTTCCCGGGGAAACACGGCTTGCCAAGCAAGCCGTGCCACCCGCCGCGGCAGTGGTGAAGTGAGATGCGATGGAAACACAATCAATACAACCGACGATTGCCGGGGTCCCGGGCGCCGATACGCCAGAGCAGGCGAAGCTCCGGGCCGAACTGAAGGCCAGCGGGCTGAAGATCTGCCATCAGTCCCGCCGGGAAGGCAACAGCGACCTGTACGTGATGGACGCCGACGGTGAAAACCTCGTGAACATCACCAACACGCCGGACGTGGACGAGGTAGGTCCCCACGTCTCCGCCGACGGCGAGCGGGTGTGCTTCACCACCGTCGCGGTGGGAAAGGGGAGCGTCCGTTTCGACGTGCACTGGATGGGCATCGACGGTTCCGGCCGCACGCTGGTCGCCGGCGATGCCACCGACCCGTGCTGGGACCCGGCCGGCACGAAGATCGCGTTCGTCAAGCGCCTCGGCCGAACCAAGACCGGTGACTACCAGAACGCCGGGCTGTTCGTCTACGACATCCGCACGCGGAGCTGCCGGGACATCACCGAGGGCCGGCTCTCGCACGCCTACGTGCCGTGCTGGTCACCGGCCGGCGACTGGATCGTCGCCACGGTGCACGAGCACGCCGACTTCGGCCACGCCATCATCGCCATCGACCTGCGCTCCGGCCGGATCTGCCGGCTGAGCGGCCACGCGGAGCTGCACCTGCGGCTGCGGGACGGCGTCAACGGCTGCCGTCCGGACCTGTCCTGGGACGGAAAGAACATCTGCTGGAACCCCGGCGACTATCACGTCTACGTCGCCCCGTTCCGCCCCGATGAGCACGTCACCGGCCGCCCGGTGGCCGCGGCGCCCGAGGGCGGGTCGGTCTACCACGGCGACTTCTCCCCCGACGGCAAATATATCGCCTACTCCATGAATCCCGACGTCAAGTCCACCGACCCCCGGACGCGTGCCCTGTGGGACATCTTCGTCGCCCGAGCCGACGGCAGCGCGCAGGTCCAGGCGACGTTCGATCACGCCAACAGCAAGCAGCCGGAGTTGTTCACCCCCGCCTGAGCGGCTCGGCGGCCTCAGCCCTCGCCCAGCCAGTCGGTGATCAGCTTTTCGTCCTCTTCCGTCCACGGCGAGATGGCGGGGTCGTCCTCGGCCAGGCCGTCCCAGCCGCTGAAGATGCGCGCCATGTTCCGCTCGTACGTCCCGGCCGCAAGCTGCTCCGACCGCCATTGGCGGAAGCTGCGCTTGTCGTAGTCCTTTACCTTGGCATCGACGGCCTCGTAATCGACGATCTGGCGCAGCCTGGCGTCCATTTCCGCCGCCACCTCCGGCCGGGATTGGGCGAGACTGCGGATCTCGTCGGGGTCCTCGCGGAGGTTGAAGAGCTGCGGCTCGTAGCCGACGTAAGCAATGTACTTCCAGTCGCCGCGGCGGAGCATAAAGCTGCCCGTGTTGCAGCCTTCGCCGTGGAACTCGCCCAGCACCCAGTCCGGCCGCCCGCCGGCCCGGCCGGTCAGCTCCGGCATGAGGGAATGCCCGTCCAGCCCCGGCGGATGCTCGACGCCGGCCATGTCCATCAGCGTCGGGTACACGTCCACCAGCGAGGCCAGCCCGTCCACGGTTGCGCCCCGGCGAACCCCCGGACCGGCGACGATCAGCGGCACCCGGGCCGACGAATCGTACAGCGTCATCTTGTACGCCTGGCGGTGCTCCATGGCCATCTCACCGTGGTCGCTGCTGAAGATGACGTAGGTCGAGCCGCCCAGGCCGAGCTCGTCCACTGCCGACAGCACCGCGCCGACCATGGCGTCGACCTCGGCGATCATGGCGAAGTACACCCGGCGGACCTTCCGCACCATCTCCTCCGAAAAGCCGTGCTCCCAGTTCTTCGCGGTCCGCATGTACCGCATGGCGGGGTGGTCCTGCTCGTCGGCGGGCGGCAGGGCCACGCCGGCTTGCTCGATCATCTGGAGGTACAGCGGCGAGGTGGTGAAGCCCGGGTGCGGCGCGCGGATGCCCAGATACAGCATAAACGCCCGGCTGGGCGACCGGGCCGCCTCGGAGAGCCACTCGATGCTGCGGTCCACGTCGTTCCAGTCCTGCTTGTGGACGCGCGGTTCCTCCTCCTCCACGACCAGCGGCGGGTTCAGCCTGTAAACGGGCCGGTGGATGTTCGCCGGCCCGGTCCACGAAGACACTCGCGAGCGGATCGTGTGGAACCCGGAGAGGTAGTCCGTCTTGCCGAAGGTCTGCGTGAGATAGCCGGCCTCGTCCAGGCGCGTGCGGAAGGTGGGCGTGTCGGGGGCGAGCCCCTTGTAGTTGTTCCAGCCGGCGCAGTGGTGGGTCCACTGACCCGACCACATGCTGGCCCGCGACGGACAGCAGATCGGGTTGTTGCAGTAGGTGTTGTCGAACAGCACGCCCTGAGCCGCCAGGGCGTCGAGGTTGGGCGTCGCCCGCCGCATGGCCGGATGCCCCATGCAGCCCATGACCCGGCCGTCCATGCTGTCGCACTGAATGAATAAGATGTTGGCCCTGCGGCCGCGGCCGGCAGGCGAATCGCTCATGGCGGTCTCCACTGATTGGTCCGTGCGGGAACCCGGTCGGCGTCGGGCGAGGATGTTATCGCGCCCGCCGGCGGATTTCCCGAATTATCGCGGCGTTGTCGAGCTCACCGTCGCCGGCGGCGATGGCGGCGTCCAGCACGCCCAGGTGCACGGCCGACAGCGGCAGCTCCTGGCCGAGCCTCTCGGCGTAGCGCAGGATGATTCCCACGTCCTTGCGGTGCTGGGCGAGCCGGGCCTGGGCGGTGAAGTCGCCGCGGACCATCTTCTCGCCCTTGACGTCCGCGGCGCGGGAGCCGGCGGCGGTCTCCCGCAAAAGCGCCAGGAAGCTTTCCGGCTGAAGCCCCAGCCGCTCGGCAAAGACCAGCCCCTCGGCCAGCGCCAGGCGGTTGAGCCCCAGGATGAGGTTGACCGCCAGCTTGGCCTTGCAGCCGGTCCCCGACGGGCCGAGGTGAAAGGCCTTGACCGCCAGCGCGCTGAAGACGTCGCGGCAGGCCTCGAAGGCGTCCTTGTCTCCGCCGACCATGAAGACGCCTTCCTTCCGGCGGATCTGCTCGCTGGAGCCGGAGATGGTCGCGTCCAGGAAGGAGATTCCCCGCCCGGCCAGTTCGCCGGCGAACCGCTCGGCCATTTCCGGCTCGCCGGTGGTGGTGTCGATGATGAAGCCCGGCGGCGGGTCGGCCTGGAGCACGCCGTCGGGGCCTTCCAGCACCTCCCGGACGATCTGGGAGTTCAGTAGGGACAGCACCACGCGCTTGCAGCCGCTGGCGGCCTGGCGGGCGCTGTCGGCCGGCGTGCCGCCGAGACGGGCCAGGTTGCGGCACTTTTCGCCGTCGATGTCGAAGCCGACGACGTCGAAGCCCGCCGCGAGCAGATTCTCGGCCAGGGCCGTGCCCACCAGGCCGATGCCGACCAGTCCGATCCGTTCCTTCATCGTTCGCACTCCACCTCGCCCGGCAGGACGCACACGTACCGGGGGTGCTTGAAGTCCTACGCGGACGGTAACAATGTTTGAACGCTGGGCCTGTCCGCGGTCTGTACGCATCCCAACGAATGAGTCCACGAATTACACGAATTGGCACGAATTGCACAAATTAGACAGACTCTGCTCAAGAAAAGCAGGTCATTCGTGAAATTCGCCGTAATTAGTGCAATTCGTGGTCTCCCGCGCCGGCCGGGCGGACGCATCCTCGCCTGGCCACACTCTGCCTGCCCACCTCCGGAAGGCAGGCGGGCCTGTCCGCGGTCTGTACGCATTCCAACGAATGAGTCCACGAATTGCACGAATTGGCACGAATTGCACAAACTAAACAAACTCTGCTCAAGAAAAGCAGGTCATTCGTGAAATTCGCCGTAATTAGTGTAATTCGTGGTCTCCCGCGCCGGCCGGGCGGACGCATCCTCGCCTGGCCACATTCTGCCTGCGCGATCCCGGCGCGCCGGGACAGGCGGGCAAACATTCCTGTGACCAGCTTGGAATGCCCGCGCCTTCAAGATGTCGGTCTCACAATTCCACGACGCTGCCCGCGTCCTGGGCGTCGCGGGCCTTCAGCGCCACCTCGGTCATGCGGAAGGATTCTTCGGTCGTAATCGGCGGCTCCGCGCCGCTTGCCAGGGCGGCGGCGAAGTCGGCGAAGATGTTGCCGGAAAGCTCCAGCGGGAGCATCTCGGTGCCGTCGGGCGTCATCAGCTCCACGGCCGATCCGCAGTCCTTCGTCTCGATGACGCCGTCGGTGCCGGCGATGCGGAGGCGGTCGTCGCCCCACGGGCGCTGGTGGCTGCCCCACGGGCGGAGGTAGTCGAAGTTGATCACGGCCGTGCCGCCGCCGCTCAGCTCGGCCAGCAGCCCGCCCTCATCCTCCATGCCCGGGCGGCTGGGATGGGCGGTGTTGGCGGCCATCGCCGCCACCCGCCGGTAGCCCTGGCCGGTGCACCAGGCGATGTAGTCCAGGGCGTGGATGCCGATCCACGGGATCGTCCCGCCGTAGGATTCGCGCGTCTTGTAGAACTCGTCCCGCTGCCGGAAGGGGTAGGACTTCTGCGCGGTCGCGTGGACCACCCGGCCGATCCGCCCGCCGAGGACGGCCTTGCGGACGGTCCTGAAGCCGGCCTCGCCGCGGGCGGTGAAGCAGGCCGCCACGCCCACGCCGGCCCGATCCACCGCCTTCCGCAGGGCGCCCAGGTCCGCCAGCGTCGTCGCCAGCGGCTTTTCGGAGAAGATGTGACACCCTCGCTCGGCCGCGGCCATCGACGCCTCGGCCAGGCGAGCGAACGGCATGAAGACGGCCGCGACGTCCGGGGCGGCCGCGTCCAGCATGTCCCGGTAGTCGTCGTAAACGGGAAGGTCGCCCGGGGCGGCCTGGCCGATGAACGGCAGCGGATCGTCCGCGCCCCACCTGGCCGCGGCCACAAGCTCCACGTCGTCGACCTGCCTGAAGCCGCCCAGCACGACGTCCACGTGTCCGTAAGAGCCGATGATCGCCAGCTTCATGGCCTTCTCCATGACGCGAATCGCGCCAGCAACAACCACCACGAATTACACGAATAAGGCGGATTCACACGAACGGGAATAGAAAAATGATGTTTCTGGCCCGGGCCCGTCACCGGCACTGCGGAGGTCTTTCTGGCGGGGGCGGGGTGGCGAAAGGCCGGCCGGACGTATACAATCCCACCGACGAGTCGGCCTTTGGGGTGGATGAGGCGATGCCGGAGTTCATCATCGGAATGCTGGTCGGCGCGGCCGCGGTCGCGGTCGCCTGGCTGCTGCACGCCCGGGCGGGGCGGCGACAAGAGGGCCAGATGCGGGAGGCGTTCGCGGCCATGGCGGCCGAGGCCCTCGACGCCAACTCGCGCCGCCTGGCCGAGCTGGCCGGGGCCTCGCTGGAGGCCAAACGCGAGCTGATCGACCAGGCGGTCGCGGGCATGAACGAGCGCCTGGAGCGGGTCCGGGCGTTCGTCCAGCAGGTCGAGGCCGACCGGCAGAAGCATTACGGTCAGCTCACCGCCTCGCTGGCGTCGCTGTCGACCACGACCGAATCGCTGCGCAAGGCCCTGGCCGGGGCCAAGCGCGTGGGCGCGTGGGGGGAGAGGATGACCGAGGACGTCCTCCGGCTGGTGGGCATGCAGGAGGGGGTCAACTACCGCAAGCAGTCCGGCGACGCCGCCGAGAGCGGGCGGCCCGACTACACCTTCCTGCTGCCCAACGACCTGGTGGTGAACCTGGACGTGAAGTTCCCGCTGGACAAGTGCCTGGCGTATCTCGACGCCGACGACGACCAGCAGCGAAAGGCCCGGGCGCGGGAGTTCATCGCGGCCGTCCGCGGGCACGTGCGGGAAGTGGCCGGGCGCGGCTACATCGACCGGGCCAGCGGCACGGTCAACTACGTGATCGTGTTCATCCCCAACGAGCAGATCTACTCGCTGGCGATGGAGCTGGCCCCGGCGCTGATGGACGAGGCGCTGAAGCTGCGCGTCGTCCTGTGCGGCCCGTTCACGCTGTACGCCATGCTCTCCGTGATCCGGGCGGCGGCCGAGAACGCCAACATCATGCGGACGGCCGACGAGGTCATCGAGCTGCTGACCGTCTTCAACAAGCAGTGGCAGCGATACCGCGAGGCCATGGACGCGATGGGCAGGCGCATCGACGACGCCAAGAAGGAATACGACAACCTCGTCGGCACCAGGACGCGAATGCTGGAGAGGCCGCTGGAGAAGATCGAGGAGCTGCGGACCACGCGCGGACTTGCGTCGGCGGACGACGAAACATCCGGAAATCCGGGCTCGCGGGAAGATAGCCCATAGAATTTCCGGGCGATCACGGAACGGGAGCGAGGCAATGGCCAAGATGCTGGTGACGTATCACTCGCGGACGGAGCGCACGGGCCACATGGCCGAGGCGGTGGCCGAAAGCGCCCGCGGCCAGAGCGGCGTGCAGGTGGAATGCAAGCCGATCGCGGAGGTTTCGGCCAAGGACCTGCTGGCGTATGACGCCATCGCCGTCGGCTCGCCGACCTACTACGGCTCCATGGCCGCGGAGGTCAAGCAGCTCTTCGACGAGTCGGTGCAGTTCCACGGACAGTTGGCGGGAAAGGCCGGCGGCGCGTTCTCCTCCTCTGCCAACATCGGCGGCGGAAACGAGACGACCGTGATGGACATCCTCAAGTGCATGCTGATCCACGGCATGGTGGTTCAGGGCTCTGCCTCGGGCGACCACTACGGCCCGGTGGCCGTCGGCGAGCCGGACGAGCGCTCGCGCAAGGAGTGCACAAAACTGGGGCAGGCCTTGGCCGCACTGGCCGTCAAGCTGCACGGGTGAGGTGTTGGCCGGGGGCGTTCCTGCCTGCGGCTAGCGCTGTGGGTAAGCGTGCCGGCATGGCGCGAGCGGGCTCCGGATTCGACCCAGGCCGGATGAGGATATGCTGGGCGAAAGCCGCCGCCTTGAGCAAATGCGGAATGCCCCGCGGCGGTCGCGGGCGCTAGTTCGAAAGGGAAGCGGAGACGTGCAGGCTAGTTGCCAGATAGGAGAATCTCAATGAAACGCAGCTCGATGGCGTGTGCGATGTTGGCCGGGGTGGCGCTTTTGTGTGCCGGGTGCGCCCCGCAATCGGTAGGCGGCCTTCCCGCGGATAAGTGGCTGATCGGGGGAGGCATGTCGATCTCATGGTGCGCTCCCAAAGCGGGGACCGCGATCATCGCCGACATGGCCTCCCGCAGGATCCTCATGACGAAATTCCTCGGCCAGGATGAGAAGCTGGAGTTCAACATCCAGGGCGCCAAGGAGTTTGAGGCCGTGACGGGCGCTTCTCTCAAGCAAGCCAGGATCGTGGCGTACTTCCTGCCGGCTGGAGCCCTGCCCGCCCCCCAGTGACTCGATCGCAGTCAACCAGGGGCGACCAGGCCCATTGAGGATCGTCGGCGCCGCCCGCTCAGACGATGCCATTTGATCGCGGTCGAGTGCCGGTGCGCTCACCACTTGCCGGGGCTATGCCCTGGCGGGCGGGCTGGGGTCGAGGTCGTGCCCCGGCCGCCACGGCCGGGCCCACCAGCCCTGCCCGCGGAAGGGGTCCAGCCGCTCTTCCTGCCAGGTGAGCAGCCGGTCGTGCAGGCGGTCGCGCACCTCGGCGGTGGCGGGCTCGTGGATGCGGTTGACCATTTCCCCGCCGTCGTCGGACAGGTCGTACAGCTCGTCGAGGTCCAGCAGGTTGACCGCGAGCTTGCGGCTGGCGGTCCGGATGCAGCGGATCGGCATGCATCCCCACCAGTGCGTGTGCGGCAGGCCGAAGCGGTTGTACTCCAGAAAGACCGCGTCGGTGATCTTCGCGGCCGGGTCGGCCAGCAGCCCCATCGCGTCGGCGCCCTGGAACTGCGGATGCGGCTCGACGCCGGCCAGGGCGCAGATGGTCGGAGCCAGGTGAATGTGGCTGATAAGCGAATCGCACACGCTGCCCGGGCGGGTCAGCCCCGGAGCCCGCACCAGCAAAGGCACGTGGATGACCTCCTCATACATCGTCGGACCTTTGCCCAGCAGGCCGTGGGCGCCTTGGTGGTCGCCGTGGTCGGTGGTGAAGATGATCACGGTGTCGTCGCCGCAGAGTTCGTCCACGGCGTCGATGATCCGCCCGATCAGGTGGTCGGCGAAGCTGGCCGTGCCGTAGTAGCGGGGGCTGTTGTGGGGATCCTGCCCGGGCGGCACGTGCCCGCCGGGGTGCCCGGCGAGGAACGCCCGGTGCGTGGCGGGCTTTCCTTCCAGGCTGTCGGCCATGTTGGCCTGCCGGGGGCGGGTGGTGCCCTCGTAGAGCTTGTAGAAGCTTTCCGGGGCCGAGCAGGGCCCGTGGGGCTCATCCAGCGAGACCACCAGCACGAACGGCTGCTTGTGGCGCTCGGCCAGGAAGCGGACGGCCCGATCCGCCACGCGCCCGCCCCAGCAGTCGCTCTCGGCGAGGCCCTTGCCGGCCCGCCAGCGGGCGAACCCGTCTTGGCCGACGTCGTCTATGAAGTTCTTGCCGTCGTACCAGTACTCCGGCAGGAATCCCCCCTGGCAGCGGCCGTCGCCGTAGTATTTACCCTGCGGCCCGCAGAGGTGCCACTTGCCGATGTAACCGGCGGCGACGCCGCCGCGGGTGAGGACGTCGCCGAGAAACTCCACGTGGCGATGGGGCGAAAGCTGGTTGGCCGCCGCGCCGGAGCTGGACGGGTACATGCCGGTGAACAGCGCCGCCCGGGCGGGCGTGCACACCGGGCAGGTAGTGTAGGCGGCGTTGAAGCGGCAGCCGGAGGCCGCCAGCCGGTCCAGATTGGGCGTGTGCATCCACGCCGATCCGTAGCAGCCCAGCATGTCCCAGCGCTGCTGGTCGGTCATGATGAAGACGACGTTGTAACGCTTGCTCAAGGCGGCCTCCCAAACCATAAGGCGAATTCGCGCTCTCACTCCGGCTTGGCGGACGGCACCTTCGGGGCCACGCGGACGTGGCCGATGTCCGGCAGGACCGTCATGTCCCTGGGCGGGGAGGGCATCTCCCGGACGACGCGCTTGTAGGCGGGCCGCTTGGCCGAGACCATCCTGCCCACGCGGTATCGCAGCGTCCACAGGCCGGTCGGGTCGGCGCGCTTGAATCGCAGCGTGCCGGCGTCCTCGCTCCAGGCCTTCCGGACGCTCGCTCCCAGGTCGATGACCTGCTGTGCGCCGGCGGCGACGGCGTAGTGCGGCCGGGCGTAGGCGTCGCCCAGCAGCGTCAGATACTCCACGTCCTGCTGCCCGCGGCGGAAGGACTTCAGCCGCACCGAGGCGAACGGCCCGCCCGGGCCGGGGAAGAACACGTCCGTCCCGCCGGCCTTGGTCCAGGCGCCTTGCCCGGCGAGGGTCTGCCACGGCAGCACGCCGACCGCCCCGCGCGACCACGCCAGCAGGCACCACGCCGCCGGCTGGGTGTTGGCCGAGGCCGGGTCGTTGGCCGAGCCGTACTCGCAGAACCAGGTCGGACCCCACAGCACCGTCTCGTCGTGCTTCATCCGCACCTTCTGGGCGTTGGACCCGCCGAAGTACACCACGTCCTGAACGCCCCAGAGCATGTCCCGCCCGAAGTTGCTGCGGGAGATGTCGCCGCGGTACCACATCTTGGCCTTGCCCCTGACCGGGTCGACCGCCTGGTGGAACAGGATGCCGTACCAGCGCAGGGCCCAGAAGTCCTGGGTGCCGACCGGCTCGTCGAAGATCCACGGAGCGGCCGAGCCGCGCCAGCCGGCCCGCTGCTTATAGTAGACCTTGTTGTTCAGGTAGAACTGGAAGACGGTGTCGTGCCAGCCCTTCTTGTTGAAGTGGTCGGCGAAGGCGGCGAAGGCGGCCTTCATGCCGTTCTTGTACTCGGCGCCGAAGGCCTCGGTGACCCAGTAGGTCTTGCGGTAGTGCTTGTGGATGTCCATGGGCCAGTTCTCGTTGAACGGCAGGTAGAAGGCGTCCACCGGCTCGCCGTCGCGGGGCAGGCCCTTGAAGGCCGACCCGTCCAGCAGCGGGCCCACGTCCCGGTCCCAGCTCGTCCAGTTCCAGCCGTCGCCGACGCGCGCGGGGGCCAGGGAGACGTTGCCGTTCCAGGTGTAGTACAGGCGGTTGAGGCAGCAGCGGTGCTCGTGGGCGAGGCGGTAGTAGTCTCTGCCGCCGGTGGGCGTGACCTTGCTGTAGCAGTTCATCTCCGGCACGAACGAGAGCTTGTTGGGCAGGGTGAACTCCCAGACGGTCAGGTCGACCGCGAGGTCCAGTTTCTGTCCGCCGGCCGAGATCGTCAGCTTTCCCGTCTTCCGGCCGGGCGCGGCCGCGTGGGGAACGTAAATCTCGCATAGCAGCGAAAGGTTGCTCGTCCCGGCGGCTTCCGGGTCGTCCTTGACCGGAATCGAAATCGCGCCTTTCAGCGGCACGGCCACATCGGGCACGACGCCGGCCTTCGTCTGGACGTAGTCGAGCCTGTAAAGCTTCGTCTTCACGCCGGCGGCCTCGGGGAAGCTCAGCTTCAGCTCCGCCGCGTCCGTCTTGCCGGCCAGGTTCACCTGAAAGCAGACGTGCTCGTTGCGGGCGGCCTGGAGGCGGATAAGCTTCTTCTCGGCCGACCACAGGTGATTGCCGCCCTTGTAGCCGGCCGGGTGGGCCGGAATCATCTTTCCGGTCGTCGTGATCTTGTCCAGCAGGTCGACCACCGCCACCTTCAGCCCGCCGACCTCGGGCAGCCGCTGCGATGGTGCGAAGCACTTAACGTCCGCGGCGGCGATGGGCAGCACGCGCGAATTGGCCGAGAGGGCGAACTTCTCGGTGGTGGCCTTGCCCACGTTGCCGGCGCTGTCGACCGGGCGGATGCTCAGCTCGATCGGCTCGCCCGGCTTGAAGGGCAGGTCGTGGACGTGCATGCGGACGTCCTTGCCGGCCCAGCCGCCCATGGGAATCAGGTATCGCGGCATTTCCTTTTCCCGGCCGGCGGCCTTGGTCTTGTACGTCACGCGGAAGCCCAGCGTCTTTCCGCCGCCGCGGTCGGCGGGCGTGTTCCACCGCACCAGGGCCTCGCCCGCCGGGAAATCGCCCGTGTGGACCGTCACGCCGGTGATCGCCTCCGGCGGGGTCTTGTCCTCGCCGTCCACCCACACCTGGAGGTAGTGGGCGTCGGCGGCGTGCTCGCGGCTGTAGATGAAGCGGTTGGGGTGATACGTGAACTTGAACTGCTCGTCCTTGTAGGACCAGATGTTGCCCACGTCGTCGTAAACGGCGAAGCCGTGGCTCAGCCCGGCCACCCGGGCGGCGACCACGTCGGCGTCGACGGCGATTACCTGCCGACCGGACGCGTCCGGGGCGGTGGCCTCGGCGAACCGCCAGATGGTGTGCCCCCGGCCGTAGGCGGCGTCGATGAACGTGCTGCCGGGATACGCCCAGTCGCGCTGGTTCAGCGCCGCCTGTTTGTAGCAGGCCGCGCCCGGCTGGGGCTTGTAGGTCGTGCTGGTTCCCTCCTTCCAGGGCGCCGCCAGCGTGGAGACGGTCACGCGCATCAGCGGGGCGGCCTTGGGCGTGGCCGATGTGACGTGCCACAGGGCGCCGGTGATGATCTTTCCCTTCAGCGCCGCCACGTCCGCGTCGAAGATGGCGAACTCCTGCTGGCCCTTCAGCTTGAGCCGGTCGGACCCGCCCGTGTTGGCGGCGGCCTCGGCCCCCATGTGCGAGATCCACGTGTCGCGCGTGATCCTGACCCTCACGGGCGTTCCCTTCGGCGGCCAGGACGTCTCCGGCGGATCGGCGGCGTGGAGCTTTACCGGCGGCCTGTCCGGCAGCGCCGGGATCTCCGGCTCGGCGGGCCCGGCCGCGTAGCCGGCGGCGGCGATCAGCAGCGTCACGCAGACGGCGCCGATCCAGGCGCCGAGAGGCATTCGGCCATTCCGCGACAGCATGGTTGTCATGGCATCAGACTCCTTCTTTGCATGTCCCTTGAGAGACTCTCGGCCGGGAATTGCACGCGAGGCTTTCTCGTCCTAAGCAGACCGCAACAATGTTTGAACAGTGGACCTGCCCACCTCCCTGCCCACCTCCGGAAGGCAGGCGGGCGGAAGGCAGGCGGGCCTGCCCACGGTTTTCGCACATCCCAACGAATGAGTCCACGAATTACACGAATTGCCACGAATTGCACGAATTAGACAAAGTCGCTGAAGAAAAAGAGGCCATTCGTGAAATTCGCCGTAATTAGTGTAATTCGTGGTCTTCCGCGCCCGCCGGGCGGACGCATCCTCGCCTGGTCACACTGTGCCTGCCCGATTCTGGGGCGCCGGGACAGGCGGGCAAACATTCCTGTGACCAGCGTAGTGCTTTGCTCAGCTCCAACGTCCTGACTGGCCCGGAAGCCTCGGCGTCCGGGGCCGGACAGGGTAACCCGAGCGCGGCTACTCTTCCAGCACGACTTTCACGCGAATGGTCTGGCCGGGGCGGCGCGGCAGCGGCGCCAGCGAGCCCGGCAGCTCTTTTCCGTCCACGAGCAGACGCTTCACGCCCCGGCAGAGCCGATGCGGGTTGCGGACCTCGATGTGATAGGTCGCTCCGCGGAAGCGCCTTGTCGCGGCGAAGCCGGCCCAGTTCGGCGGGATGCAGGGGTCGATCCGGAGTCCGCCAAATTCGGGGCGGATGCCGAGGATGTACTGGCTCGCCGCCAGCCAGGACCACGTGGCGCTGCCGGTGACCCAGGGGTTTCTCCCCCGGCCGGGCTGGATGAACGGGGCGGCCTGGACCTGGGCCGACAGGACGTAGGGCTCGATCTCGCGGATTTCGGCCTCATCGTTTCGCATGATGGGCTGGAAGTCCATGTACGTGCGGAAGGCCAGCTCGCCCCGGCCCAGGGCCGCCTCGGCGCAGGCCGCCCAGGCGTTGCAGTGGCTGTATACCGAGCCGTTCTCCTTGAAGCCCATGTTCAGGATGCCCAGACTGCCGACCTCCTTTTCGAACTTCGGGCTCGGCGGCGTCACGATCCGCAGGCCGAAGCGGGTCGCCAGCATCTTCCGGGCGCTGTCCATCGCCCGGCGAGCCTTGGCCGGCGCGACGGCCCCGCACAGCGCGGCCCAGACCTGCGGCTCCAGGAAGATCCTGCCCCATTTCCTCGACCGCCGACTGCCGAGGATGCGCCCGCTTTGCGTGAGAAACATCCGGCGGAACCAGGCCCCGTCCCAGGCGTGGGTCTCGATGGCCTCGCCCATTCTCTTCCGCCGGCCGGCCCACAGGCGGACGTCGCGAGGGCGCTTCAATTCGGCGTAGATCTCCTCCAGGGCCCCGCAGCCGGCGCAGAAGAGCATGGCGTTGAAGACGCTCTCGGACTCCCTCGGCGTGGGGTTGATGCAGTCGTTCCAGTCGGCGTGCCCCGTGGCCGGCAGGCCGTGCGGGCCGCGACGGTCCCACAACACCTGCATCGCGATGGCCATCTTGTCCAGCAGCGTCCGCTTGCCGCCCTGGACGAACGGAAACTTCTCTTTCAGCAGCTCCAGCTCGCCGGTCTCCTTCAGGTAGGCGCCCACGAAGATCGGATACCACGCCTGGTTGTCCAGGAAGCCGCTCTCACCGTCCCAGACCGGCGGGGCGAAGTTCTTGGTCAGCGTGCCGTCGCGGTGCTGCACGTGCGAGAGGATGCGGATGGTCTTCTCCGCCAGCGGCGCGTCCAGGGCCGACGCGCTCAGCACCGACTGGCCGTTGTCACGAAAGCCCATGTTGCTGCCGGCGCCCCAACTGACCGGGGAGACGCCGGTGCCGGTGGAGGTGACGTTGAGCACCTGGTAGGGGGCCCAGGTGTTGACGACGATGTTGAAGCGCTCATCCGGCGTGCGCGCCTGGAAGGTTCCCAGCCGCCGCTGCCAGATTCGGCCGAGCTTGGCGAAGGCGGCCTCGACGGCCTCCGGCCGGCGGTATTTCCTGATCCGCGCCCGCAGCGGTCGGCGGCTCTCGCCGGCGCCAAGCTGATATGTGATCGTCCGGGACTGTCCCGGCCGGAGGTCCCAGTCATGAGCGAGGCTGCCCAGGGGATAAAGCCCGTTGGCGCAAAGGTTTGTGGGCTCTCCCCGCTCGACGACGATGGGACGGGCCTCGTCCCGGCAGCGGCCGAGGAAGTGGTCGCGGCTGCCGTCGAAGCCGACCGGGGCGGCGTCGGAGGTGAAGTACCCGCAGGGGAAGACCCAGTCCGACGTGCCGATCGTCGAGCCGACGTCGTTGGGCGTCTCGTGCCAGAAGACGCCGTCGTCGTATTCGTAGCGCGAGCAGGCGGCGGCGTTGTCGATGTTCAGCAGGTCGCGGAGCACGCCCCAGACCGCCCACTCGGCGTACGAGAAGGTCCGCAGCTTCCGCCGCCGTCGGGAACGGTTTCTCAGCGTCAGCCGCCAGATCTCCAGGGCGTCGTCGGGCGGAACGAAGTACAGCATCTCCGCCTCGATGCCGTCGTAGACCGTTCGGATCCGGTTGTATCCCATGCCCACGCGGCACTCGAATCGCGTGCGGCCCAGCGGCGTCTGCACCGGCGCCCAGGTGGCCGAGGAGTACCGCCCGGTCGCCTGGTCGCGGATGTAGACGTACCGCCCCGGCCGGTCGTACGGGGTCAGGTGAAACTTGTATCGCAGCAGCCGCAGCCGCAGCGGGTCCTTCCAGAACGAGGTGCCGCCGCCGGTGTGGGAGAGCAGCCCGGCGTACTCCTCGTTGCGGATGTAGTTGTACCAGGGCTGCGGCAGCTCCGGATGGGTGATAACGTATTCGCGGTTGTCTTCGTCGAAGTGGCCGAAGCGCGCCATGACCTTCTCCCGCCGTCGCGTTTTCAGCTTTCAGTTTTAAGCTTTCAGCTTTGCCTTTTCAGCTTTGCCTTTTCAGCAGCTCGGGGGCGTTTGCAGCGGCGCTGGCGGCGAGGATCTTGCCGAAATACACGCGGTGGTAGTCGCCGTTGGCGTACGGGCCTTCCTGAAGCTCGCGGACGAGCGCATCCGGCTGGACGTCGTTGCGGTGAACCACCTGGCACTCGTACACGATGGGGCATTCGGCGATGATCGGGGCCGACACGTTCGTGCCCTTTTCCGTGGTCAGGCCGGCCTCGGCGAGCTTGTCGCCGTCGCGGCCGGACTTGGTGCCGCAGATGTCCACGGCCGATTGCAGCTCCGGGCCCGGCACGTTCACGGCGAAGCAGCCGGCGTGCTCGATGCACTCATACGTGTATCGCGAGGGGCGGACCAGCACCACCCATACCGGCATGCTCCAGATGTTCCCGAGCGCCCCCCAGCCGATGGTCATGGCGTTGGCCCGGCCGGAGGCGTCGTAGGCCGACAGCAGCAGCCCGCGCGCCATCAAGGCGTTGACCACCTGATCGTAGTGCTGGGTGAAGTCCATCTTCTTGCGTTTCATCGCGCGCTCCCGTGACAGGTAGGTGCTGTTCGGCTGCCGCTTGCCGGCCGAGGGCCGCCCCTGCCGGAGCTAGGGCGTTTCCATCTTTGGGGGCCTTCCCCGCGGGCGCGAGAGGTTCATGCCGGTGCGCTTCTCGACCTTCCGCACGAAGGCGGCCGAGCCCGCCGGCTTGCCCACGCGCAGGCGCGAGAGCAAATGCCGGAGGGCCGCCCGGTCGATCGGCTCGGCAAGCCATTTCCGCCAGTCCTTGACGGTCTTGAGCAGCGGCAGGTCGCCGGCCAGCAGCTCCGTCGTCCCGCCCGACCGGCGGCAATGGCTCCCGGCCGAACTCCTGGTCTCCGGCGGACGCCGCCCGCGAAACCGCTCCACGTATCGCACCGCCAGGGCCAGGTGTTCGGCGTCCAGGGGGCAACTGTAGTATCGGCCCTGGAAGAGGTGCCCGGTCGTCCCCTGGCGGCGGTTGATCATCTGGCTGTACCGCCCGTGGGCGTTTCGCAGGGCCCGGCCCATGGCCGCCGCGTCCGGCGGCACCGCCACCAGCAGCACCTCGGCCGGGTCCAGCCGATACGCCCACAGCTTCACGCCGCAGGCCGTCAGATTCCTGCCCAGGATCTCCAGGTACCGCTCACGGTCGGCGGTGGAGAAGAACAGCCGGTCCGAACGGTTCCCGCGCTGGGCGATCAGGTGGGGCGTTCCCGGCAGCACGATTCGCGCGATCCGTACCATGGCCCAACGATACCGCCCCGCCGCGGCCGCGTCAACATGGACCGCCTCCGGCGAACCCGGCGCCGACGCGCCCGCCGGTCGTAACTGTCCCAAAGTGTGTGGGCGCTCGCTGCGACCACGACCTGTTAGGTTCGGACACGGGGGCGAACCCGCATGAGTTGGGCCTCGAAAAAACTCCCGCAATCCTTGGGACAGTTACTACCCGGTCAAACGTCTTGACAAACGCCGCGCCGCCACTTACAAGTCTTCATCTTTGCGTAAGCTGGGTTGCCCGCTTTCCATGCACCATTCGCCGTAGGACGGAAAATGAGTCCGAAACATGCAGACATCTTGAGGGCCGAGCTCGACGGGCCCAACTTGGACAAGCTGCTGGCGCTGAAAAACGCCAAGCTGCACAAGTTCGTGGCCGAGGCGATCGAGCTGTGCAAGCCCGGCCGCGTCTTCGTCGGCACCGACGCCGACGAGGACGTCGCCTTCGTGCGACAGTTGGCCATTGACAACCGCGAGGAGATCCCGCTCGCTATAGCCGGCCACACCGTCCACTTCGACGGCTTCTACGACCAGAGCCGCGACCCTCCCAACACCAAATACCTGCTGCCGGAGGGGCTGAGCCTGGGTGAGTCCCTGAACAGCACCGACCGCGACGGCGGGCTGGCCGAGGTCCGCGGGTTGCTGGCCGGGACGATGGCCGGGCGGACGATGCTGGTGCGGTTCTTCTGCCTGGGGCCGACCGGATCGGTCTTTTCCATCCCGTGCGTGCAGATCACCGACTCGACCTACGTCGCCCACAGCGAGGACCTGCTCTACCGCGGCGGCTACGAGAACTTCCGCGGCATCGGCGAGAGCGGGGCGTTCTTCCGCTACCTCCACAGCCAGGGCCGGCTGGGCGAGAACAACACCTCGACCGACGTGGAGAAGCGCCGCATCTACATCGACATCGCGGAGGATTGCGTGTACTCGGTCAACACGCAGTACGGCGGCAACACCATCGGGCTGAAAAAACTCGCCCTGCGCCTGGCCATCCGCAAGGGCGACCGCGAGGGCTGGCTGGCCGAGCACATGCTGCTCATGGGCGTCCACGGACCCGGCGGACGAAAGACCTACTTCGCCGGGGCGTTCCCCTCCGGCTGCGGCAAGACGTCCACGGCCATGCTGCCGGGCGAGTCCATCGTCGGCGACGACATCGCCTACTTCCGGGTCCTCGACGGTGAGTTCCGCGCGGTCAACGTGGAGAAGGGCATCTTCGGCATCATCCGCGACGTCAGCCCCCGCGGCGATCCGATCATCCAGCAAGTGCTCACCAACCCCGGCGAGGTGATCTTCTCCAACGTGCTGGTCCATGACGGCAAGCCTTACTGGCTGGGCATGGGAAGCGACATCCCGCAGGCCGGCTTCAACCATTCCGGCAAGTGGCACGCCGGAAAGAAGGACGCCGCCGGCAGCGAGATCACCGCCGCCCACAGGAACGCCCGCTACACCGTCAGCCTGGAGCGGCTGCCCAACGTGGACGAGGCCTTGGAGGCCCCCGAGGGCGTGCTGGTCGGCGGTCTGATGTACGGCGGGCGCGACAGCGACACCTCCGTGCCCGTGCAGCAGGCCTTCGACTGGACCCACGGGATCATCACCATGGCCGCGTCGCTGGAGAGCGAGAGCACCGCCGCCACGCTCGGGGCCGAGGGCGTCCGCAAGTTCAACCTCATGAGCAACCTGGACTTCGTGGCCATCCCGCTGGCCAAGTACATCGCCAACAACCTGGACTTCGCCGCCGGGCTGGCCGACCCCCCCGCCATCTTCGGCACGAACTACTACCTCCGGGGGCCGGACGGAGAATACCTCAACGGCATGCTGGACAAGCACGTGTGGGTCAAGTGGGCCGAGCTGCGCGTCCACGGCGACGTGGAGGCCATCAACACGCCCACGGGCTTGATCCCCAAGTACGCAGACCTGAAGCGCCTCTTCCGGCAGGTGCTGGAGAAAGACTATTCCGAGGCCGACTACGCCGAGCAGTTCAAGCTCCGCATCCCGGAGAACCTGGCCAAGATCTCGCGGATCGAGAAGATCTATCGGGACGTCGCCGACACGCCGGCGATCGTCTTCGAGACGCTCGCCGCCCAGCGGCAGCGGCTGGCCGAACTCCAGGCGGCCAAGGGTGACTACGTCGCCCCGACGGACCTGTAGCGCCGCGGCGCGGGCCTTCCTGAACCACCGCTGAGCGGGCATGACTGGCTGCGGGCTTTCCTTGCGCGCCCGGCTGTGGTATGGGTACGGACCGCGGCGCGGCCGGCCGCTTCCGACGAGAGGTCCTCGGTCAAACAGGAGAAGCAGAATGTCCTGCTGGGCTTACCTTTTCGCTTTCACGCTGGCGGCGCTTGCGGTGCCGCTGTTCGCGGCGCCTCCCCTGGCAGACGTAGGCAACTTCCGCGGCCACGGGGTCCCCGACGCCAGGATTGTCCTGGACAGCAGCGTCCTGGAACGCGGTCAGAAGCTCAAGGGACAACTCCTGCTGCCGAAGGCGCTGGCGCAGATGCCGGCGTCCCCCGCCCGGCCGCGGTTCACCGTTTTCGACTCCCTGGGCCGGATGCTTGTGAGCCGCTGGGGCCTGGCGAAGTGCGTGCCACACCCCCGCGGGCTGGCATACCCGTTCGAGCTGGAGGTCCCCGGCGTCATGGCCATGAAACACACCGTCTCGGTGACGGTTCCCACGGCGGCCGGCTGGGGCGCCAGCGCGGACTTCCTCTACATGCCGCCGAGCGAATGGGACGACTACATCTGCACCATCTGGCAGCGGCACAACGAAGGGCGGATTCCGTACCTCCAGGAGATGCACCTCTCCGGCAGCCAGTGGTCCGGCTCCAGCTCGCACGTGCCGACCCACTTCATCGACCGCAACTACCGCTACTACCTGGAAACCGGCGGGGCGTGGGCCTTCAGCGCCTACCACATCTGGATGCCCGACAAGGAGAAGACCCACTACCACAAGCTGGCCAAGCAGGCCTTCATCGCCGACCGGACGGACATGCGCATCCTGGAGCGGAACCCCTGCCTGAGCAACCACGTCATCCAGCGGCGGCTGAAGTGGATCTTCACCCACCAGGCGCGGCTGCACCGGCCGTACCGGCCGCTGTTCTACAGCATCGGCGACGAGCCGGGCATCGCCAACCAGGCCGCCCCGTTCGACTACTGCTTCAGCCCGCACTGCAAGGAGGCGTTCCGGGCGTGGCTGAAGAAGCGCTACGGCACGCTGGCGGCCGTCAACGCCCAGTGGGGCTCGGACTTCAAGAAGTGGGAGGACGTGCGCGGCGCGACCACCGACGAGATCTTCGCCCGCAAGGACGAGAACTTCTCGGCCTGGTGCGACCACAAGGACTTCATGGACGACGTGCTCATCGGCAGCTACGCCGAGGCCGGCAAGACCACGAAGCGCTACGACCCGGCCGGGCGGATCGGCATGGGCGGGGGACAGGGCCCCGCCGCCGTCGGCGGCTGGGACTTCTGGAAGCTCTGCCAGGCCCTGGACGTGATGGAGGCCTACTACATCGGCAACAACTACGAGCTGATGCGGAGCTTCAGCCCCGAGATGATCCCCGTCCACGCCTCCTTCGGCCGCGGCAACCCCGAAAAGCACCTGATCTGGTACCTGTTCATCCACGGCGATCAGGGGCTGCTGGTCTGGGACGACAAGAGCACCTACGTCGCCGACTCCGGGCAGTACAGCCCCCGGGCCAAGGAAGCCAAGAAGTGGTACGCCGAGCTGACCGGCGGCTTGGGCAAATTGCGGATCGCCTCCCGGCGCGCGGACGACCCGATCGCCCTGTACCACAGCCAGGCCAATCTCCGCGTGCACTGGGTGCTGGAGGTCCGCCCCTCGGGGAAGAACTGGATCCGACGCGACAGTTGGACCGAGCGGATGCGAAGCCGCTACTTCCGCCTGCGGGAGTCGTGGGTCAAGCTGATCGAGGACAACGGCTTTCAGTATCGTTTCCTGTGCCCGCCGCAGGTCGCCAAGGGGATGTTGAAGCCATACGACACCAAGACCGGCGAGGGCTTCAAGGTGCTGATCCTGCCGGAGATCGTCGCCCTCTCGGACGCCGAGGTCAAGGCCATCCGGGCGTTCGTCAAGGCCGGCGGCACCGTCATCGCCGACAAGCTGCCGGGCGGATTCGACGAGCACGGCAAGCAGCGCCGCTCCTCGCCGCTGGCGGGGCTGTTCAAGGACAACTCCCGCGCCATCCTGCTGGCCGGCGACATGCTGGCGTACTACCAGCAGCGGATCCTGCCCGGCAACAAAGAGGCCGAGCTGAAGAAGCTCATCGGCGGCCGCCTGCGGAAGGCCGTGGGCAAGGACCGCCTCACGCCCGAGGTCGTCGGCGCCGACGGAGAGCCCGTCACCGGCGTGGAGGTGACCGTCTGGCGCAACGGCCAGGCCGAGCTGATCGCGCTACACCGCAACCCGCTGCTGCGGATCAACGAACTCGGCCCGCAGGAGTACAAGAAAAACGACAAGTTCGAGGTCCCGGTGAAGCTGAAGATCCGCCACCGCGGCGCGACCACGGCATGGTTCGACGTTCGCGGCGGCAGCTCCGTGGGAAGCGGCAAGGAGCTTAACGTCACGCTGCCGCCGTTCGAGCCGGTCTTCCTGGCGGCCCTACCTGGCCTGGGCAAGGTCGCGCCGCTCAGGGCGACCGTGGCCGGGGGAAAGATCACCGTCGTCCCCGACGGCTACGGCCGGAGACTCGAGAAATGCGTGTTCCATTTCGATTTCCTCGGCCCCGACGGCAAGGAGCGGCTGGTCTATCGCACGAACGTCACCTGCCCGCCGCAGGGCGGCACCTGGCCGCTGCCGCTGGCGCTGAACGACGCCAAGGGCAAATGGACGCTGAAGGTCCGCCAGGTCGCCACGGGCGCGCGGCGGGACGTCACTTTCGAGGTCAAATAGGCATAGAGGAGCGGCACATGATTCGAACGTCGATGCTTCTGGTGCTCTGCCTGCTCGGGGCGACGGCCCGGTCGCTGGCCCAGGCCGCCCCGAAGATCGAGTGGGATTCCAAGGACGTCGTCGAGAGCCGGATCACCCGCTACAAGTATGGCCGCGGGCCGGCCTATGAGAGGCCGGCCGACCCCAAGGCGCCCAATCCGGGGTCCAACTACGGGTCCATCACCTTGACCGTCCTCGACGAGCCGACCCGGCTGCGCGATCGCGTGCTCAAGCGCGACGCCAAGCTGACGGGAAAGATCGCCGACCCGCCCAAGCAGGCCGACGCGGGGAAGGTATGGATCGAGGACAACTACGCCCGCGTGATCGACCAGGCGGAGGTCAAGGGCCCGGACTTTGCCTTCAAGCTGGACGCGTCGCGCTCTCTCAGCACGGGGCTGTACCTGAAGGCCGAGCTCGCCGCCGGCGGGAAGGCCGTCTGGTCCGGCTCGCAGGAGGTTCGCATGGTCCCGCCGGCGGGCGACGCGTTCGCCGACTTCATCCTGGGCATATACAACATGGGCACGCGCCCGGGAACCGGCGAGCTGTTCCGGCAGATGGGCCTGGGCCACCGCGCCGTCCAGACGACCAATTCGCCCGCCTGGCCGGTGCAGAACGACCTGCGTTTCCACGCCTCGAACATCCTGTACTCGCTGCTGGGGCTGTATCACCGCGACCTGAAGCGCTGGCGCGAGATCAAGGCCGCCCAGGCGAAGGCCCGCGGCCCGGTGCGCCTGGCCCGGCACCGCTGTCTGTCCAGCCCCACCGAGGAGAAGTTCACCACGGACATCCTCACGGCCGCGGCCATGCTGCACTCGCCGTACAAGCCGCTGTTCTACGGCATCGGCGACGAGATCGGCATCGGCAACATGGCCGGGCCGTACGACATGTGCGGCTCGCCGTGGTGCATGGGGCGGTTCCGCAAGTGGCTCCAGCGCCGCTACGGCAGCCTGGAAAGGCTCAACGCCGAGTGGGCCACCAGCTACAAACGCTGGGACGCCGTGGAGATGTTCTCCACCTGGCAGGCTTTGGCCCGGGCCGGCAGCGGCAACTTCGCCCCCTGGGCCGACCGGGTGGAGTTCATGGACGAGGTGCTCGCCGGGGCCGTCGCCCTCGGGGCGCGCGTGGTCCGCAAGATCGACCCCGCCGCCCGCTGCGGCATCACCGGCGTGCAGCAGCCGGCCTGCTGGGGATACGACCTGTGGAAGCTCACCCGCGTCGCCAACGTGATGACCCCCTACGACATCGGCGAGGGACCCGACGTCATCATGAGCTTCTACAACGACGGCGCCGACGGGCAAGTGGTCGACCCCGGCTTCGGGCGCGACAACGAAGACCTGTGGCGGGCGCTGATCCGCGGTTGCGCCCTGGTCCAGCAGTGGGACTCCTTCGGCGGCGGCGTCTACTCCAGGGTGATCGACATCGAGGGCAAGCGGCTCACGGACTTCGGCCGGAACGCCAAGGGCTTCGCCGACTGGGTCCACGCCGGCCCCGGGCGGATGCGCCGCCGGGCGGTCCGCCGGCGCGACCCGGTGGCGATTCTCTACTCCCAGCCGTCGCTGCGCGGAAACTGGATCCTGGAGATCACCACCCGCAAGGACGTGCCGCAGACCGGCGAGCAATGGACCGGGCGCGATTCCTGGACCGTGCGGCAGAAGGAGCTTTCCTACCGCGTGCGCTGCTCGTGGGTGATGTGGCTGAAGGACGTGGGCATCTGGGCGAAGTTCGTCGACGCCTCCCAGGTCGACGAAGGATACCTCACCCGGAACGGCTACAAGGTCCTGGTCATGCCGCGGGCGGTGGCGCTTTCGGACTCCACGGCCGAGGCGATCCGCAAGTTCGTCGCGGCCGGCGGGACGGTGATCGCCGATTCCTGGTGCGGCCTGATGGACGAGCACTGCCGTCTCCGCGAGAAGGCCGCCCTGGACGACCTGTTCGGCGTCCGCCGCGGGGACTATCGCAAGATCGACGTGGCCCGCGTGCCCGCCAGCGGCAAGGGCGTCGAGGTCGGCGGCGCGACGCTGCCGTTCTTCGCCTTCGAGACGACCCTCAAGGCCGCCGGCGAGGCCGGGGCCGGGGGAACCTTCAAGGGCGCGGACGTCGCCGTCGCCGGAAAGGCGGGAAAGGGCAAGGCGATCTACCTGAACTTCAACCTGGAGGAGTACTTCATCCAGCGGTTCTACCCCAAGATGCTGGCTCCGGCGCGGAAGTACCTGCTGGATATTCTCCGGACGGCCGGCGTGGAGCCGCTGTTCAGGGTTGTCCCGCCGGCCGGCGACGCGCCCTTCCACCCCGTCGGCCACGAGGTCGCCGTCTACCGCAGCGGGCGCGGGTATCTGGTCGGCGTGATGGTCAACCCCACCGTCCGCAACAGCGAGCTGGGCGGGATCGAAAGTCGATACGAGGAAATCAAGGACAACATCTTCCTGAAGGCAATGCACCCGGCGCGACTGCTCGTCCCGGCCGGGCTGACCACCTACGACCTGTTCAAGCAGCGGGCGGTGAGCCGCTCGACCGCGGTGAAGCTGGAAAGCACCCCGCGGCAGGGGCATTTCTTCGCCTGCTGGCCGTTCGCGATTCGCGGCGTCACGGCCAAGGCGGAGGTCACGGCCGGGCGGGCGCTTCGGATCTCCGGTGAGGTTCTCACCTCCTCGCCGGTCGAGGACGAGAAGCTGGTCGTCGCCATGCGCGCGTTCCGGCCGGATGGGACCGAGCAGCGGGCCTACCGCCGAACGATCGACTGCGAGAAGGGACGTTTCAGCGTCTCCCTGCCCCTGGGCCAGAACGAACACGGGAATTGGAAGGTCGTCGTCCGCGAGCCCTGCACCGGCGAAACGGCCGAAGTGAAGGCAGGATTGCCGGAGAGATAAAGCTCATGCGGGCGGCGGCTATCGCATCTCTGGCGGTCGTGTTGGGGCTGGGGGCCGGCGTCCGGCCGGAGGTTGAGATTCGCGAGGACCGGCCCGTCGCCAGCCGGCCGAGCAGCGGCAACGTGGCCGGGCGGATTACCCCGCCCGCCAAGGTCGCCAGCGTCCATGCCGTCAGCCGCGTCACCGGCAAGCGCTACGCCCCCGAGAAGTTCGACCGCAAGACGGGCAAGTTGCGCTTCGACAAGCTTCCCGGCGACGCGACGTATGACGTCACAATCGTCACGCCCGACGGGGCGCGGATCGAGGGGATCGACCTTTCCTGGCACGAGCCGCGGCTGCTGCGGCTGGCGGAGATCCGGCGAAAGCAGTTGAAGCTTCCGGCGCCGCCGAAGCACGAGTTCTCGGCCGGCGACGCCGCCGAGCTGATCCGCTACGTGAGGGACCTGAAGGACTTCGCCGACGTCCGCCGGGTGCTGTATCTCCGCGGCGACGGGCCGCAGGCGACCATGCTGGTGGAGGTGATGCGCATCCGCGATTTCTACGCCAAGAAGGCCGACCAGCTCATCTGGCGGACGGAGCTGTGGTATTTCAAGTACGCCTACGGCGGCTGGGAGCGGGTGGCCAACGTCGAGCGCGTGCTGGAGCGGCACCGCATCCCGGCCGCGAAGTGGCGGAAGATCACGCTCGTTTATTACCCCGAGCTGAGCGTCCACGTCGACGAGAACGGCCGGGCCAGGCCGGTGAACTTCCAAATCCCCGCTAAGCTCGACCCCGCCCGCGGCCGAATCGCCGGCACCGAGCCCGTCCAGAAGACCAAGCCCGCGATCTTCATCGAGGGGAAGAAGCAGGCACAACCGCCCCCAAAGGCGCTCACCAGGCCGGCGCGAAAATCGCCGTAAGCCCGGACAAGGGAACCTCACTCTATCTTGACGGCAACGTCGTCGTTGTTCTTGCCGTCGCTCTCCCCGCCGTCGTCTGTCATGTTCGCCCCGACGCTGTACAGCAGATATCCCTTCCCGGCCCGGCGGTAGCGAAGCGGCTTGTCGGTGAAGAGGTCGTCTGGAACGCTCCTGAAGTATACCGGACTCAGCGCCGACAGCTCGGCCGGGTAGTCTCCGTGGTCGGCCCTGTAGGCGGCCAGACCCATGGCGATCGTGGCAAGCTGTATGCGCATCATGTCGGCTTCGAAGCATTCGGCCGTAGGTCCGAGGTCCACTGCCACAATGGTAAAGACCAAGTTACCTATGGCTTCTGTTGCTGAACGAGGCGTCTTCCCGCGCGTCTCTGCGAACCATGCTTCGAACTCGTCCCTCAGAGCCGAAGACGCTTCTTTCCTCTCGGCAAAGGTGGGTCTGCTGAGGACGTCAACCCGCCTGTCGAAATGCCGGTTGGTCCTCCGAAGGATCTGGCCGACATTCAATTCCCCCACGGACGTTGGGGGGCAATCGAGGTAAGGTTCCAGTGGGCGCCCTTGCGCTGACTTTCTGCGCGCCGAATCAAATGCGCAAAAGATTCCGTCCAAGCATAAGAACCTCGCGTCTCGGTCGATCGTTTCGACCAAGTGCGGGACAGGGCGGAGGGCTTTCAGGTCGGCCAGGCACGCATTTGCCCGGGCAGAGTCGAGGGCGTCGCCACGGATGAATCTGTCACAGACGGTCAGGGCCTTCACGGCGATGAACGCCGCGAGGAGCCTTTCAAAGAGGCGGGGAGATTGCCCCACGAGCCGGGCCAGTCGCGCTGCGGCCATCGCATCCGCCCAGCTCCCATCCAGGTCGCCTGATCCGTAGCGGAGCATGGCACGCGCGAGGATCGCCTTTGCCAGATGCCGGAGGCAGGCTAACTCCGGCGCGATGGCGGTCTGAAGCCGACTCGGCTGCTGGGTGGGCACAAGAGGAACGTAATAACGGGGGCGCAGCGAGGCCGCGGTCGCGAGAGCCAGCGGTTCCTTGTTCGCCTCCAGCCATGCGGCCAGGACCGGGTAGTCCCGGGCCTTCCAGGGCTTTTCTATCGCCTTGGCGAAGTTGCCCCGCTCCCGGTCCTGGGCCTCCTCCAAGGGGTCCCCAGCCGAAACGCGCCTTGGCCACCGGCTCTTCGCGCCGGCTGCCGTTGATTCGGCTGACGTAGTGGCGGGTGTCCCTTCGGCTTGCCTGCGTCTCACGAAGACGTCCAAGGGGATGAAGAACTGGGTATCTTCCGGCAGGGGGTCCGCGGCCAGGAGTCGACGGATCTCAGATGCCTTGACCGGATAGAACCGGCTGCCGAGGGCCTGAACCAGGGGGACGGCGGCATTGTTCTCGGGCGTGACGCCCTTGCCGTACTGGGCGTTCAGCGCTGCTACGTAGTCGATCGTGCCGTCGGCCTGTACCGGCTCAACAAGATAGGTGGTGTCACGGGAGGCGATCGGTCCGGCCTGGCTCACCCGACGCGCGCGAAACAGGAAGTAACCCAACACCGCGGCGCCGATCGCCACGAGGACGATCAGAACTCCCCATTTCCCCTTGCTTAGCATGTCTGTGTCCCTGTCCCGATCCTAATCTAGTTCTCCGTCCACACGATCATGTCCAGCTCCACGGGCGCGTTGAGCGGCAGCTCGGCGGCGCCGATGGCGCAGCGGGTGTGCTTACCCGCGGCGCCGAAGATTTCGGCCAGGAGTTCGCTGGCGCCGTTAGCGACCTTTGCCTGTTCGGTGAAGCCGGGGGCGGAGTTGACGAAGACGTTCAGCCGGACGACGCGGGCGACGGCATCCAGCGAGCCAACTTCCGCCCGCACGGCCGCCAGTGCGTTCAGGCACGCCTGCCGCGCGGCCGCCTGGGCGGCGTCCAGCGGCACGTCCGTGGGAACCTTGCCGGCGGTCAGGAGCTTGCCGTCCATCATGGGCAGTTGCCCGGCCGTGAAGATCAGGTCGCCGGCACGCACGGCCGGCACGTACGCCCCGACCGGCGCCGCCGCCGCCGGCAGCTCAATCCCCATCGCCTTTAGCCTGGCTTCGACGTTCATCGCTTGGCTCGTATTTCCCCAGGTCCTCGGCGGGCTTGTCCGCCTGCTCGTCCGTCGGCCGCGGCTCAGCGAACTGCCCCGGCGGAGGGGCCTCCGGGTTCAGGAAGACGTAGATCTCGCCAAAGGCGCGGCTCTGCTCGACGTACACGCTCCGCCGCCGCACCAGCTCCAGCAGCGCCAGCAGCAGCCCCACCATCTCGGTGCGCCGGGTCCGGCCGGTGAAGATCTCCCGGAAGGTGAGATTGCCGTCGCGCCGGAGGCGGTCGAGGATGTCGACGATGTGCAGCTCCAGCGGCGTGTCATCGTAGACGATCTCGTGTTCGCGGTCGGCCCCCCGGCCGATGGCCGTCATCAGGGCGCTGAAGGCCTCCACCAGGTCCCAGATCTGCACGTCCTCCAGGTCCTTGGCGTCGTCGGCGACGACCAGCTCCGCCGGGCGGCGCGGAAATCGGAGCGACTGCTCGGCCGCGGCCCCGCGGAGGTCGCCGGCGGCGTCCTTGAAGGCCTTGTACTCCAGCAATTGCCGCACCAGCTCGGACCGCGGGTCGAACGCCTCGCCCTCCTCCTCGCCTTCCGGGCGGGGCAGCAGCATGCGCGTTTTGATCTCCATCAGCGTGGCCGCTACGACCAGGAAATCGCCGGCCACGTCCGGGTCGATGAGCTTCAGCGTGTCCACGTAGGCGCAGTACTGCCCGGTGATGGCGGCGATGGGGATGTCGTGGATGTCGACTTCCTCCCGCCGGATCAGGTACAGCAGCAGATCCAGCGGGCCGTTGTAGATGTCCAGTTTGACGCGGTAGTCGGTCATTTCGTCTCAGCCGCCGAACCAGTTAAGCAGCTAACCGCCCGGCCTGTCAACCGCATACGCCCGGCGCCTATTGGCGGAACGCCTCGCCCGGGCCGTAGGGGGCCAGGCCGACGGTGATATAGTTGTTGATGGCCGCGTCCTGCTCGCGCAGGGCGAACCGCCACATCCGCCCGACCAGCTCGCGCTTGACCGGCTCGCAGGCGGGATCGTCGGCGAGGTTGTGCATCTCGTGGGGGTCGGCCCGCAAATCGTACAGCTCGTCCAGGTCGAAGCCGTTGAAGACGTACTTGTGCGTGGCGGTCGTCACCGACCGCTGGGTGTAATACAGCTCCACGCCGTTGCACTGCGTGTGGATCTCGTCGCGCCAGTCGGGGGGGGCCTGGTCGCGGAGGAAGGGCACCAGGCTGGCCCCGGTCAGCTCGCGGTCTACCCGCCGCCCGGCCAGCTCGATGAACGTGGGGGCGAAGTCGGCCAGCGAGACCAGCTCGTCCACCCGCCGGCCGGGGTTGACCAGCCCCGCCGGCCAGCGGACCACCGCCGGCACGTTGTAGGCCCCGCGGAAGCAGGGAATGCCCTTGGCGAACAGACCGTGGTCGCCGCAGTAGTCCCCGTGGTCGCTGCAATACAGGACGAGCGTGTCGTCGGCCTGGGCGCTGTCCTCCAGGGCCGCCAGCAGCCTCCCGAAAAGCTCGTCCAGGTACGAGCAGTACGCCCAGAAGTGCCGGATGCCTTCGCGGACCTCCCGCTCGGAAAGCTGGCCATAGCGCATGTCGCGCATCCGCTTATAGATACGGGGCTTGTCGGCGAGCGCGTCTTCGTAGCTGGCCGGCAGCGGCACCTTGTCCAGGTCGTAGCAGTCGAGGAACTCCTGGGGCACGACGTAGGGATCGTGCGGCCCGATGACCCCGACGAAGATGGCCCAGGGCGTCTTTGCCCCGGCCAGCTCGTGCAGGGCTCGGACGCCCTCGGTGACGGCCCGTTCGTCGTGGGCATTGGCGTTTTCCCCGGCCGAGCCGTACAGGCGGTACGTGCCGTAGCCGGGGCGGAGGATTTCGCCCTCGCCGCGGCGGGTCGGCTCCGGCCGGGAGGCGATTTGGCGGTACTGATCCCACGTCGGCCCGTGCCGGGCGCCGGTCGCGGCGCTGACGAATCGCTCCTCCCAGCCGCGGTCGGCCGGCGTCTGGTCCACGCTGACGTGCCACTTGCCCGACCAGATCAGCCGGTAGCCCGCCTCGGTCAGGTCCTCGCTGAAGAGCTTCACGCCCGGCTTGAGCCCGCGCGAGAGCGCCTGATCGTTGCAGATGTTGTTCCAGACGCCGTGGCGCGAGGGGTACAGGCCGCTGTGAAACGTCGCCCGCGCCGGGCAGCAGTGCGGCGACGGACAGAACGCGTTGCTGAAGGTCAGCCCCTCGCGGGCGAAGACCGTCAGGTTGGGCGTGACGCACGGGTGCTCCGGCAGCACCGTGTCGCCCCGCTGGTGGTCGGTCATGAAGATCAGGATGTTCGCGCGTTCGGTTTGTCCCATGGCCTCTCCTCACGCTTGCGGCTTCGCAGGAGCGTCACGTTCTCTTCTTGTGCAAGGGCCACCCGTCATACTCCTGGACGAGATCCCAGTCCTGCCGCGGCAGCCGCATCTTCATAGGGTTGTCCTTGACGTACTTGATCGTCCTGCGAACCTCGTCGGGGTTGAACAGAAACACCTTCCATCCGGGCCCACCCCAGACGGGATGACCGGGGCGTTGACCTGTTTTCTGCAACCGGATCCGGGCGACGTCCTGCAAGTCCTGGATCATTTGCTCGGCGGTTCGCTTGTGCTTTCGAATGACCACGTGCACGTGGTCCGGCAGGATCGCGCAGGCGTAGCACGTGTAAGGATGTCCGTTGGTGAGGTTCGCGAAGCTCTCCGCGATGATCCGGATCTGCCCAGGCGTGAACGTCAGCAGCTCGAACTTCAACACGTCCTTTGCGCGGTCGTAGAAATCGCGGATGACCCAGCCGGCGGGTTGAATCCGTTTCCTGCCGTAGTGCAGGTCGCCGAGTCCGGCGATGAGGTCCGTGGCGATCGCTCTGGAGGTGCTGCCGCGGGGATCGTTCGGCAGCCACCACCCGTAGGCGGTCCAGATGAGGTGGTAGGCGACCACGATGTTGCGGTAGGGGCGCTTCATTGTGTTTTGCGAAGCCGCAAGCGCAGCCTAGCGATGGGTTACGACGCCCGCGGCGGCTCGGACCCTCTCCATGGTGGCTTCGGCGACTTCGCGGGCCTTCCGTCCGCCCTCGCGGAGGATGTCGCGGACGCGGTCGGGGTCGGCCTCCAGCTCGGCGTAGCGCTGACGGGCGGGGGCGAACTGGGCGTTGATCCGCTCGGCCAGGCGCTTCTTCGCCTGCCCGTAGCCGTAGCCGCCGGCGCGATAGTTCTTCTCGATCTCCGCCAGCTCCTCCGGCTCGGCCAGCAGCCGCAGCAGGGCAAAGACGTTACACTTGTCGGGGTCCTTGGGCTCCGCCAGCGGGGTGGAGTCCGTGACGATCTGGAGGCAGCGCTTCTGCGTGGCCTTCTCGCTCTGGAAGATCTCGATGTCGTTGCCGTAGCTCTTGGACATCTTCTGCCCGTCGATGCCGGGCACGACGGCGACCTCCGGCACGATGTGGGCGTCGGGCACGACCAGCACGTCGCCGTAGGTCATGTTGAACTTGATGGCCAAGTCGCGCGTCATCTCCACGTGCTGCTTCTGGTCGGCCCCGACGGGAACGATGTTGGAGTCGTAGATGACGATGTCCGCCGCCTGGAGCACCGGATAGTCGAACAGCCCCATGCTAGCCGGCAGGCCGCGGGCGACCTTGTCCTTGTAGCTGGTGGCCTTCTCCATCAGGCTGACCGGGCAGACGGTGTTGAGAATCCAGCACAGCTCCGTCACCTGCGGCACGTCGGACTGGGTGAAGAAAACGCTCCTTTCGGGGTCGATTCCCAGCGCCAGATAGGCCGTCGCCACGTGCAGAGTGACCTCTTCCAGCTCCTTCTTGTCCTGGATGCTGGTCAGGGCGTGGTAGTTGGCGATGAAGTAGAAGCATTCGTGGCCTTCGTCCTGCAATATCCGGAACTGCTTCAGGGCGCCGAAGTAGTTGCCCAGGTGAAGCCTTCCGGAGGGCTGAATGCCTGAAAGCGATCTCATGGTTGGCGTCTCCGTTTTGGCGAAATTCGCTCATTCATGGATATCGGCCAGGCGCAACCGGCCGGGCCAGAAGATAAACTCGCGCGCTCGGCAAAGGGTTAGGGGGAGGACAAAGCTGAAAGCTCAAAGCTGAAAAGGCGAAGATGCCTTTGGAGTTCCCGTTCGCCGGGCGGCGGCTTCACCAGCGCAGGAGGGCACGGCCCCGGCCGAAAGGAAAACCGAAATGCCGGGCCTGACCGCTCATCTTGCCGAGGATTCTACGCCTCCGAGCGCCGGGCGTCAAGCCCCTAGCGACAGCCCCGGCCCGGGCGCCGCTCGCCGCTACCACGGCAGATACGCCCCATATTGGCGCCAGGCGTCCAGGAACAAGCCTTCGGCCCCGCTGCCCAGCAGTACGTCCACGCCCAGACCGATCACGGCCCCCAACACCACGCCAATGGGGTTGAAAACCTGGGTCCGAGTGGCGCGTTGGATCAGCCACGGAAGCACCAGCAGTCCCAGCAGCACCGGCCCGCCGAAGCGCACCTGAAATTGCATGAAGCCCGCCCGGTACCGCGCCGGCAGCAGCTCGCGGACGACGTGGTGCCCGTCGAGGGGGTAGAAGGGGAGGAGGTTGAACACGACCAGGCAGAGGTTGATGATCATCAGGAACGACAGCATGAAGACGATGATGCCGGCCGGCGTGGGCTCCGAACCGCCCGCGGGGCTGAGGCTGAGCCCAGCCGCACCCATGAGGTTCAAGGCAGCGGTGGCCAAGCCCAACAGCAGCAGGTTCATGCCCACCCCGGCCAGGGAGACGCAGATGTCCCCCAGGCGGTAGGGGTGGAGCCTGCTGTGGTCGACCGGCACGGGCCGGGCCCAGCCGAACGGTCCGAACAAAAAGCACAGCGTCCCCAGCGGATCCAGGTGGGCCAGCGGGTTCAGCGTCACCCGGCCCATCAGCCGGGCGGTGGGATCCCCGAAGGCCATCGCCATCCGCGCGTGGCCGAACTCGTGCAGCGTCAGGCTCAGCAGGACCGGAACGGCGATCAGTCCGATCCCGTAGATCATTTGCCAGTGCATGGCTGCCTTAATTACTTGACCGGCCGCGGGGGGGGCAAGCATAATGCCTTCGGGTAACCCGCAACAGGCAAAGGAACCGCCCCGGCCGGCGGGCATGGGTCGCCGGTCCCGCTCAAGAGCGCACATGGAGCACGCCCGTCCGAATCTGGAACTGGCCCGCAAGATCCTTTCCGACGAGGCCAGCTACATCGGCGCCCTGACCGGGCGCATCGACGAGCGGTTCGCCCGCGCCGCCGAGGCCGTCTACCGCTGCGGCGGCACGGTCATCCTGACCGGCATCGGCAAGCCCGGCATCATCGCCCAGAAGATCTCGGCCACGCTGGCCTCCACCGGAACCCCCAGCAGTTTCCTCCACCCCGTGGAGGCCGTCCACGGCGACCTCGGGCGCGTCCGCCGCGGCGACGTCGCCGTCATCCTCTCCAACAGCGGAACCACCGAGGAGATCCTGCGGCTGGTGGTGCACCTGCGGGCGCGGGGGGCGTTCCTGGTGGCGATCACGTCCTCGCCCGACAGCCCCCTGGCCCGCTACGCCGACGTGGCCCTGTGCTACGGGGAGGTCAGCGAGGTCTGCCCGCTGGGGCTGGCCCCCTCGGCCACAACCAGTTGCATGCTGGCCCTGGGCGACGCCCTGGCCCTGACGGTGATGGACATGCGAAAGATCTCGCCCGAGGACTTTGCGGCCACGCACCCGGGCGGAGAGCTGGCCCGCCAGCTCGTCCACGTGGAGCAGATCATGAGCTTCCGCAAGGACGAGCGCCTGCCCGTCGCCCGCGAGGACGAGAGCCTCCGCGAGGTGCTGATCGCGGCCGAGAAAATCCCGCGGCGGGCCGGAGCGGTACTGCTGGTGGACTCCTCCGGCAAGCTCAGCGGCATCATCACCGACGCCGACTTCCGCCGCAGCCTGGTTGCCGACATCGCCGGCAACGTGCTGGATAAACCCGTCGGCTCGATCATGCATCGCGACCCCAAGTACGTCCGCGTGGGGGAATCGGTCAGCCACGCCCTGGCGATCGTGAACCAGTACCGCATCGACGAGCTGCCGGTGGTGGACGGCGACGGCCGCCCGGTGGGGCTGTTGGACGTGCAGGACTTGGTGGGGCTGAAGGCGTTCGGGCATGGGGAAGAATAAACCGCAGCCCGCCGCCGGCCGGTCGGGGCGGGCGCCGCCGGTCGGGATCGAGCTGCTCGTGCTCGACGTCGACGGCGTGCTCACCGACGGGCGGATCGTCCTCGACGCCCAGGGCGGCGAGGCCAAGCGCTTTCACGTGCTCGACGGCGCGGGCATCAAGTACTGGCAGCGCGTGGGCAAGCACGCCGCCTTCCTCAGCGGGCGGGCCAGCCCGGCGATCGCGCACCGCGCGGCCGAACTCGGCGTCAGCCTAGTGCGGCAGAACGCCAAGGACAAGCTGCCGGCGTACGAGTCGATCCTGGGCGAGCTGGGCCTGGACGACGCCCGCACGGCCGTGATGGGCGACGACCTGCCCGACCTGCCGATCATGCGGCGGTGCGGCTTTGCCATCGCCCCCGCCAACGCCGTCGAGGAGGTCCGGCAGGCGGCGGCGCTGGTCACGGAACGCGGCGGCGGCCAGGGCGCCGTCCGCGAGGCCATTGAGTACATCCTCCGCAACAGCGGGCTGTGGGAGAAGATCACGGCCAGATACATGGGGCAGGAGCGATGAAACGACGGATTGCGCTGATCCTGGGAACGTTCGTGGTGCTGCTGGCGGCCTTTCAGGTCTACCGGCTGGTCGCCAGCGGGGGCTGGGAGCGCCCGTGGCGCTACCGGGCGCCGGCGGGCAAGCCGGCCGGAAAGCCGACCACCCTGCCCGGCGTGGGGGTGGTCTTTCCCGGCACCCGGCCGGAGCTGCTCGACTATGATAAGAACCACGTCCTCCGGGCCAGGTACGTCGCCGAGACCTGGGAGAAAGTCGGCAAGATGCTTCACCTGAGGTCCCCGCGGGTGCACTGGTACCTCCAGGGCGGGGAGACGGTGGTGATCGACGCCGATCGCGGCCGGGTCATGCCGACCGTCGTGGGCAGCAGGTGGACCTTTCCCCACGGCGAGCTGGAGGGAAACGTCCGCGTCGTGGTCGACCGCAACCGAGACCCCCGGCGCCGACCGCTGGCCGAGCGCCCCCAAGACGCCGTCCGCATTCACCTCCGACGGGCGTCCTTCGACCGTGACCGGCTTCTCATCTGGTCCGAGGAGCGGGTGGACGCCTTCACCAAGGAGTTCGATCTGGTGGGCAAGGGGTTGCGGCTGGCCTGGAACGAGGCGCCGGAAGTTCAGCTCCGCGAATTGCGGATCGAGCGGGGGGAGTGGATGTGCATTCGGGAGGGTCAGGATCGTCTGCTGGGGCAGATGCGTCTTCCGGGCAGCGGACGGGACGGCGGGGCGGACGATGCGGCTCCCCCGGCGCCCGCCTCGCAACCCGGCGACATAGAGACTTACGAGGCGGTCTTCACCGACGACGTCGAGGTTACCTATGCCGATCAGTACCTCAAGGGCGCCGACGAGCTGCGGCTGGTCTTCGAGTTTGAGCGGTCGCGGTTGGACAAGCTCGGCGACGAGCGCGAGGCGAGCGACGCCTCGGCGACTCGCCGGGCGGGCAGCCCGACCGAAGAGGCGTCGACCCGCCCGCCCGGCGCGACTGCGCCGGAGAAAAAGCCGCTGATCGTCACCTGGCGGGGTCCGCTGGCGGTCAAGCCCTTGCCCGAGCCGCCCACGGCCGCGGGCAAGCGGTTCGACGTATTCGGCAAGGGAGCGGCCGTAAAACTGGGCGACGAGCGGTCCGTGGCGACCTGCCGTCGGTTCGAGTTTCGCTCGCCCCCGCAGCGGGGCGAGCTGGTCGGCTCGACCGACGACCCCGTGCGGCTGCACATGGCCGACGGCACCAGAATCAGCGTCGCCAGGATCGGCTTCGACCGGAAGACGGAGCGCGTCGGCATGATCGGGCCGGGCACGATGCACCTGCCCGCCGGCACCGGCCAGGTCGCCGTCGGCAGCGGCCGGGATGAGGAACTCAGCATCAACTGGAGCAAGCGGGTCGACGTTCTCCTTGCCCGGAAGACCGTCAACGGCGAGACGGGCCCGGAAGAGTTCGACTTCATCCGCAAGGCCACGTTCTTCGGCAACGTCCGCGTCCGCCAGGGCAAGGCCCGAACCATGCGCGCCGAGGAGTTCGCGGTGACCTTCCACGAGCCGGACCGGCCCGGCGCGCCCACGCGCCCGGACGAGCTGTCCGGGGCCGGCGCCGTCGCCCTGGTGGATACGGAAACCGGCGAGTTCGTCCGGGCGGAGAAGCTGGACGTGCTGATGTCGCCGCCGGCAGAGCCCAAGAGCTATCCTCGCCGGGTGATCGCCAAGGGAAAGGTCTCCGCCCGGCAGCGGCAGACCGATCTGGCCGCCGACGAGCTGACCGTCAGCTTCGCCCGCGAACGGGACCCCAAGACCGGTGAGGTCAGGGCCGCCCCCCAGAAGCTGGACGCGTCCGGGTCGGTCAAGATCACCGACCGCAGCGGCTCATCCCCGGTCACCGCCGAGGCCGAAACCCTCAGCAGCAACCTTCTCGCCAAGACCGCCACCCTGGCCGGCAAGCCCGCCAGAATCGTCGAAAAGGACAGGACCATCCAGGGCGAGCTGATCTTCATGGACGAGCCGGCCGACTCCGCCAGCGTCACCGGGCCGGGAAAGCTCCGCTTCTACACCGATCAGGACCTCTCCGGCAACAAGGCCGACGAGCCGGTGCCGGTGGAGGTCACCTGGGAAAAGGGCCTGGAGTACAGCGGCCCCGATCGCGTCGCCGTGTTCCACCAGCAGGTCCATCTGAACATGCGCGGCGATTCGCTCTCCTGCGAAAAGAGCCTGCGCGTGCTGTTCGCGCCGCCGGATGAGCCGGCTGCCGGCGCCAAGCGGCCGGACTTGAGCATGAAGAAGATCTCCATGGTCATGGCCGAGAAGAACGTCCTGCTGGAGTCGGTGCGGACCGACGAGAAGGAGTTTCTCCTCCGCCGGAGCAGTCTGCGCTCGGACGAGCTGGTCTTCCACGCCGCCGTCAACCGGCTGAGCTGCAACCGCCCGGGCTGGCTGCTCCTGGAGGACTACCGCCAGCCGAAGCCGCCCGCGGCCGGCGAGCGGCGGACCATGCTGCCGAGCGAGGACGTCGACCGGCCCTCGCAGACGCTGTTCCGCTGGTCCAAGTCGATGTCCATGCAGGAGAGCGGGAAGGAGTTCGTCGTCAGCATGGCCGGAAAGGTCATGATGATGCACCGGACCGGCAGCGAGCTGGTGCGGAAGGCCAAGCTTCCCGTCCGGGCGTGGCCGGCGCTGGCGTCCGGGCGGCACACCGTCCTGAACTGCGGCAACCTCACCGCCCGGTTCGCCCGGGCCGCGCCCGCCCCGGCGCCCGAAGCCGGCGCCGACGGCCCGCGGATCGGCCGGCTGCAAATGTTCGACGCCAACACCAGCGTCAATCTGTTCGATCGGGCCGAGCGCGTCGAGGTCCTGTGCGATCGAATCCTCTACCAGCGGACCCGGGACGTGGCCATCATCGACGGGGCGGCGGGCACGTCGGCCGCCGTGACCTACCTGGACAAGCGCGAAAACCTGCCCAACACCCTCCGGGCCCCCCGGATCATCTGGTATCCGAAGACCGACAGCTTCCGCGTCATGGGCGGGGAGGTCCTCGGCGGCCGCCGCAGCCGATCGGGCCTGTGAGCGTCTCGTTCATCGACCCGCTGCGAAAGCCCTCCAGGTCCAGCGCCACGTAGGTGTATCCCAGCGCCTTCAGCGGGCGGACGATTCTCTCGCGCACGGCCGAGGCTTTCTCGATGGCGTCGGCCGGCACCTCCACCCGGGCGATGCTGCCGTGATCGCGGACGCGGCAGCACTCGAAGCCCAGCTCGCGGAGAACTCTCTCGGCCTGCTCGACGCGGGCGAGAGTTTCCTCGGCGATCTGCCGGCCATAGGGAATTCGCGTGGCCAGGCAGGTGGAGGCGGGCTTGTTCCACGTCGGCAGGCCCATGGCCCTGGCGGCGGCGCGGATCTCGGCCTTTTTCAGGCCCGCCTCCAGCAGCGGGCGGCGGAGACCCAGCTCCTCCTCGGCCTTCAGCCCCGGGCGATAGTCACCCACGTCGTCGGCGTTGGTGCCGCTGAGAACGGCGGCCAGGCGGCGCTGCCGGGCCAGCTCCGCCAGGTGCGAGAACGTCCGCCGCTTGCAGAAGTAGCACCGCCGGGGCGGGTTGGACGTGAACTCCGGGTCGTCCATCTGTCCGGTGCGGACCTCGAGAAGCTCGACGCCGACCTCGGCGGCAAGCTCGCGGGCCCGGTCTCGCTCGGAAGCCGGGAAGATCGGGGCGACGGCGTGCACGGCCAGGACGTTCTCGGCCCCCAGCGTCTCGACCGCCAGGGCCAGCAGCAGCGTGCTGTCGAGGCCGCCGCTGAAGGCCACCGCGGCCGTGCCCAGCCGGCGGAGGACCTGCCGACAGGCGTCCAGCTTTGCCCGCAGGCCGGCGTCGAGGGCGTCAAACTCAGTCGGGCTCGTCTCCGGCATCTCAAACGATTCTAATGTCTCGGCCCGCGGCGATCAAAGCCGTTTGCCCGGCCGACGGTCTGGACAGCGGCCCCGCGATGGTGTGCAATGTGGTGCGGATCTGGCCGGCGAGCGGCGCGGCCGACAAGGCAGGACTATGGCAAAGACTACCACGTCCGTGAAACGACCGGCGGAAATCGCCAGGCGGCTGGCGGGGCTGCGGCGGCTGCGGCGCCGCCACCGCGTGGGGGCGGTGCTGCTGACCAATCCCCACAACGTCCGCTATTTCAGCGGCTTCACCGGCGAGGACAGCTTCCTGCTGGTGGGCCGGCGGTGGCTGCGGCTGCTGACCGACGGCCGATTCACCCAGCAAGCCCGCGTCGAATGCCCGTACATCCGGGCGATCGTTCGCAAGGGCCGCATGGTCGACGCCGTCACCGCCGCCCTGGCCGGGCGAAGGGTCCGCCGGCTCGGCATCGAGGGCAGTTACGTCTCCGTCAGGCTCCAGGCGGAGCTGGCCAAAGCCCTGGGAAAGGCCTGCACCAAGCCTTTCAAGGGCGAGATCGACGCCCTCCGCGAGGTCAAGAGCCCCCTGGAGCTGCGGGCCATCCGCAGGGCCGTCGCCGTCGCCGAGGGGGCGTTCGCCGCCCTGATCGCCGGTGGCCGGAGCAGGTTCGTCGGGCGGACGGAGCGCGAGGTCGCGGCCGAGCTGGAATATCTCATGCGCATGCGCGGGGCCGAGCGGGCGTCTTTTGAGACGGTCGTGGCCGCTGGGGCGCACTCGGCCATGCCGCACTACCGGCCCGGGCAGACCCGAATCCGCCGCGGGCAGATCGTCCTGATCGACTGGGGGGCGGTGGCGGGCGGCTACTGCTCCGACTTGACGCGGGTGGTCTTCACCGGTAGAATTCCCCCCCAAATTGCGGCTATTTATGAGACTGTGCTCCGCGCGCAGCGGGCGGCGGTGGCGGCCGTAAGGTCCGGCGAGCGTTGCGAATCGCCCGACGCGGCCGCCCGGAAGGTGATTGCGGCCGATGGCTACGGGCGGGCCTTCGTCCACGGGCTCGGCCACGGCATCGGGCTTCAAGTTCACGAGCTGCCGGCCCTGGCCCCCGGGCGGCGCCAGCGGCTGCGGACGGGAATGGTCGCGACCGTCGAGCCGGGCATATACCTGCCGGGCACCGGCGGCGTGCGGATCGAGGACGACGTGCTGGTCGGCGCCCGCGGGGCGCGGCGGCTGGGCAGGCTGCCGCGGGAGCTGGAGGCAATGAGACTCCGCTGACCCGCCCGGACGGAAAAGGAAAACCATGGACATAGACGAAATCCGGGAACTGGTTCGGCTGATGGTCGACAACGACCTGGCCGAGCTGGACGTCACCGACGGCGAAAGCAAAATCCGCCTGCGGCGCGGCTCCGGCGGGGAGGTAGTGGCCGTGCCGACCGCGGCGAATGCGCCGCCCCCGGCGGCGGCGGTTGCTGCGGAAGCCGCCGAGCCGGTCGCCGACCTGATCGAGGTCCGAAGCCCGATTGTGGGGACGTTCTACGCCGCCGCCGACCCCGAGTCCGAGCCGTACGTCTCCGTCGGCTCCGCCGTCGGCGCCGACAGCGTCGTCTGCATCATCGAGGCCATGAAGGTCATGAACGAGATCAAGGCCGAGCAGGCGGGCGAGATCGTCGACATCTGCGTGAAGAACGCCCAGCCCGTCGAGTACGGGCAGGTGCTCTTCCGGCTGAGAGTTTCCTGACGGCGGGGCGGCGGCGAACGAAGGGTAGCCATGTTCTCTCGAATCCTGATAGCCAATCGCGGCGAGATCGCCCTTCGCATCATCCGGGCCTGCCGGGAGCTGGGCATCGAGACGGTGGCCGTCTACAGCGAGGCCGACCGGGACAGCAGCTACCTGCACATGGCCGACGACCGCATCTGCATCGGCCCGCCCCCGTCGGCGGAAAGCTACCTGAACATTCCGCGGATCATCGCCGCGGCCGAGCTGACCGACGTGCAGGCGATCCACCCCGGCTACGGCTTCCTGGCCGAGAACGCCCACTTCGCCGAGATCTGCCGGAGCTGCAAGATCGAGTTCATCGGGCCCAGCGTGGAGAGCATGCGCGCCCTGGGCGACAAGATCGAGGCCAAGCGGCTGGCGCGGGCGGCCCGGGCGCCGGTGGCCCCGGACAGCGACGGCGCGGTCGCCAGCGTCGAGGACGCGGCGGCGGCGGCGGACCGCATCGGCTATCCCATCGCCATCAAGGCCGCCGCCGGCGGGGGAGGGCGCGGCATCCGCTTCGTCCACAACGAGGCCACCCTGCGGACCAGCTTTCGCCAGGCCCGGCAGGAGGCCGAGATCGCCTTCGGCGACGGCCGGCTGTACCTGGAGAAGGCCTTCGACAACTTCCGCCACATCGAGGTACAGATCCTGGGCGACATGCGCGGGCACGTGGTCCATCTCTACGAGCGCGAGTGCTCCCTCCAGCGGCGCAGGCAGAAGGTCATTGAGGAGACCCCCGCGTGCAACCTGGAGCCCGACCTGCGCGAGGAGATTTGCCTCTCGGCCGTGCGGCTGGCAAAGGAGGTGGGCTACTACAACGCCGGCACGGTCGAGTTCATGCTGGACGAGAGCAACCGGAATTTCTATTTCCTCGAGGTCAATACCCGCATCCAGGTCGAGCACCCCATCACCGAGATGGTCACCGGCGAAGACCTGATCAAGTGGCAGTTGCGGCTGGGCTCGGGCGAGCCGCTGGAGCTGCGCCAGCAAGAGATCACGCAGCGGGGCCATGCCATCGAATGCCGCATCAACGCCGAGGACCCGGCCAACGGCTTCCGGCCGTCGGCGGGGCGGATCGAGGCGTTCATCGCCCCGGGCGGGCTGGGCGTCCGCTGGGACAGCCACATCTACCAGGGCTACGAAGTGCCGCCCACCTACGACAGCCTCCTGGGCAAGCTGATCGTGCACGCGCGAACCCGCCCCGAAGCCATCGCCATCATGCGCCGGGCGCTGGAGGAGTTCCTCATCCATCCCACCAAGACCACCGCGGGCTTATGCCGCGAAATCCTCAACCACCAGGCCTTCCTGGAGGGCCGCTGCGACACGACCTTCATCGAGCGGGAAATCCTGGATAGCTAGGCAAAGGGAGCCGTCTACATGACCCCATTATTGAAAGGCAACGCCGTGGTCGGCCAGTCCGGCGGGCCCACGGCCGTGATCAATCAGTCGCTGGCGGGGGTGATCGAGGCGGCGGCGGACGCGCCCATGATCCGGCGGCTGCTGGGGGCGCGCCACGGCGTCCGCGGCGTCATTGAGGGCAAGTTCGTCGACCTCAAGGGCATCGGCGGGGCGCGGCTGGAGCGGCTGGCGGCGACGCCGGGCTCGGCTTTGGGCTCGACCCGCGACAAGCCCGATGAGGCGTACTGCCGGAAGATCTTCGAGGCCTTCGCCGCCCGCGACGTGCGGTACTTTTTCTACATCGGCGGGAACGACTCGGCCGACACCGCCCGGATCGTCAACGAGCTGGCGCAGCGGGCGGGATATGAGCTGCGCGTCTTCCACATTCCCAAGACCATCGACAACGACCTGCGGGTGACGGACCACTGCCCCGGCTACGGCTCGGCCGCGAGGTTCGTGGCCCTGGCGATGATGGGCGAGGACCGCGACAACGCCTCGCTATTGGGAATCAAGATCAGCGTCATTATGGGCCGCCACGCCGGCTGGCTGACTGCCGCCAGCATGCTCGCCCGGCAAAACACGGACGACGGCCCGCACCTGATCTACGTGCCGGAGAGCCCGTTCTCGCTGACGCAGTTCACCCGGGACGTCAAGGAAGTCTACGACCGGCTGGGCCGCTGCCTCATCGCCCTCTCGGAGGGCATCGCCGACGGCCACGGCAAGGAGATCGCCGTCAAGCTGGCGCTGAAGCTGGGCAAGCCGGTCGAGCGCGACGAGCACGGGCACCCCCAATTGTCCGGGACGGGCGTCCTCGGCGACTTCCTGGCCGAGTACATCAAGGGAAAGTTCAAGGAGAAGATTCGCATCCGGGCCGACACCTACGGCTATCTCCAGCGAAGCTTCGCCGGCTGCGTCTCGCCCGTGGATCAGGCCGAGGCACGCCGGGTCGGCCGCACGGCCGTGAAGTACGCCGTGGCCGGCGATTTCGACGGCTCCGTCGCCCTGCGGCGGAAGAAGACCAGCAGGTACGGCGTCGAGTGCTTCCGCACGAAGCTCACCTCCGTCGCCCGCGAGACAAAGGACCTGCCGCCGAAGTACATCAACCGCGCCGGAAACAACATCAGCGAGTCCTTCCGCGCCTACGCCGCCCCGCTCGTGGGAGAGCTGCCGCGGATCGGCAGGATTTGAGCGCCCGCGCGTTCCGCCGGGCGGAAGGAGTGAGGTTTTGGCCGCCGTTTCGCCGTGGCTTCTGACCATGCCCGTGGCCACGGGCGTGGGCTTTGCCCTGATTGCGATCGCCTACCGGCTCGGTCAGACGCGCGGCGTCGGCCCGCCGCAGATCGTGCTGCTCATTTCCGTGGCCGGGACGGTCTACTTCGGCGTCGCGGCCTGGCCGCTCGACCTGGGCGGGCTGCCGCCGCTGGTGCTGGCCTTCGGGATCGGGGCGGGGCTGGGCCAATACCTGGGGGTCAAGCTGGTCCGCCCGATCCTGGAGCGGGGCCCGCTGTCGCCGCTGTGGTGCGCCATGAGCCTGTACTTCCTGCCGGTGAGCCTCTACGCCTACCTCGTCTGGGGCGAGCGCATCCGGGCTCATCACTACGCCGCCATCGCCGCGGCCGTGGCCTGCGTGGTGATCGCCTCGATCGGGCAGGGGCGCAATGCCCCGAGTGAGTCCGACCACACCCGCCCGGACCATTCGGCGCGGCGAAAAATCCTCTACGGGCTGATGCTGGTGGGGGTCCTGATCTTCAACAGCGTGATGGCGGTCTGCATCAAGGACCTGGGCACGCGGCCGGCCCCCGAGGGCGGCAGCTACATGGACCATTACGGCCACGTGATGTACCTTCTGTTCTATGTGGCGCTGGCCGCGGCCATCCTGCCGGACCTGCTGATCACGCGGGCGTACCGCGTGCCGCTGCGAAGCGCGCTGCTCCTGGGGATTCTGGGCTCGGCCGGGTCCATCGGCGGGCTGCTGGCGCTGCGGGTCTGCGCCGCCTGCCCGGCCGCGGTGGTCTTCACCATCGCCGGCGTGACCTCCATCCTGACGGTGGCCGTCGTCTCGGTGCTGGCCCTGGGCGAGAAGGCCGACGCTACCTGGTACGGCACGGTCGCCACCGGCGTGCTGGCCGTGATCCTGGCAAATCTCAACGGCTTCGGCGCGCCTTGACGCACGCAACTCGTAGGGCGGGCAGGCATGCCCGCGATATCCGGCCGCAGCCTCACGCCCCGAACTTCTCCAGCTTGCCGGCGTGGGCCATGGCCAGCGGCAGCAGCTCCTTGGAGGTGATGGTTCCGATCTCGCCCGCGCGGCAGGCGAGCTCGTCGAAGCGAGCGGCCTGCCCGCCGCGGAGGTAGGGGGCCCTCATCACCACCGGCACGGGGTGCCAACTGTGGGCCTTCAGGCTGCACGGGGTGGAATGGTCGCCGGTGACGATCAGCACGTCCGGCCCGGCCGCCAGCAGCTTCGGCAGGGCCGAATCCATCTCCTCGATCCGCCGGACCTTCTCGGCGAAGTCGCCGTCCTCGCCGGCCTTGTCGCAATACTTGAAGTGGGCGAAGACGAAGGTGTGATCGGCAATCGCCTTGGCGGCCTCGGCGCACACGCCCTCGGCGGTGGTCGGCTGGGCCACCACGGGAATGCCCACCAGCCGGGCCACGCCGCGGTACATCGGGTATCCCGCGACAGCCGCCGGCTTCAGCTTGTACCGCTCGGCGAACTTCGGCCAGTCCGGGTGCTTGGCGAAGCCGCGGGCGAGGATCATGTTCGCCCTGGGCTCGTCGGCGAGGATCTTGCCCACCTGCCCGATCAGCCCGGCCGCCATCTTCGCGGTGCGGGACCTCTCGTGCGGCGGGCGGTCCGGCGCCAGCGGCGGCACGCCCGTGGCCTGGGGGTCGGTGTCGCCGACGTCGTCGTCCAGGCCCTCGCCCCGCAGCACCAGCAGCGCCCGGTGCTCGGCCTCGGTCTGGAAGAACACCTCCACGCCGGCGGGGAGCTCCAGCGCCGAGAGGATCTTGCCGATCACGCGGCGGTTCTCCTCGTCGGGGATTCGCCCGGCGCGGCGGTCGGCGACGTTGCCGGCCTCATCGACCGTGCAGAAGTTCAGCCGCGCGGCCACGTCGGTCTCCTCCAGCGGAAACTCCAGCCCCAGCGCGCTGAGCACGCCGCGGCCCACCTGGTAGAGGACCGGGTCGTAGCCGAACAGGCCCAGATGCGCCGGCCCCGATCCCGGCGTGACGCCGGTGGCGATGGGCACCAGCAGCCCGCAGGCCCCGGCGCCGGCGAGGGCGTCGAGGTTGGGCGTGCCCGCCGCCGCCAGAGGCGTCCGGCCGCCGCGCCCGGCAACGTCGCCCACGCCGTCCATTACCAGCAGCACGATGCTCTTGTCGCTCTCTCTCGCCAGCGACGAGATCAACTCTCCATAGGCGTCTTCGTTCATCTTGCCTCACCTCTGAAAGCAGTTCCCTGCCAAAGTCTTGCGATGTCGAGTTCCGTTGTCGGGCTCCGCCCTACTTTAACTTCGGCGGCACGTAGATGCCGCGCTCCAGTTGTGCCATCTGCGCTCGCAGCGATTTGAGATTCGACTTTGCTGGAACGTCGTCGCCCTTCAGTTCGAGCGCGCGCACAAGCAGCTTCTCTGCTCGCAGCCAGTCTGCCAAGGCTTCCTCGCGCAGGCGTTGGGCCTCCAGGTGCCGGCCCTTCTGCTTATAGGCTTCCCTGAGCATCAACTTGGCGTTGCCGCGCAGCCCGTAGGCAGTCCCGAGCTGGGCGATCGCGCCCCAATATGCCGGATCTATCTGGATGCACTTCTCCAGGAGCCGAATGGCCGCATTGCCCCAGCCCACGTGGCGCAGGACGACCCCTGCGCTGTGGAGGGCGAATGCCGGCACCGGGTCGGTGGCGGCGATGCGGTCGATGTAGCCTTCCAGGTCGAAGTCCTTCTGGGACAGGGCGCAGTTCGCCGCCAGAGCGGCGTTGGCTCCGTTGCGGCGGAGGAACACCACGTGACTGACGCCGATGTGAACGACAGCCCAGTGCCTGCTCTTGCCGAGCACGCCCATGAGCGGGCGCGTTGGCGGGTAGGAGTGCAGCACCACCACCTCGATGCCGTAATCGCGCGCGGCTCGGTCAAACGCGGCAATGCGCAACTCCCGCGCGCCGGCGTCGAAGGCCGGCTGCCCGCCGGTGCAGGCGAAGACCCACCGCATCATGTACGGCGGGAAGGCCCAGGTGTTGGTCAGTATCGGCACCCGGCGGTGAGTCAGGAACATCAGGTCGGAGGAGCTGTCATAGCCGGTGAAGACGTTGCCGGCCGGGGCGTGCTGGTTGATCCACCCGGCCGCGGCCAACGGCACCGAGAAGGACGAAACCCCTCTGCCGAACCGCCACGAGCGGTGCTCGGAGTAGTAGAACCGCTGCGTGAGGACGGCGAAGATCCACCAGGCCGACAGGGCGATCACGGCCGCCGCGGTCGCGATGCCGACCGGCCGGGGCAGCCGCGCCAGCAAGGATTCTCGAGCCTTGGCCGGGGCCCGACCCGGTTCCGGCGGCGAAGACCTTTTCGCCAGCCAGCGCCAGCCGTCGGCCAGGACGATCAGGCTCAGCGGGGCCAGGATCATCGCGGCCGGGGCGATGTTGCGCCGCATCTTCAGCGACACGGCCGTCATGCCCGCCAGCGCCGCCAGCCAACCCCAACGCCGCCGCAGCAGCGCCACCACGCCGGCCACGCCGGCCAGGGAGAGCACGGTGAAGTACGCCCAGGTCGCCTTGGTGTGCCGGAGCGTTTTCGCAAAGGGCGTGGTGAACTCGCCCACGGCCGCCCAGGGGTGCTTGGCGAACGTGCGGGGCTCGCCGCCGGCGATGTCGTGCCTGTTCATGAACATCAGCGTCTGGACGGGCATGACCGCCCCGCGGACGTGCCAGGGGTTGCACAGCGACGCCAGCAGCACCCCGGCCGTGGCGATGCCCAGCCACTTCAGCCGCCCGGCGCCCGCGCCCGCCGCCTCCTGCGTCACCGACCGCCGCCAGACCCACCGCAGAAATACGTCGGCGAACATCACCCCGGTCAGGGCTATCCCCAGCAGGAAGTAGCTGTGGAAGTTGACCGCCAGGACTTGCAGGCCGATCACCCCGGCCGCCGCCCGCCAGCCGAACCTCGGCCCGACCAGCAGGCACCACTGGGCGACCAGCATCAGATAGCCGAAGACCTCCGGGCGGAGATTGAAGCGGGAGTAGCCGGTCATGGCCGCCAGCAGCACGGCCGAGCCGATCCACTCCCAGCCCAGCCGCCGCCCGGGCGGGCCGGGGGCGCCGGCTTGCTCGGCGGGCAGGGCCCGGCGCATCGTCACCGCCATCAGGGCGAAGATCGCCGCCACCATCGCCCACTGGAGCACCCACAGCCCGTCGAAGCCGCCCGCCTCATACGCCAGGGTCATGACCACTTGGCTGAGCCAGTTGCCGTTGATGAAGTGGTAGGTGTCGCTGGCGGCGTCGTAGCGGCAGCCGGGGCCGAGTTCGTCGGGATCGGCCAGGCGCTGCTTGTCCAGCTTGGTGTAGATGAACCGATTGGTCTGGACGATCCGGCCGGTGCGAAGGAAATGCCTCCCGTAGGCCAGGTGGTAGCCGACGTCGTAGCTGGAGAACGGCCGCACCGCCAGCAGCACGGCCAGGGCGCCGGCGGCGGCCGTGGCCGCAATCCCGACGATCCGGCCGGGCAGCGCCGTCCCGGGCGAAGGCGGCTGGGGTGCTACGCGATCGTCCTGCCTGACCATGGCGGCAGATTCTAGCCGCGGCCGGCGCGATTGTCACTATCGGCCCGGTCGGCGGCGCCTGCCTCACGACCGGCTGGGCAGGAGGATTACGCCGCGCTGAAATGCCTCCATCTGCCGCCGAAGCAGTTGCAGGGCGTCGGCGGCCTGGAGATGGTCGGGGTCGATCTCCAGTGCGCCCTCCAGCAGCCGCCGGGCCTCCTGCCAATCGGCCAGGGCTGCCCTGCGGGCGGCGGCGGCCTCGTCGGCTTCCTGCCGCTGGAGGTGCCGCCTCATACGCTGGAGCAGCTCGGTTCCGCGTTTCGCCAGAGTCCGGCCGCGGGCGGCAAGCCGCCCCGGGGCGACGGCGACCACCCACCGCAGCCACCGGCGGGCCCGGGCGTGGTCCGGGTCGAGCTTGAGGCACTCCTTCCAGACCGTAATGGCGCGGCCGTACCATTCCAGGTGGGCCAGCAGCCGGCCGGCATCGTACAGGGCCTCGGCCTCCACCGGGTCCGCCCGCCGGCAGGCGTCGACGTGGCCGCCCACGTCGAAGTCCTCCTCGGCGATGCCGGCGCGGTCGGCCAGGGCGGCGTTGGCCCCGTCGGCGCGAAGGAAGACCACGTGGCGGACGCCCAGTTGCACCACCACCCAGCCCGGATCGCGCGAGAGCTGCTTCATCAAGGTCGGCAGGTCCGTCGGCAGGACCGCGGTGAATCGCAGCACCACGGTGCCGACGCGGTGCTTGCGGGCGACCGGGGCCCACTTCTCCAGCCCGGCCGCGGCGAAGATCGACTGCCGCAGCACCCGCGGCGGGTAGGCGAAGGTGTTGGTGAGGATGGGCACGTCGCGGTGTGGGCGGGTGAGGTACATGAGGTTCGAGGAGTTGGCGAAGTCGCACCAGACGTTTCCGGCCGGGGCGTGCCGGTTGATCCACTCGGCCGCTTCCACGGGGATCATCACGCGCGAGACGCCCAGGCCGAACCGCCAACTCCGCCGCTCGGAGGCGTAGAACTCGTTGGAGACGATCGAGACGGTCCACCACAGAGCGGCGGCGGCCGAGATCACCGCCACCGCAGCGGGGCCGATCCGCGCCAGCACGGCGGGGGTGGGGCGGCGAACCCTGCCCGCCAGCCAGCGCCAGCCGTCGGTGAGGCTCACCAGGGCCAGCGGGACCATCAGAAACGCCCCCAGGGCGATGTTCCGGCGGGTCGTCAGCGAGACCCAGGCCGCCCCGACCATGACCAGCAGCCACCCCCAGCGCCTTCTGGCGGCCGCGACCAGGCCCCCGGCGGCGGCCAGCGCGAGCACGACGATGTAGGCCGTGGTGGCCCGGTGGCCGCTGAACTGCTCGGCCAGGGTCCGCGGGAACTCGCCGATCAGGGCCCAGGGATGGGCGGTCAGGCTGGTGGGCGTCCCCCCCACGATCTGATGCCTGCTGAGAAAGGCAACCGTCTGGATCGGAAAGATCGCCCCGCGGAGGTGCCACGGGTTGCACAGGCAGGCCAGCACCATGCCGCCCGTGGCGATGGCGAGCCATTTCATCCGCGCCTTTGCCGCGGCGTCGTCGCGGCCGGTGACCGTCCTGGCCCACAGCCAGTGGGCGAAGGCATCGGCCAGCATCGCCGCCGAGAGGGCAACGCCCAGCAGGAAATAGCTGTGGAAGTTGACCGCCAGCACTTGCAGGGCGATCATCGCACACAGTCCGCGCCGGCCCGCACGCGGCCGGACCAGCAGCGCCCACTGCCCCAGCAGCACCAAATAGCCCAGCAGCTCCGGGCGGAGGTCGAACCGCTCGTAGGAGCTCAGGGCGATCAGGACGACGGCCGGGGCGATCCAGTGCCAGCCGACGCCGCCGCGCCGGCCGGCATCGGGCGGGGCATCCGTCGCGGCCGAGCTTCGGCGCATGGTAACGATCAGCAGGACGAAGATTCCCGCCACCAACGCCGCCCGCAGAATGCTCAGCGCGATCATCCCGCCGGCAAGGTGCACCGCGGCGAAGACGACCTGGCTGAGCCAGTTGGCGTTGATGAAGTGATAGGTGTTGGTTGCGGCGTCGAACCGGCCGCCGGGGGCGAGGCTGCCGGGATCGGCCGGGAGGTCCTCCTCCAGCCTGGCGTAGGTGAACCGGTTGGTCTGGACGATGCGTCCGTGCTGGAGGAAGTACTCGCCATAGGCCAGGTGGTATCCGATGTCGTAGCTGGCGATGGGGCGGACGGCCAGGGCCACGACGAGCGCGGCGGCCGCCACCACGGCCAGGATGGCCAAGTCCTTCACCACCGCCGGCGCCACCTCGACGGCGGCCACCTTCAGACCGGAGGGTCGTTGGGTCATGCCGCGGGGATTGTAGTCGGCCGGGGCGGGCCTGTCACGCGACGCACGCGGGCGCTCGGGCGCGTCACGGCCCGCGCCCGCGGCGTCCGGCCGGCTGCAACTGCGATGCCGCCAGCCGCCGGCGGATGATCCGCAGGTCGTTCCTCGCCTCGGGGTAGTCCGGCTCGATTTCGAGGGCGCGCTCGATCAGCCCCGCCGCCTTCCGCAGGTTGGCGACCCCTCCGCGCCTCGCCCAGCACAGGCCCAGGAAGTAGATCGCCTCGGGGAATTCCGGCTCCAGCCGGACGCACTCGTCCCACATCGCCTGGGCCGGGTCATACCAGCCCATCCAGTACAGGATCAGCGCCCCGGTGTGCAGGGCGTGGGCGGGGACGGGGTCGGTTGCGGCGACCCGCTCGATGTGCCGAGCGACGTTCAGGTTGGCCGCGGTGATCTCCCGGGCGCGGGCGAGGGCGGCGTTGGCCCCGTCGCGGCGGAGGAAGGTGACGTACTTTCCGTCGACCTCGACGACGGCCCACCTGGGACTGTCGGCGAGATACCGGAGGACGTCGCGGCCGATGGGGCTGGGGTTCAGGACGATGGTCTCGACCCCGTAAGCCTCGACCGCCCGCTCCAGCGCTTCCGGATCGGCAGTGCAGTCCAGCACCCACTGCCGGACGTAGTGCGGATACGCCCAGGTGTTCGTCAGCAGCGGCACCTGGCGATGCGGGCGGGTGAAGTACATCAGGTTGGCCGAGGTGCTGAAGTCGCAGAAGACGTTGCCCGCCGGTTGATTGCTGTTGATCCACTCGGCCGCCGCCAGCGGCAGCGAGACCTCCATCCTCCCCAGGCGGAACCGGCCGCGGCTCCGCTCGGCGAAGTACAGCTTGTGGGTGACCGTGCGGTAGACCCAGTAGCCGGCCGCGGCCATCGTCGCCAGGGAAACCGCCACCGCCGCCGCCCGGCTCAGCCGACCCAGCCGGCCGGGACGGGGCCGCTGTCGCAGTCGGCACCAGCCGTCCCAAATCGCCATCGCGCTGAGCGGGGCGACGACGATCCCCGCCAGCACCATGTTCCGGCGCATCGCCATCGACGCCGCCCCCATGCCGATCAGGATCAGCGCCCATCCCCAGCGCCTCCCGGCCAGGGCGGCCAGCAGCCCCGCGGCGCCCACGCACAGCGTCACTATGTACGCCTTGGTCGAGAGCATCCCCCGCCATTGGGCCAGGAACGGGCTGGACAGCTCGGTGATCTGGACGACCTGCCGCCGCGATTCGGCGACGATGCTCAGCTCGAATCGTCCGCGGTGAATAGCGGCGAGGGCCTGGACGGGCATGATCGCCCCGCGGACTAACCACGGGTTGCACAGCGACGCCAGCACCGCCCCGCCCGTCGCCACCGCCAGCCACTTCAGCCGGGCCTTGACTTTTCCCGCGTCCGATTCCGTCACGGTCCTGGCCCACAGCCAGCGGGCGAAGGCGTCGAGCAGCATGGCCGCCGAGAGGGCGACCCCCAGCAGGAAGTAGCCGTGGCAGTTGGCGGCGAGGATTTGCAGGCCGATCACGCCCGCGGCCCGGCGCCGGCCCATGCCCGGCCCGGCCAGCAGCGCCAACTGCCCGCTCAGTATAAGGAAGCCGAAGACCTCCGGCCGCAGGGCGAATCGCTCGTGGGCCGTCAGCGCGGCCAGGATGACGGCCGGGGCGATCCACTGCCACCCCAGCCCCGCCCGGCGCATCGTCAGCACCAGCAGGGCGAAGATCCCCGCCACCATCGCCGCCTGCAACAGGCTCAGGGCCACCATTCCGCCGGCGCAGTGGACGGCCGCCAGCACCACCTGGCTGAGCCAGTTGGTGTTGACGAAGTGGTAGGTGTTGGTCGCGGGGTCGTACCGGCAGCCGGCGCCGACGTTTTTCGGGTCGGCCAGGACGTCCTCCTCCAGCCTGGTGTAGATGAATCGGTTGGTCTGGACGATCCGGCCGTGATCCAGGAAGTGCTCCCCGTAGGCCAAGTGGTAGCCGACGTCGTGGCCGCCGATGGGACGGACCGCCAGCGCCACCACCAGCGCCCCGGCCGCGGCCGCCGCGGCGACGCCAAAGGCCCGCACGGCCGCTTGGCCGCCAGGGGCCGCCGGCTCGGACCTGCCCGGACTTTTCTTCATGGCCGGCGGCGATTGTAGTTGACGCGGGCACGCCTGTCACCACGCCGCCGAAAACGACCGCGCCCACGACAAATTCGCTTGACAGCGGTGCGGCGCGACTGTGACCTGTGTTGGAATTCCAGGAGGTGGTTATGAGCTTACGATCATTGGGCGCGGTCTGGTCGAAGCTTCTCATCTTCACGGCCCTGGCGGGCTGGGCTTTCTGTGGGCGGGCCGCCGGTCAAACGGACGAGCCTGCCGAGACGGTGACGCTCTCGGCGGCCGGGGCCGAGGTCACGCTCGAGCGCGCCACCGGGCGGGTGACGTCCGTCACAGTCGCCGGCGAGGACATGACTCGCCGCCACCCGGCCGGCAGCGAGCGGCCGTTCGCCTTCGTCGAGGTCGAGGACCTACGCGATGGCCGCATCTACAACCCCTTCACCGCCGGCTCGACCATCAGCGGCTGGAAGGTCGGCCAGGACACCGGCGGCCGGACGCTCAGCTTCACCCAGCGATACGAAGGCGCGCCGTTCGCCATCGCCCACGCCCTCCGCCAGACGCCGGCGGGCGTCCGCTGGGAGGCCGCCTGCCGGCTCCACCCCGGCCAGAAGCTCCACCGCTCGGTGGTGGTCAGTTGGATGCTGCCGGCCCCATACAACTGGCAATTCTGGTGGCCCAGCGACACCGTCTCCCACCGGACCGACGGGGTCACGCCGTACCGATGCGTCTACGCCCACACCGACCACCGCCCGTACGGGACGATCGTCCCGGTGGTGGGCCTGTGGGGCCGGCGCGGCGGCGCGGCCGTCTTTTCCCCGCCCGACGTGCGGAAGTGCCAGATCATCTTCGACGTGCAGACGCAGCGAATCTCCGACCCCGGCAAGGGCATCCTCCGCAATCCGGAGGACCTCCAGATGCTGCGCGTGGCCCACCACACGGTCGGCCTGCGGGCGCCGGCAACCGGCGCCGGCGGGGCCGGCAAGGAGCTGCGCCTGGCGATCTGCCTGGCGGGCGTGCGGCCGGACTGGCGGGCGGTGATGGGCCATTACGTCAAGAGCTACCCGGAGCTGTTCGAGCCGATCCCGGCGGCGCGGAAGTACGAGGGCATGTACGGCATCAACAATGCCACCCGCCTCAAGGGCGGCAACTTTGACTCACTCAAGAGCCTCCGCGTCCGCTCGCTGGAGGTGCACGGGCACTTCCCCGAATACGGCGTGTACATCACGCCCGAGGCCCTCAAGGACCCGAACCTGAAATGGCGGTGCAGTCCGCACCGCGGCGCCGAGCTGTCGCTGGCCGACAACCGCCGCCTCGTCGACGGGCTGCTGAAGGCCGGCGTGCCCCCATTCATGTACTTCTACAACGTCCACGCCAACGCCCAGACGATCCGCAGGCTCTTCGCCGCCGACCTGATGCTGGGCGAGACGGGAAAGCCGAACATTCAATACCACGGCGAGCCGGCCCTGCGGGCCCAGCCCGACTCGCCCTTCGGCCGCCACCTGATCGAACAGATGGACCTGATGCTGAAGGCCTATCCCAAGGCGCCGGGCTTCTTCGTGGACAACTTCGCCATCGAGTGGATCAGCTTCGCCCACGACGACGGCGTGACCATGGCCCACCACCGCCCGGCCTACACCATGAACCGCAACCACCAGGACGTCGGGCCCATCTGCTTCGCCAAGGCCCACCAGGCCGGCAAGGTCATCATGTCCAACAAGCTGGCCACCATCGAAAGCGCCCGCGGCGTGGACATGGTGCTGGTGGAGGGCATGAGCCTGGACGGGCTGAAGCTGCACGCCTTCGCCTGCGTGTATCGGGCGCTGTTCCCGCTGGCCTGGTCCGGCCCGCGCAGCCCCGACCGGCTGGAGCGGTGCATGCAGCACCTGCTTGTCTGGGGCGGCACGCCGGCGGCCACGCTCGTCCGCCGCCGCCGCCGGGATACCATCGACGCCTACCGCCCGCTGACGGACGCCATGATCGGAAAGCGCTGGGTCTTCGACGCCGACCCGCTGGCGCTGCCGACGGGCTTCAGCGGCCAGATCTTCCGCATCGACAAGCACGCCGCCCGCGCCGGCGACGTGGTCGTCTCGCTGGTCAACCTGGAGAGCTCCTGGCGCGACGAGAAGTTCACCGAAGACCTCTCCGTCACCATTGACCTGCCCGAGGCCGCCCAGCTCCGGAAGGCCACGTGGCTGGGCGTGGAGAAGTCGCGCGAAAAGCCGCAGCCCGTCGAGATCGAGCATCTCGGCAAGAAGCTGCTGCTGCGGCTTCCCCCCGTTGGCGCGGCCGGCATCCTCCGCCTGAGCCGGTAGGGCGGGTCAGCCCACGCCGGCAATTCACACTCAGCTTCGCGCCAGGCCGGCGAGCTTGTAGTTCGGCCCGACGGTGTAGAGGCGATTGAGCGGCTTGTCGTTGAGGTGGGCCTGCACGACCTCGCCGACAAAGATGACGTGGTCGCCGGCCTCCATCTCGCCGGCCAGCTTGCACTCGAAGTTGGCCACGGCGTCGGCCAGCAACACGCCGTCGACGACCTTGGCCGGCTGGGTCTTGGCGCCGGCCGCGGCCAGCTTGTCCATGTCGCGCCCGCTCTTGGTGCCGAACAGCATCGTCTCTTCCTGCTGGCCCTCAGAGGGGAAGGCGACGACGAACTCCTTGGCCGTCCGGATCGCCTCCAGCGACCACCGCGTCTTGCCTATGGACACGGCCATCATGGGCGGGCTTCCCGAAACGATCATCGTCCAGCCCAGGGTGATGGGGTTGCAGTTGCCCTTTGCGTCTTTGGCGATGGCGATGACGATCTGCTCGGGGTACTTGCTATTGATCGCATCTGAATAGCTGGCTTCGCGCTGCATGTTCGTGCTCTCCAAGACGGGTGAAGGTTTTCCCGATGCCCGCCGGCCGCGACGCCGGACCGACAGCCACAGGATATCCCGCCAGCCCCGCGGGTGCCATGGCTTGCCCGGCACGGCGGGTCTTCGACTCGCAAGCCGCGTTCGCTACCGATTGACGCGTAAGCTGGGTCGCCGCGGCGATCCACCTTTTCCTCTTAAGCCGCGGACAACGCGAACGAAAACAGAAATGTAGGGCGGGGCTACGGCTCGACTGAGCTCGCCGAAGTCCGCCCCGCCAAATGCGGCTCGAACCGGTCCGCGCGGCGGGAGTTCTTGACGGGCGCGCGACTCCGCCTCTATCATTTCAGCCGTGGGCTGGGTTGGGACGCAACCCGCCTTTTCACGATCGTCCGGACGAAAGGAGCGCGGAAATGGCACAGCTGCGATGTCCCAAGTGCGACAATCTGATGGAGGTCACGGACGAGCAGGCCGGGCAGAGCATATCGTGTCCGCATTGCGGCAACGTCAGCGTGGTGCCCGTTCCCGCCCAGCGCGTCCAGCCGGCCGGTGAGGCCGCGCCGCCTCCGGCCGGGCAGGCACCTGCGCCGCCGGCTAAGCCATTCGATGAAAAGCAGGCCCACACCTGGGGCATGGTGTGCCACCTGGCCGGGCTGGCGCTGTTCCTGGGGATCCCCTTCGCCAACATCATCGGCCCGCTGGTGGTCTGGCTGATCCAGAAGGACAAGCATCCCTTCATCGACGAGCAGGGCAAGGAGGCGGTGAACTTCCAGATATCCATGTTGATCTACATGGCGGTCTCGGCGGTGCTGGCGCTGGTGGTCGTCGGCTTTGTCCTGCTGGCCGGCCTGGTCATCGTCTTTCTGGTCTCCGTCATCCGGGCGGCCATCAGCGCCAACGAGGGCAGGCCGTTCCGCTATCCCATAACCATCCGCTTCTTGAAGTGAGTTTTTTTGGGGGCCTCGGAGGGCGCCCGCCGGCGGGCGACGCGCCGCAGCGGAAGCGAAACGATGATTGATTTGCGCAGCGATACCGTCACGCAGCCGACGCCCGAGATGCGGCGGGCGATGGCCGAGGCGGAGGTAGGCGACGACGTCCTCGGCGACGATCCCACCGTGATCGAGCTGGAGAAGCGCACCGCCGATGTCCTCGGCAAGCAGGCGGCCGTGTACATGCCCTCGGGAACGATGACCAATCAGGTCGCCATCCGCGCCCACACCGAGCCGGGCGACGAGATCCTCCTCGAGGCCGCCGGCCACTCGTATTTCTACGAGGCCGGCGGCCCGTCCGCGCTGTCCGGGGTGATGTGTCGGCTGATCCGGGGCCGGCGGGGAATCTTCACCGCCGAGCAGGTGCGGGCGGCGCTGCGCCCGCGCAACTACCATTTTCCGCCGACCAAGCTGGTCTGCGTGGAGAACACCCACAACCGCGGCGGCGGGAGCATCTGGCCGATCGAGACGATTCGCGAAGTCGCCGCCGCCGCCCGCGAGGCCGGGCTCAAAACGCACCTGGACGGGGCCCGGCTGTGGAACGCCTCCGTCGCGACGGGCGTTGCCGAGCGCGAGTACGCCAGGCATTTCGATTCGGTGAGCGTGTGCTTTTCCAAGGGATTGGGCGCGCCGGTGGGCTCGGCGCTGGCCGCGACGGGGGAGTTCATCGAGCGGGCGCGGCGGTTCCGCAAGATGTTCGGCGGGGGCATGCGGCAGGCGGGCATCATCGCCGCCGGCGCCGTGTACGCCCTCGCCCACCAGCGCGACCGGCTTATCGAGGATCACGCCAACGCCAAGGCCCTGGCCGAGGGTATCTGCGACCTGCCCGGCATCGAGCTGGACGTGAGGGACGTGGAGACGAACATCGTGCTCGTTCGCGTTACCTCGATGCCGGCGGCCGATCTGGCCGCCAGGCTCGGCGTGGCCGGCGTGGGCGTGCTGGCCACCGGGGCGGACACCATCCGGGCGGTGACCAACCTGATGGTCTCGGCCGATGACATGGCCGCCGCCGTGGAGGTGTTCGGAACCGTGCTTTGCGGTTAGCTGCCGCGGCCGTGCCAACGGAGGCGACCGCAATTCACGCCTGTCCCGGCGCGCCGCCCGCCTGCAAGCTGGTGGGCAGGGGATCGGGCAGGCGTGTAAGTCGTGGACTATGCTTCGTCACTCGTGGAACATCTCGCCCAGGCGGGGAATTGCCTTGCAGCGGGAGCTGGCCGGGCGGGTTCGCATCCGCCCGCTGGCCCGCCGGCCCCGCACGATAGCCGGAACCGACTGTGCCTTCCTGGAGGAGGGCAGGTCCATCGTCGCGGGCGCGGTTTTGTGCGATGCCGGGTCGATGCGGGTGCTCGCCGGATGCTACGTCGTCCGGAAGTGCCGGTTCCCGTACGTGCCGGGGCTGCTGAGCTTCCGCGAGGCCCCGGCCGTGATTGCCGCGGCTCGGAAGCTTCCGTCCCGGCCGGACCTGCTGATGTGCGACGGGCAGGGGCTTGCCCACCCGCGGCGGCTGGGCCTGGCCAGCCACGTGGGGCTGTGGCTGGAGCTGCCGACGATCGGCGTGGCCAAGAGCCGCCTGTGCGGCGAGCACCGCCCGGTCGGGCGGCGCCGCGGCTGCCGCGTCCGGCTGCGCCACCACGATGAGACGGTGGGGGCGGTCGTCCGCACCCGGACCGGCGTCAAACCCCTGTACGTCTCCGTCGGGCACGGAATCACACTGGACGAGGCGGTCCGCTGGACGTTGCGGGCGGCGCGGCGATACCGCCTGCCCGAGCCCACCCGACAGGCCCACCTGCTGGTCACGGCGCTGTCCAGGAGACCGGCGGCGGGTATGGCTTGCGAGGTCCGGCGCCGCCTACTACAATTCATGGCTAAAGCCACGGGAGACGCTGCGGCCATCTAGGCGATTCGGACCGAGCGGCGGCAGCGGCGCCCGCGCGGGCGAGAAGCTTCGTTTCCGAACGCGATCGGAGATGTGAGAACCTGGCAAGGGCGGCGGGTGATGGCTTGGCGAGCTGTCTTGTGTGAGTGCTTGATTCTGGCCGCGATGGCGACGGCCGGATGCAGCGATGCGACCGAGCAGTCGATCCTGTGCGGGCTGGAGGGCGAGTGCCCGTCGGAGCGCTCGGCGGCCTGCCTTCAGGCGGGGCTGCGGGGCGACGAGTCGGTTTTGCCCTTGCTCGTCGATCGGCTCGAGGACCCGGCCGCGGACGTCCGCTTCTTCGCCATTGCCGCGATGAAGCGAATGACCGGGCAGACGCTGGGCTATCATTACTACGACAAGCCCGAGGAGCGGCTGGCGGCGGTGCAGCGCTGGCGGCAGTGGCTCCAGCGCAAGGCGGTTTCGGCGAAGGAGGCCGGGAATTGACGATGTCGGCGTTTCCTGACAGTCCGATTCGCCTGTCCATTGCCTCCACGCCGGCGTATCTGGCCGTGGTTCGGGCGGCGCTGGAGCGGCTGTGCGAGCTGATCGGCTTCGACGAGGCGAGCCGCGGCGGCATCGTGCTGGCCGTGGACGAGGCCCTGACCAACGTCATCAAGCACGCCTATCACGGCCGGCCGGATCAGCCCATCGACATCACCTTCCGCAGCGTCGTCGGCGGCGAGGCGGCCGGGCTTCAGATCGAGCTGCGAGACTGGGGCGAGCGGGCCGACGCCGGCCAGATCCGCTCGCGCGACCTCGACGACGTCCGCCCCGGCGGGCTCGGCGTCCACATCATGCACAACTGCATGGACGAGGTCGAATACGCCCCCGCACCCGATGGGGGGACGCGCTTGACCATGGTGAAAAAGCTACAGGCAAGGAGTGACAAATGACGGATGCGGGCAGCCCCGTGCGAAGCGTGCAGTGGGTCGGGCCGGACCGGCGGGTCGTCGTGGTGGCCGCCGCCGGCGACATCGACCTGCATCGCAGCGCTGACTTTCAGCGGAGCCTGCTGGAGCTGACGGCCCACAGGCCGGAGCAAGTCATCGTCGATCTTTCCGGCGTGCCGTACATGGATTCCTCCGGCGTGGCCTCGCTGGTGAAGCTGCTGGCGCGCGTCCGCCGGGACGGCGGCGTGGTGAAGCTCGCCGGTCTCACGCCGCGCGTCCGCAGCGTCTTCGAGATCACGCGGCTGGACACGGTCTTCCAGATCTTTTCCAACAAGGAGGAGGCGCTAGCCAGTTGAAAGGACGGGCAGGTCAACGCAACTTCCTCCAGTTGCTGGGCGCCGGCCTGGTGGGGGTGATGTGCTACGTGGGCGGGGCGACGTTCCTGCTGGGTTCGACGCTGCGCTGGACCTGGCGTGGGCTGTTCGACCGGAAGGTGCGCCTGGGCAGGGGGGCGCTGGCCTTTCAGATGGTCCGCGTGGGCGTCCGCAGCGTGGCCATCGTCTGCCTGGTGCAGGTGTTCATCGGGGTGATCCTGGCGCTGCAGATGGCCCCGCCGCTGCGGCCGTGGGGGCAGGAGGACAAAATCGCCAACATCATCGGGGTGGCGGGCTTCCGCATGCTGGGCCCGATCATCACGGCCGTGGTCCTGAGCGGGTTCGCCGGGGCGTCCATCGCCGCCGAGCTGGGCACGATGGTCGTGTCCGAGGAGATTGAGGCCCTCCAGGCACATGCCCTCAACCCGGTGCGGTTCCTGGTGGTGCCGCGGGTGCTGGCGACGTTCGTGATGACGATACTGCTGACGATCATCGCCGACTGGATGATCGCCGTGGGCGGATACTTCACCTCGTTTCTGGTGCTGAAGCCGGAAGTGTACGTGAACTATTGGCCGCAGATGCAGGACCAGCTCCGGCTGCGCGACTTCGTCGCCGGACTGATCATGGCGGGCGTGTTCGGCGTCCTCATCAGCCTGATCGCTTGTTACGAAGGGCTGAGGGTCCGCGGCGGGGCCGAGGGCGTCGGCAAAGCCACCACCATGACCGTGGTCTACTCCATCGTCAGCATCGTGGGCGCGGCGTGCGTGTTCACGATGATCTTCTACGTCTTCGGCTTCTGATTGCGAATGTGCCCGAATGAAAGCAAATGGCACTCTCGGATAGCGATAATGCGACGGCGGCCGGGGGCGGGAAAGCCCAGCCCGTCATCCGCGTGGTCGACCTGGTGAAGCGCTTCGGCGGGCGGGCCGTGCTCGACGGGGTGAACCTGGAGGTCTACCCCGGCGAGACAATGGTCATCATGGGCGGGTCCGGCTGCGGCAAGAGCACGCTGCTGCGGGTCATGGTTGGCTCGCTGTTGCCCGACGAGGGCCGCGTCGAGCTGCTCGGGCGCAACCTGGCCGAGGTCGACGAGCCGGTCCTGAACAGCCTGCGGCTGCGGTTCGGAATCCTGTTTCAGTCGGGGGCGCTGTTCAATTCCATGACCGTCGGCGACAACGTCGCCCTGCCCCTGCGCGAGCACACCGAGCTGGATGAGGAAACCATCGAGATCGTCGTCAAGATCAAGCTGGAGCAGGTGGGGCTGCGGCAGGCGGTGGACCTGATGCCGTCGGAGATCTCCGGCGGCATGAAGAAGCGCGCCGGCCTGGCGCGGGCCATCGCCATGGACCCGGAGATCATCTTCTACGACGAGCCGTCGGCGGGGCTGGACCCGGTCACGTCGGCGGAGATCGATCAGCTCATCATGGACCTGTCGGGCAAGCTGGGGGTCTCCAGCGTGGTGGTCACGCACGAGATGGACTCGGCCTTTCGCATCGCCGACCGCATGGCCATGCTGGACTTGGGCAGAATTCTGAAGGTGGGCCGGCGGAGCGAGTTCGAGTCCCTGCGCGACGGCCCGGCCACGGGCGAGGAGAGCGCCGACCTGATCCGCCAGTTCCTCCGCGGCGATTCCGACGGGCCGATTACCGCCAGGAGACTGTCCACCGGCTTTGAAGAGGACATCCTCGAGGCCGCCAGCGGCGGCTGAGAGACGGAGAGATCGAACATGGCAAAAGGAAAGCGCAGCGAGCTGGCGGCCGGGGTTTTCGTTCTGCTGGCGCTGGCGGCGGGCGTGGGGGTGCTGATCTGGCTGGGGGCGGCCGACGTGCTCACCCAGCGCGGGCAGAAGGTCGTTTTCTTCGTGCAGCAAGGGCGGGGAACGCTGGGTCTGGCGATCGGCAGCGCCGTCAAGGTCAACGACGCCGCCATCGGCAAGATCAAGGCCATCCGCTTCGATCCGGCCTCCAAGCGCACCTTTTACGAGACGCGCCTGGAGCGCAAGGACGTGCAGGTGGGCTGCGACGCCCGGGCCGTGGCCGTGGTCGAGTTCATCGGCGGGGCCTCCGTGGTGCTGGAGAACTTCGGCAGCGGCAACGCCCCGCTGGCCGGCGATAGCAACCCTATCCCCCTGAACGAGGGGCCCAGCAGCCTCTTCCGCCAGGCCCAGGACGTGCTGGGCTACGGCGACAAGCAGAGGGAGCAGTTCCAGCAGGCGCTCTCCAGCGTCGCCACCGCCGCCGACAACGTCAAGGGAGTCACGGACACGCTGGTCAGGGAATTCGACCTGGACAACTCGGCCGCCCTGCTGGTCGAGGTCAAGGACACCGTCGCCAGCTTGAAGGCAACCTCGGCGAATCTGCTCGTGATGGCCGAGAAGCTCAAGCTGGAGATGGATAAGAACCAAGCCCAGGCCCTGCTGAGCAAGGTGCACGTCGTCGCCGACCACGTCACCAAGCTGGCCGAGAACGCCTCCGGCATGATGGTCAAAGTCCGGCCGGACGTGGAGGCGACCGTCGGAAAGATCCGGCAATACGTCGACAAGGACTTGGCCGTGCTCCTGGCCGGCCTGCGCACGTCCAACAACACGCTGCTGGAGATCATCGGCGACATCAAGACGCTGACGGGCAACGCCAAGGACGTGATCGTCCTCAACCGCGAGAACATCGACGAGATCGTGCTGAACATGAAGTCGATGTCGCTGAACCTCTCCGCGGCCGCGAAGGAAATCCGGCGAAACCCGTGGCGGCTGGTGCAGCGGCCGAAGCCGGGCGAGGTCGACAGCCAGAACATCTACGACGCCGCCCGCGCCTTCGCCGAGGGGGCCGAGCAGCTCGACGACGCCCTGACCCGCCTGGACGCCCTGCGCAAGGCCCGCCCGGCCGGCGTGACCGCCGGCGACCCGGAGCTGGCGAAGATCCTCGCACACCTCCAGGGCAGCTTCGAGAAGTTCCGCACCGTCGAGGACGCCCTGTGGAAGGAGCTGAGCAAATAGGCCAGCCCCGCCGGCCTGAGCTCACGGTAGCGCAGACCCTCCCAGTCGGATGCTTCCGGGGGATGAAAACGCGGTCCTGGTCGCCGCCGCGCCCGCGAGGGACTACTCGCGGACGGCCATAGCCACGGTGTGGTGCCTGCCCTGCTTGAGCTTGGCGTAGTTGCCGAAGACCTCCTCGAGGTTTCGGCGGATGAACTTCCGCAGGCCGGTGACGGTCACGGCGTAGAACCGCCCGCTGCTTTTCAGGTGGGCCTTGGCGTCGTGCAGGATGATCGTGAGCAGCTCCTTTCCCACCTTGGCCGGCAGGTTGGCGGCGATGTTGTCGAAGCGGATATCCGGCACCTCGCTGAAGGCGTTGGAGAGGTACGCCCGGCAGTTGGTCAGGCCGTTGGCCTCGGCGTTCCTGCGGGCGTACTCGACGGCGACGTAGTCCTTGTCCACCATGTGCACCCGCCCGGCCGGGCAGAGCGCGGCGACCGCCACGCCGATCGCCCCGTACCCGCAGCCCAGGTCGAGCGTCACGTCGCCTTCGCCGACTTCGATCTGCCGGATGAGCAGATACGACCCCTCGTCCACTCTCCGCGGGCTGAACAGACCCCAGGTGCTGTGGAAGGTCAGCTCGTGCCCGCGGAGGCGTACGTTGAAGACGATCTCCCGCTTGAGCTTGTCGACGTCCGTCATCGCGATCTCGCCCCAGGCGCCGCGGCCGCCCAATCATGGACGGCCGCATTCGGAATGTCTACCGGATTTTGCCTTGCCCTACCGGCGCCCGGGGCGCGCGGATGAGTCCAGGCGGGGGAAGAGCGGACCGGGCTGGCGGATGGGCGAGTGGCTGAGGACCCGGGCGATTCGGCCGGACGTCTCCGGCAGCAGCGGCTCCAGCCAGTAGCCAATGCGGTGCAGCTCGCCCAGCCAGCGCCGCAGGTGTTCGCTCAGCCGCCCGCGGTCGCCGCCATTGAGCAGCTCCCACGGCCGGGCTGCCTCGATCTCCCGGTTCAGCCGGTCGACGATAGACCACAGGGCCGAGACGGCCTTGCCGAACTCATAGCCGGCGAAGGCGCGGAGGTAGCCATCGGGCGGCTCGGGCGCTGCCCGGGTTTCGCAGCCAGCGCAGCCGGCACGCTCGCACATGGCGGTGATTCGGCTTACGAGGTTGCCCAGCCCGTTGGCCAGGTCACTCTGGTAGAGCCGCTGGAGCTGCCGCCGGGAGAAGTCGCCGTCGCCAAAGGGCGGCACCGCCCGGAGCAGATAGTAGCGCACGGCGTCCGCGCCGAACTCGCCGAGGACGTCGAAGGGATCGACGGCGTTGCCGAGGGACTTGCCGATCTTCCTTCCCTCGACGGTCAGGAAGCCGTGGACGACGATCTGGTCCGGCAGCGGCAGCCCGGCCGAGAGCAGCATCGCCGGCCAGTACACCGCGTGGAACTTCCACACGTTCTTGCCGATCACGTGGACCTTCTCCACGTCCTCGCTCCACCAGCCGGACCACGCCTGGCCGCTTCCGAACCCCAGGCCGCTGAGGTAATTGGTCAGCGCGTCGATCCAGACGTAGATCACCTGCGAGTCGTCGCCGGGAACGCCGATGCCCCAGCCGCCGGCGCGCGCGGCCGACCGGGAGACGCTGATGTCCCGCAGCCCGCCGCGGACGAAGCGGAGCACCTCGTTCCGCCGGCTTCCCGGCACCACCTCGATGGTGGACTCGGCCAGCAGGCGCTCGACCTGCTCCTGGTAGCGCGACAGCCGCAGGAAATAGTTCTCCTCGGCGACTTCCGCCGGCCGGGTGCCGTGCTCGGGGCAGCGGCCGTCGACCAGGTCCTTTTCCAGGTAGAAGTCCTCGCAGCCGGTGCAGTACAGGCCGCGGTAGCTCCTGGGATACAGGTCTGACGGGCGGAACCGCCGCCACAGGGCGTGCACGCCGGCGCGATGGGCCGGCTGGGTGGTGCGGATGAAGTTGTCGGCCGAGACGTGCAGGGCCTCGCCCAGGTCCCGAAACCTTTGCGAATTCCGCTCGACCAGTTCGCCCACGCTGAGCCCCTGCTCGCGGGCGGCCACCACGTTTTTGAAGGCGTTCTCGTCGGTGCCGGTCTGGAAGCGAACCTGCCGGCCGAGGCGGCGATGAAACCTCGCGACGGCGTCGGCCTGCACCAGCTCCAGGGCGAAGCCAACGTGCGGCGGGGCGTTGACGTAGGGAATCGTGGTCGTGATGTATAGCTTGCCTGCCATGGGTTGTCTCCCGGGTTTGGGGGGAAAAGAAAAGGGCCCAGGGCGTTCAACGCTCCTGGGCCCGGTTGCCTTCGGTATTCGGCGGGCAGCTTACGGCATGATGCCCGAGCCGACGGCAGACCAGGCCCGGCGCATCATCATGCGACCCGATGACGCGTTCGGTTGGCCCAATTTGTCCGCACAGCTCGGCAACACTTCTCTCCTGACGCTGGGATAATGATATCCGGCAGCGTCGAACTCGTCAAGCTGTATCGGCTCGGCGAGGGCGCCGGTGAAGCATGGATTCACCAGCACCGGGTGCGCCCGCGCAGGCGTCAGTTCGCCTTTCTCCCGGCGACGCCCTTGGTGGCCTTGGAGATCTTCCTCGCGGGCTCCTTGGGGCGGAGGGCCCGCGTGGCCGCGCCCGCCCGCCACATCTCGGAGTTGCCGATGACCGCCAGCTCCTTGGCGAGCTGCTTCTGGTAGTCCGGCTTGCCGCAGGTGCTGATGACGCGGCGGGTCTCGACGCCCGTGGCGACCCGCTTGTAAAGCTCTTTGAAAACGGGCATTACGGCCTTCTTGAACTTCGGCTTCCAGTCCAGCGCCCCGCGCTGGGCGGTGGCCGAGCAGTTGGCGTACATCCAGTCCATGCCGTTCTCGCTCACCAGCTTGATCAGGCTTTCGGTCAGCTCCTCGACGGTCTCGTTGAATGCCTCCGACGGGCTGTGGCCGTGGGCTCGCAGGGTGTCGTACTGTGCCTCCATGATGCCCGCCAGAGCCCCCATCAGCACGCCGCGCTCGCCGGTGAGGTCGCTGTAGACCTCGCCCTTGAACGTCGTGGGGAACAGGTACCCCGAGCCGATGGCGATGCCCAGTGCGATGCAGCGCTGGCGCGCCCGCCCGGTGGCGTCCTGCTCGATGGCGAAGCTGGCGTTGATGCCCGCGCCGGAAAGGAAGTTCCGGCGGAGCGACGTGCCCGAGCCCTTCGGCGCCACCATGATCACGTCCACGTCCTTTGGTGGGACGACCTTGGTCTGTTTCCGGTAGACGATGGAGAAGCCGTGCGAGAAGTACAGGGCGTCGCCGGGGTCAAGGTTCTTCTTGATCGTCGGCCAGATCGCCTTCTGGGCGGCGTCGGAGACGAGCATCTCGATGATGGTTCCGCGCCGGGCGGCCTCGTCGATGTCGAAGAGGGTCTTGCCCGGCTTCCAGCCGTCTTTGACGGCGCGGTTCCAGTCGGCCCGGAAGCGCTTCGCCTGGCCGACGATCACCTTGAAGCCGTTGTCCTTCATGTTCAGCGACTGCGCCGGCCCCTGCACGCCGTAGCCGATGACGGCGATGGTCTCGCCCTTCAGCGCCCTGCGGGCCCTGGACATGGGGAACTCCCCGCGGGTGATCACGTCTTCCTTGACGCCACCGAAATTGATCCGTGCCATGACGGGTTCTCCTTGTGTTTGGAAGTACGGATGCTTCGCTCGCCCCGTAGTCCTACATCGCCCGGCCGTCGAGGTCAAGGCCGGCCGTGGGCGCGGACTCTTCAGAGTTCACGGAGTATCTTCCAGCACAGCCACAGGCTTCGCGGCACGTGGAAGCAGCCCTTCCATTTTCCGCCCTTGAGGTCCGGGAGCACCTCGCCGCCGAGCAGCAAAGGCGCTTGCCAATCTCGCGACAAGGAGTAGACTCGTCAGAAAGGGCGACGGCGGTCATCGGCCGAAGGCCATCCGGAAAATCCCGGTTGAAGAGTCAAACACTTTTGTGGCCAGGAATCAAGACGGGTTGTCACGAATCAGATAACGGGGAGAAGATTGATGAATACTCTCAGGATATTATTCCTCATAGTGCTTGGAGTCCTTTGCCTAAGCAGTCCATCCCTAACCGCGGCCGAGCCCACCGCGACGGCCACCTTCGAATGCATCGGCCTCTACTGGAAGGCGGCCAAAGGTTCAGAAAGCACGGAATGCACGGTGCGGTATCGAAGGACCGGTTCATCGGCCTGGCGGGAAGCGCTGCCGCTCTGGTACGACAAAAGGAACAAGGAATATCGCGGCAGCATCGTAGGCCTGAAACCCGGGACCACCTATGAGGTGAAACTCGCGCTCAAAGGCAATGCAGAGTCGGCCTCTTTGCAGGCGGCGACATGGAGCGAAACGTTTCCGGTGAGGAGGACCGTTCGCCTCGCGGGCAAATCGGGCGATATCGTGATCACAGAAGGCGGAAAGCCCGACGGCTATGTCCTGTACCAGGGCGGGAAAGACGGCGTTCTCAAGTCCGTGAAGGTTGACGCGTCCTACGTCATCCTGCGGGGCCTGACGATCAAAGGCGCAACCGTGCACGGGATCGAACTGGGCGATGTCCATCATGTGGTGATCGAGCACTGTGACATCAGCGGCTGGGGCCGTAAGAACAAGCAGGGCTTCGGCATTAACAACCATTCGGCGGTTTACTCGAAATCCAAAAGGCTCCGGTGTATCGTGATTCAGCGCAACCGGATCCACCATCCGCGCTACTCGTCGAACAACTGGACCCAGCAGCGCTCGGAATTGAAGGATCGCAAGCGGACCCGCTTCAAGAGCGAGGTTTTCCGGAATCACCCCATGGGCCCTTACGCCGTGGGCTGGATCAACAATCGAGGCAACCATGTGATCCGGTACAACGACGTCTACGCAGATGAGAAGCACTGCTACAACGATGCGCTGGGGGGATGGGATAATTTCAGCAGCGTGGGTTTCCCGGGTCCCGACACCGACATCTATGGCAACACAGTCCAGAACGCTTTCGATGACGGCGTGGAGCCCGAAGGAGGCGGCTGCAACGTGCGGATCTGGGGTAACTATTTCGACCTTGTGCATCAGAGCGTGGCCACGGTCGCGGTGACCAAGGGACCCTTGTACGTTTTCCGTAACATCGTGCGCAGGACGCGATGCACGCCGGACGGCAAACGACACGACGCATCTCGGAGCCTCGGCAAGGTCGGCAGTCACGGTAGATGGGGGGGGGAGTGGTACGGACAGCAGTACTGGTTTCACAACACCATCCTGCAGCCCGCATCCGTCCCCGCCTCAGGCATTAACATGGGTTCAAACGTCGGCATCGGGGCGACTTCAGACGGCATCACCGAGCTGATTAGCCGCAACAACATCCTGCATGTACAGGGACGGAGCATACGTTATTTCGGACGGGAGGCAAAGCGCGGCAGCATCACATCGAATAGCGGCTACAGCATCGTAGACGATCACAAGAAAAGGGGTCGTTCTTGCTTTGACTATGACCTCTATAACGGCAAAATCGCCTTCCCCGGCCAGGACATCGAGAAGCACGGCATCCAGGGCGCGCCCCGCTATGCACCGGGGCACGGCTGGGAAAGCGGATCTAGCGGGAAGTACCAGCTCGCACCCGGTAGCCCTGGGCGCGACGCCGGCATTCGGATCCCCAACTTCAATGACGGATTCACGGGCAAGGCTCCTGACATCGGAGCCCACGAGGCCGGATCACCGCTCATGACATTCGGCGTATTGGCCAAGACGGCTCGCGGGGACGACAAGACGGGAAATCAAGACTCCGCCCCCTCAGAGCCATCCCAATCGAAGGACAAGTCCCCCGCCAAGATTGATCAAGGCAATGCCATGCCTGAGGCCGGAGATGAGGCCGAGGGCGACAAGACCCGGGCAAAAGAACGCCCGGCCAAAGGCGAACTTGATTTGACGGAGTATCAATTGGAGCTGGTCATTTCCGAGGACTTCTCCAAAGACGTCAAAGTGTTGCCCGAGAAGCAGCTTCTCGATGGAAAGAAACGCGCCGCGCTCCCAAAAGGCGCAGCGTGGGTCCTCGAGGGGGTCGGACACGCGCGTCAGGAAAACGGCAGGCTGATTATCTCCAATCACCACGAGAAGCAGGCCAAGAGTTCTCATATGGTGCTCTGGAACAACCGGGAGGTCCCCGCGGATTTCCTGCTCGAGTTTGAGATGTCCCCAAAGGATTCGAAGAGGGGCCTGGCCATCATCTTCTTCTCCGCCAGGGGAAGGGACGGAAAGGACATCTTCGCCCTCAACAAGGCCCGCCGCGAGGGCGACTTCCGCCGCTACCACAGCGGTGACATCAACTGCTACCACGTCTCGTACTGGGCCGTGGAGCCCAACACTCTGAAGCCCCGCGGGTTCTCGAATCTCCGCAAGAACCGCGGATTCAAGAAGGTTGCCAGCGGCAAGGATCTCATCTCCGATCAGGGAGCGGGCCCGCACCGCGTTCGGTTGCTGAAGGTGGACGGGACGATCACGCTCGAGACGCGCGGCAAGATCGCGCTCACCTGGCAGGACGATGGGAAAGAGCATGGCGCCGTCCTCGGGAGCGGGAAGATCGGTCTGCGGACGATGTCCCATACCGGCGAGGTGGCCTACGACAGCTTCAAGGTCTGGAAGGTGTTGCCGAAGCGCTGATTCCGAGCCGGCGACAGTGAGCGTAGCTGCAGCTTGGTCGGCCACCTCCGTCTTCTCGGCTGATAGACCCAATCCGGGCTTCGAGCGGCCTGTTTCGCGTCCGGCTGCATCGGCATATCGTTGAAATATGCCTGCTTCGCCGTCCTTGCCGGCCCCGAAAGCCGCTCGCTCTCGGCTTACGGAGCGATCTATCAGACAGGGTCCAGCTCTTCGAGGATCTTCCAGCACAGCCAGATCGACCTGGGCACGTGGAAGCAGCCCTTCCATTTTCCGCCCTTCAGGTCCAGCAGCACGTCGCCGGCGCGGTTGAGGTAGCCGAACCACTCTCCGTGCTCGCCGTCGTGGAAGTGCCCCCAGGCGTAGTCGTGGAGCCGTTCGAACCAGCGGGCGAACTCCGCCCTTCGCGTGTGCTTGTACGCCAGCAGCACCGCGACCATCGCCTCGCCGTGGACCCACCAGAGTTTCTGGTCCCACTCCAACTGCTCCGGCGGCTTGCCGCGGGCGTCCATGAAGTAGAACAGCCCGCCGTGCTCGCCGTCCCAGCCGAACTGGAGCACGTTGGGCATGGCCTCAACGGCCGCGGCGACCACGTCCGGCCGCTCCCAGGCCGCGCCGCCCTCGATCAGGAACCACAGGCACTCCAGGGCGTGCCCGGGCGTGATGAGCCGGCCGGCGAACGTGTCCGGGTGCGACCCGTCCGGGCGGACGTGCTCGAAGACGAGCCCTTCGCCGCGGTCCACGAACAGGCGGAGAATCCTTTCGGCGCTGGTAAGGCCGCTGCGGCGGAAGGCCGGATCGTCGATGGTCGCCGCCAGCTCCAGCGACAGGTTGACGTTGATCATGTCGTAGACCATCGACTCCATCGGCCGGGCGCCGCCGATGTAGCGCGACTGCGGGTCCGGCTTGCTCCCCATCCACGCCTGGATGTTGCGGTAGGTCTGCATCGCCAGCTCCCGCGCCCAATCGGCGCCGGCCGCGGCGGCGTACTCGGCCAGACCCATCGCGCAGAAGCAGTCGCTGAAGATGCACGGCCGGGTCAGGGGCCGGCCGGCGCGATCGAGGGAGAAATAGAATCTCCCGGCCTCGTCGCGCCCGTGATCGCGGAGGAATTCGGCCCCGATCCGGGCCGCCTCCAGCCAGGTCGCCTCCGGCCGGACGCATCGGTACATCTTCGCCAGCGTCCACACCTGCCGGCCCTGAAGCCACAGGAACTTGTCGGTGTCGTAGACCCGCCCCGCGCGGTCCAGGCAGGTCAGGTAGCCGCCGTGTTCGCGGTCGAGCGAGTGGTCCAGCCAGAAGCGCAGCACGTCCTCGAGAAGCATTGTCTGATAGAAGTCGGCGTGTCGGGCAGTGTCCATGTCGGCGTCCCGGTTTCGCGCGAGCGTCGTTGCGGGGATGCTATCCCGCCCGGCCGGGGGAGGTCAAGGCCGCCGGCCCCTGGCTTATCCCCAGTTTTCCGAACCGCCCTGGGAGCTGACAACTGCGTGGTTGGCAAGAGCCCCAGCGGGGCGTCTTTGTTAGCCCCGTGCCAGAGCACCGGGGGAATCGGCGGACGAAGCAAGGCAGCCCCGTCTGGGCGTCTTGAGGGGGTGGGCAGCTAAGACGCCCCTACGGGGCTCCAGGGCGGCCAAGCCCTCCACCTCCCAGGGCTCGCGGCATGGGCAGAGAAAGGCGCCGCGGCCGAGGCGCGCCGGGCGTTGGCCGCGGGAGGCTGACCATGCCGCTCATTCACTCCAGCAGCTCCGAACGGCGTGTCGTGGCGCGCCGGAGCTGGCGCTTGAGGGACGCGATTGCGCTTGCGGCGCAGCGGGCGATAGCCTCCTTTGCCTCAGATGTAAGTCCGTGTTTGGTTGTGAGCCCACAGACGAACTGGACCTTCCACGTTCTCCCTGTAAATGAGAAGGAGTCCCATCCATCCCGAGACACAACTCCGATGCGCAAGCCAAGCTGCTTTGCGTCCACTTCCCGGATGTGACGGTCTTTGCCGGTGTAACAAAAGCTCTCCGGCGTGTTGGCTCTGAGGACAATACTGGCCTCACCGGGCTGCCCGTCAGGCAATTCAGGCTCCCATTTCGTCGGAAGGACGAAGTCGCTGGCGGGACAGTGTGCCGCCGGCGCCAGCGAATCCAATTGCCTAGCTAGCAGTTTTACCACTGCTTCCCGATTTGGCTGCTGCTCTTCTTGTAGGGCGTTGAGTCGGTAGGCTGCAGACTCGACTCGTCGAATTTGCAGAGGATTTGGATAAGGTGCCCTGTTCTTCATGGCTGTTCCACTCGCGATTTGCTTCGAAGTCGCATTCCATGGCGCAAGGGTAGCGTGTGCACGTGTTCCGACGGATTCCCAGCCTGTGCCACTCATCGTGCAACCTAGTTCTTGACAAGGCGTTTTGCGATCATGATGCAGTTGCAGTCGATGCATTCATCCCAGTTCCCCGACAGGAAATCCCGCGGGAATCGGAGTGCAGCGCCGTTCACAAGAAAAGGGCGCTTAATTGGGCAAGGCTCAGGCCTGTACCGGGCTTCAGCCTCTTGGTGCCCCGGTTTCGTCTTCCCAGGGGATGGGGAGCGCAACCACAGCTTGTGAGTCATGCCCGCCTCGATCGCACGTCTGTATCCAGCCTCGGCAAGCACGGCACCGACGATGTTGCCCGCAATTCGGATCGCTTGATCCCTCCCGACTCCGAGGATTCTTTGCACGCAGTCTGCTTGCTTCCTGCCCTCTCCTTGCCTCTCGACTACTTCGCGCAATGCATTCCTAACCGCATCGCATGTCTGCGCGTCAGCGTTGACGAGTATCTTCGTGGCGAGGAAGGTGTTCTCTGCTTCCCAAGCCGCGGCCAAGTCTGTGCCTTTCCCCACAGTGTCCTTTAAGCACCGGTCCGGCGCCGCTGTCAGGCAGCACCTGATCCCGGTCCATCTGACAGCAAACCCAACATAACAGTACCGAGCCGCATCGGCCAGCAAGCCGTGCCACCCCCCCCCCAGCTCGGCTTTCATGCGGAGCCTAGGCGTAGCTGCTGCTGGCGGAGATGCCCAGTTTCTTTCGCCGGGCGGCGCGGTCCTTTGCGGCCGCGGCCTCGTAGCCGCTGGCGCGGAAGGCCTTCAGCGGGTCGGGCGGCACGCCCAGCTTGCGGCGGACCTGCCGCAGCAGGTCGGTCACGTCGGTCTGGAAGGCGGCCCGGAGGACCTCCTCGGCCGCGACGGTGTCTTCGTGGGCCTGGGCGGCGGCCAGCGCCGCCCGGTCCACGCACAGCGCCTTGGCGAACAGCTCCTGCACGCGGCAGACCGTCTGGATCGTCGCCTGCACCTTCGGCTTGATGTTGTGCGACTGGTCGATCACGTAGGCGATGTCCAGGCCCCGGTGCGTTTCGTGCTCGTAGGCGGCGATCTCGTTGAAGATGCGGAAGGCCTGGTAGGGGTCGATGCTGGCGATGGTCAGGTCGTCGTCGGCGTACTTGCGGTCGTTGAAGTGAAACCCCCCCAGCATCCGCTCGTCGATCAGCCAGGCGACGACCTGCTCGACGTTGCAGCCGGGCAGGTGGTGGCCGGTGTCGACCAGCACCTTGGCCCTGGGCCCGGCCGCCTTGGCGAAGACGTACGAGCTGCCCCAATCGAAAAAGTCGGTGAAGTACGTCGCCGGCTCGAAGGGCTTGTACTCGATGAGCATGGTCATCGACCGCGGCATGGCGGCGTGGACCTTTTTCAGGGCGGCCGCCGCCCACCGCTTCCGCCGGCGGATGTCGGCCTGGCCGGGGTAGTTGGCCCCGTCGGCGAACCACAGCGAGAGGCATCGGCTGCCGGCGGCGGCGGCGATGGCGACCGAGTCCAGGATGTGCCGCACCGCCCGCCGCCGGATCGAGGCATCGCGGTTGCAGATCGAGCCGTGCTTGTAGCACTGGTCCTGGAAGAGGTTGGGGTTGACCGCGCCGATGCGGACGCCGTGTCTGTGGGCCAGCTTCACCACGGACGGGTCGAAGCCGTCGGGGAAGTCCCACAACACGTGCACCGCCACCGTCGGCGTGACGCCGGTGAAGCGGTGGACGGCGCCGGCGTCGGCGAGCTTGTCGTTCAGGTCGATGGCGGCGGCGTCCTGGGTGAACTTTCCGAAGCGCGTGCCGGTGTCGGCAAAGCCCCAACTGGGCAGCTCCACCGTCAGCCGCCTCAGCCGCTGGACGATCCGGCTTCGCCGCGCCGCCGAAAGCGAAACAGACTTTTTCCTGGCCATGGTTGTTCTCCTGGCGGCGGAAAATAGCCTACGCGGACGGAAATAGCAACGGCGGGCGCCGGCGCAAAGAAAACGCGGCGGCCCAATCGGCCGCCGCGTTGTGTGCAAACATTCGCTGCGAGCAGCTTCGCTCGGCTACCGGCGCCGGCGGCGGAGCAGGAAGAGCCCGCCCAGCGAGATCAGCCCCACCGCGGCCGGCTCGGGGATGCAGATCGTGTCGAGCACGATCTGATCCACGTAGATTGCGCAGAATGCCGGGAGGATTTCGATCCATTCTGCCCTTGGGTTCTCCTCGATGGCGATAAAGTACGCATCGTACTTGTAGCCCCCGCCGACCTCCGTCGAATAGATCAGTTGCGACTCGGCGTACGACGGCTCGGTCAGAATCAGCGGACTGTAGTCATTCCCGGCGCTGTAAGTGATCTGAAGCCAAATCCACTTCCACGGGTTGGGCACCAGCGCGTTCGGCACGTACAAGTCAACGTAGCCTTCCGTTCGCCAGACGCCGACGTGCCCTTGGTCCTCCGGCAGCCAGAGGGGGTCGAACTGCACCGCGTCCTGGCCGTCGACAAGCTGGCCGGCGCCAACGATCGTTGCCACAGCAACTCCGTAGGGGTTTCCGGGGAGGTCCGACGGAACGGGGTTCTCCGGCGTGTTGAACTCCCAGACTTGAAGGGTCGTGCCCGGGGCGCCGCGATCCCAGGGCGGCGGGATGAGATCATCGGCTGTCGCAAAGCACGCGGTGACGGCCAACACAACGAGAGCAGAAATGGTCTTGCGGTACATTGTTCTCCTCCAAATGTAGAGCTAGGGCCACTCTCCTGGGTAATAAGCCAATTGCGACGACGAGCAAGAACACTTACAGCCGAAACCCTTATAGCAGGGTTTCCTCTCGAACTTGAGCGCTCAGCATTCTACCACGAAGCCTCAAATTGTCAACGGTAAATATTATATTTCTGCGCGCCTATGAGCGGTGCCCGGCGTGCTGCCGCGGCCGGCAAACGGCCCCCGACCGGATGCCACAAACTGCTGCGCCGAAACCACGTGCGGCCGTACTTACAGGCGCTCCCGGCTGGACGCCCTTGCCGCCAGGCTCACGCGACCTGACGGCGGCGCAGCCGCTCCGGGGGTGGGCCCGTCCGCGGCGACCGCGGGAGCCGCTCAGCGGCCTCGACGGCGGGTCACGCCCAGCCCGCCGAGAGCTAGCAGGGCCAGCGTGGCCGGCTCGGGGACGTGCACTCCGCCGCCGGTGTAATTGTCGGACCAGAGGGTGTAGTCGCCTCCGTCGACGATGTCGTCGTCATTGAAGTTGCCTACGGTCCAGCCGCCGTCTTCGTAGGCCGGCACGGGGCTGTCCTGGTAGTGGTCGGCCCAGATGGTGTAGTCGCCCCCGTCGACCGCGCCGTCGGCGTTGGTGTCGCCCATCAGCAGCGGGTGCGTGTGGATCTCCAACTGCGCGGAGCCCCACTCCACGATCGGGTCGTACTCGGTGGGCACGGTGATCCGCAGCTCGATGGTGTGCTCGCCGGCGGCCAGGCCGAGCCCCGTCGTCAGATCGTCATAGCTCATCTGGGGGGTCTCGCCGCTGGCGTCGTCGAACTCGCCGTCGCGGTCCAGGTCCCACTCGTAGGCGTCGATGGTGTAGTCGCCGTAGGAGCCGGTGCCGGCGTAGGAGCCGCCGGCGTCGAGGTCCAGCGCCCCACCGACGTAGACGTGGTACGGCCCGCCGGGGGCGGCGTCCGGGTCGAAGACCTCGGCTTGGTCCCAGGCCCACTGGAACCAGCTCTGGTAGGCGGCGAACTCGGCCTCCGCGGCCGGGGCGTGCGCCCCGTATTCCATGGCGCCGGGCAGCCGCGGGCGATAGTCGCCGTCCAGTTGCGGGTCGGTACCGCTGTCGGGGGCGGGGTCGATCTCCCCGGCGCCCGGCAGCGTGGGAACGCTGGAAGCGGGATTGGTCCACTTGTACCAGAAGTTTTCCCGGTACGTGAACGTTCCCGGCAGCGTGTTCGAGCCGATGTTCTGGACGTTGATGTTGCCGTACTTGACGATGTTGCGTCGGAAGGTGTTGTACGACGGCGGCGGCACGCTGGAGTTTTCGTTGAGTATTCGCATGACCCAGTTGTTGGGGTTGACGACGGTGTTGTAGCTGAACTCGCTGTCGGTGCAGGAGACGTACGCCACGGCCGCCTCGCCGCCCACGAACACGCTGCCCATGGCGACCATGTCGTGGCCCTCGGAGACGGTGGCCCCGCCGGAGCCGCCAAACTGCTGCCCGCGGGCGCCGAAGTCCACCATGGTGTTCTTGTAGAAGCCCAGCTCGTAGGCGCCGTCGGACTTGGGCTGAAAGCCGTTGGCGTTGTACGGGTTGCCGGCGGGGAAGGTGATGTAGTTTCTCATGAACAGACTGTTGTGATTGTTCATGATGTCCACGGCCGAGCCGCTGTTGCCCCAGTTCTCCACGCGGTTGTTGTACAGCAGCATGTTGCTGGTGCCGGCGAACTTGGTGCCGTCCAGATTGCCCGTGCCGAGGATGTCCCGCGAGAGGCAGTTCTTCATGATCATGTGATGGGAGTTGGGGAACTCCAGGTTGTTCCCGGTGGAGCCTTCGCCGATGATCCCGTCCACGAGCACGTAGGAAGAGCTGGTGATGGTGAAGTTGGAGTCGCCGGCGTAGTTGAACACGGGGCGGTCGTTGGGGTTCAGGGCGACCACCTCGATGAGGTTGTCCGCCGTGCCGTGGATGCCGTTGGCCCACAGCCGGGTGGTGTAGTTGCCCGGGGCGACGTAGATGCGATCGCCGGGCGCGGCCGCGTTCAGGGCGTTCCTGAGCTGGTCGACGGTGTAGACGGTGGTCTCGCCCGCCGCCAGCTCACCGGCGATGCAGGCCAGGACGAGGGGTACTGCCAGCGACAGCCTTACGATCACTCTCATCCTCCAATCCTCCTTCAACTTGGCAGGACGTCACTTATTTGGGCGCAACTCGGATGAACGCATCTTGGCTGGCGTGGGCCGGCCAAGAACTATGTTCATTGTACAGCATTGGCCGGACTTGTGGAACCCTGTTTGGCGGATTGAAAGCGCCGGAGCGGCCCGGCTGGCGCCTCTGCGGGCAAGCCCGTTTGGCCTGAGACCCCGCCGGGCAGATTCTCTTTTGACACAACCCCCACTTGGTCCTATAATAAAATCGAAGAAGGCGGTGATTGACCCCAGTCTGCTCCGCCTAAGGAAGGGAGAGGAACCATGTCGCGATCGAGGCATCTGGCTTCACGGTCTGGGATTGCCGCCCGCCCGCGGGCGGCGCCGCTGCCGTGGACGGGGCTGGCCCTGCTGGCCGTCGCCGCCGTCGCCGGCGCCACCACCTGGAACGTCAGCAGCGTCACCCAACTGCATAACGCCGTCAACGGCGCCGGCTACAACGACGAAATCATCATCGCCCCCGGCACCTATAACCTCAATCAGGAGCTCGTCCTGAACGACCAGTTGCTGACCATTCGCGGGCAGAGCGGCAACCGCGATGACGTGATCCTGGTCGGCA
>Ga0315541_1000130_pt1 | contig 76752 bp, 74 predicted proteins | sample SalMarSW160190MG_FD_203095 | JGI IMG/M metagenome (GOLD analysis project Ga0315541, IMG submission 203095) | Salt marsh sediment microbial communities from the Plum Island Ecosystem LTER, Massachusetts, United States - Salt Marsh Sediment SW1601-190 ... | reverse complement strand
AAGGGACTTTTCAGTTTTCTTTTAAGCCTTTTAATTTTGGCCGTCATTGGCTTAGTGGGGGTAGTGATCTCCAACCAAGTTAAAACTGGTCAATATATCAGTGAGGGAAGAATCACCGTTACTGGCTTGGGGGAGAAGTATGTAAGGCCGGATTTGGCCTTAGTGAGTTTTTCGGTGAAGACAGAAAAAGAAACCGTTAGAGAGGCGATTGAAGAGAATACTCAAGCGATGAACGAGGTTATTCAGAGGATAACTGATTTAGGAATAGCCAGCAAGGATCTCCAATCAATTGGCTTTAATCTCAATCCGCGTTACGAGTGGCAGGATGAAAAGGGAACAGCAATCTATCCTCCTTCGGGGAAAAGAGTTCTTGTCGGTTACGAGGTTGACCAGACTCTCCAAGTGAAAATTCGAGACTTGGTTCAGATTGGAGAAGTGATTGATGGGGCGACGAAAGCCGGGGCGAATGAAGTTAGCAGTCTTGAATTAACGGTTGAGCATCCGGAGGAAATTGAAAAGGAAGTACGCCTTCAGGCAGTAGAACAGGCAAAAGAAGAAGCTCAAGCCCTGGCGAATCAATTAGGTTGTCGTTTAGGGGAATTGGTAGAGGTGCAATTTAACTTGGCAACGCCACCTTCCGCTTTTAGTAAAACTTTATCCTTGGAATCAAGCGCCGCCGGAGGAGGTTCTGCTCCCCAAATCGAAGCGGGAGAAAATTTAATCCAAGTAACGGCTTATCTCACTTATCAGATTGATTAACATTCACCTGCTTTTTTGGTGAGCAAGACTCCCTTCTTTTAAAAGAGGGGAGTCTTTTTTGATGGCGGGAATCAGGAATTATCTTCTGACCGATTTTGACTGATGCTATAATAGGTTCTAATGATGAGTAAATTGAAAAAATCTTTAATTTGGCTGGGAGTAGGAATAATCTTCATTGTGATCGGGGGAGAATGGTGGAGGAGAAGTCAAGTGGAGGAGAATTTCCTTTCCCAACCTACAGCCGATTCTCCGGTGGAAGAAAATCGTTGGCAATGGCTTCAAGAGCGGAAGAAGTTTTACCAACAGGAAGATGCCGAGATAGATTCTACTCTAAAAGAGCTAGGTTTAAGGTTTCCGGAGGCAGATTATCGCCTTCAGGCAATTGCTTTTCTTCAATTAGATACCCCCTACCAATTAGGTTGTTTAGGAGAAGGGTCTGGTTTAGACCCTGATCCTTTCTTTCGTCTAGACAAAACTGATTGTACGGTTTTTATTCTGACCAGCACCGCCTTGCTTCATGCTTCTGATATGGAAGAAGCCAGGACGGTGATGAAATCAGTTGGCTATTGTCCCGGAAGAGAAATTAATTATCAAAATCGTCTTCATTTTACAACGGATAGAATTTTGTCTTCTCCTTGGTTCCAGGATATTACCGAGGAGATAGCCGGCGGTGAGAAGGTAAAAACGAAGGAAGTTATTCTTAATAAAACGCAGGCAGATGGGTCAAGACTGATTGATATTCCCTGGGAAAAGAAGATGACGGAAATTTATCTTCCCCTGGAAGAAATAGAAACTGAAGTGTTTCAGAATTTGCCAGCGGTTGTCGGAGTCGCTTTTTTGAAAGCAGGAGATGAAGAAATCGGCTTAGACGTCAGGCACGAAGGGCTACTTTTTAACGGCCAGACTCTTTTTCACGCTAGTTCGCTTCAAGGAAAAGTAGTGACTGAAGATTTTCTTAAATATTGTTTTCCTGAACAACAGGCAAGATTTTCCGGAATTATTTTCTATAAGATTAACTAAGTCTGTCAGGGTATGATAAAATAAAAAGTATGAATCAATTTTTCCGATGGCCTAAAATTTGGGAAGGAGTTTTGGGAATCTTAATTCTTTTATTTTTAGCGGACTTAATTTATTTGAATATTGAGATAACTGCCAGCCGGCAGCAGCTGTCGGTGATTGAAGAACAGCTGGCGGTTCTTTCTCTTGCCCCTTCTGCTTCTTCTACTTCTGAACCAGTTGTTCTTCAGAAAGCTTCTTTTTCTTCTTGCTTCAGCTTGGAAGAAGCCAGCCAGCATATTGGGGAAGAAGCCTGCGTGGAAGGGAAACTTGACCATCTTTATGTTTCCCAAACAGAAACAACCTTTTTGAATTTTTGTCCTAACTATCAAGAATGTTCTTTCCAGGCAGTTATCTTTGCTTCCCGGGCTGGAGCCTTTTCCGATTTAGAGAAGTACGAAGGGAAAAATATTCAAATTTCCGGGTTGATTAAAACCTATCAGGGAAAAGCGGAAATAATAATTAATGACCCCAGCCAAATTAAAATTAAATAGAGTTTTTGGTTTTTCCCTTTTGCTGGTCCTTGGCTTTCTGGGCGGTTATTTCTGGCCGCGGCCAGTTAGTGTTTCCCAAGGACTGATAGTGGAACAGGTGATAGATGGCGATACTTTGGAGGTAAAAATAGCCGGTAAGTCAGAACGGGTGAGACTCATCGGGGTGGATACGCCAGAGATCGCTCATTCTCCGGAAGAAGAGAACGAATGTTTTGGTCCGGAAGCAACTCAATATCTTCAGGAAATTCTTGGGCAAGAACCGATTTATCTCATTCGAGACCCATCTACTTCGGAAAGGGATAAATATCAACGTCTTCTACGCTATGTTTTTTTAGAAGACGGAACTCTAGTTAATGCCAAGTTGATTGAAGAAGGCTATGGCTTCCTTTACATTTATCAGCCCTTTCAATTTATGAAGCAATTTGATTATTTTGAAAAAGAGGCCCGCCGGCAGAAGAAAGGCTTATGGAGCGAAGAGTGCTCTTTTTATTTTGAATAGCTCCTGCTTGACAGCTAAGAAATTTCCGACTATGATTGAAACAGATCTTTGCAATTAAATACTTGTCTATTTAGAATTGTCTTGAGTCTTTTTTTTGAGAGTTTGATCCTAGCTCAGGATGAACGCTGGTGGTGTGGATAAGGCATGCAAGTCAAGGGGTCCCTTCGGGGATACCGGCAAATGGGTTAGTAATACATAGGTAATATGCCTCATTCTCGAGGATAACCCTGAGAAATCAGGGCTAATATTCGATAGTTTCGTTCAAACGATAGTTGGGACGAATAAAGGTTTCGGCCGGAATGAGATTAGCCTGTGGTCTATCAGCTAGTTGGTAAGGTAATGGCTTACCAAGGCGATGACGGATAGGGGGCATGAGAGTGTGTTCCCCAACAAGAGCACTGAGACACGGGCTCTACTCCTACGGGAGGCAGCAGTCGAGAATCTTCGGCAATGGGCGAAAGCCTGACCGAGCGACACCACGTGACTGAAGAAGCCCTGCGGGGTGTAAAAGTCTTTTCACTGGGAAGAACCTTCGGGTGACGGTACCAGTGGAATAAGGGGGTCCTAACTCTGTGCCAGCAGGAGCGGTAATACAGAGCCCCCAAGCGTTATCCGGATTTATTGGGCGTAAAGGGTCCGTAGGCGGTTGGATAAGTTCCTGGTTAAAGACCAAGAGCTCAACTTTTGGGTTGCCAGGAATACTGTCTAACTAGAGGTCGTTAGGGGCTAGTGGAACTGATGGTGGAGGGGTGAAATCCGTTGATATCATCAGGAACACCAAAAGCGAAGGCAGCTAGCTGGGGCGATCCTGACGCTGAGGGACGAAAGCGTGGGGAGTGAAGAGGATTAGATACCCTCGTAATCCACGCTGTAAACGATGGATACTAGCTATTGGAAGTGTCGACCCTTTCAGTGGCGAAGCTAACGCGTTAAGTATCCCGCCTGGGTAGTACGACCGCAAGGTTGAAACTCAAAGGAATAGACGGGGACTCACACAAGCGGTGGATCATGTGGCTTAATTCGATGACAAGCGACGAACCTTACCAGGGCTTGACATTCTAGCAAAACTCGGTGAAAGCTGGGTGTGCCTTCGGGAATGCTAGAACAGGTGCTGCATGGTTGTCGTCAGTTCGTGTCTTGAGACGTACCGTTAAGTCGGGTAACGAACGCAACCCCTGTCCTATGTTTTACGTGTCATAGGAGACTGCCTCGTACAACGAGGAGGAAGGTGGGGATGACGCCAAATCCGTATGGCCCTCTGATGCCCTGGGCGGCACACATGATACAATGGAACTACACAATGCGCTCTGCAACCTCGTAAGAGGAAGCCAATCGCCGAAATAGTTCCCTAGTTCGGATTGAGGTCTGAAATTCGACCTCATGAAGCCGGAATCGCTAGTAATCGCCGATCAGCCACGCGGCGATGAATATGTCCCTGAGTCTTGTACTCACTGCCCGTCACGTCAGAAAAGTTGGTAATACCCGAAGCTCCTTCTTTTAGAAGGGACTAAGGTAGGATCAATGATTAGGACGAAGTCGTAACAAGGTACGCGTAGGAGAACCTGCGCGTGGATCAAAATTAAAATTTGGTTGTCCGCATTGAAATCGTGAATTCGGCTTTCAATGCGTAAGGCAATGGTGGTAGTCCTTTCCTTCCACTCTCAAGACGATTCTAAATAGCCAAGTATTGTGAAGATCTTCAAAAGCCGGGGAAATCCCCGGCTCTTTTGTTTTTCTTTTGAAGAAAATTAGTTTATATTGTAAGAACATATATATCTTCTTAGAATATAGTAAATTTAAATTAAGAATTAAGAAGAAAATAAATGTCTTTTCAAAAAAGAATTCATCTCATTGTTAGTGGTCGAGTTCAGGAAGTGGGCTTTCGAAATGCCGTTTATCTCAAAGCTCAAAAGCTAGACTTGAAGGGCTGGGTGCGCAACCTGACCGATGACCGAGTGGAAATAGTAGTCGAAGGCCAAGAAAAAAATCTTCAGCCGTTTATTTCCTGGGTGGCTCGAGGACCAAAAGCAGCGATGGTGAAGAAAGTAAAAACTTGGCCGGAGGAGGCATCAGGGGAATTTTCCGGTTTTCAGATTGCTCCCTCTGATTAGATTTTCAAGAGAGATATTAAAAAGTAATTTATGAAAAATTTTACAAAAAAAGCCGCTTTTTTTGATTTTGACGGAACTCTAATCTCTAATCACAGCCAGCGAATAATTGCTCAGCGTCTTTGGCGTATCGGGCAACTTCCCTGGGATTTCTTCTTTTCTGTTTTTCTCTGGTTCCAGCTTCATCAACTAGATCTTATTCCTCATACCTCCAGAGTATTTCAAAAGGCTTACTTTTTTCTTAAAGGAACCGAGGTTGCTCAATTACAAAGAATTCTTCAGGAATTAGTCCAAGAGAAAATAATGGAAGAAATGCTTCCTGGAGGATATCAGGAAATTAGAGGTTTTCAGAAAAAGGGATATGAGGTGGGAATTATTTCTGCTTCCATTGAACCGCTTATCCAGTTAATAGCTAAAGAATTAAATCTTTCTTTTGCTTTAGGAACAAAATTGAAAGAAGAAAAAGGTTTCTATACCGGGGAAGTAGAAGGGGAAATGATGTATGGTTCGGCTAAAGTGGCGGCTATAAAGCGTTTAAGTCGGAACCGTCATTGGGATTTAAAAGAAAGTTACGCTTTTTCGAATAATTTTTCCGACTTACCCCTTTTAGAAGCAGTCGGGCATCCGGTGGTTATTTCTCCCAGCCGGCGTTTGCGAAAAAAAGCGGAAAAACTCCATTGGCCAATCTATGATTGGGAAAAATAATTATGATTTAAGTTAATTGAATAAGCTGAATAAAGAGATACAATAAGGAAGACGTCTTAATCTCTATTTTTATGAATAAAGAAAATTATGAGGAGGCAGAAGATTTTTTAAATTTAGGAATTGTTGTTAATTCCAAAAAGCAGGTTCTGATGATTCGTCGGGTAAAATTAGAAAAAGGAGATGACGGCTCGATTTTGAAATGGGCTTTTCCGGGCGGGAGACAACGATTAAGCGAAACGCGGGAAGAGGGGGTGAAAAGAGAGGTTTTGGCGGAGACGGGCTATGATGTTGAATCTGTCAGGCAGTTAGATCTCCAATATCATTCTCAATTTCCAGTAACTATCGTTTATCATCTTTGTGAACTAAAATCACCGCAACCCGTTGCTAAACCTCAAGAGGCTTATGAGGTGGCAGAAATTAAATGGGTGCCCTTTCCGAGGGTGAGAAAGATCATTACTACTGCTCTCAACCCGGAAGTGGGTAAATATTTAGATTTCTTAATGGGGAAGAGGCGGGTATTATACGAATAAAATTGATTTGAGGGGGCTAATAAGATTGGGCAAAAAGCACTCTCTGCGAAGAAGGTTTTTGGGAAAGAAGGTCTTTCCCTTTTTCTTTTGCTTGATTAAAGGGAAGACAGCGGGCAGTCCCTTTTGTTCCTTGTTTTATTTTTTCTTCAGTTTTCGGATCACCGTCCCAGGGAGCGAGAACGAATTTTCTGTTTTTGATAGCCTGTTTAAAATCATTCCAGCTATCGACAGAAACAGTATCTTCTTGGAGGCGTTTTAGAGCCCGCTGATAAAGATTGTCCTGAATTTGCTTTAGAGTTCCTTGGACACGGCCGACGATTTTTTCAACTGGGCAGTTGATTTTCTCACCCGTATCTCGTCGAACAAGAACGACTGATTTTTGCTTGATATCTTTTGGTCCGATCTCGATGCGGAGCGGAACTCCCTTTCTTTCCCAATAAAAATATTTATCTCCGGGGTGGAGGCCTTCCCGGTCATCAATTTTTACTTCTTCTATTCCTGATTTTTGAAGAAGTTTTTGAGTTTCTAGAGCTTTAGCTTGTATCGTCTTCTTGTTTTCATTATCCCAGATGGGAACGATGATAGTTTTAATGGGAGCAATTTCTGGAGGAAGAACCAATCCCTGGTCGTCTCCGTGAACCATAATTAAAGCCCCGATGGTTCTGGTGCTTAATCCCCAACTAGTTTGCCAGCAGTACTGAGAGGAGCCATCAGGAGCCGTGAAACTGACTCCGAAGACTTTAGAAAATCCCTGACCCAGATTGTGGGAGGTAGCAAGTTGCAGAGATTTTCCATCTTGCATCATGGCTTCAACGGTATAGGTACGAAGGGCGCCGGCAAATTTTTCGGCTTCTGTTTTTTGTCCGGTGATGACCGGAATAGCCATAAAGCTTTTGGCAAATTCTTGGTAGGTGTCAAGCATTAGAAAAGCGCGTTCGTCAGCTTCTTTTTCACTAGCATGAGCGGTATGCCCTTCCTGCCACAGGAATTCAGTTGTTCGGAGAAAAGGACGAGGCCTTAATTCCCAGCGAATGATATTTGCCCATTGGTTGATGAGGAGAGGAAGATCCCGATAAGACTTAATCCAGTTAGCGATGACAGGGTAGATGATGGTTTCCGAGGTTGGACGGACGATGAGAGGTTCTTTGAGTTTTTTCCCTCCGGCTAGAGTGACAACGGCTACTTCCGGGGAAAATCCTTTAATATGCTCTTTTTCTTTTTTAAATAATCTTTCGGGAATAAAGAGAGGGAAGTAGGCATTTTCTACTCCAGTCGCTTTGAATTTTTGATCGAGGACTTGCTTAATCTTTTCCCAAATAGCGTAGCCATAGGGCTTAAAAACAATACAGCCCTTAACGGGAGCGTTTTCGGCTAAGTCAGCGGCTTTAATAACCTCAAGATACCAACGAGAAAAATTAGTGGCTCGAGGCGTAATTGGGTTCTTGCTAAAAGTTTCTTCTTGATTCACTACTGAATAATAACAACCTTTAGACATAATGTAAATAAAACTTAAATGGAAAAAAGAGGGCTATTTCTTTTCTGTAACAAGTCGGTGGGAAAATCATTTGAAAAATAATGAAAATATGGGAGAATAAAGGTAGTTTGAACAAAATTTCTATGCGTGCTTCTTATTTTGTTCCTGATAACCGTCCTTGGTTTCAATCTTATGCTCCGGGGATGAATCACCATTTAGATTATCCCGAGGTTCCTCTTTTTCAGTTTCTCAATGATTCGGCGGAGAAATTTCCAGAGAGGACTGCTTTAGTGTTTTACGGGAAAAAGACTAGTTATCAAAATTTAAAAAATTTATCTGACAGATTTGCTCAAGCTTTACAAGATTTAGGTATTAAAAAAGGCGACCGGGTCGCCTTTTTGCTTCCTAACAGCCCCCAATTTCTCATCGCTTATTTCGGTGTCTTAAAAGCAGGCGGGGTGGCTATCCCCCTCAATCCTTTATATCTCCCCAAGGAGTTAGACTATGTTCTGGCTGACGCTCAACCCAAGATTCTCATTTCCTTGGAAATGTTTAGGCCAAAGTTGAGTCAGATAAAAAAAGACCTAGTTCCGACCATTGTTTTATCAGACTTGTCTTTCTATTTACCCTTTCTCTACAAGACACTTCTGAAAATTAAATCTTGGTCTCCTTTTGCTTCAAAGCTGGACCTTTATGGCCAGCTTTTTGATTTTGAAAAGCTTTTGAAAGAAAGTGATGGGAAATATCAACCTGTTTCTTTTCAACCGGAAGACTTAGCTCTTTTGGTTTACACTAGCGGGACAACCGGAGAGCCTAAAGGGGCAAAACTGACCCAGAAAAACCTAGTAACTAACTTAATACAGACAGCTACTTGGCTGAAGGAGGCGATTAGAGCTGGTCAGGACGTAGAATTAGGGGTTTTACCCTTTTTTCATATTTATGGCATTACGACCTCTTTGAATCTAGCCATTCATTCAGCTCTGACCTTGGTTTTATTTCCCAACTTCCATTCTCGGGAGATAGCCAAGGCGATAGCTAAATACAAGATAAACTTGACTCCTATGGTTCCTGTTATGCTGCAGGCAGTAATGAAACGCCATCGGGAAAAACCAAAGAAGTATGATTTTTCTTCCGTTCGTTTTTGGGGAAGCGGGGCTGGGGCCTGTTCTCCCGAGCTTATCCAGGAAATTAATGGTCTCGGAGAAGGAGTGGTGATCGAAGGTTATGGTTTAACGGAATCATCGCCTTTACTGGTAATGAATCCCTTCGGCAGCCATCAAAAACTAGGAAGCATTGGCCTTCCTTTGCCGGATACAGACTGTCGGGTGGTGGGTTTGGAAAAAGGAGAGGAAGTTCCTTCCGGGGCAAGAGGGGAGTTATTAGTAAAAGGACCGCAGGTATTTTCCGGTTATTGGCAGAATGAAGAAAAAACGAAAAAAGTCTTAACAGCTGATAGCTGGCTGCGGACAAAAGATATCGTTTATTTAGATTCGGAAGGTTACATTTTCTTTCAGGGAAGGTTGGATGATGTCATTAATGTTGGCGGGGAAAAGTTTTGGCCGCAAGAAGTGGAAAATATTCTCGAGCAACATCCAGGAGTTGAAGAAGCAGCGGTCGTCGGTTATCCGGATCCCTATTTTGGGGAAATGCCCGAAGCTTATATTGTCCCTTCTAGGGAATGCAAAAATCATTCTGCCCTACAATGGGAGTTGCCAAAATTTTGTCGGCGGCATTTAAGAAAATATAAAATACCGGAGAAAATTCACTTAGTTTCTCAAATTCCCAAATCTCATCTTGGAAAAACCTTGCATTATCAATTGAAAAAGGGTCAAGAGAACAAGGAAAGTTCTAAAAGTAGTTCCTGAAGGAGAAAGGAATTATGAAAACAACTTACAAAACTTTTTTTTATCAAACCGAAGAATTATTTGATTTCGTAGATGCCACTGAGGAAATCAAAAAGTTTGTTAAAGAAAGCGGTATCCAAAATGGCTTAGTTAATATCCAAATTATGCACACTTCAGCCGCTCTCATTATTAATGAGCACGAGCCCTTATTGCTGGAGGATATGAAGAGAAATCTGGAGGCAACGGCTTCTAATAAATTGAAATATCAACATGATGATTTTTCTGTTAGGACAGTGAATTTATGTGACGATGAATGCAAAAATGGCCATTCTCACTGTAAAGCCATTCATCTCTTGCCTTCGGTAACCTTGAATTTGATTAAGGGAGAACTGCAACTAGGAGAATGGCAAAGGATAATGTTAGTAGAGTTAGATGGATCCCGCCCAAGAAAAATACAAGTTGTAATCGTGGGAGAGTAATTTTTCTCTGGCAAGACTCTCTGTTACTGATTGCAGAAAAGAGGAAATTTTGTAGAAAGAAACTCTGCTTATCTGTTTATTTTTTGGTTTTACCTAGAGTTAACACATTCATCTGCTCTGGAGAGAATAATTTAGCAATTAAGGTTCTCATTTGGTCGAGAGTAATGCGGTTAATCCTTTGAAGTTTTAGCTGGGGGCTAAGGACTTCTTGGTTTTTGACATAATGTTCTCCGACTAAGCGAGAAAAGTCGGTTGGAGACTCAAAGTCAACAAGAGAAAAATAAAGATATTGTTTCTTAGCTTGCCGAAAGAGAGAAGGGGAAAGAAACAATGGATTTTCCAATAAATTCTTCTTGAGGTAGTGAAGAATTTTCTTAACCTTAGATAGGTTTTCTGTATGGCCGATAAAATAGAAAAAGGCTTTCTTGGGCAAGATAAAGTGGCCAGTATCAATGTAATAGGCAAGTCCACTTTTTCTAATATTGGAAGTGACGGAAGTAGCTGTATAATTTAAGAGATAATGTAGGAGTTCTAATTTTGATTCTTCCGCAAAAGAAAACGGTTCTATGGGAAAAGAAAAACTAAAATAGGTTTCTTGAAGATCAGGCCGAGGATGGTGTTTCTGTTGAAAAGTAGAGAAAGTAGTTTTTCTGCAGGGAAGAGAGGCTTGGGTCTGCTCTTTTATTGTTTCTAAAGAAGGAATAATCTTCGTCTCAATATCTTTTTTCAGGGCAAAGGGACTACTAATAATTAGAAGAATATTAGATGGATGAACAATTTTCTGATAGAATTTCTCTAATTTGCCTAAGGTTGTTTTGTTAATGGAAAATTCTGTCCCCACCAAATTTCTAAGAGCAGAGTCTTTCTCTTTAGCTCTTTGTTCATATAGAAGATCTAAAATCTTAAGACTGGGGTCGTCTTCTCGACTCTTAATCTCTTGAATGATTCTTCGCCTCTCTGCTTCAGTAATGTCAGGTTGAAATTTAGAAGAAAAGATTTTTTCTTTTACCAATTGCACTCCCTCCAAAAAATTTTCTAGAGGAAAATCAGCTTCTATTTTTATCCAGTAGCAATCAATTTCTCCATCAATCCAGCCACCAACTTTGGCTGTAAAACGAGAAATACTTTCTGGCGTTGGAAAAGATTGGGTGGGAGAGAATAATAATAAATGCTCTAGAAAATGAGCGAGACCTGGACAACAGCTTGGTTCCTGGGCGCTTCCTGTTTGAATGAACGCTTCTAAGTAAAAAGAGTTAATTTCCCGACGAGGATTCCAGACCATTGTCAAACCGTTAGACAACTGATAAGCTTGAAGTTTAGGGAAATAGTAATTCTGGAGAGTTTCCATGTCAGATAGATAAATAACAGAGAGGGGGAAGGTATTTTGTTCCCCCTCCTTTACCGGTCGAGGGAGTTATTTCCCTCCTTTCTTCCCCCCGCCATGTCTAGGGGAAGCTGGGTTGCCCTTTCCAGGCTTTGCAGGAGCATCACTCCCCTGGCGACCACCGCCTTTGCCACCTCCTTTGGCCATTTTTCACACCTCCTTGTTGTTGAGATTTAGGCTATTTAAATACTATCAATTTCGAGAACGGGTGTCAATAAGTATTAGCAGCGGGGCCTTGTCGGAAAGGTTATTAGGAAACAATTTAAAGAGAAAATGGTTTCCTTAATGGAGAATTTGTTGTAAAATAAAATGATAATAAGTAGTAAATATATAATATAAAATAGCTAGGATGCTGGATTCAAAATTTTGGGAGAAATATTTTGAGGTCTACGACGTTTTGAATTTACTAATTCCTTATCAGGAATTGTTAGATACCATTTCTGGGAAGTTAGATATCGAAAAAGGGGAGAGGGTATTAGATGCTGGATGTGGAACAGGGAATTTAGCTATAAAGATGAAGAAAAAGGGAGCAGAAGTTGTCGGTCTAGATTACTGTAAAGAAGCATTGGAGATGTTCAGAAAGAAAGATCCTAATGCTAAATTAGTTTTGACTGACTTAACAAAAAAAATACCATTTCCAGATAATTATTTTGATAAAATTGCGTGTAACAATGTTCTTTATACTATTCCGAGAGATAAACAACTTGCTACCCTGAAAGAATTTCATCGGGTTCTAAAACCAGGCGGAAAAATCGTTTTAGCTAATATCAAAAAGGGATGGAATCCTTTTAAAATTTATACCGAGGGAGTAAAAAAGAACTTTAAACAAGAGGGGATCTCGCGAACTTTTTATAAGATTACAAGGATGGTTGTTCCTACTATTAGAATTCTTTATTATAATCGTTTTATCCAGAAAGAAAGTGAATATTATCTTTTTGAATTTGACGAGCAGAAAGAAAAGCTTCAGCAAGCTGGATTTTCAAAAATTTCTTTGACTACACTTACTTATGCCAATCAGGGAGTTTTAAACTCAGCTTATAAAAAGTTATGAAGGTATATAAAAAAATCTATTTCAAAACAAAGAAAGGCAATGAGAAGGTTATCTATTTAGGAGAGCCAATCCAAGAAGGAGAAATGGAGGAAATGTTCAAACTTAGATATGAGGTGTATGTAGAACACAATTATATCTCAAAAAAATTATTTCCGGACCGACAAGAGAAAGACTCCTATGATTTAGAAAAGAAATGCATTTACTTCATTGCGGTTATTGATGACGAGGTGATTGGAAGTATTCGAGTTATACGTGACGATACTCTTCCTACAGAGAAAGAGTGTTTTAAGTTTAGGGCGCCAAAAGAAATAAAAGAAATTCTTCGGGATCGCAGAGCGGAATTAAGTAGGTTAATAGCCAAAAAACATAGAACAGGTGGTAATTTTCTTCCTCGTCATTTAGTACTTTTGGGTCTTTTGAGCGTAGCGTTAGAATTTGCTTTGAAAAATAACATAGAGGGAGGTTATGCTTTTATCAAAAATTCTCTGTATAAGAAGCTCAAAAAGATTAGAATTCCATTTCATACGATAAAATCATATCAACAAATATATGATCAAGCAGTTCTCCGGAAATACTTTCACCAAGAGAAGAATCCCGTCAGGCCTATTTATTTTTTAAGAAGCGAGATAGAACAATACCTCAATTGGCTATTTAATAATAAACTATTCTTTGAAAAACTAAGCGAAACAGAGTACAGACTCAAAAGAATTAATCGCCCCCTTTTTTTTATTTTTCTGCTGAGATTTAATAAAGTTTAAGATTATGGATATTCCTTCCTCAATATTAATGATCGTTGCTCTAGCAAATTTTCTCCTTGGTTGTTTGGTTTACGGAAAAGATATAAGAGGCAGAACTAATATATTATATGCCTTGCTTGCCATCAGCGTTGCTACGTGGTCAATTTCTATTTATTTCTTTCGGAGATTATCGTCACTCTCCTTATTGTCATTATGGGGTGATATAGCTTATGTGACTGCAGCCGCAAGTGCTTTTTTCTTTTTGTATTTTTCTTCTTTCTTCACGCAAAGAAAAAAAGTGGGTTTGTTCTGGAATCTTGTTTTGATGGGAATCCTTGCTGGACTATTTTGGCTGATTTTAGGAACAGACAAAATTATTAAGGCCATTGTTGTTACAGAGAAAACGCACGGACTTTTATTTGGAGAAGGATATATCTTATATAGCCTATTTATTTTTGCCTTTTTCGGTCTGGGATTTTTCAATTTAATCTCTAAGTATTTAAAATCTTCAGGAATTTTTAAAGCTCAACTTAAGTATATTCTCTTGGGTTCGGGGCTTTCGGTTTCCATAGCTATTTTTACTAATCTTCTATTGTTTGGCAAAGGAACTTTTCAATATAATTGGCTTGGACCATCAGCAACCGTTATTATGGTGATTTTTATAGCATATGCCATTACTAAACATCACCTTTTCAGGATTAAGATTATAGTTACTGAACTCTTGGTGGGGCTAGTTTCACTTGTTGTCCTCGTTGATATGCTTTTAGCGAAGACTCCCTCAGTTGTTTTGTTAAAATTAAGTTTGCTTATTGCATTTCTTTACCTTGGATGGTCTTTGATTAAAAGTGTATTGAAAGAGATAGAACGAAGAAAACAGCTAGAGAAATTAGCTACTCAACTGAGGAAAGCTAATATCAAATTGAGAAAGTTAGACCAAGCTAAAACGGAATTCTTAGCTATTGCTTCCCATCAGTTAAGAACACCTTTGACGGCTATTAGGGGCTATTTGTCTATGTTGCGGCGAGGAGACTACGGACGGCTTCCTACTCGGTTTGTTGATCCTTTGCGGGAAGTTTATCAGGCCGCTAGGCAAAAAGGGCTTAAAATAGTGGATACTACCTGTCCCTTGGTGAAGAAAGTTCAAGATCTGGCTAAGGAACTTCAAAAAGGAGGTTATCAAGTTGTTATTATCGGGGATAAAGGCCATACGGAAGTAGCGTCTATTCAAAAATCAATAGGGAACCGAGGGGTGATTGTAGAAAGCATAAATGAGGTTTCAAAAATAAAAGTAGTCAAGCCCTTAGGGGTAGTGGTGCAAACCACTCAAAATCCTGTTAGAGTTAAGGAGATTTTAAAAGAATTGAAAGGGAAGTTCAAAGAGATTAAAGTTTTAAATACTCTCTGTCCGACGGTAGTTTCTTATCAACAAGGACTAAAGAAGTTAATTAAAAAAGTGGATTTGATTTTAGTGATCGGCTCTAAGGCTAGCGCTAATACTATGAGATTGGTGGAAATTGCCAAAAACGAAAAGAGGCCCGTTTATCTAGTGGAGAGTGATAAATTGAACGAAAAACTTTTAAAGAAAATTTCTGAAACGGAGAAAATAGGGATAGCTTCTGGGACTTCTACCCCTGACTGGCTTATCAAAGGAGTGATTAAAAGATTGGAACCTCTCTCTGTCTCAACCGCTTATGTCTAAAAAGAGTTAACATGAAACCAATTAAAAGAAGAAAAACAAGATTGATAAAAGCAGGTCGGGCAAGGATTGGAGGGAAAAGTCCTATTTCTGTCCAATCAATGACTAATACTGACACGAGAGATGTCAGAGCTACGGTTAGGCAAATTAAAGGGTTAGAAAGAGCCGGTTGTGAAATAATTAGGGTAGCTGTGCCCGATATAGCTTCGGCCAAGGTCTTAAAAGAGATAAAAAGAAAAATTAACATTCCTTTAGTGGCTGATATTCATTTTGATCCTCAATTGGCCATAGAGTCAATTAACCGAGGAGTGGATGGTATTAGAATCAACCCGGGTAATATTGGAGGGGTAGAGCTCTCTCTAAAACAAAGAAAGGAAATAGTTAAATCTATAGTTGAAAAAGCTCGGACGAGAAAAGTCTATATAAGAGTGGGAGTCAATAGTGGTTCTCTGGATAAGGATTTGTTAAGAAAATATAAGGACAAAGCTACCCCCGAGGCATTAGCGGAGTCGGCTTTAAGGTCAATTAGAATGGTAGAAAAATTTGGATTTAGAGATATCGTAGTTTCCTTAAAGTCAACTGATGTATTAACTATGGTTAGAGCCCACGAAATCTTAGCTGAAAAAGGAGATTGGCCCTTCCATTTAGGGGTTACAGAGGCCGGTATGGGAAAAACTGGAATAGTAAAATCAGCTATGGGGATTGGCAGCCTTCTTTTGGAAGGAATTGGAGATACTATCAGGGTTTCTCTTAGTGGTCCACCGGTGGAAGAAGTTAAAGTAGGATGGGAAATTTTAAAAAGTCTGAAATTAAGAGAAAAAGGACTAACGGTTATCAGCTGTCCGACTTGTGCTCGGACTAAAATCGAAGTAGCTAATATAGCAAAATATATTGAAAGCTTCTCGGAATCCATTGAGAAACCCTTTACCATAGCGGTGATGGGATGCATAGTTAATGGCTTGGGAGAGGCGCAATGGGCAGATTTAGCTATAGTGGGTTTGGAAAGCAAGAAAGCGGCAGTTTTTAAGAAAGGAAAGTTTATTAAAAATATTCAACCCAAGGAAGTCAAACCATTTCTAAAAGCTATTCTTACCAATTTAGGAACTACGCAAAATGTAAAGTTAAGAAAATCTAAATAAACTTAGGAAGTAAATTTTATAGCTTAGAAGGAGGGATAGTAAAATAAAAGGAGGAGAGATTAGAGTATGAAAAATATTTTCAAAAAAGAAAAACTTAACACTCTTTTGCCTACAATAACAAAAGCTGTTGACCCAGTTATCAGAGAACTTTTGTTTTTGAATGTTGAGCCGCAGTTTAAGGAATTAGTAGAATATCAAATTTCTACGGGGGGAAAAAGATTACGGCCGGCTTTAGCAATAGCCGGTTGTTTGTTATTGGGAGGAAAGTTAGAAGATGTTTTGTATCCGGCAGCGGGATTAGAGATTCTTCATAACTATTCTTTGATTATCGATGACATTATTGATGATAGTCATTTAAGAAGAGGCTTACCAACTACTTGGTCTAAATTTGGCAAGTCTATTACTGAGTGTATCGGTATGGACTATGCTGCTTCGCTTTGTCAGGCAGCTTACCACTCACAACGCGCATTGCGTATTTCTTCATTGTTTTTTCAAACCCTTAAAACTTTAGTGAGTGGGGAAATTAAAGATATTCTTTTTGAACGATCGGGGAGAGAGGAAGAACCTTATATTTCTCAACATCGCTATCAAAATATTTCTGAAAAAGATTATTTGAAAATGGTTAGTCGAAAAACAGCTGCTCTTTTTCAAACTTGTGGCGAAGTGGGAGCAGTATGCGCTGAAGCGAAAGAAAAGGAAGTTGATACCTTAAAGCAGTTTGGATTTAATTTAGGGATGGCTTTTCAAATTCAGGATGATATTTTGGACATCTTTGGGGAGGGGAAAACATTTGGCAAGGAAATCGGCAAAGATATAAAAGAAAGAAAAGGAGGGAATATTATTATTATTTTTGCCCTCAAAGAACTAAATCCTAGTGAAAAAAGCCATCTTTTAGAGATAATAAAGAAGAAACAAATCAGCAGAAGGGAAATGGCAACTGCTGTTGAGCTTATTAAAAAAACCAAAGCCAAAGAAAAAGCTTCTCTGATAGGAAAGCAATTTATTGAAAAAGCTCAAAGAAGCCTTGAAGTTTTACCCCAAAATAAATGGAATAGTTTTTTAGGAGAAATTGCTCAATTTACCATTCAAAGGGAAAAGTAAGTAATGCCAGAACTTGTCATTGTTAATAAAAAGGATGAAGAAATTGGCACGGAGAATAAACCGAAGTCTCATCTTAATGGAGGGATTCTGCATCGGGCTTTTGCTGTTTTTATTTTTAATCAGCAAAATCAGTTATTAATATCAAAACGAAGCCAGGAGAAAATGCTATGGCCTCTCTTCTGGGAGAATTCTTGTTCCAGCCATCCCTGCCTAGGAGAGGATCTAATCACGGCGGCGGAGAAGAGGTTGAAGGAAGAACTAGGATTTACTTGTAAGTTAGAATATATCACTAAATTTCACTATCGAGCGTTTTATGGAGAGGTTGGGGCGGAAAACGAGATATGCTCAATTTTAGTAGGGCGATACGATGGTCAAATTACTCCGAATTCAAAAGACGTAGCAGAATGGAAGTGGATTAGCTTAAGCGATCTCCAAACAGAAATTGAAAAGTCTCCGGAACGATATGCCCCTTGGCTTGTAATCGGGTTAAAAAACTTTTACCTATAATTGATAAATAACATTTATTATGAAAATAACTCACAAAACTTTTTCTTACCAAACTAAGAGTTTATTTGATTTTGTAGATGCCACCGAGGAAATCAAAAAGTTTGTTAAAGAAAGCAGGATCCAGAATGGTTTAGTTAATGTCCAAATTATGCATACTTCAGCGGCCTTAATCGTCAATGAGCATGAACCCTTGCTTTTAGGAGATATGAAAAGGAATCTAGAAGCAACCGCTTCTCGTAAGCTAGAATACCAACATGATGATTTTTCCATTAGGACGGTTAATGTTTGCGACAAGGAAGAGAAAAACGGGCATTCCCATTGCAAAGCCATTCATTTATTGCCGTCGGTAACATTAAATTTGATTGATGGGAAATTACAATTAGGGCGATGGCAAAGCATAATATTGGTTGAATTAGATTGCTCTAGACCTCGCAATATACAAGTTCAAATCGTCGGAGAGTAATTTACTAGAGTTTTTTAAAACTTTTTATTTTTACTTAATGAGCAAAAAGATTATAAGATTTGTCAAAAGCGAAATCATTTACGGCGGACATTTATTAGCCATGGGGGCAGTGGGGTTAATTATTAGTTTCTCCTTATTGCTACATAAGTGCTTCACCTGGGATTATTTGATGATAGTCTATCTTATTGTTTATAATTCATATCTGTTTAATCGCTATAAAGAGAGGGAAATAGACAAGCTAACTAATCCAGAGAGGACCCGTCATTTTAGTAAATATGCTCTTTACACCCCTTTAATTAGTGGGTGTGTTTTTTTAATAATTCTAGCTATTTTGTATCATATTGGAAAGTTGGATTTCCTCCCTTGGGCAGGATTTTTATTTTTGGGAGGGATGATCTACACTCTATGGTTGAAACGATTAACGGTTCATATTCCCGTCTTTAAAAATTTAGTAGTAGCTCTAGAATGGATTCTAGCTTTTATCCTCTTGCCGATTTATTATCCCTTCTTTTCTTTTAGCCTCCCGTTTATTATTTTAGTAGGTATTATTTATCTTAAAGTTTTTATCCTCACAAGTTATTTTGATGTAAAAGATGTCCAGACAGACGAGAACTTCAAATTATTAACTCTGCCGGTTATTTTTCATTTGAAGACATCTCTTTGGTTGTTAAGAATATTAACAGTAATTTTCGGAATAGTAATTACATATAGTGTTTATCAAGAGATTATTCCCTCAGCCGCCTTATTCCTTTTGTTGACTCTCGTCTTCAATTGGTTTATCTTTAGAGAAACTGAAAAAGAAAGAACATCTTTCTCCTTTTTATATTTTTTGGCCAGTCTCGAATTTATATTCTGGCCAATTTTGATCTTGATGGGTTTTTGGCTTTTGTAATTGATTATGTTAGAAGTTTCTGTACTACACAAGATATTCGTTGTCCTTATTAACGTTCTTGGGATTGGCCTAGGATTAATCGTTTATTTTAAGGACCGACGAAAAAGCTTAAATCAGACTTTTTTTCTGATATCCCTGTTAATGCTGATGTGGATCGATTTTGCTTTTCTGGGACGACTATTAGCTCCTCAATCTCCAGTTCTCGCCTTGTCCTGTTTGAAGTTGGCTTGGTTTGCTACTCCATTATTTTTTGGGTCTTTATATCTTCTCGTTACCATTCTTGCGGGGGCTCCAAAAAAGTATTCTCTTTTAAATAGGGGAATAATCACAGGAGGAATTGTCATTGCCTTCACGACTCTATTTTCTAGACTAGTTATTCAAGGGTTCCAATTAGAAAACGGTGGGCTAAATATTCTTTATGGAAAGGGGATTATACTATTTCTTGGTTATGGAATAGCCTTAATAGGGTTAACCATTGTCTTACTTCTTCGGTTATATCCTCAACTAAAAGAAAAGGAAAAGGCAAAAGTCCAATATTTTTTTGTAGGGCTTTTTATTTTCTACACCGCGAATCTAATATTTAATATTATTCTCCCCATTTTTTTCCATTTGACGCTTCTATATTATGTTGGGGATTATTCTACCGTTGTTCTATTGATATTTATCGCTTACGCTATTGTTAAACGGAGGTTGTTTGAGATAAAAGTTGTTTTAACCCAGCTTTTGGTTGGGGCTATAGCTATTTTGCTTTTAGTTAATATTGCTAGCTCGGGATCAGTTTTTGAATATATCTGGAAAGGTTTTCTGTTTGTTGCTTTCTCGGTTGCTGGCGCTCTTTTAATTAAAAGTGTTTTAAATGAGATAAAAAGGAGGGAGCAGTTAGAAAAAGTGACTGCCCAGTTGAGGATAGCCAATGTCAAATTGAGAAAGTTAGACCAAGCCAAAACAGAATTCTTGGCTGTTGCCTCTCATCAACTCCGGACTCCTTTGACGGCTATTAGGGGCTATTTGTCTATGTTGCGGCGAGGAGATTATGGACAAGTTCCTACTGATTTTGTTGATCCTTTACGGGAAGTTTATCAGTCAACTCTGAGATTGGCCAAATTAACCAGTCGATTACTTGACGCGTCGAGAATTGAAACCGGGCGATTGAAAATGAATTTAGGCCCAGTGTCTTTAGGGGGGTTGATTTCTTCCGTTGTGGACGAGTTAAAACCTCAAGCGAAAGAGAAGGGTCTTTATCTTAAATTTCTCAAGTCTAAAGAAAAACTGACCCCTTTGCCATTAGATTTAGAAAAAATTCGCCAGGTTCTTTTGAATATTATTGACAATGGCCTCAAGTATACTCAAAAAGGAGGAGTGGAAGTTAAACTGGAGTTGGTTGATTCTCAAAAAGTCAGAATCAAGGTTCAGGATACCGGAGAAGGAATGACTAAAGAAGAGCTGAAGAAGATCTTCCAGAGTTTTTCCCGAGGTTTAGCCGGAGAGAAATTCCATACCGCCGGAGCTGGCCTCGGGCTCTATATTGCTAAAGAATTTGTGGCATTACACCAAGGAAAAATCTGGGCGACTAGCCCCGGAGCAGGGAAGGGGACTACCGTTTGGGTGGAGCTTCCTCTGAAGTCCAACCAAGCAAAAACAGAAAAGGGCGTGAGGTCTTTTTCCGGAGAGAAGAGAAAGAAAACCCCCTGGTAGAAAATCTCTTTAATTGCTCAACTAGGAAATTATCATCTGGTTACGACATGAGATTGCGTATAGTTTGTAATCATTGTAAGAAATGTTATGTTCAGTATCAATAATACAGAAATAACCTAAAGGGACTATTAACTTTTAGAGATTATAAAAAAATAATAGATGTTTGCAAAAATATGAACAAAAGAAAACCTATCGAAATAAGCAATCAAACTTTTGCTATAGTAACAGATTTCGGCTTTGATTTCTCTGTTGCTTCAATGAAAGCATTGATTTTGAAAAATTTCCCCGATGCACAAATTGTTAATGTCAATCATAGCATCAAACAATTTTCAATATTGAGCGGAGCATTTATAATAGATAAAATTTATAAATATTTTGCTAGTAAAACTATTTTTATTTGCGTAGTTGATCCTGGTGTTGGAAGCAAGCGTGAGCCGATTTTTCTAGACACAGGAGATTACAAGTTTATAGGTCCGAACAATGGCTTATTTCATTACCTTTTAAGTGATCCCGAGGTTTCTTATAAGTCGTATATGATAAAGGAGGAATTTAGGCCTGTGCGATCAGCTACTTTTCACGGAAGAGATTTGTTTACTCCTATTGCTATAGAAATTGCTAAGAATAATTTTGATGTAGTTGAACCGATTAATAAAAACAAACTAATCTTTATTCCCCTTCTGAAGGAAGGGGCATCTGTTATTACCTATATAGACGGATTTGGCAACATTAAGACCAATATTTCTTTTAGTGATGATTTTAAAAAGAAAGATTTCTTAAAAGTGAATGTTAATAATAATATCTACTTAATAAAAGTTGCCAACACATTTAGTGAGGTCACAAACGGAGAACTGCTTTGTTATAAAGGAAGCAATGACACCCTTGAAATTGCTGCTAATCTTGCATCTGCCGAAAATATCCTTGAAGTAAACGTTGGCGACCGTATTACTATTAAGGCATAATATGGGTAAACACTTAATCATCACATCCTATGACGGTATTAGTACCCACTATTGTGGGATTGGCACGACTATGCAAGATACTATTGCTTCCTTGAGTGATTTGGTAAATTCTAAAAAAATTAAAATTAGTTTAGCTTATATTTCTGCCGATCCAAACGGAGAGGTGTTTAGTAAAAAGTGTTTCCAAAACAGCGTCGAACTCGTCAAAAAGACTGGTGGCTACCTTATTCCTCTTTGTAATGGGAGTGCCGGGTTTAATGCATTTGATATGTGGCAGAGTTTTCCTCAGTGGGAACAAACGTGTTCATCCTTGGCTACAGCTCTGAATATGATTCTGAGGGATGAAGACGATAATATTTTAATGTTGCACGACACTCCTTTTTTACTTTTTTATAAATTTAAACGGCAAATTTTCAACAAAACGTTGAAATGTTTTTACATGCCTCGCAGTACTGGTTTAAACCATAAGTTTGGCAACGAGAAATGGCGGGGAAAAAGAATTAGATTAGAAAAGGAAGCTTTTCGGGCGATTAAAAATGACCCCACCGCTTATGTGCTCGCGATAGGTAAGAACTTTGCGCAACACCTAATAAGTGATTATAGTCTCTCGTTCAGTAAGAATGATTACCTGATAAATGGCCTTTATTTTAAACGCTATGAAAAATTACTTAGTCAGAAGTTTAACGTATTTGAACTTAGTAAATTTGGTATAAATATCGACTCAAATTCTAAAATTATTTTTAGCTGGGGGAGAGCTTCTATTGCTAAAGGATTCAAAGAGTTATTAGAAGCGTGGCAAAAGATTGTCGAGTTATTACCTGACCATTATATGATTATACAAGCCCCAAATAATTCTGGAGAGGATAGTTATTTCCAACTTCTAAAACAGTATGAAAGAAAAATTCCGAGGACGATTGTAATAGATAATTTTAATCCAGAGATATGGCAAACTATACTTCGTCTGAAAAATACAGACATCGTCTGCATTCCATCTATTATGGACCCAATTCCACATACTGCAATTGAGGCTAAGCTATTTTCGATTGGCATGGAATATGTAATTATCGGTAGTAACGTTGACGGCGTAAAGGACATTTATACTAATAATGAATGCGTGTGGGTTAATCCGTATGATAAGAATAATTTTGTAAGTGGAATCCTTAAAGCCGTAAAATTAAACAAAAAGGAGAGGCACAGCATGAACGATTATAACCATAGGAGTCTTTCTGCGTATGACTATGTAGAGACAATTAGAAATTTCCTTAAAAACATTAGCTTTTTATGATTTTTCGATGGTCAATTTGGGGAAGACATATATCAAAAAATATTGAGTTACTTTATTATAGTGTCCTTTCTTTTAAAAAACAATTTGGAAGCAATCATCAGTACATTGTTTATACAGACAATGCCAATTTTGTTTCGAAACAATTAAATGCATGTGTGGATGTCAGGAAGTTTTCCTCAAATGGGAATTCACAATTTTGTATTGCCTCTAAGGCAACGTGGTTGAAGTGGTGTCCTTCTCCACGATTAGATATTAACCAGGACGAATTTTATATAGATTCTGATGTGTTTTTATTAAAATATCCCAAAGAAGTTGATTTATTTCTGTCAAATCCGAAAATGAAGTTTGCTATTTTGGATGAATTCTTTGGTCAACCTTGGCAGCACGGTGCGATGCATAAAAAAGCTACTTTAAAAACGCCTTTTGTAAATGCTGGATTTTTTATACAAAAAGCAGGCTACAATATTTCAGGCGATTTAATTAAAGAATTTAATTGGTGGCGGAAGAATGTAAAACACAATGAACAAACTCACCACGACGAACAGGGGTCGTTAGCCATTGCACTCACGAAGTATCTAGTGAATAATGAATTATTTATTTTGCCAAAGGCGAAATATATGCAAATTAGTAAAACCTCGAATGCTGATATAAAAAACCTAGATGAGGTAACGCTATTTCATGCTACTTATCCAACCCACCCTGCATTTTATAGGTTTAAAAATGTATTAAATAAGATTTTACAAGAAGAAGTTAAAAAGACAAAATTTGAGAATGCTAGACAAACACACCAAAAGAAATAAGATTATAGCTATTCTTATGTCGGTTCGGGACGAGGAATCATATATTGATATGAACATTTTGTATCATCTCGACCTTGGATTTGATTATATATTTATTGTAAACCATTGCTCAATTGATAAAACGAACAAAATATTGGATTCATATAAAGACGATCCGAGAGTTATTGTAATTGAGGAAAAAGATCCTATCTTTGATCATGCGAAAATCATAAACAGATTACTTAATTATGCTAATGCAAATTATAAGATTGATTGGTTTGTCTTTTTAGATGCTGATGAGTTTTTTTCGATAAGAGACGAGTCTATTCATGATTTCGTGGCTCGTTTAGAAAAAAATAATATTCCCTATGCAACCATTGGTTGGGCGAACGCATTATTTGATTATACGTTTTCTGATTACACATGTGCTTCGGTAAATGCAATAGATACGATGAAATATTACTATCCGTGGCCAGAAAAAGAATGGCAAAAATATGGTCACTTTAGAAAAGCCATGGTAAAAAATTACGAAGGGATAGAGGCTGTAGTAGGGGGGCATTATGTAAAAACAGAGAACAATCCTGGATTCTTTGGAGAATACGACCGGAATCCGTTTATTGTGCCGGAAGACGAAGCTAGATTACTGCACTTTGAGTTTAGAAACAATGCTAATGCGATATATAAAAAATGGGAAAGGTTGGCATTATTTGAAAGTGATTCAACTTCAGATGCAAATGCGCCATGGTTAGAAAGAATCAAGACTATCAGGAAATATGTTAAAGATTTTAAGGGGAATATGACTAGAATTAATCAAAGATGGTTCTCTGAACATAGAACATTTTGGGGGACAATTATCCCTAAAGATAGAATTATTTATGACTCTACACTATCGCTTTGGTATGGGAAGTATTTTAGAAGGAAAATAGAAAGCGGAGAAATAAAATCGGTTTGCTTAGTTCGTAGTGGAAATTTAGGAGACGTAATAATGACTGAACCAGTCGCAAGGTTTTTATCGAAATATGTAGATCGGATTTGCTTAGCTACAAAGGTGGAGGGTATTGAATCAATATTTAGTATCTATGACAAAATATATAAATACAACCAAATAAATTTAGGAAAAATTGACTGCGATATAATAATAAAATTAATTTACGAACTTAGCGATCACCGAAAAACATACATTCAAGGATACATGGAGTCAATTGGTTTTGGTAAGGTAGTTATTGAAGATATTCCGAAACTAAATAGTAGTTGGAAGAAGATTGTTAGTGGTGACTATGTTTTGATTGCCCCCTTTACGAGTCGGTGGGAAGAAAAAAAGAGAAATTGGGGATATAAAAAATTTGTCGAGTTGTCAAAACTGTTAGAAGCAAAGTACAATATCAAGTGCGTGATACTCGAGAAACATTATTCTTTCAGGGAAATGATATCTCTTATTAGGCATTGTAAGTTTTTTATCGGGAATGATTCAGGTCCGGCAATAATTGCTCAGAGTTTTGATAAAAGGGCTTTTGTTATTTTTGGGGCTACTCGTCCAGAATATATTCATATGTCGAAATATACTATTCCCATTTATGATCAAAATAGGCATAAGCTTTGTGAGCATAAGACGAGAAAAGAAGAAATAGATTGCTGTGAAGAGTTTTGCATGGAAAGAATAACTGTTGATGAAGTTTTTAATCAGATCAGGTTGCATATATGAATAAGCTGAAACTAGAAATCAAATTGGCCTTTATAACAGGCCTAAGAAAAATTGTTTTAAACGAAATAAGCCAATACCCGAACCTTTATATTGTTGAAGAGGGGAGAGATCCTACTTATGGTGATTTTATTTATTTGAATTTCGTACAAAATTTTACAAAACTTGTATCTCTTAGAAGTGTTTTACGAGCATACATTGTAATGCGAGATTCTAGATATAACCCGTATTATATTTCAAATCATAAATCAATCTTGGGCAATATTGTGGCTCTGGTTATTGAAAAGAGAAGAGATGAGTTTAAAACCTTTAAGATAATCTGTGCCGGATTAGATTCTCCAGATGTTCGCGGTATTGCTGAGTATGTCTATATAACATATGGGCTGATAGAAAAAGAAGAAGCTGACATGAAAATACATATTATCAAAACCGGTAAGATTTGGGAAGTTGGCGTTGAAATTACACCAAGACCGTTGTCTCTTAGGGGTTATAAGGTAAAACATATAAGCGGGGCAATGAATCCAACAATTGCCTACGCGATGAATTCCTTATGTAATTTAGAGAAGGCAAACTCATACCTAAACATTTTTTCTGGGAGTGCAACATTACTTATTGAAGCTGGCAGATGTTTCCCGAATCTTAAGAAACTAGTTGGCTTTGACAACGACAAAAAAAATATTTCTCTAGCTATACAAAACGTAAAGACATCAGGATTAATCAGAAAAATACAATTGAAGGAGAAAGATATTTTTGATGAGCCAGATTTAAGTAGCTTTGATGTTATTACCTCTGATTTGCCATTCGGTATGCGCATTTCAAAAGGTGAAGATTTGGAAAAACTTTATCGTTGTTTCATTAAATATTGCCAAGAGGCTTTAAATTACGGAGGAAGGCTAGCTATTTACACAAGCGAATATAAAATGTTGAAGAAAATTATTTTGGAATCAAGATTTGAGATTACAAAAACCTTAGAATTAAAGTTCCTCACTTCAGTTAATGCCTATCTTCGTCCCAGAATTTTTGTATGTAGGTTGAAACAAGACTGAGCATAAGTATTTTAACTGGTCGGCAGTATAATTATTTAATAGAATAAAGTTTGTTTATACTTCCGTTGTATATCATAATTTTGGGTTCTTGAATTTTATTATAGATTTTCAGGCTACCCTCGATACGATTTGCTATAGGATCTCCTTTCAGATTTAGAGAGGTATTTAATAGTGCGTAGATTCCTGTTCTATCCCCAAATCTTTTGATTAAATCGTAAAGGAATGAATTCGTCTTTCTGTTTATCGTTTGAGCTCTAGTACTTCCGTCATAATGAATTCCCCCTTTTATTTTTTCTCGTGCAGTCTTGATAGTATCATATGAATATAACATAAAAGGTGAAGAAGCGGGTCCAATAAGATATTCATTAACTTTCTCTTCTAATATAACTGGAGCAATGGGACGATAACTTGCTCTCTGTTTTATTTTATTGCTTAATTTCTGTTTTACTTTAATTATGTCTGGGCGAGCAACAAACGATCTGTTCCCTAATGCTCTTGGACCAATCTCAGCTTTGCCGTTATGTAGGATAGCTACACCATTTTTTAAAAGCACATCTACTACTTGATCAATAGAGCTGGAATCATAAGTGATTTTATTTTTCCCCATACCAAGATAGGGTAAGGCTATAGACGGTCGCATATTCAATGCTTGACTAATGAGAATACACATGGCTCCCAATGATTGACCCGTATCATCGCAACAAGGGGCTATAAAATGGTTCATATTTGGAAAACTTTTTAGGATCGAAGTGTTTACACCAATATTTAAAGAAGCACCACCCGCCATGACCAGATTATTGCTTCCTTTTTTATCATTGTTGAGAATATCGGCTATATCACTGACTCTACGATCCGAGAAAATTTTTTGTACTGAAGCACTAAAATTAATAGTTTCCCTATTCGAAACAAGAGCTCTCCCTTCTAGATTTGGGAAAAGTTTCCTTAAAATCTTAACGCTTTCTTGATAAGGGAGTGTTCCTAATTTCGATAAGACATTTTCAAGTTTGTCGATTATTTCTGTCTTAGGAGTACCGTAAGTAGCAAGAGCCATCATTTTTCCCTCACAGTAGATCTCTTTATATAAATAAAAAGAACAAGCGCCATAGAATTTTGCAGTTATTGCATTACTTAAGTCAAGGTTAATTCTTGTAATATTGTTTCCATTGCCTCTGTATATTGCTACATATTCACTCTTTTTATATGTATTGCTATAATCCCCGCCACCATCGCATGTTACAATAATTGCATCGTGAAAGTTAGACATTAAATATGTTGCAGCATGAGATAGATGGTGATTTATAAGAAATACACCTCTTTCTTTTCCTAGTATCTCAACCTTTTTCCAGTAAGGGTCTTTTAACAGCCCCGTATGCAAATCGAAAACATCCTCTTCTTGTAAAAGTGGATTTTGATGTGTTGCCATTGCCCAATGAGTGATATCATCTATGTTTTTCCCCAAATATGATAATCCATACAGGATTAAATATTCCATTTCTTCTTTATTACACCTTTTCTTTTTAATTCTAAAAACCCTTTCTGCCTCCAAAACTAGAACGATGTGATTACCTATTGCAAAGGAGACCGATGAATCGTGTACATTATATGCGATGCCACAAAAAAATTGTTTAGTCATGCCTTCTTTGTTATAATATTTTGCTAACGATTAATTATGCGAGAGTTTAATTTAAGAAAATATTTAGACAAGTATAAAAATACTAAGGTCGATTTCTTTCGGTTCTCTGGTAATTACGGGGATTCTCTTATTTGGCATGGAACGAAAAAATTATTGTCGTCGCTTAATATTTCGAAACACTATGTAGACATTTCTTCCCTAAAATATAATGATGTCTTATTTATAGACGGTGGTGGAAATCTCGTTGATTATTATTCTGATGTTAGGGACTTTTTAAAGGAAAAACCATCTTTATATAACGAGATAGTTATCCTTCCACATACAATATTTGGCGAAAAGCAAATTAAAGTTTTAAATAATATTTCAAGTAGGTTAACGGTTTTTTGTCGTGAAAAAGTTTCTGCAAGGTTTTTAGAAAATAGGCTTGCTCATGGTAAAGTATACTTGTGGCATGATTGTGCATTTTATAATACATTTTCTTCAGTACCTACAGGGAAAGGTGTTCTTAATGCTTTTCGTTTAGACAAAGAATCAGCATTGCGCACATTACCAGTATCAAATATTGATTTGTCCCATGACGGATATGCCACTGAACCCCTTACTCAATTAATTAATTCACTGCAAAAATATGTGCAAATAAATACTGACAGGTTGCATATAGCTATAGGTGCTGCATTACTTGGAAAAGAGGTAAAATTATTCCCAAATCTGTATTATAAAAACAAGGCGGTCTTTGATTATTCTTTGAGAAGATTTCCCAATGTAAGATTTGTTGAGAAATTTAATAATAAATATGTTAAATTCTAAGATAATATCAAAAATCTTTTTTAATTTTCTTAATAATACATCACTTTCCCTTAAATCAGAAGGAAGATTAAATCATCTTGTAAAATTAAATATTAAAATAAACTGGAAGCTGTGGAATCTCGAAGACTCTGCGAGAATAAATGAGCTTGGTTCAAAACATATTGCCAGGACTAAGCAGGAAATAGATCAGAGTAATCAAATTAGAAACGATCTGATTAGAAAGATTGACATCGAAATTGCTAATCAACTAAAAGTTGTTCCTCTTGATTCCCAGAAACAGTTTTACAGCGAAAGTCCTGGAATGATTATAGACAGACTCGCAATTTTATGCATTAAATTATCTGTTACCAAAGACCTGCTATTGGTAATTAGGGAGAAAGATTTGAAAGAAGAGTATAGACAAAAAGAAAATATAATTTTGAGGCAGATAGATCGTATTACTAATTTTCTGAACCTGTATTTTACTAGGCTTAAGCACAAAGAAGTCTTTTTTGAAGTACAGCAACCTATGAAGATTTATAACGACAAGAGAATCAAGAAGTATATTAAGATTTTAAAACAACAAAAAAAGTCTACCTAGCCAAATAAGACTAAATAGGTTTTGGTTTTTAAAAACCTAATTCAATAAAATTACATGCTAAAATCCTTGTTACGTTTAATTCAAAGTGCTCAGTAGGGGAAGAGATTGGTACAATATAATTGCTATAACGATTTTAGCCATTGTTTTAGAGAGGTTTGTGGTTGCCAGCCAAGCAATTTTTTAGCACGTGAGTTGTCTGCTAAAGTGGCAGGATACTCTCCTAAGCAAGGCGGTAAATACATTTTGGGGTGCTTTTGGGAAATTAAATTAGCCAGCTGATTAATGCTATAGTTTTTATTAGAGCCAATATTCAGTACATGAAATCCTTCAAGACCCAAAGTTAAAATCGTAGCTTTAACTGCATCTTTAACGTAAGTGAAATCCCGGCGTTGTTCCCCATTACCGACGATAGTGAAGGGTTTTCCTTCCTTTAATTGCTTTAAAAATATACCAACGACAGCAGCATATGGTCCTTCTTCAAGTTGTCTTTCCCCGTATACGTTAAAATAACGTAAGATTACAGATTGGGTGCTATATAATTTGTAAAAAAGTTTGCAATACATTTCTGCCATAAGTTTTTGAAGTGCATAGGGACTATCTGGGTTCTTAGGGGTGTCTTCGTCAAAAGGTAAAGGAGCATCAGCACCGAATATACTAGAAGAACTTGTAAATATAAATTGGGCTTTTTGATCTCTTGCTAAAATCAGCATTTGCAAGGTACCGGTAAGATTTGATTTGTGGTAGGAGAGTGGGTTTTTAATACCCGGCTGTATTCTGGCTTGAGCTGCCAGATGGAAGATAGCATTAAATTTTTCGTCTTTACTAAACTGGAACGAAGCAACGTCTCCTTTAATAAATTTGGCTTTTTGATTAATATTTTCTTTTTTCCCTGTTAAAAGATTATCAAGGACTACCACCTCGTGTCCTCTTTCAATAAGGGCATCTACCACATGTGAACCGATAAAACCAGCTCCACCCGTAACTAGAATCTTCATATGTTTTTATAATATCCTTTAGTTTATTTTTTAATAAGCTTCGAGTTTATTTTGTCAACTTTTTCGATAAGTTCAAAACCTACCTTCATTTGTTGCGCAAGATCAATTAAAGCTTTTGTATCTTTTGGTAGGCAGGCACCGGAATAACCGCGATGTCCGTCTTGAAAAATATTAAGATGACTTGAATTAATACGAGGATCAGCTCCGGCTGATTCTTTCACTGTATCATAATTAACATCTAGTTTTTGACAGAGATCATACATTTGATTAGCAAAAACAACTTTCGTCGCTAAAAAGATATTACCAAAGTACTTTACCATTTCTGCTTCAGTAGCTCTAATGGTTCGTGAAAAAGGAGCTTTTGGCAAAAGTCTTAAAATTTTTTCGGCGACAGGCTGACTTTTTTTAGTATAACCGACAATCTGTCTGTCGGGATGTAGAAAATCCTCCGTTGCGTTCTTAGCTGTTAAGAATTCAGGATTAAAAAGAATTTTGTGTTGTGGAAATTGCTCCTGAAAGTTTTTTGTAGAACCAGGGAGAATGGTTGATTTTATGATAATTGTTTTTGAACCCTCAATATTGGCAAGAGATTCTTTGATTTCTGAGTCACTGTACCCTCTACCATCTTCGTAATAGGGGGTGGGGACACAGATAAAGAGAATATCTGCTTGATTTACTTGGGGAACCGATCCATTGTTTTTGTACTTGTCGTAAACAAAAAGCTTAATATGGTCAGAACAAAAATTTTCAAACCAATAGTAAACTGCTTTACCTACATAACCCAAACCGATTATGCCAATTTTCTGTTTCATTGAATTAGAATAATCATTATATCATAGAATAAACGGGTTTTACACTTGTCCGCATTGAATTATTGTTTTATGGCTAAGAGTGTACATAAGCATGGACTCAAAATTTTGATTTCTTACGCACTTCAAAAAAAGCCGTGGGCTCTTTTAAGGTAGAGACCCTCAGCTTTTTTTGATATAATTCTTTATAATAAACTATTCGGACACCATGTATGAGGACAAGCACTTGGTAATGCGCGGTTAAGTCTTGTTAGGGTAATTTTAGATTACAGCATAGAAGATGAAAATTTATTATATTACAGAAAATAAAAGGAAAATAGAAAGAGCTAGAGAGATATGTCGAAATACTAATGTTGAGATTGAGCAGATCGCGATGGAGATTCCAGAAATACAAGCTGATAATTCAAGAGAGGTTGCACGGTTTTCTGCTCAGCTCGCCGGAGAAAAATTAGGCGAACCAGTGATTAAACTAGATGTTAGTTTTCACATTAGATCCTTAAATGGTTTTCCGGGGCCATTTGTGAAGTATATTAACCAATGGCTTAAACCCGAGCTTATTCTTAAAATGATGAAAGGCGAAGAGGATAGATATTGCTATTGGGAGGATGTTTTAGCTTTTTACGACAAAAGTCAACTCAAGATATTTAGCTCTCGTGAAGAGGGGACAATAGCTAAGGATGTTAGAGGAGAAAATGGCTGGGGTATGGATAAAATTTTTATTCCTAGAGGGCAAACTAAGACCAAAGCAGAATTATCTGATAGGGAAAGAGTCAAAATTTCTAACGATGATCATTGGAAGCATTTTCTAAAATTTGTGGAGAATAATAATAACTGATGAACGAAATTGGGGCATTTATCGTTAAGCAAATGATAGGAGAGAAAAACCTGCGAGAAATTGGGCAGTCGGTCAAAGATACATTCCCCGCAGTCGAAAATCCCCTGGGCGAAACTTTTTCTATCGCAAAGCAACTTCAAGAGTCAGGATTTTTCTGACTATAATAACGGCTAGGGTAAAAACAAACAGTTATACCCTAGCCGTTTTTCATTTCGTTTATTTTAGTTATAATATAAATATGAAATTACGATTTTTATTTTCTGAAAATAAAGAAAAAGAAAAACTATTGAATATTTATGATGAATATCAGTGGTTTATTGATAATGATTTTCCCATTATTTTGCCTAAATTTTATGCTAAAGCCTATCAGAGAAATAAAAGTAACAAAAAGTTATTTGTTGAAGAATTGAACAAAGTATTTAGCGAAGCTTATAACAAAGATGATTATCAAGTAAAAAGCGAAAAGGCAGAAAATAATTGGCAAAAAATCCAACAAAATTTTTTTGATATTATTAATAATTTTAATTTAAAAATAAAAAATGAATATATTTGCTATATTTCATTGTACGGACCACCGGGGCAGTTTCAATATCCCAATGTTATTAACTTAAGGATAAATAACGCTAAAGACATAAAAGAAGCCAACGAAACAATTGCCCATGAGTTAATCCACTTGTTAATCCACGACAAAGTCAAAAAATTAAAACTGAATTATAGACAAACAGAGGGCATAGTTGATTTATTTTTTAAAGAAACAGAGTTAAAGACTATCTTTCCTAGATATGAATTACAGAACATGGCTATCCATAATAAGAAAATATTTCAAAAAATAAAAAATGGCAGTATAGCTTTTCGACAATATGAATAAATCTATTTTTATTTTTTGAAATATTTTCTTGTTTATGAATATCAATATCAAATATAATAAAATTAAAGATGCTCAGTGGATAGTTGCTCTGGTTAAAAGCAACGAAGACTTTTACGGTATTAATTTTCAAGAGCAAATTAAGAATATTCCTGAAGATGTTGTAAAAGCTATTAACAGCCTACCTTACGATGAAGCGATAAAAAGAGTAATCGCTAATCCTCCAGTTACTTATTGCTTGGGATCAAAAGTGGTGGTCAAAGATAAAATATTAGTTTCTTTTGGGGAGGCATTAAAAGTGGTGGGAGAGTCAGATGCAACAGGAATATTTAAAAAATTAACCACAGATTTTGGTCAAGAACTATCTACTGGTCTGATCACTGTCTATCTTACTACAGCTCTGATGTCTTCGGAAAGCGATGATGAGTTATATAGCTGCTTTATTTCTATCTGGCTGCCTTTGCATAAAGCCATAACGGTTTTGGCTCACGAGATAATGCATTTTTACTTTAGGCAGTCTATGGATGAATCTCTGAAGAAAGCGGATTGGAATAACGGGGAAATAGAAATCCTGAAGGAAGCAATAACGGTTATTCTTAATGATCCGAACTATCAAGAAGGATTATTTGCCGGTGATCAGGGATACCCAGAACATCGGAAAATCAGGAGAAAAATACAACAGAGATATGAACCGGGAAAACTTATGTCTCTCTTTAGCGAAATCATAAGAGACAAAAATTATTATCTCTATGATCAAAAGTGAATCAAGGATTTTTACAAACTGACATAAAAGACTAAATATTATTCTTTTGGATACGTTATTTATTTTCTTTGACGAAGGCTGGAAATCTCAATAGTAATCATTTTTCCTGTTGATATTTTAATTAAGGGGAATAAAATAAATATAGTACGATTTATGTATGAACAAAGAGTTGTCTCGTCGTATTTCAAAGCTCGTAAAGATTGATCAGGGAATAAGGAATTCTGAACTTAGTGATTTAAAGCTTCTTGGGGGTTTGCATGGTTATGTTGTCTATCTGATTGATGCTATCCACAACTGGCGCATTCATAAGCTCATAAAAGAATACGGATATCCGAGCCAGAAGCTAATAGGGAAGCGCGGGATGCGGGATTTTTGGCTCCTGGTGCAACACCAGGATTTTGACCTGGAACTCCAAAAAGCGTGTCTTAAACATTGCGATTTTGAACCGAGAGAGAAAGCCTATCTTACCGATAGGACTCTAGTAAATACTGGCGAAAAGCAACTCTACGGGACACAGTTTCATAGAGATAAAAAGGGGGTGTTAGTTCCTCGTCCGATTAAAGACAAAGAGAATCTTGATAAACGTCGGAAGAGAGTGGGGCTGAAACCGTTTCAGAAGTATGCGGAAGAGATGATGGAAAAATCAGGGACCTAAAAAACAAAAGCATAGCAATTACCATCGTTATGCTTCGTTCAGAATGATTCTACTGATTAATGGAATAACTTTTGTTTTGTGTTTGCTAAACTAGCAGAATAATAGAAAATTGTTATGTTGCCACGACTTTTATTAATAATACCTTTGGGCTCTTATGTTATCACCCCTCATTCTTTTTTTAATTTCTCTAGCAATCCTTGGTGGGGGATTTTTAATTGGAACAGAAATTTATGCTGGGATTATTGCTGCTCCCTATCTCGGCACTCCAAGGAAAAAGATTCGCCGGGCTTTAAAACTTGCTTCTTTAAAACCGGGGGAGAGGTTTTATGATTTGGGTTCTGGCGATGGACGGGCCCTTATCATCGCCACTAAAGAATTCCAAGCCCAGGCAGTTGGTTTTGAATTGTGGTATCTTCTTTACCTTTGGTCCAAGGTTTCTATTTTTCTTCATCGTTGCCCTAAAGGAACTCGGGCCTATTGGAAGAACTTTTATCGGGTGGATATTAGTAAGGCTGACGTTATTTTCTGCTTTCTTACTCCGAAAGCTTATCGTCATCTCGGAGAGAAATTTAATGGAGAATTAAAAAGTGGCACCAGAGTGATAACTTTTTCCTCACCCCTGGGCTTCTGGGAACCTCAACAAGTAATCACTTTTCCGGATAAAATTAAATTATTCTTTTATCTTAAAAAGTAATAGGGGAGGGTCTTTATTGCCCAACTAGGACATTTCTATATTGCCCTGACAATAGCTTGATGACCATTTGATATTCTGGTTGAGGGGAATAAAATAAATATAGTACGATTCACATATGGACAGAGAGTTATCACGTTATATTTCAAAACTTGTAAAGATAGATCAGGAAATAAGGAATCTTAAACTTAGCGATCCAAAGCTTCTTGGGGATTTGCGTAGTTATGTTGTGTATGCGATTGACGGCGTCCACAACTGGCGCATTCATAAACTCATAGAAGAATACGGATATCCGACCCAGAAGCTAATTGGGAAGGGCGGGATGCGGGATTTTTGGCTCTTGGTGCAACACCAAGATTTTGACATAGAACTCCAAAAAGCATGTCTTAAGAATTGTGATTTTGAACCAAGGGAGAAAGCCTATCTTACCGATAGGACTTTAGTAAATACTGGCGAAAAGCAACTCTACGGGACACAGTTTTATAGAGATAAAAAGGGGGTGCTAGCTCCTCGTCCCATTAAAGATAAAAAGAATCTTGATAAACGCAGGAAAGAAGTTGGGCTGAAACCGTTTCAGGAATACGTTGAAGGAATGACGAAAAATCAAAAGACCTAGAAGTAGAAATATCGTTACCGAATTGGTTAGCAACTACACTTTTATTGATAAAAGTTTATGATTCCCTACCAAGCATCAAAACAGATAGAAAAAGCAATCTCTTTTTTAGTTAATGCAATTAACACGTCGGGGAATAATCCCAAACCGGTTATTCTTCATAGTATTCTTGTGGGTTTAAGTCTTACAAAACTAGATTATCCTATATATGTTGTGCAAGCTGGGTTTCTTCATGATGTGATCGAGGATTCCGACGTTGGTATTAATGACCTAAGAAAACAATTTGGTGATAAAGTCGCTGCAATTGTTGCCGCCTGTACGTATAATCATTCCATACAAGATAAAGTGGAGCAGTATAAAGATGCAATAGGACGCGCCGCGGAGACAGGTAGGGAAGCGCTTATTGTTATGGCCGCTGATTTAATTCAAAACGAACCTTATTATAACCAAAATGATTTTACACAATATCCGTGGGATAAAATGATCTATTTTATTGATTTTGCTGAGCCGCGCTTTAAAAATGAACCAATCTGGGAGGGCCTAGCTTTGGTAAAACGCAAAATTGGCTAATTGTTATTCTATCGGATTGCTCAAGCCGTTGGCGAGTTGGTCGATAGCTATGTGTAATTATTAATTTATGTGGAATTGCACCAGGGAAAGATTTGGGCGACCAGCCCGGGAAAAGGAAAGGGGACGACTATCTGGGTAGAACTTCCCCTGAAGCCCCATCAGGCAAAAACAGAAAAAGACCTCAAGTCTTTTTCTTCCGGAGGGAAAAGTAAGTAAAACTGTTTTTTTAGAGTAGGGCAGAAGATTCTTTATCTTGATGAGTGAACAAATTTTCTTTAGTTTTTAGCCTAAGTATGTTATTATAATTTTGAAACAGCAATAGTCTGTATTATGTTTTCAAATTAAAAGGTCGGTTTTGTAAATTAATAAAATTTAATAAATTGAATTATGTGTGGAGTACAAGGATGTTGTCCGGTGGTTAAAATTGAAGGAGATACTGTTCGAATTACAGATGACGATGGAAGCATGGTGAAAATGACGAAAGCGCAGTTTGACGAATTAGTTAAGGGGGCTTCAGAAAAGAACAGTAACTGATTCATTTTGCAAGAAAGGAAAGTGGAAAAGCTAGAGCGAAAGCTTTCCGTCGCTGGTGTTTTGTATTTGGTTTTAACTAAAGATTGCAATTACTCTTGCAAATATTGTCCATTCTCAACTCCTTTAACAAAGAAGAAGAAAGCACTGATGACTCCGGAAATAGTACGGAGAGGGATTGACTTGTGGGCAGAGCATATAAGAGATAGGCAAGACTATAAGAACTACTCTGTTATTTTCTATGGTGGGGAGCCCTTGTTGAATATTAATACTTTGAAATATGCCCTAAACTACATAGAAGAATTAAAGGGCATCAAATTACCAGCGTTCCTAAATCTGATGTTGGATACTAACGGAAGCCTAATAAATAATGAGCTCGCCGTTTTTTTTAGAAAACATAATGTGAAAGTGACCGTAGGATGTGATGGTCTGGAAGAGATAAACGATTTTTATCGAGTGGATAATAAAGGAAAGGGCACGTTTAAGAGAACAAAGGAAGCAATTGATCTTCTAGTAGAAAACGGAGTGGAGACATTTGCTTCTGTTAGCATTACTCCAGAAAATATTTTAAAGCTCGATGATGTCATTGAATTTTTTCAAAAGAGCGGCATTAAAAAGATAGGATTTAATATTCTTAGAGGGAGATTATTGCTTTCGGTGCACCCTGAAATAAACTTAGAGGAATATTATAATAAAGCAGCAGAAGCGATAATTCGAAGTTTTCAAAATCGAGAGGACAAAAACTACGAATATCAAATGCAGAAAAGGGCTGATTTTTTTTATGGGAGGCAATCTCTCCCTGTTGACTGTGGAGGGTATGGAAATCAGTTAGTTATTCAGCCAGATGGAGGGATCTCTAATTGTCCGTTTCTGTCTCGAATATTTGGTAACGTAAATCAATTAGAAAAAGATTTTCGGATTTGGAATGTTCCCACAGTTAGGAAATGGCGCGAGAGACTCCCTTTATATAATCCAGAATGTAGGAATTGCTCAGCGAAGAGAATTTGCGGAGGAGGTTGTCCGTGGAGTGTTCTCCAGACTGAAGGAGATTTGTTGAAAATTGATAGAGCGACTTGTATTCTGAACAAAAAGGTATTTAAATTTTTTACTCAAAGTGAAAATTGATATTGGTATTATAGGTGGTTCAGGGTTATGCAGGTTTCCCGAATTGAAAGAGATAAAAAGGGTAAGGCCTCAAACAAAGTATGGGTGGCCTTCGGATGAAATAATAATTGGTGAGTGTAATAAGAAAAAGGTAGCTTTTTTACCAAGGCATGGGGCAGAGCATACAATCCCGCCGCACAAGATTCCCTACAAAGCAAATTTATCTGCTTTAAAGATACTAGGGGTCAAGCAAATTCTAGCCACCGCTGTCTCTGGAAGTTTGAAGAAGAGTATTAAGCCGGGAGATTTTGTGATATTAGACCAATTTGTAAATCTGACCTGGGGAAGAGACGATTATTTCAACGTAGATAAAAAATTTATACATCTTCCGATAGCTGATCCTTATTGTCCAAGATTGGGTCAAGCGGTATATAAAAGTGCTCAAGATGTAGGAATTTCTGTTCACAAGGGAGGGACAGTGGTTGTAATACAAGGACCTCGATTTTCTAGCAAGAGTGAAAGCCGATTTTTTTCTAAACAAGGATGGGATGTTGTAAATATGACCCAGTATCCGGAATGTTATCTGGCTCGTGAGATGGGGATTTGTTATGCGGCAATTGCAATGGTTACGGATTATGATGTTGGAGTTGGAAAAGGAAGTCTATCTATGGAGAAAAAGAATATGGCAAAAGTTCTCACGATATTCCATGGTAATATTTCAAATGCGAAAAAGCTAATTTTTCGATTAATCGAGAAAATGCCAATTCAAGGAAAGTGTGATTGTTCAGCGAGTCGGCTAAAAGCCTATTATGAATAGTAAAAGATTGAGGTTTGATGCTATATTATTCTTTTCATTAGGGCATAAAAACAATAGATTAAAGTAATAAGTTATGGAGATTAAAGCCGACCATATCTGTAAAAGCTACGGGGCGATAACTATTCTTAAGGATATTTCTTTTTCCCTAGAGAGAGGGCAAAAAGTTGGTTTAGTCGGAAACAATGGAGTCGGCAAGTCAACTTTACTCAAGATTTTAGCGGGAATAATCAAACCCGATGATGGTTCAGTCATCGTTCGGAAGGGATTAGCGATTAGTTATGTGCCCCAGGATGCCAGTCTCATTACTGATGAGACTGTCTATGATTATTTGCGCCGGGAAGCGCCTGGAAAACAACTGGCGACATCATCGGAGATGGCGGCTAAGGATGGGTATAAAGATAGCTATTCTTTTGATCACCGGGTAGAATTAATACTTGCTGGTTTTGGACTAAGCAAGATAAAAGGTAATCAGCCAATCAATTTTCTCTCTCCGGGGCAAAAGAGTAAGGTTTTTATGGCAGGCATACTTTTATCCAATCCTGACCTTCTGCTCTTAGATGAACCGACCAATAATCTTGATCTTCCGGCCCTAATTTGGCTTGAGGGTTTTATTAAGCAATTAGGCATTACTTCTATTATTATTTCGCACGATCGTTTGTTTCTTGACCGAGTAGTGAGTAAAATTTTTGAAATTAACTGGCATACTCGAACTCTAAGAATCACGAAAGGAAGGTATTCTGATTATTTGGTACAAGTGAAGAAAGAACGAGAACGACAACGGAGAGAGTATGAGGAACAGCGAGAAGAGGTTAAGCGACTAGTCAAGACAGTCAGAGTCAAGAAGCTTAAAGCGATACGCGGTTCGCATTTTCAGGGAAGTGATCATGATAAATTCCAGCGCGGTTTTAAACGAGACCGGGCGGCTAAGTCTGGAAAGACAGCTAAAGCTATCGAAAAACGTATTGAGCAAATGGAACCCATGGAGAAGCCAGTTGAGCGTGATGTGTTTCGAATTCCCATTCGTCCTCTAAAGCCTGGGGGATCAAGAAGCATCATTCTTGATCAGGCGGCGGTTGGTTATTCTGATGGCGACTTCCGTATTGGTCCAGTGACTATTACCATTTCTTACGGCAGTCGAGTGGTGATATTGGGACCCAACGGAATTGGCAAGTCGACTCTGCTGAAAACTATGGGGGGAGAACTCAAACCACTAGCGGGCCGAGTTGAAATCGGCCGTGCTTTAGTCGTAGGTAATCTGATGCAGGAACATGATAATCTGCCTCGTCAAAAAAGCATAAAAGATTTTCTGATGCAACGGGCAAATACTAATCTTTCGGAAGCTTATAATCTTGCTGTTAAATTCGGTTTTCGGGCGATAGAAATGGATAAAAAGATTAGCAGTCTTTCTCCGGGAGCGCGATCCCGGCTTCTCTTGGCCTTATTTTCTTCCCTGTCAGCCAATGTTCTTCTTCTAGATGAACCGACAAACCATCTTGACCTTGAGGCCCTTGAAGCTCTTGAAGAAGTAGTAACTCATTATAAAGGAACTATTATTTTAATCTCGCATGACCGGCATTTCCTTCAGAAATTTCAACCAACGACTACTTATCTTTTATCTGAAGGAAAGCTTATCCGGCAGCAAAGCTTTGAAGCGTATCTAGCCAAGGCTGAACGGGAAGCTAAACGCTTAATAAGAATGCTTACAGTCTAAAAACACTAATGATTGCCGGGTTTTATTAACTTGCTTCTTGTCAAGGCAATTTAAAAATTTCTATAATTACTCAACTAGGGCATTATTATGTTGCTATGAGATTCTTGCTTCTTTCTCTTGTCGAGGAGGGTTTTTCTTGGTAAAATCTCAATGTTAGGGGCACGTGGCTTAGAGGCTAAAGCACTTCTCTGATAAAGAAGAGACCGCAGGTTCGAGTCCTGCCGTGCCCACTAAAGAGGGGCTTGTAGCTCAATTGGCTAGAGCGCCACATTTGCAATGTGGAGGTCGGGAGTTCGAATCTCCCCAAGTCCACCAATTACTCTTGACGATTCTGGGTATTATGTTATCATTTCATTGGAGGAAGAGAAGGAAATCGATCTTTATTTGAAAAGGGGGTGAAAAAATGGAAGAGAAACGGAAAAGCAACTTGGCCGTTGCCGCTCTGAAGATTATTCTTCGGAAGCGCCTGGCTATCCGGGATATTGCCAACCTCAAGCGGGAGATTGGCAATATTGTAAAGGAACCAGAAATGGTTGCTGTCGGGGCCAAGCCTGAAGAACTTCTCAGACTTGCTAGGATATCGTTAAGAGAGGTCCTCGAACAACAGATGAGGGCAATCTAATCGCCAGGGAAAGGAGAGAGGCAAGGTTGAGCTAAGGCTCTTAAAAAGGTAATTGTTCTTCCCTTGCGAAGCGTTGCAAGGCTAAGGCAGAACAAGAACTTCTCCTCCCTTTCTGAATCAAATCGTGGTTTTTTTCAAGCTCTAGCTTGGAAGAACCCGATCCTACATTGGAGGGCTAGGAAAAATCTTTCGAAAGATTTTCTACTTGCCCTCCTCTCTGTTTTATTTGGCTACTTTTTTCTAGAATTAGAGACTTTTTTATTTTGGCCCAAGCCTTGATTTAAGGGGAAAGTTGTATTAACATTAAAAAGTAGCCGGTTAGTTAATTTTTAACCATGAAAAAGAAAATTCTTTTAGTAGAAGACGAAAAAGTTCTCATCAAGATGTATAAGGAAACATTTACCCGGGCTGGTTTTGAAGTGGAGAGTGTAGAAACGGCTCAAGAGGGGGTAGAGATGATGAGGAAAATAAAGCCGGATATCGTTCTCCTGGACATCCTTCTTCCGGAAGCCAATGGTTTATCCCTTTTAAGGCAGATTAAAGACGATCCTTCTTTATCTTTAATCCCCGTGGTCGCTTTTTCTAATTATGCTGATCCGGATACTCAAGAAGAAGCTTTAAAATTAGGAGCTAAAGATTATGTTATCAAAGCTGATTTTGACCCGGAAGAAACTTTGGAAATGATCAGAAAATATATTCGTTAGAATGAAGAGAAGTACCATTCTTGATGCGGTTAATCAAGTCGGGGAAAGAGTAAAATTAGCCGGCTGGGTAGATTCCTATCGTGACCACGGGGGAATTATTTTTGTTGATTTGAGAGATGCTTCCGGGTTTATTCAGGTTGTTTTTCCTTCGGCTCTACCGGAAGCGAAAGAACTAAGAGCCGAGTGGGTGGTAGAGGTGGAGGGGGAAATTAAGCTTAGGCCGGAGAAGATGGTTAATCCTAAACTGAAGACAGGAAAAATTGAGCTTCAGGCTCAAGAATTAAAAATTCTTTCTCCTTCTTTAGCTTTGCCATTTTCTCTGGAAGGGGAGGGGTACGAAATTAACGAGGAAACAAGATTGCGCTACCGCTATCTTGATCTCCGGCGTTCTCGACTAAAGCGCAATCTGATGGTGCGCCAGAAAGTTGAAAACTTTATCCGCCAATTTTTAATCCAGCAGTCTTTTATTGAAGTAGAAACTCCAATTCTGACTAAGTCCACTCCGGAAGGAGCGAGAGATTTTTTAGTTCCCTCAAGAATTTATCCGGAGAAGTTCTATGCTTTGCCGCAGAGTCCGCAACAATACAAGCAATTATTGATGGTCGCCGGCTTAGAAAAGTATTTCCAGATTGCTCGTTGTTTCCGAGATGAAGATACCCGGGCTGACCGCCAGGCAGAATTTACCCAATTAGATTTGGAAATGTCTTTCGTGGAAGAGGATGATGTTTTGGCTCTGACGGAAAGAATAATGGTTGATTTGGTCGAGAAGGTATTTCCGGAAAAACATTTGCTCCAAAAACTTTTTCCGAGGATTTCTTATCAAGAAGCGATGGAGAAATATAAGACTGATCGGCCAGATTTGAGAACTCATCCTGACGATAATCAGGAATTAGCTTTTGCTTTTGTCCTTGATTTTCCGATGTTTGAAAAAACCGAATCTCGAGAAGGATGGACGGCTGTCCACCATCCTTTTACCCGTCCGCAAACGGAATCGATAGAGGAAATGAAAAAACATCCGGAGAAGGTAATGGCTTATCAATACGATCTGGTTCTTAATGGCCAGGAAATTGGCGGAGGAAGCTTAAGGTCTTACCGAAGAGAAGTTTTGGAAGCCGTCTTCGGGATTTTAGGACATTCCCGGGCGGAAATTGAGAAACAGTTTGGTCATCTTTTAGCCGCTTTTCAGTACGGGGTTCCTCCTCATGGGGGAATTGCTCTTGGCTTAGATCGCTTGCTGGCTGTCTTCCTGGGGGAGAAATCTATCCGCGAAGTGATCGCTTTTCCTAAAACGGGAGATTCCCGAGGATTAATGATGGATATTCCTTCGGCCATCAGTCCGGCGCAATTAAAAGAGCTGGGTTTAAAAATGGAAAAGAGAAAGAAGTCTCATGGAAAGGGAAAACAAAATTAAAATCCTTATTGGTTTTCTTTGCTTAAGCGCTCTTCTTGGAGGGGTCTTTGTTTTTTCCCCGGCAGTAGAAGATTTTCTCTATTGGAAACTTAGCAGTCCCGACGCTTATTTAGCTAATCTTCGCCGAGGAGGGCGTCTTTTTGTTGAAAGCTACGGACCTATTAGAGACTGGCAGGTAGAAGAACCGACTTTTCAGGCTCAATCTGTTTTGGCGATAGAGGTTAATCAGGGTCAGTGGCGTCCATTACTGGCGAAGAATGACCAACATCCTTTTGTTATTGCCAGCTTGACAAAATTAATGACGGCCATGGTGGCGGTAGATAATTACTCCCTGGATCATCTTGTCAGCACCAGCGAAGAAGCAGTTAATCAGCCAGAGGATACTAGTTTTTTAAGAGTGGGGGATCGTTGGCAGGTTCAGGACTTATTAAGAATGGCTTTAATGGAATCTAGCAACGATGCGGCTTACGCCCTAGCGGAAATAAAGGGGGTGGAGGAATTTGTCCAAGGGATGAATAATAAGGCGGCAGAGTTAGGATTAGTCCAAACACGCTTTGTTAATCCTACTGGTTTGGAAACAGAGCGGGGGACAAACTTCGCCAGCAGCCGAGATTTGGCTAATTTAACCTATTATCTCTTAACTGATCCTTTTTATCAGGTGATTAAAGAGATTATCGGCTGTCCAGAATTCTCCTTGTTGACGCCAGGAGGGCAATTTCATCATTTAATGGTGAATTCTAATCAACTGCTGGGGAAATTTTCTTATTTGATTGGAGGAAAAACTGGCTATTTGCCTTATTATGGAGGAAGTCTCTTATCTATCTTTCAGCAGCCCGGGAAGGAGACTTATCTTATAACGGTCATTCTTGATTCTCCGGATCGTTTTGAAGAAACAAAAGAATTGCTAGAATGGCTTTCTCATTCCTATCTTCGTCTTTTTAATTACCATGGATCTGCTTACCGTTTCGACAACAACTAATGTTATTAAAATACTCTTTTTAGGTTTTTCCTCTTTTACGGCGGCTTTTTTCCTCGTGCCAGCTTTGACCAATTTCCTTTACAGACACCACCTTTGGAGAACAACGGAAAAAGCAAAAAGTATTGACGGCAAGCCATTAGTGGTTACTCCTCAGGTACACGCTCCGACCGAAAAACCCGTTCCTCGTTTCGGCGGCCTGCTTGTTTGGGGGGTCCCTTTGATTATCAGTATTCTTTTTTTCCTTTTGTCCCAGACGGGCTGGCCCTTGTTGGAAAAGTTCAATTTTCTTAGTCGAGGACAAACTTGGCTTCCGTTAGCGGTTTTAGTGGGAGCTTCTCTTCTTGGTTTGGCCGATGATTGGCTCCAAGTTCGGAGAAAAGGAAAGTATGTCAGCAGGGGATTAAAATTATCCTGGAGGATTGGGATTATGGCTTTATTAGGCTTGTTAAGCGCTTGGTGGTTTTATAGCAAGTTAGGAACGCAAACCGTTCATCTTCCGGGCAATGGAGACTTTTTCCTTGGTTGGTGGTATATCCCTGTCTTTATCATCACTATGCTGGCCGTTTACAGCGGGGGAGTGATAGACGGCATAGACGGGTTAGCCGGAGGGACTTTTGTCTCTATTTTTAGCGCTTTAGCGGTTATTGCCTTTGCTGGCCAGCAAATTGACCTGGCCGCTTTTTGTATGGTCCTAGTAGGGGCCCTGATGGCCTTCCTCTGGTTTAATATTCCTCCGGCTAGGTTTTACCTTGGGGAAACGGGAGTCATGGGGCTTTGCGCTGTTTTAACCGTGGTTATCTTTTTTACTAACTCTCTTCTCGTTCTTCCCGTAATCGGCTTTTTATTGGTATTGGAATCAGCTTCTGTTATTCTTCAATTGCTTTCCAAGAAATTCAGAAAGAAAAAAATCTTTTTAGCTAGTCCTATTCATTATCATTTTGAAGCGAAAGGCTGGCCCCCTTACAAGGTGACGATGAGATTCTGGATTATTGGTTTTGTGGCGGCTATCCTAGGGGTTATTATTAGGTTATTAGGTTAAAAATGATTGGCGTTTTTGATTCCGGCTTAGGAGGATTAACGGTCGTTAAAATTCTTCAGGAAAAACTGCCTTCTTTTCCCGTTCTTTACTTCGGAGATACCGCTCATCTTCCTTACGGGACAAAAGACCCTCGTTTAATTAGGAAATGGTCTTTTCAAAGCGTCCAATGGCTTCAGGGGCAGGGAGCGAAGATCATTATTATTGGCTGTCATACTTCTTCTGCTATTGTCGGTCAAGAATTAAAAACTCGTTTTTCCCTGCCTATTTTTGAGATGACAACTCCTCTTTTAAAGATGGCTTGGGAGAAAAGAGAGAAACACCGCTTAGGAATTATCGGAACCCCGGCGACTATCCAAAGTGGTTTTTATCAAGAAGCATTAAAAGAACTTCCTTCTCCAGTTTTTTTCCAGGCCTGCCCTTTATTTGTTCCTTTGGTAGAAGAAAATTGGATGGGGAAACCGGGAACAAAAGAAATTGTTGCTGCTTCCCTTTTGCCCTTGAAAGAAAAGGGGATTGATGCTCTAATCCTAGCTTGCACTCATTATCCTTTGCTTCAGGAAGTGATTGAGGAGGTTTTGCCGGAGGTGGAGATTTTAAATCCGGCTCAGCAGTTGATAACTGATCTGCAGGATTTTCTTCAAGAACATCCTGTCGAGACAGATTTTTCGAAAAAACATAAAAACCGATTCTTTTTTAGTGCCCCGCCCCATAATCTTTTTACTATTAGCCAATCCTTTTTAGGACAGGAAATTAAAGCCGCTATCTTTTCCTTAGATGACTAAATTAAGGAAGTTTTCTAAAAAGAACATTCTCATTGTCGGCTTAGGCCGGGAAGGGGAGTCTTCTTTAGATTTTTTACGTTCCCTTTTTCCTCAATTGAAGATAGGGTTGGCCGATCAGAAGGGAGAAGAAGAATTGTCTTTTTCTCTGCGAAAGAAGATTAAAGGTGATCCGCAGACAGAACTGCTAGCGGGAGAAAAATTCCCTTTTTCTCCGGGGGATTATCATCTCTTGATTCGTTCTCCGGGAGTGCCTCTAAGTCTGCCTTTATTCCAAAGGGCGAAACGAGAGGGCGTGGAAATCAGCTCACAAACTAAAATTTTCTTTGACAATACTCCGGCTAAGATTATTGGCGTCACCGGAACGAAAGGAAAAAGTACGGTTGCTTCTTTAATTTATCATCTGCTCCAATATGGCCAATTTAAAGCTAATTTGGTAGGAAATATTGGCCAGCCAGTGCTCTCTCTTTTTCCAGGGAAATTTTCTTTGGGAGGAAGAGATTCTTTTTATGTCTATGAATTGTCTTCCCACCAGCTGGTTGATTTGGATCAAAGTCCGGAAATAGCCGTCTTTACAAATTTATATCCGGATCATCTGGATTACTTTTCTGATTTAGAAGAGTATCGTAAAAGCAAACTGAATCTTGTTCGTTATCAAACAGAGAAGGATAGCTTGATTTATAATTTAGACGACCCTTGGTTGAGTCGGGAAGCTAGCAATCAGAAGAGTAAAAAGTTTCCTTTTTCCTTAGCCGATGTTGAGGAAACTTTTTGTTTCCTTTCTCAAGACTGGATTTGCTGCCGCCATCAGGCCGGAAGGAAGGCAAGGAAAATTATGCTGACAGAAGAAATTCCGTTAAAAGGGAAATTCAATCTGCAGAATACAATGCCGGCAATTATTGTCGGCCAGCAGCTAGGAATGACTCCTAAAACTATCAGAGAAGCTATTCAAAGTTTTCACTCTCTGGAACATCGTTTGGCGGAAATAGGGACTTTTCGGGGAATTACCTTTTACGATGATTCTAACGCTACTATTCCCGAAGCGACCATCGGAGCGCTAGATTTTTTAAGTCCTCAAGTGGACACCTTAATTGTGGGGGGATCAGAAAAGGGCTTAAGTTTTGATTCTTTAGCAAAAAAGATTCTTGAGGCCAAGGTAAAAACGCTGATTCTTTTTCCCTCGACAGGGGAAGAAATCCGGGAAGCCGTTTCTCGGCAATTATCAGAGCCGGGGAGAGGCGATCAGCTTCCTCGGTATTTTTCTGCCCAGAGCATGGAAGAAGCCGTCCAACTGGCTTATCGGTGGACGGGAAGGGGAAAAATTTGCCTTCTTTCTCCCGCCTCAGCCAGTTTTAGCCTCTTCCGAAATTATCGAGAGAGGGGAGAGCTATTCCAAAAGTGGGTTAAGAAGTTATCCGCATGAAAAATTTTTCTCAAGGTTTTTCCGGACTTTTAGGAACAGTTTTTGCCCTAGTGATCGGGGGGATTTTAATACTAACGAGTGTTTCCATCCCTATTTCTTTGGAAGCATTCGGTACCTCCTATGCCTATTTGGGCCATCAACTGCTTTATGGGTTCTTGCCCGGCCTAATCCTGGGCGGAATAGCTTTTTCACTTTCCCTGAAACGTTTTAAGAAGTATAGCCCTTATCTTTTTCTATTTAGTCTCTTATTAATTATAGCCACCTTTATCCCTTCCCTTGGCCCTCACCTAAAAGGGGCTAGTCGCTGGCTTCAGGTAGGTCCAATTCGTTTCCAACCCTCAGAGTTTCTGAAGATAAGCTTTATTTTTTACTGGGCCTATCTTATTTCGGAATTAAAAAGGCAATCCAAAAAGAAGGAGCTTTTTATTGCCTTTTGGTTAACCACTATTGTTATTGGTGTTTTACTGCTTCTTCAACCAGACATGAGTACTCTGGTGGTGGTCATTGGCGCTTCCTTGGCCATGTATTTTGCCGGCGGTGTTTCTTTTAAAAAACTAACGGCTATTGTCATCATTCTAGCAATCTTGGCTCTTGGTTCAGTAAGCTTGGCTCCTTATCGTCTGGTTCGATTAAAAACTTTTCTGCATTTGGAGGAAAGTCCTCTTGGCAGCGGTTATCAACTTAGGCAACAAATTCTTGCTATTGGTTCCGGTGGTCTTTTAGGCAAAGGGTTGGGTTTTGGCCAGCAGAAGTTTGGATTTCTTCCGCATTCGATGAGTGACTCAATCTTTGCTATAATATCAGAAGAAGTTGGTTTAATCGGTGCCCTGGCTGTTCTTTTGCTCTTCGGGCTTTTTACTTGGTTCGGTTTGAAAATAGTCCGTCAGAACACCGATTTATTTTCTCAACTTATCGGGGTGGGAATCACCAGTTGGATTAGTATTCAAGCGATGATTCATATTGGGGCTAATTTAGGACTTATTCCGGTTTCTGGTATTCCTCTGCCATTTATTAGCTATGGGGGTTCAGCCCTCACGGTGGAATTAATTGCCATTGGCTTTTTATTCAATGTCGCACGACAAAACAAAAGTTGATCATCCAAAGAAGATTAAGATTCTCTTTACTGGAGGAGGGAGTGGGGGGCATATTTATCCTATTATTGCGGTTATAAGGGAGCTAAGAAAAATGGCGCCCGGTGTTTTTAAATTTTATTTCGTTGGCCCAAGAAGTCATTTTGCTAAATTGGCTTTTGCTCGAGAGGAAATAAAAATGTATTCTACTGTCGGAGGAAAAATCCGGCGCTATTTCTCCTGGAGAAACCTTGTTGACATTCTATTCAAATTTCCTCTCAGCTTCATCTTAAGTTTTTTCTATGTTTTTCTGATTGCTCCAGATATTACTTTTAGCAAAGGAGGATACGGAGCTTTTCCCGCCTCTTTATGGAGTTGGTTTTTTCAAATTCCTCTTCTTATCCACGAATCTGATTCCCAAATGGGCTTGGCGAATCGTGTTCTGGCTCGTTTGTCAACTCAAATCTTTGTCTCTTTTCCAAAGGCTGATTATCCTTACCCGCAGAAGCAGATTTTAACTGGCAATCCGATTCGGGAAGAACTTCTTACTTTCCTCGATCCCCAACAAGCGAAGAAAGAATTAGGTCTCGATTCAAAAAAACCAGTTTTGCTTATTCTCGGTGGTTCTCAGGGCAGTCAATTTGTGAATAATACCATCTTGAGATCTTTACCCGACCTTTTAGAAGACTTTAGCATTATTCATCAATGTGGAGAAAGTGATTTTAAAACAGTAAAAACTCTTTCTAAGGTGATGGCGGCCAATGACCAGCAACTTAATTTTTACTATCCCTATCCCTTTTTAGAAGAATGGCGGTTGCAGCGAGCTTATAATGCAGCTGATTTAATTATTAGTCGAGCGGGGGCGGGGACAATTTCTGAAATCGCTGCTTTCAGAAAACCAAGCATTCTAATTCCTCTAACAACAGCAGTGGCGGGGAATCATCAAGTAAGCAATGCCTATCGGTTTGCCCATAACGAGCAGAGGGCAGTGGTTATTGAAGAAAAGAATTTTACGCCGCATTTTTTCTGCGAGACATTGCGCCGATTATTCCGGCACCCCTATCTTTTAAAAGAAATGGGGAGCAAGGCTTTATCTTTTGCCCGGATAAAAGCAGGGAAAGAAATTGCCGAATATATTACTCAATATTTAGATTTGGCTAAATCTTAATTTTCATGACTGACGGTCGGTTAAAACTATTACAAAAAGGAGGATTGAGGGTGAGAATCGCTCCATCTCCCACCGGGCCTTTTCATATTGGGACGGCTCGGACAGCTTTGTTTAATTATCTCTTGGCGAGGCATAATAATGGAGCTTTTGTTATCCGCATTGAAGATACGGATGGGAGCCGCTCTCAAAGGCGTTGGGAAAAAGACATCCTTGATGGTCTTCACTGGCTATCGCTTGATTGGGATGAAGGGCCGGACATTGGCGGCCCCTATGAACCCTATCGTCAAAGTGAAAGGACGGCTATTTACCAGCGCTATATTAAAAGACTCTTAGACGAAGACAAAGCTTATCGTTGCTTCTGTACCCCTGAAGAATTAGAAGCCCAGCGTCAGTATCAACTGAGCATTGGGCAACCTCCGCGCTATACTGGAAAATGCCGATCTCTTTCTCTAGAAGAAATTAAGAAAAATCTCCGAGCAGGAAAATCTTTTGTTGTCCGTCTTAAAGTTTCTCCAGGAGAAAAAGTGATTTTTAAAGATGCGATCGTTGATCGAGTAATTTTTAACACTGATGAGCTGGGAGACTTTGTCATTGCCAAGGGGATGGATCAGCCTCTCTATAATCTAGCGGTAGTTATTGATGACTATGAAATGAAGATTAACTACGTCGTAAGGGGAGCTGATCATATTTCTAATACTCCAAAGCAGATTCTTATCCAGCAAGTACTAGGGTTGCCCCAGCCTGAATATGCTCATTTGCCTTTGGTTCTCTCTCCAGAGAAAAGAAAACTTAGCAAACGAGAGGGGGTGGTGGCAGTGAGTGATTATCGAGAGCAAGGCTATCTGCCTCAAGCTCTAATTAATTTCATTGCTCTTCTGGGATGGAGTGCTGGAGAAGATAAGGATATTTATCCTCTTCTTTCGCTAGTGGAAAAATTTTCTCTGGCCCAAATTCAAAAAGGCGGCGCTGTTTTTGACATTAAAAGGCTAGATTGGATGAATGGTTATTATATCCGTCAAGAATCTTTGCCCTCCTTGACAAAAATGTGTATTCCTTTCCTCGTTAAAGGAGGATTATTAACCAAAGAAGATCATCTCAAGGAAAAATTTACTCCTACTTATTGTATTAGCCAAACTGGAGAAAAAGTAACTTTTGCCTACTTGGAAAAAGTGGTTAGCCTTTATCAGGAAAGGCTGAAAAAACTTTCGGAAATCGTTGAGTTAACAAATTTCTTTTTTCAAAAAGAATTAAAATATGAGAGCAAGCTTTTAGCTTGGAAAGAACAGCCCTTATCGGAAGTGAAGAGGGTACTCAAGCAATTGAAAAAGCAACTGGCTAAATTGCCAGAAGACCAGTGGACGGAAGAAGATCTTAAAGCTCTGCTTCTAAAGGAAACAGAAAGAGAAGGGGATAGGGGGACCGTTCTTTGGCCCTTTCGGGTAGCTCTTACCGGCAAAGAGCAGTCAGCCGGTCCTTTTGAGATTGCTTCTGCCCTTGGGAAGAGAAAAGTCCTTGACCGCCTTGATTCTGCTTTGAAAAAACCATGAAAGGGAGTCTAAAAATCTTCTTAATTATCATTATTTTTCTTATCTTTGGCTTTTTTCTCCTTTATCCTCGTTTTCTGTCCGAAGTCAAAGAAGGAAGCGAAAGTTTCCTTCAAGAGGAAAAAACCAATTCTTGGCTAAGTACTCTTCAAGAAAACTTCAATCAGCGGTGTCAGCAGTCAATAAAAGAAATCCAAGCCGATCAAGCTTGGCAAACAATAAAAAACTTCTTTCAGCGATTAGTAAAAGAAAAATTGACTAAAGTTCTCAATCCTGGGTAAAGTCCCGGTAGGTGAGTTGACAAGGGCCCTAATATAAGTAAGATGAAAGTGAGTATAATCCTTCAAATGCTCGATTACAGAAAGGCCTTTTAGGCCCTTATTCTAAAGACTTCTAATATAAATGATAAGCTAAATAACATTAAAAAGCTAAAAAAGCTAAATAATATTTAAAACATTTAAAACGCTATGTTAGAACATCTTGAAGATTTTCTTCTTTATATCCAGGTTAATAATTATTCTCCAGAGACGGTTTATAATTATGAGAGAGATCTTAAAACTTTTGAGAATTTTTTAGAAGACGAAGCGCAAATTTCTTCTTTTGATGAGATTACTAAAAAAACCATTGAGCGATATAAAGCTTACCTGGTTTCTCGTGATCGGAAAACAGCTTCTGGGCAAAATCCGGAAAAAAAGTTAACGGCTGGATCGATTAATCGCACTCTTTCTGGCCTTCGAGGTTATCTCAAATATCTGATTAAAATGGATTATAAGACACCGCTTGCTCCAGAAGGCATTGAACTGCTAAGAAAAGAAAAAAAACATCCCCGAGTTGGTGAATTTAAAGAGATAGTAAGGTTGATTGAATGCCCCAGCCAATTTGAGAAAGACAAGAGGATAGCGATGAGAAATCGCGCCCTGCTTGAGGTCTTGTTTTCTACCGGGATGCGAATTTCTGAATTAGTGAGCTTGAAGGGGAACCAAATTGATGGAACGGGGCGTATTTTTATTAAGGGAAAGGGCAGAAAAGAACGCTTTGTTTATTTAACACCGCGAGCCGAGAAGCATTTAAAAAATTATTCAGCAGTAAGAGGTAAATCAGATTCTCCCTATCTTTTTATTCCTTATCGAGGAAAAAACGTTCATTCTCAAGAAAAAAGAATTTCCCCTAATTATTTAGAGGAAAAGGTAAAAAAGTATCGAGAACGATTGAGATTAAATGTCCCTATCAACGTTCATGGCATTCGCCATGCCTTTGCTACTTATTTAGCAGAAAATGGAGCTAGCCCGGTAGCTATCCAAATTCTTCTTGGCCATGAATCTTTGGATACCACTACGCGCTATGTCCATGCTTCTGACCGTTATGCGGCTAAGATTCATCATAAACATCATCCCCTGCAAGATTAGGAGAAATAGGTTTTGAGGATTATTCTAAAACCTGGATGAAAATCGGATTATTTTTCTCTCCAGCAAGATAACCAAGAGCGAAAGCTAACAACACCAGGAGAAAAACGGTTAGAGAAAGAATAATTAAAGATTGATGAGTAGAGAAAAAATGCCTTGTTTTTAGCTGAAAAAAATGCTTTGTTTTTGGAAACATAACCATAAGATGCTTGATATTAAGAAATATTAACCATAAAATGGTTGATTTTAAGAAATATTAAGCGAGAAAGATAGTTGAAATTTCTCTGAGAGTAGTTTATAATAACTACCGGGAAGAGAAAAACGAGAAATAAATATAGAAATATTTTAAAGAGTTATGGCTAAAACTGTTGGCAAGTCGACAACTAGATTAGGAAAAGACTCTCAATCTCAAAGGTTGGGGGTAAAAATTTTCGGCGGTCAGCCCGTAAAGGCCGGAATGGTTATTATTCGCCAAAGAGGAACGAAGTTTATCCCTGGAAAGAACGTTAAGCGCGGGAGCGACGATACTTTATACGCCCTTTGCGATGGAACGGTCAAATTTTCGACTCGTCGAAAAAAATGCTTCGATAATTCCCAACGTATAGCAAAGGTAGTTAGTGTTCAGCAGCCTTGACGCGCACCTCTATTTTACTTTTGATATCGGGAGTAATTTTAACCTCAATCGAAAAATTACCAAGGACTTTAATCGGCTGACCTAGTTGAATTTGAGATTTATCTAGAGAAAAACCTTGCTGATTTAAAAGATCAGCAATTTTTTGTTCGGTAATGGATTCGAACAACTCCCCTTTCTCCCCTACTCTTTCTGAGATTTCCAAAACAAAGCTTCTTAGTTTTTCTGCTAGAGTCTGAACTCCCTCTTTTTCTTTCTCTTGACGCTTTTTGGAAGCAAGTTGTTGTGCTTCTAGTTTTTTCATATTAGCTGGACTGGCTATTTTCGCTTTTCTTCCTGGAAACAAATAATTTTTTGCGTAGCCAGGGGCAGCTTCTTTCACTTCAAATTTTTTGCCAACTCTGGCAACATTTTCTAAAAGAATAACTTTCATGGTAAGGCAATATGTTTAACTATTTCTAAGGCTTTATTTAGCTGCGGATCTCGATTTTCTTGGTAGTCTTCTTCGGTCATTTCTATCTGGATATCAGGGCTAAGACCGCTTTGGTCAATATTAATTTCTTGAGGAGTCAACCACTTGGCGATCGTTATTTTAATCATTGAGCCATCCTGCAGATTAACTGGTTGTTGGATAGAACCCTTGCCGAAGGATTGTTCTCCAACTAGAGTTACCTCACGATTATCTCTCAGAGCGCCGGCTAAAATTTCTGCTCCAGAAGCACTCCCCTGGTTGATGAGAACAACAAGCGGATAGACCCCTAATTTACTATTTCCTTCGGCAGCAAAAATGTCTTCCTCGTCAGAGCTAAATTTTTCAATGGCCACTGTTTCTCCGGGTTTCAAGAGCCATCCTCCTACATCCTGAACAATATTTAGATACCCCCCGGCGTTATTTCGAAGATCAAGAACAATTCTTTTTACTTCCGGGCGATTAAGAATTTGCCAAGCGATTTGGTCAAATTCTTGACCAGTATTGTTATAGAAATGATGAATCTGAATATAGGCAGTATCGTCTTCCTTTAATTCCCATTCAACTGTCGGAATCTTAATTTTTTCCCTGGCGAGAGTAAATTCCTTTTCTGAGAAATTATCTTTCCGAGAAATAGTAAGGGTTACTGTTGTTCCTTTTGGTCCCCGGATGAGTTGTACGGCTTCTTCTAACTTTAATTCTTGGGTAAATTGGTCATCAATTTTTAGAATTTTATCTTCGGGCAGTAAACCTGCTTTTTGGGCCGGGGTTCCTTCTAAAGGACTGATAATAGTTAACTGGGAGTCCTTCATTCCAATTTCCATTCCGACTCCCTCAAAAACTCCCGAGAGATCTTCTTCGAAAATCTTTGCCTCTTCTGGAGTAAAGAAGACACTATAAGGGTCGTTGAGAGCCTCCATTAAGCCCGAGCTGGCTCCGTAAATTAGTTTCTGGTTATCTAGTTGGTCAGCTCCAACAAATTCTTCCTTGATGGTATTCCAGGTTTGCCAGAAAACAGAAAAATCTGCTTCCGTGTCTGGTTCGGAGGAAATAGAAGAATAAATAGTCTTTCCGGATAAAGAAAAATACTCCCCAAGGGAAAAACCAATTCCCCCAGTCAACAAGGAAACAATAATCAGGATAGTGGTAAGTTTTTTGGAAGACATTAGTATAAAAGATAAAAAGTGGGTCCGGTGCGATTTGAACGCACAACTTACTGCTTAAAAGGCAGTTACTCTACCATTGAGTTACGGACCCTCCTTGGAAGGCAATGGTTACAGGCCGGTTTCTTGGAGTTTGGCAATTAACTTCTTTTGTTCCGGTGTTAATTTTGAGGGAATATGAATTTTGATTTGAAGTAAAAGATCTCCCCGACCAAAACGGCGAAAGTGAGGAATACCCTGATTTTTAATCTTTAAAATCTCTCCAGACTTTATTCCTTTTGGAATCTTTATTTCTATTTCTTTTCCTTCCAGATCCTTGATTTTAGTTTTTCCCCCAAGAACAGCGTCGGAAAATTCAATTTTAACTTTGCGGAATAAATCATCTCCATGACGTTGAAAATCAGGGTCAGGCCTCACTATAATTTTGATGTAAAGATCACTAGCTGGCTGCCCAAAAGATCCGGTGTGTCCTTGGCCAACGAATTTAAGAATTTGTCCGGAGTCAACTCCAGCGGGAACAGGAACTTCTATCTCTTGCTCTTGCTCTATAATACCGCTTCCTTGGCATACATTGCAAGGTTTTTCTGGCATTTTTCCTCGACCATGGCATTCTGGACAGGGAGCATAGCGGGCAAAACTTCCAAAAATCGTTGTTTCTATTTTTGGAACTTCTCCCCGGCCTCGACAGGCAGGGCATTCCTTCATCTTGGTTTCAGGCTCTGCTCCGCTCCCCTGGCAGCGGGAACAAGCTCCTTTTTTAGTAAAGGCAACTTTCTTTTTCTGCGGATATAGAACTTCAGCTAAAGAAAGCTGAAGGGAGAGTTGTATATCTCTTGTTCTCGATGGTTGCCGCCAGGAAGATTGATGACGGCCAAAGTCAAGATTAAACAGATCTTCCAGTTGTTCAATAATATCTTCAAATCCGCGGTCGGCACCAAAGTTAAAATCAAAATTCATCTCTCCCGGGTTAAATCCGAAGTCTCTTTCTGTTCCGCCGTAACCACCCTGAAAAGCTGTTCTTAACCTGTCATATTGAGCCTTCTTTTCCTGGTTGGACAAAGTCTGATGAGCTTCATTTATTTCTTTGAATTTTTCCTCGTCTCCTCCTTTATCGGGGTGATATTTATGAGCCAGGCGGTAATAAGCCTTTTTGATGTCTTCGGGAGAGGCATTTTTCTCCACTCCCAGAATTTGATAATAATCTTTGAAGTTTTGGTCACTCATTTTTTTTGGAAAACAAGCATTTGCTTTTTTAGAAAACAAGCGTTTGCTTATTGTTTCTTTTCTTTAGAAGAGCCAGAAGAAGGGTCGGAAGAAGGGTCGGAAGAATCCTCGTTGGGTTTATTTTGACTAGAATCAGAATCCCCTTCTTTTTTCTCGGAAGGATTTTGGTAGAATTTAGCTCCCATTTTCTGCGCTAGCCCTGAAAGATGAGCACTTGCTTCTTTAATTTTTTCTATTTCTTCAGTAGTGAGGACCTTTTTTAATTCTTCTATGGCGGCCTGAATTTCTTTCTTTTCGTTATCTTTAATTTTGTCTTTAGCTTCTTCAAGGGTTTTTTCTGCAGCCTGAATTAGAAAATCAGCTTGATTTTTCTGGTCGGCTAAATTCTTTTTCTTTCTGTCTTCTTCAGCATGTAATTCAGCTTCTTTTTTTAGGCGCTCAATTTCCTCTTTAGAAATACTAGCGGAATTTTCTATTCTGACACTTTTTTCCTTTCCGGTTCCCTTATCTCGAGCGGTAACATTTAAGATACCATCGGCGTCAATATCAAAAGCGACTTCTATTTGAGGAAGTCCCTTAGGAGAAACTGGAATACCATCAAGGATAAACTTGCCTAGACTCTTATTGTCGGCAGCCATTGGCCTTTCTCCTAGGAGAACATGGATTTCTACCGAGGTTTGGTTATCAGCCGCCGTAGAAAAGACCTGGCTTTTTTTTACTGGGATGGTGGTATTTTTTTCAATGAGAAGAGTACTGACTCCTCCGAGAGTTTCAATTCCCAAAGAGAGAGGGGTAACATCTAACAGAAGAACGTCTTTCATTTCTCCCTGAAGAATACCTCCCTGAATAGCGGCGCCGATAGCTACCACTTCATCCGGATTAATAGACTTATTAGGCTCTTTGCCCATTAATTTCTTTACTTCTTCTTGAATACGGGGCATTCTGGTTTGTCCTCCCACCAAAACAATCTCTTCAATATCCTTGACTTCCAGTTTTGCTTCCTTGATAACCTGTTTCGTAATGTCGATTGACCTCTGAATATACGATTCAACCATTTTTTCTAGTTCGCTCCGGGTGAGTGTATATTGAAGATGTTTTGGCCCTTCGTCGGTAGAAGTGATGAAGGGAAGATTAATTTCTGTCTGGGAGGTGGTGGAGAGTTCAATTTTCGCTTTTTCTGCCGCTTCCTTAATTCTTTGAAGAGCAAGGCTATCTTGATGTAAATCAATCCCCTCTTCATCCTTGAATTTTTTTATTATCCAGCCGATTATTTCTTGGTCAAAGTCATTGCCGCCTAAATGAGTGTCTCCACCTGTTGCTTTGACGTCTATTGTGTCTTCTTTTGTATCCTTACTAATGTCTAAAACAGAGGCGTCAAAAGTTCCTCCTCCAAAATCGTAAACTAGAATTTGTTGATTCGTTTTTTTATTTAAGCCATAAGCTAAAGCGGCGGCCGTTGGTTCATTGATGACCCTTTTTACCTTAAAACCAGCTATCTCTCCAGCCGCTTTTGTTTCTTGTCTTTGAGCGTCGTCAAAATAAGCTGGGCAAGTGATAACCGCCTCGGTGATTTTATTTCCCAGTTTATCTTCAGCGTCGGCTTTAAGTTTTCCCAATATCATGGCGGAAACTTGCACTGGCTTATACCACTTGTCTCTCATTTTTACTTCTACTCCCCCATCAGCCGCTTCTCTCAACGCGTAAGGATAAAGTTTTATGTCTTTTTGGACTTCCGTATCAGAAAATTTCCGGCCAATTAATCTTTTGATGCCGAAAATTGTGTTTTCAGGATTAGTTATCATTTGACGCTGAGCTAGAACACCGCCTAGTGTTTCTCCTTTTTTATCAATAGCCACTACTGAGGGAGTCGTTCTGGCTCCCTCTCTATTTTCAATTATCTTCGGCTCGCCAGCTTCAATAGTTGCCATAGCCGAAAAAGTAGTTCCTAGATCAATTCCGATAATGTTAGACATAATAATAATATTTTGAAGAGATAATAAAGCAAAGAGCAGGCCCGGGTTTATCTATTGGCTAGCGTCTTCTAACCCGGGCCTCTCTTCGGCTAAAACTAGCTTAACCTTTTATTTGAATCGGGATTTTAGCAGAAGTAGCTTTCCTCTTGGCTTCCGGGATTCTTACCACTAAAGCTCCGTCTTGGTAAGTTGCTTTTGCCTTTTTTGCCTGGACTTCAGTTGGCAGAGTGACTTCTCTTTGAAAATCTGTCTTTCGAATTTCTTTCTGATAATAATTTTTTTTCTTTTCTTCCTTTTCTTCGGATGTCTTCCCCTGAACGCGCAGGACATTGTCTTCCACGGAAACTTCTATCTTCTTAGGGTCAATGTCGGGAATCTGCATTTTTATCACCAAATTATTTCCCTCTTTATAAATATCGGTTAAGGGAAACTTTAACCAACGAGTAGGCAGAATCGGTAGAAAATTATCCTGGTCAAAGAATCGTCCTACTTCTTGAAATGGATCCCAAGGAATAATAGCCATGACTTGGTTAGTAATTTAATTAAAGAATCAAAGACCTTTGTGTTTTTATCCCGAGACCTTAACTTTGGCTGGTCTCAAGAGTTCACCATGATGTAAATAACCAGGAGCTACCTCTTCAATAATTTTGTCCTTTGGATAACGACTCTTTTCTTGTTTGACCGCTTCATGCAGATGAGGATTAAATTCTTCTCCTCGGCTTTTTATTTTGGATATTCCCTCTTTTGATAAAAACTGATCCATTTTCATCCTAATTTGAGCGATAGCTCTTCGTAAGCTTTCTAATTCAGTTTTCTGCTCTTTTGAAGCAGTTTCTAATCTTTCCAAATCTTCGGCCACCGGTAATATTTCCAAAAGCAGAAACCGTTGGGATTTTTTCACCTGTTGCTCTCTCCCTTTTTCTTCTTGTTTTCTGTAATTGATAAAATCTGCTTTTGTTCTCTGCCAACCTTCAAGATACTGCTGTTTTTCTTTTTCACATTCTGTCAATTCCTTCTTGATCTTGGATGAAATTTGGCCGGTCTTTTTTCCTTCCATTTTTTTATTGTAGCAACTCTAAAGATATTTTCAAGTCCTGATACTTTTTGTAGTATAACATAATTCTATACATTGTCAAAGAAAGGGGGTCAGCTTTGTTACTCTAAGTAAAAAGCTCGATTCGGGGATCTTAAGTCTAAATATTTCCAATCCAAGAAATCTTCTTGTTGAGAAAAAGCGTCTATTGCTTGCAGAGAATAGCTACCTTCTTCTTCTAAATCAAAATAAATTACTGGTCCGGGTGATAAAATAATATTCATTTGTTTTGGGGAAACAAGCCTTCCTTGGACGAAAGACAAGGATTCTTTTTTCTCCCAGAAATAAAGAATGATAGAGGATAAATTTTCCCAAGGAGCCGAAGGAAGAAGGAACTCCCCTACTCTTGGTTTCTGACAGCTAGAAACTTCTACCTCTAATATCGGTAGATTGTCTTGAGGGGAATTTTTTTGAAAGACAAAACCGTTTTTATCAATGAGAAAGGTAGAATCAGCTAATCTCGCCTGCAAAATAGGCTTCCTCTCGGTTAAAGTAATAATAAGAGTATGAGGAAGGCGACGACGTAGAGAGACTTTTTCTATTGTCGGGAAATGGCTAAGGATTTTCTCTTCTAACGACCCAAAACTTAAGAATAAGCTCTGGCTTCCCCATTGTCTAAAGTAGGTCTCAATAAAAGATTGGATCTCGGAATCGGAAACAGTTGAGGCCGGAGAAAGCTGAATTTGAGTGAAACGAAAAAGAGGAGAATAAAAAATGACAAATAGTCCCCCTAAAACAAAAATGCTCCCGAAAATGACTCCCCAAATCCATTTTTTCTTTTTCTTCGACTTTTTCTGAGAGCGGAAACAGTATTTCATAGAATGAAAAAATATTTCATACTCCCCTTTTAATCCGCCTCTTTTTTTCTACTAGCCAGTTGAGCCAGTAAAACCAAGAAAGGACTAAGTCTTGAGTGGCTAAATAAGCTTTCTTTTCTCCACCGAAGCCGCGCTTGAAAAGCGTTAAGCCTCCCCAAGGATGGTGCCTAGCCGTCGAAGAGGCAATTCCCCAGAAATTATAGACGGAGCATTTTCTTTTCTTTGCTTCTTGAATTACTTTCCACTGGAGAAGATAGGCAGCTGGCACTTCGGAATGCTTCATTGAAGATGCTCCGTGATGGTAGAAAGCAATCCCCTGCCAGAAAACAATTATGGCCGAAGCCAATAATTGATCATTGAGCCAAGAGGAAAAGATAGCAATTCCATGATCTTTTTGAAAGGCAGAAATTTCTTTTTCTAAATAGTTTTTAGAAAAAGGAGAAAAATGATGACGAACTACAGTTTCTTGATATAACTGCCAGAAATTTTCCAGATCTTTTTGACTCATTCCCTGATTAACTTTCAACTGAGGCCAGTTGAGTCCTCTTCTAATTAAGTAACGGGTGGTCTTCCTCATCTGGCGGAGTAAAGTTTCTTCGGACGGGGGAAGAGATAATTGCCAGGTTAGTTCGGGATGAATAAACATCGGTGCCTTTCGAAATCCGAGAGCAGCAAAAATCGCCTGCTGCTTTAGAGTTGATTCCCAAAGAGGAGCGAAACGGATAAAAGCTGCTTTTTCTTTCTTGGCTAAAACCCTTAATTCCTCCAGAAGAGCTGTTAAGAGTTCTTTTTTTAATTCTGCCCTTTCTTTGAGAATAATTGGCCCGTGGGGGCAGAACAAAAAGCTTTTCTCGTATTTGCCAACCTTGATAACAGGATTCTTAATAACTAGGCTTATTCCTTGCAAAACATCTTGTTCGTAGATTCCTAACCGCCAAATTTTCTTCCCCTGACTTTTTTGGAACTCTCCCCAATTCCAAGATTGTAAAAAGGTTTTCTTCGGCCATCGTTGAAGAAAACCTTCCCATTCTTCCTTTTGTTCAACTGTTTTTACGATCATAGTTGCGGATTTCGAAAAGTTTATGAGGACAAGTCCTTCCCCGAATGAGTTTTATTCTTTCCAAAGGCACCCCAAGATAATTTGCTAAGAGAAGGCAGACTTGTTGGTTAGCTCTCCCCTCTTTTGCCGGCTGACGGGTTTGAATCAAGAACTTTCCTTCCTTTTTGGGAAAGACCTGGTCTTTTTTAGCTTTTGCTTTGACAGTTACTCTAACAAACATCCCGGGCCTAAATTTTTTTCTTATTCTTTTTCCCCAAATTGTTGATCAATCCTTTTAACCTCCATTTCTGCTTTCTGGATTTTCTGGCGGCAAGTATTGACTAATTGATAAGCTTCCTTTAAGCTTTTTGAAAGTTCGTCAATGTCAACTTTTTCTTCTCGCAAACTTTCTAAAATATCTTCCAGTTTCTCTAAGGCTTCAGCGTAACTAATTTGACTTAATTTACTTTCTTTTTTTGACATCTTGAATCTGACTTTTAATTTTCCCTTTTTGGAAATGAGTCCACATGATAGTGCCGATCTTTATTCCCTGAATGCTTTTCACTATTTTACCATTGATGGTGGTGAGACTAAAGCCTCTCTTTAAAACATTCATCGGGTCTAAAAGAAAAATATTTTCTTGATATTTCTCTAATTGATTTTTATTTCTCCGAATACTTTCTTGAGCAAAAGCCAATATTTTTTCCTTTACTTCAGAAATTTTTTTAATTTCATTTTTTAAACTCTGGAAGCTGGTTCGCCGGATTTCTTCTTGGAAGAAAAGCAGTTTTTGGAAAGAAACTTGACTACTTCTTTGGGCGCTGACCTGGATGGCTGATTGAAGATTTTTTATGGTTTGTTGATGGAAACGAAGTAAATTAAGCGCCGATAACCTGATTTCTCTCATTGATTTTTCTAGCTTTCCTAAATAATCTTCATTTCTGGTAGTAAGAAAATCGGCTAACGAACTAGGGGTAGGAGCGGCTAGATAAGCGACTAAGTCGGTAATGCTAACATCTTTTTTGTGGCCAATGCCGGTTAAAACTGGTTTTGGAAAATTAGCAATGGCTTCGGCAATTTTTTGATTATCAAACCAACCAAGGTCGCTTCTCGCTCCCCCGCCTCGAACAATAACCACGACATCAATTTCTTCTGAATGTTCTTGGAAATGGTTTAAGGCCTTGAGAATATCTGATTCCAGCCGTTGCCCCTGAACGGAAGCCTGATAAAAAGAAACTAGGAAAGAAAAACGGCTATCTTCTAATTTTTTAAGAAAGTCAAAATAGGCCTGGCTCCCCTCTTTAGTAATGAGACCGATTTTTTGGATGACTAAAGGTAAGAAAGTTTCCTTTTTGTTTTTTTCTAACAGGTTATTTCTTTTCAAAAACTCAATGATTCTTTTTCGGTTTTGTTCTATTTGTCCTAAGGTGAAAGCCGGATCAATGTCTTCGACCATTAAGTGATATTTTCCCCCGGGAACGTAAACAGATAATTTAACCTTTAATCGGACTTCTAAACCGTCCATTCCTTCCTTGAGTTGCTGGACAACTCCTCCTTCAATTAATCTTTTTCGGAGAAGAGGCTTGGCTGTTTCTCCAAGAAAACAGTCAACGGTAGCTAAAAGCCGATTATGTATTTTATCTTTTTCCTGAAGCTGAAAGAAGATATTTCTTTGTTTTGCCTGACGGTCAAAACTAGCGATTTCTCCCTTGACCCAAATAGATTGAGAAAGAGAGGTTTCTAAAATTTCTTTAATTTTTTGATTGATTTCGAAAACACGATAGGTGGTTTCTTCATTCATGGTCAGAGATAAATCTATTAATCTGGGAAGCAATCCATTTAGCCTGGACGGGAGAAACATTGATATGGGTCGGTAAATTAATTAATCTTTGAGCGATGCTTTCAGAAACCGGGCACTCTCCGAAAATATATCCTATTTTTTCTAATTTAGTGTCTGAAGGAACAATAGGACTATTCTGCCATCCATCATAGAGAAAGATTTTCTTTTTTCTTAAGTAAGCTAAAATTGGGGCCGCTGGCTGATGAGAAAGAAGGAGCGGGTATTTTAAATAAATTCTTCCCTTTCTCATTGGCGGTTTTATGAGGCCGCGGGCAGTAATCTCTTGGTCATAAATTTGAGCTATTTTTTTCCGGTGTTGATTGAATTTTTCTAATTTTTTAAATTGCTGTCTTCCTAAAACGGCTAAAACATTAGGCATTCGGCCGGGTAGATAAGCTGGCCTTTCTCCTTGTTTCTCTTTTTTATGGACTGCTTTGGTAAGAATCCCTAGTTTTTGTAAAACGAGAAGCATCCGTCTTCCCCATTCCCCTCTTTGATAGTTAGGGAGGATTAGAAAGTAGGTCAAAATAGGATGCAGTAACTGTTGAGCAATCCAGGGGAAAGAAGGAAGAGAGGATTGTTTTTGAAAATTTCTGATTTTTTTGGCTAATTTTTCATCATCAGTAACGGCTATCCCCCCCGCCACTGCTGAAATTACCTTATCCCGCCCTAAGCTGAAGAAAGCGGCTTGGCCGAAAGTTCCTAATTTCTTTCCCTGGGATTGAGCTCCTAAAGCGTGAGCCACATCTTCTATGATGATTAACTGATTTTTTTCAGCAATTTCTTTTACTTTCTGCATATCAATGGGCAAACCAAAAGTAGGCTGAACCAGCAAGACTCGGGTATCCGCCTTAATTTTTTGGGTTAGCTTATCTAAAGAGATATTCAAATCTTCTCCGATATCGACGAAAATCGGCCGTAATTGGCTCCAGCGAATAGGATTAACTGCTGCTGCGCAAGTAAAGCCGGAAACCAAGACTCGGGATTGAGCTGGAAGGTCTAAACTTTGAAGAATAGCCATCAAAGTGGAACGCCCGCTATTAAAAGCAAAAGCGTATTTTATTCCCAGATAAGCAGCGAAATCATTTTCTAGAGCAGCAATATCTTTCCCTTTTCTCCACTGCCAGGGGCAAAAAAGAAGTTTTAAAGCCAAGTAGGCATCATCCTTTTCAATATTCGGAGATAAAGCTCCGGAAACAGCTTTCATAACTACGGTTAAAAAGATTTACTAAGACTTATAACTACGGTTAAGAGGATTTACTAAGACTCATAAATTTTCCATAATTTCTTTTGCTACTCTTCCCTCTAAAAGAATAACATCTCCTGGTCGAGCAAAATTTTTGACCTTTTCAATAATCTCGGTCGGGCGAGAAAGATAAAACAACTGAACTTCTTTTCCTTTTTCTTTCTTTCCTTTTTCTAGACCGGCTTTTATTTCTTTCCAATAATAATCTCTGGTGACGATAACTAAATCAGCGGCCTCGGCTAACTTTTCTCCCATCTCTCGGTGGAGGGAAAAGGCCGCCTTCCCTAATTCAATTATTCCCGGGGTGATAACGACCTTCCTTCCTGACCAAAGTTGAAGATGTTCTAAATCAGCAGAAAAAGCTGATGGATTGGTAGAATAAGCGCTATCAATAATTTCCCAGCCGTTATGCTTTCTGATTTTCTTTGGATTACTGAAGTTTTGGGAATGAAAGCAATGGCCGATTTCCTTTAAGGATAATCCTAAACGCTGAGCGGTGAAACTAGCCAGTAAAACATTTACGAGATGGGCTTTTCCCACTAAAGGAAGAGAGATGAAAACTGATTCTTGAGCATTAGTCAAGATGAATTCAAGATGGTCTTTAAAAATCTTAATTTTTTCTGCCTGTAGAGCCGTTTCTTGATCATGAGGACGAGTAGTGACATTGAACTTCTGTTGAGTAATAGTCGGATAAAGTTTTCGTAAATGAGGATCATCCCCGTTAAAAACGGCCCACCCGTTGGGAGAAAGATTTTCTACCAACTCTAGTTTCCCTCGGATAATATTTTCCAGAGAGCCGAAAAGTGCTAAATGCTGCTCATTAATCCCTGTCAAGATACCTATTTTTGGTTGAACAAGCTCGGTTACCCTTTTAATCTCTCCTCGATGATAAGCTCCTATTTCAGCGATAAAAAATAGATGGGAAGAAGTTAACTCTCGAAGAATGGTTTGGGCAATACCTAATTCAGTATTAATGTGTCCTGCTGTTTTAAGAACTTTTTCCGGCCCATAGTGGCAACTTAAAAGAAGGGTTAACAATTCCTTAACTGTTGTCTTGCCGTAAGAACCGCTGATTCCAATGACTGTTAGATTCTTTAACTTTTCTCTTTTTTCTTTAGCTCGACGAATAATCCGCTTCTTAACTACTGTTGCCGGAATATCAACTAATTTGACTATGATTGCTATCCAGAGTGGCAAAAAAGCGTTCATTAGTAAAACTGCTTGCAACCAGTGGAAAGCATTTAAAAAGAAAAGAGCTCCCCAAGCAAAAAGAGTAATACCGAGAATCAAAACTACCTTCTTGGTAAATCTCTTAGGAAAAACCCATTTACTCTGCAAAGCTTTTCCCAGGGAACGCATTCCTTGAAGAAAGAAGTAAAAGAAAGCCAGGATGGAAAAGAAGAGAGGAAAGATAATAAAAGAAAGGGCAAAGAGAATAAGAGGGACTAGTGTTTTTGGCCAAGAAATAATTTTTCGATTACGGCTTATTTCTTCTTTAATGCGCCTCCATCTATATTCTTTCAACTGCCAAAAATAAATCCAGAAAAAAAGCTGGCGGAGGAAACAGAGAAAAGCAAAACCGAAAAGAATACTGATGAAAAACGGGTTTAGAACCATTTTCTTTTGATTGACCGATAAGTTTGATAAAGAGAAAACCAACCGTGTTGGAAAGGTATTTCCCAACTTTGAGGATAATTCTTTACTTCTCCTCCGAAGCTCTTTTTAAAGAAAGTTACTCCCGGCCAGCGGCGCTCGTCAATTCCCCAAAAATCATAAGTCAAGCAGCCCTTGTCTTTGGCAAACTTAATTTGTTCCCACTGAAGGAAATGAGAGACTTTAGTGGAACGAAAGCGATAATCAACTGCTCCGTGGAGGGCTATTGCTTGTTTCTGCCAGAAGACTGACAGATAAGTGCCGATAATCTTTCCTTGATATTCGGCTAGGAATAATCTCCCCCAACCTTCTCTTAAAGAATGTTTTAAGAGCTTTTGATAGTAGGAAGACGAATGAGGCCGGAATTTCTTTCTTGCTCCGGTGGCTTGAATTAATCGTAGAAAAGCAGAAAAATATTTTTCACTCTCCTGATTACTTTGGATTAATTTCACTCCCTTCCTCCGGGCTAAACGGATATTATAACGAGAGCGAATGGAAAGTTTCTGAAAGATTTTTTCCAAGGGAAGGCGGAGATCAAGAATCAAAGTTTGGGACGGCTGAGTTCTTTTAGAAGAGATGCGGCCCAAGGAAGGAAGAAAGCCTAAGGAGGTTAAGGGCTCAATTCTCAGGAAGATAGCGTTTCTTTCTTCTTCTAAATTTTTAATCTTTTGCCAGAGAAGTTTTTCTCCTTCTTTTTTCTCGGCGAGAGAAAGATTTCTAGAAAAGACCGGCCCTCGAGGCAGATAAAGACAATGTCTGCCAAAAGGAAGTCGTTCTTCAATAATTTGAGCCTGAATTAAAATTGACTTCTGGCCCACTCTTACCCGCCAAACCTTTTTCCCTAAACTTTTTTGAAATTCTCCCCAAGACCAGCTTTGTAAAAATTCTCCCCCTGCCTGGCTTAAAAAATTATCCCAGGATGATTGCTTAATCATTCCTTTGGAGAAAATTAATAATAAGGGATAATAATTTCTCAGGCGTTTCTAGTTGAGGACTATGAGCCGCCTCCGGAATAATTTCCAGTTGAGAATGAGGAATCTTTTCATTGAAAAGAAAAGCCTGGTCAACGGGGAGAAGGGAGTCCTTTGCCCCCCAAATAATGAGAGTAGGAATGTTTATCTTCGGCAAAACTGGCAATAGGTCTTCCCCAATAATCTTTCGGAAAGTTTTTCTCATTTCCGGACTTACTTTTAAATAGTCTTTCTGCCTAATAAGCCGATAAATTAGAATTCTTAAGTTTTCTTTTAAACTCGGGGGAACGTGAAAAGCGGTCAGGAGTCCCTCCCCTTCTTTGGCTATTTTAGCCATTATTTTTTTCCGCCAACTAGGTTGGAAAATGAGGCCAGCGGCATCAATAAGAATTAAAGAAGAAAGAGGAAGACTTTTTCTTGCCGCTAATTTAATGGCGATCCTCCCACCGAAGGAATGACCAATTAAGGTAAAGGGGAAATTTAACTCCCCCCTTTTTCCCAATTCTTGAGTAAAACTTTCTACCCATTGAGAATAATAATTCAAAGGCCAACCCTCGGTACTGGGAAGAGGAGTTTTGCCGAAACCTGGCAAATCAGGAATAATAATTTTTACTTTTTCTCCGGCTAATTTTTGTTGGAAGGATGCCCAGGCCTGACTTGAACTGCGCCAACCATGAAGAACAAGAACTGGCTTTCCGGAACCAGCAGTCCGGTAATGAACCGGGAAAGAATTAACCTGAATTATTTGCTCTTTCATCTCCTAATTTCTCGAAAACCCAAATATTTCTGAAGAACAGCCGGCACTTTTATGGAACCATCCTTTTGCTGATAATTTTCTAAAATAGCAATTAGCGTCCGGCCGATGGCAAAAGCCGTTCCATTCAGGGTGTGGAGGAACTCTGGTTTTTTTCTTGGAGAACGATAGCGAATATTTAATCCCCGCGCCTGATAATCGGTACAATTAGAACAAGAATGAGTTTCCCGATACCGATTTTCTGAAGGGATCCAGGTTTCTATATCAATGGTTATCGAAGAAGAAGCGGCCATATCTTGAGAGCCAAGGCGGACTACTTGATAAGGAAGAGCTAATTTTTGCATCATTTCTTCTTCTGTCTTAACAAGAAATTTGTGTTCTTCAGAAGAAGAATTGGGAGGAGAGAAGCTAAACATCTCTAGCTTATCAAATTGATGCTCCCTCATTAATCCTTTGACATCTTGTCCATAAGATCCGGCTTCTCTTCGGAAGCAAGTAGAAAAACCAGCAAATCTTTGAGGGAGAGAGGAAAGGTCAAGGACCTCATTTTGGTACATTGCTCCCAAGCTATGTTCGGCGGTTCCGATTAAGTTAAACTGCTCTTTTTCCAAAAGATAAATATCCTGTTGAGCTAAGCCGCTGTAGCCAAGGGCTTCCATGATGCTCGGTTTAATCATCATTGGCGGGATAATGGGAACGAAACCTTTTGGCTGAAGGATGTCAAGAGCAAAATGAACCAAAGCGAATTCCAGAAGAACTGCTTCTCTTTTTAAGTAAGCAAAACGGGAGCCGGCTATTTTGGCTGCCCGCTCAATATCAATCAGGTCCAATTTTTCATTTAATTCTAAATAGCTTTTAGGAGGAAAATTAAATGACGGTTTCTTCCCCGCTGTTCTTAAGACAATTCCCTCTTCTCCTTCGGGCACTTCTTTCTGAAGCAGATTAGGCAAGCTTGAAAGAAGTGGCTGAAGTTCGCTTTCAATTTCTTTTAATTGCTCTTGTTTTTCTTTAATTTTTGCTTTTAGCTTCCTCCCCTTTTCTCTTTCTTCTAAGCGAAGCTCTTTTTGGCTCAGGGTGTTTTTTTGGTTTTGAAGCTTGCTAATAGCAGTAATAAGCTGACGTTTTTTTTCGTCTTGCTTTAAAATTTTCTCTAAGTCAACCCTAACCTTTCTTTTCCGAAGATTTTCCCTAACTTCTTGGGGGTAATTTCTAATAAATTCTAAAGATAACATATTGGCGACAATATATTCTGATAATATTTTAATTTGGTTTCATGATAGGAAAGAGAATTATCTCCCGCAGTCCGCGGACATCAGTTAAAAGAGCGGTTAGGCGGTCAATGCCCAGACCTAATCCTCCAGCCGGCGGCATTCCATACTCAAGAGCTACTAAGAACTCTCGGTCCATTCTTTGCGCTTCAGTAAAACCATGTTGGTAATTTTCTTCTTGGGCTTGGAAGATTTCTTCTTGAACCAAGGGATTATTCTGTTCAGAAAAAGCATTGATTAATTCCCAATTGGCGACGACTAATTGGAAGTTTTCTGTATAATTCGGATTTTTGGCTAATTCTTTAGCTAAGGGAAAACTTCCCTTTGGATGGTGCAAGACAAAAGTTGGCTCCCAAATCTTCGGCCGGCAATATTTTTTGTAAATCTGGTCCGCTATCTCTGGCTTAGAAACACCAGGAGGAACTTCTACCCCTAGTTTTTCCGCTTTCTTTTTCAAAGCCTCGGCATTTACTTCTTCCAAATCGATCTTGGCATATTGATGAAAGAGCTGATTAAACTCTATTCGCTTCCAAGGACGATGGAAATCTACTTTCTTTCCCTGATAAGTGATTTCCAGTTTTCCGAATAGTTTCTTTAATAAATGGGCAAAAAGCTCTTCTGTCAGCTGCATAACATCCTTGTAATCAGCATAGGCCCAATAGAATTCCAACATGGTAAATTCCGGATTATGGCTTTGATCCAGGCCTTCGTTCCGAAAGTCTTTGGCAATCTCATAGACTTTTTCCCATCCCCCGATTAATAATCTTTTGAGATAAAGTTCGGGCGAGATTCGCAGATAAAGATCAAGGTCAAGTGCTGCTAAGTGAGTTTTAAAAGGATTAGCTTTGGCTCCACCATATTGGGGCTGGAGAATGGGGGTTTCTACTTCTATGAAACCCCGGTTTTCTAAAAATTCTCTAATCTCACTAATAATTCGAGAGCGAGTTAAGAAATTGTCTTTTACTTTTTCATTGAGGGCCAAATCCAGATAACGCTTGCGGTAGCGAGTTTCAATATCTTTCAGCCCGTACCATTGACTGGGCCAGGGGCGAATAGCCTTGCTTAAAATTTTTACCTCATTCCCTTTAATGCTTTTCTCCCCAGTTTTTGTCTTGAGAAGTGAACCTCTTACCTCAGCAAAATCACCCGGGTGAAAATAACGGAGAAAGAAGTCGTAAGCTTTAGGCCCCAGAGTGTTTTCTCCAACGAAAACTTGTATTTTCCCGGCGCTATCCTGGATATCAAAAAAAGTCAGAGCACCATGGACACGAAGAGACAAAATTCTTCCCACCAGAATGATTTCTTCTTGGCGGCGGGATAATTTATTGAATTCTGCCAGTGCCTGCCCAACGGTATGCGTCCGCTCAACCCGGGCGGGGTAAGCGATTTTTCCCTGTTTCTGAAGAGCTTTTATCTCTCGGATTCTTTCTTCTCGAATTCCTTCTTCTTGAGCCATATTACTCTAGTTTATCATCTTGCTGAGAGAAATACCAATTAAGAATTTCTTTTGCTGCTGGCCTCCAAGCGACCATGCTTTCAGTAACATCTTTCAACATAATGACTAAAACGAGGCTTGGTTCCTGGTAGGGGCCAAAGACAGCAATCCAGTTATGATAATGGTTTTCTTGGCCAGTTTGAGCGGTGCCGGTTTTGGAAGCCACTGGTTGAGGCAGGTCATCAAGAGCATGTGACGATCCAGCAGGAGAAGTAACAGCTTGCCTCATTCCTTCTCGAACAATTTCTAGGTTTTTGGGGTCGCCTAGTGAAGAAGCTAGGACTTGGGGTTGAATTTCTTGAATAGTTTCTAGACCGGATTCAGTTTCTTGAACAATAGCTTTTACTATTTGCGGTTGATAGAGCGTTCCTCCGTTAGCGATGGCGGCGTAAGCGGCAGCCACCTGCAAGGGGGTAACGGCAAAAGGGCCTTGACCAATAGAGAAATGATAAGTATCGCCTAGAGACCAATTCTGATCTAGTATGGGAAGAATTCCCTTTCCCTCTTCCGGCAAGTCAATGCTTGTATAATCTCCCCAGCCAAATTTTTTTAACCAGTTTTCAATTTTTTGCGGGCCTAATCCTGAAAAGTCTTTTATTCCCCCGCCAACGACATAAAAATAAGTGTTCACTGATTCAGCTAGAGCCCGGCGTAAATTACTGGGCCCATGATATTTCCAATCATGGTAGCAAGTTTCTTCTTGAGTATATTTATTAAGAAGGCAGATTTTTTCTGGACAAGGAAGCTCTGTCTCCGGCTTAATAATCCCCTCTTCTAAGGCAGCGAGACTAATAAAGGGCTTGATAACTGAACCCGTTGGATAGCCTATTCCAGAAATGGCAGCGTTGAAAAAAGAAAAATCTTCTCCACTTTCCAATTCTTTTAGTTTCCCGGCGGAAAGAGGAGAAGAGAAAATATTATTATCATAGCTTGGCCGGCTGATTAAAGCCAAAACTTGTCCGTTACGAGGATCAATGGCGATGGCGTTGGCCTCAGACGAACCTATTTCTTCCATGCTTTTCTTTAAAGCCTTATCGATTTTTTGCTGCAAAGATAAATCAATATTCAGAACCAGGCTTTTTCCGGGAGCAGGAGCTTGCTTTAGCTCTGTTCCGATTTGGTTCCCTTGACTATCTCTTTCAATAAGTAGGAGGCCGGGATTGGCTTTAAGGTTCTCATTATATTCTTTTTCCAGGCCAGCTGATCCTTCCTGGCTAAAACGGGAAACGTAACCCAGGAGGTGAGCTAACGCTTCTCCTTGGGGATATTCTCGAGCTAGAGTCTTCTTGATCGATATTCCTCCCTGCCATTCGTCTACCTTGCTGACTAGAGGGAGCAATAAATCATGACCGAGATTTTCTTGAAGAATAACCCCTTCTTCAGAAGCATCATCGAGAAGAGCCTGTAATTGATCCTTGTCCTGATGAAGGAAAACAGCCAATTCTCCCAGAATGGTTTCTTTTTCTGGGTTTTGAGAAAAGGCTTCTTTCTCCACTACCAAATCAAAATTAGCTGCATTTTGAACCAATTGCTGAAGATGGCGATCGTAAATCACCCCTCTTTCTGCTTCTATAGATTGAACGAGAAATTGGTTTCTGGCCGCTAATTGACGGTAGTATTCACCCTGAGCAATTTGAAGATAGCCCGTTTTTCCTATCAGGAGAAGCAAAACCAGCAGAGAGAGGAAAGACCAGAGTTTAATTCCCTTTTGGCGGATAGGTCGTTCCAGTTTTTGACCCTGGTAATAACCTCTCCCGCTCTTTGCTTGGACCATCCGATCCAGAATGATTTCTTGAGGTTCCAAAGTCATTCCTAATGGCCGTTTAATTTTTAGTTTTTTCCGCATAGCTTATCGGAAAAAGATTTTTCTTCCTTGTTGATAGAAAAAGAAAACTAATCCAGCCATAAGACCATTATAGAATAACTGAAGTCCTAAGCCCTCCAAAGAGATGAATGACAGCTTAAGAGAGGGATGGATGAAGTTAGCTAAAAGAAAACTTAACGGGCCGATGGTTAAATAGAAGAGGAGATTTAAGGCTAAAAACCAAATAATAATTCCTGGAATTTTTTTTGACTTTCTTAACCAGCGACGACTTATCTGGTAAATCCCGAGAAGGATAAGAATCGTTAGCAAACCGAGGCCAAAACCTGGATAGCAGAAAACGTCAAGAAGAAATCCCGTCCAAATGCCTAACGCCCATTGCTGACTAGTGGGCCAGTGACCCAAGAGAAGAAAACTGAGAAAAGTTATCAGGATAAGCCCCAATCCTCTTCCCTGGAAGAGAAAATAGCTCCAGAAACTACTTTCGAGGATGGCGGCAAGATAAAGAATAAAAAAAGCGAAGATAAGTTTTTTCATAAATATTAAAACTGAGTGATAACGAAAAGGCTATCCAGGTTTTGCTGGAGGAAAAAAGGGACCACTTCTGCTTTTTGAAAAGGTTGAGTGTTGTCTTTTTTGACCTTTTGAATTTCACCAATGAGGAAACCAGCTGGGCAATCCGGGCTAAGATTGGAAACAATGACCACTTCTCCTGCTTCTAAAGAACTTTCTAGGGGAATTAATTCTAAGCTGAGAATTGTTCCCCCTTCTCCTTTGATCAAGCCCCGGATGGAATTTTCTTTTTCTTCTTTTTGCAAAACTTCTGCTTCAACAATCGACCCAGGATCAGAAATCAATTTTACTTTCGCGCTGTGAGCATAAAGAGAAACAATCTTCCCGACGAGAGCCTTTTCAGAAGTAATGACTAGTTGATCCAAAGAGATGCCTTCCTTTTCTCCCTTGTTAATCAGAATCCAGTCTTGAGCAAAATTCCGAGTGATAACCTGAACCGGCTGATTAACCAGACCCTCTTTTTCTTGAAGCAAGAGAGCTTTTTCTAACAGCCAGTTTTCTTCTCTTAATTGCTGGTTACTTGCTTCTAGGTAAAGTAATTGACTTAAGCCTTGACGCAATTCTTTATTCTCTCGTTCTAAACTTTCTTGGCTGGTAAAAATGGAAGAAATTTCTTGAGAAAGACAATTCCCTCCCCGATTACCGAGATTAAGAAAAGGAGAAGAAATAAAAAAGAATTCTTCCTTTACTTTTTCTCCTCCCCATTGGTTGAGAAAAAGAAGACCGCTCACTAATCCCAAGATAATGACTAGTTTTTTCCAGGCAGCAAACTTAAGACGCATACATGGTTATTATATTCGCAGACGATATATATTCGCAGACGATATATGTTCTGACAATATATGTTCTGACAATATATGTTCTGACATTATAGCGAAAAGATAGAGTTTTGGAAAACAAGTACTAACTATTTTAAAAACAAAAAATGCGCTCTGGTGGCGGCGTCTTACTTTCGCAGATAAACTACTATCATCAGCCCAGGAGTATTTCACGACTGAGTTCGGAATGGGATCAGGTGGGACAACTCCGGTTTAGCCGCCACCAGAGCGCATTTTCCAATGCTTCTCTGGGAGATAATTGCTAATTATTAGCCAATAGGAAATTAGAAAAAGTTAGATATTAGTACCCCTCAGCTGAATGCCTTACAGCACTTGCACTTAGGGCCTATCAACCTGGTCATCTTCCAGGAATCTAATGAGTCCTCATCTTGAAAAGGGCTTCGCACTTTAGATGCTTTCAGTGCTTATCCCGACCCAACATAGCTACCCAGCAATGCTCCTGGCGGAACAACTGGTACACCAGAGGTTAGTTCATCCCGGTCCTCTCGTACTAGGGACGACCTTTCTCAAGACTCAACGCCTGCGGTAGATAGGGGCCGACCTGTCTCGCGACGGTCTGAACCCAGCTCGCGTAAGTTTTTAATCGGCGAACAGCCGAACCCTTGGAACCTTCTCCAGCTCCAGGATAACTTGAGCCGACATCGCTCTAATCCATTATTACTAATGGCTTGGACTATATCTTCACCCGCTACAATCTTTTGATTTTAACGGGGTTGACGTGTTATAGAGGTTTATATCCTCTATCCTTCAAACGAATTTGTTGAAAAGTCTCTACGGGGTCTTACCAAATTTATTTCTTGGTAAGACTTCCCACGGTATTGCCCATTACTCTATTATATCATAAAAATAATTAGGGTTTCACCGTTATCAGTCAATTTTTTCGTTCTGCACTTTTGGTGCAGAATACAACATTGCTGTTATAACACCCCGATTTGTCAGCAATTTTGAGGTGTCGAACAGGGCCGTAGATATGGACTCTCGGGCCCTACTAACCTGTTATCCCCGGGGTAACTTTTGTCTGATGATCTTCCGCGGTTCTACAAACAGCGGTCGGTTCACTAAGCTCCTCTTTCAAGTCGGCGCGGCTTAGCAGCCTTGCCGTCAAGTTGGCTTATGGCTTTATCCTATCACTCCGGTTTCCATTCGGAGTTAGCCAACCTTAAAGACGCCTCCGTTACTTTTTGGGAGGTGAGTGCCCCACTCAAACTACCACCCAGACACTGTCTTGGCTGTTTTTGAGGCAACACAATTAGAACTAAGATTATGGAAGGGTGGTGTTTCATTGGCGACTCCCTCTGATCCAAAAATCAGAGTTCATAGTCTCCCACCTACGCTACGCAACCATAACCAGAGCCCAATATCTGGTTATAGTGAAGCTCCCGGGGTCTTTCCGTCTAGCCGCAGGTAACCGGCATCTTTACCGGTATTGCATTTTCACCGGGCATCTCGTTGAGACAGTTCTCTAGTCATTACGCCTTTCATGCGGGCCTGAACTTACCAGGCAAGGGATTACGCTACTTTAACACGGTTAGAGTTACCGCGGACGTTTACTGGGGCTTCACCCGGTCGGCCCTCCTTTAAGAGGAAGACTGCCAAGATTAACCTTCCAGCACTGGTCAGGCGTCAGCCTCTATACATCCTCTTACGAGTTAGCAGAGACCTGTGTTTTTGATAAACAGTTGCTAGAGAGTCGTTTGCTGTGCCCTGTAAATAAATACAGGGAGTTCTTATTGCGAACTTACGAACACTAATTTGCCGAGTTCCTTAACGAGATTTTACCCGTACACCTTGGCACTCTTACGCCTGCCGACTTGTGTTAGATTGCGGTACGGAATCCATTAGCTAGAATAGTTGAGATTTTTCCAGGAAGGATGCTCGCGAAAATTCCCTTTTCCGAAGAAAAGGATTTCTCTTAACCTTGGACGAATCCTCAATTAATCGACCTAAATCCAATAATAGGCTTTCGTTACTACCCTTCGTCGTCTCAAGTTTAGCTAATAGATGGGCGGGAATATTAACCCGCTGTCCATCGGCTACCCCTTTCGGGTTGACCTTAGGACCGCCTAACCCTTGGATGACAACCATTGCCAAGGAAACCTTCGGCTTTCGGTGTTCAGGTTTCTCACCTGAATTGTGGTTACTCGTGCCAACATTCTCACTTCCCCAAGCTCCACCATTGCTTCCGCAATGACTTCAACGCTAGAGGAACGCTTCCCTACCGACGGAATAAATTCCGCCCCATATCTTCGGTATTGAACTTGAGCCCCGTTAAATCTTCGGCGCCAAATTTCTTAACTGGTAAGCTATTACGCACTTCTTAGAGGACAGCTGCTTCTAAGCAAACCTTCCAGCTATCTAAGAAACTCGACCACCTTTCCCACTTAGATCAATTTAGGGACCTTAGATGATGGTCTGGGCTGTTTCCCTTTTGACTATGGAGCTTAGCCCCCACAGTCTGACTACCCAACTCATAGTTTTAAGCATTCGGAGTTTGGTTGGAAAAGGCGGGCGAACCCAACCAGATCCATCCAGTGCTCTACCTCTTAAAACCAGCATTGGGCGCTAGTCCTAAAACTATTTCGGGAAGAACCAGCTATTCCCAAGCTCGATTGGCTTTTCACCGCTTACCACAGCTCATCCCAGGGACTTGCTACTCCCAAGGGTTCGGGCCTTCTTCCGGGATTAACCGGAGTTCACCCTGGCCATGGTAAGATCGCTTGGCTTCGGGTCTTACCCACTCTGCTAAACGGGCTATTCACCCTCGCTTTCACTACGCCTCTCGGTTTAATCCGATTCGACTTGCAGAGCAGATAAACTCGTTGGCTCGTTCTGCAAAAAGCACCCCGTCACTCCCGAAGGAGCTCCGAGTCTTTGCAAGCAGATGGTTTCAGGTTCTATTTCACCGCCCTCATCGGGCTACTTTTAACCTTTCCCTCACGGTACTAGTTCACTATCGGTGATATCGAGTATTTAGCCTTGCCTGGTAGTCCAGGCTGCTTCCCACTAGGTTCTCTGTCCCAATGGTACTCAAGAAAAATATCGAAGAGTACAAATCATTTTCGTCTACCGGGCTATCACCGTCTTTGGCTCCTCTTTCCAGAGGATTCGACTAACGATTCTTTTTTCTTCTTAATGATATTCTCTTTCAACCCTTTAAGCGGGAAAAAATCCTCGCTTAAAGTTTAGGCTCTTCCCATTTCGCTCGCCGCTACTAAGGGAATACAAAATTTGTATCTTTTCCTCCGCTTACTGGGATGTTTCACTTCAGCGGGTTCGCTATCCTCAAAAGGATTACCCCGGCATGACCCAGGGTGGGTTACCCTATTCGGAAATCTCCGGATCAAAGGTTGCTACGCACCTCCCCGAAGCTTATCGCAGC